>Ga0187778_10001467_pt1 | contig 16380 bp, 11 predicted proteins | sample 1015_Q2_SP5_20_M_FD_132418 | JGI IMG/M metagenome (GOLD analysis project Ga0187778, IMG submission 132418) | Tropical peat soil microbial communities from peatlands in Department of Meta, Colombia - 1015_Q2_SP5_20_MG | ecosystem: Environmental > Terrestrial > Soil > Wetlands > Peat | place...
ATGGGCCCGTTCATCATGAATCCGAGGGCGTTGGCCGTCTATTCGTGCCCATCGGAGCAGTGGCTGACGGTCCTTTCCCCGAGCACTACGAGCCGACCGAGAGTCCGATCGCGAACCCGCTGCATCCGAGCCAGTCCAATAATCCGATCGCCAAGAGGTTCAAATCGGACCTCGATAAATATGGAACACCCGATCAGGGCTTCAACATCATCTGCACCACCTACCGGCTCACCGAGCACTATCATTACTGGACAAAGAACAATCCCATGAATGTGCAGCTGGTGCCGGAGCCGTTCGTGGAAATTCCCGCCGAACTTGCTGATCAAATGGGGCTGCGCGGCGGAGAAACGGTGAAGGTGACCAGCGCGCGCGCGGAATACATTGCCAAAGCCATGGTCACCAAACGTATCAGGCCGATGATGGTCGATGGCAAGAAGACATATCAGATCGGCGTCCCCATTCACTGGGGCTACCGCGGCATCGCCGAAGATGAGGGCAAGACGGCAAAGACCCCGGCAAACCTGCTTTCGCCGGCGGTGATCGACCCCAACGCCTACACACCGGAATTCAAGGGCTTCCTGGTGAAGCTCGAGAAAGCATAACGGAGGCCTGAGATGAGCGATCGCAAGACGCTGCAAGTGCAGAAAATCTCCGGCCATCCCGGTCCCGTTCCTGGTGCGGGGACGCAGAGACAAGAACAAGTCTGCAAGTTGATCGATACGACGACGTGCATTGGCTGCAAGGCTTGTGAAGTCGCGTGCGTGGAATGGAATGATATGCCGTTCCAGCCCACGATGTTCGACAACACCTATCAGACCATGCCGGATACGAATTGGAATTACTGGAACCTGATCAAGTTCAACGAAGTGAGCAATGAGGACGGATCGTTCCAGTGGTTGATGCGAAAGCACCAGTGCATGCATTGCGCTGATCCCGGCTGTCTGGCGGCATGTCCGGCGGATGGCGCTATCGTGCAATATGAGAACGGAATCGTCGATTTCGAGGAAGAAAACTGTATCGGCTGCCAATTCTGCGTGTCGGGCTGTCCATTCAACGTGCCGAAATTTAATCAGTCGACGAAAAAAGTTTACAAATGCACTCTGTGTTCCGATCGCGTCGGCCAGGGGCTTGAACCGGCTTGCATCAAAGCTTGCCCTACGGGATGCCTGCACTTTGGCACCAAGACTGACATGCTTGTTCTTGCCAACACACGTGCTAAGCAACTGCAGGATCATGCCGGTTTCAAAGATGCGGGTGTATATGATCCGCAGACGATCGGAGGAACTTCTGTTATTTATGTCCTGCATGACGCCAACAACCCGGAAAAGTACGGTGGATTACCTAAGAATCCTCGCATCCCGCTTGCCTTCACGCTGTGGAAGAGCTGGTTTAAGCCCATTGGATTAGTTGCTTCCATGATGGCCTTTGCGGGTGTGATTTTGCATTACGTCACGGAAGGACCGCGGCGTATACAACCGCAACCGCCGGTCAAAGAGATCGACGGCGGCGCAGCGAGGAAGGAGAACTAGTGGCCACTTCAGCGCAACGACTCGGACACAAAGACCACTTCATTAATCGAATAGGCCTGACGGTGGTGTACGCGGGCGAATTGTTGCGGCATCGCGCTTACACCCGCTTCCTGCACTGGATGTACGGAATCTTCTTCTTCCTGGCGCTCGTATCCGGCTTCGGCATTTACATGCCGTGGATCTTTCGCTGGTTCACGCCGTTGTTTGGCGGCGGCGCCATGACGCGTCTGCTGCATCCCTGGTTCGGTCTGGGATTTGTCTTCTTCTTTGGTCTGCAGGTGCTCAATTGGGCTATGGAGATGAAATGGGGTCCAGCCGACACGCGTTGGATGCACGAATTGAAGGATTATGTCACTAATCGTAACCAAGTCGAGCCGCCCGACGTGGGCTTCTTCAACGCTGGTCAGAAGCTGCAATTTTGGGAGATCGTTGTCGGATGTATTGCCTACGTCATTACCGGCGTAATCATGTGGTTTCCCGAGGTATTCGGACGCTGGCCTATAGCCGTCAGTTATGTGATCCATGACATTTCAGCCCTGATCATGTTGGCAGGAATTTTTGTTCATATTTACCTCAGTACGATTGGCGAGCCGGGTACGATGCAGGCCATGACGCGCGGCACGGTGAGCGAAGCCTGGGCTTGGACGCATCATCCGGCGTGGTACAAAAAAGTGACCGGACGAGATCCGAGGCAGGCGCTTGAGGAAGCCCGCCGGAGTCCGACGGCAACCTTCCCCCCTGGACCTCGCTGATACATTCGCGAGTTTCGAGTTCTGCTTCCCGAAATCATATTGGTCGAAAAGGTGAAGGCGCGTGAGGCAAAACTGCCGTGGAGGTGTGCTTCAATAAGGGAGCAGGTAGCTACGAACATGTCAATCACCACGCCGATCACAAAGCTGCTTGGCATCAATCACCCAATTCTCCTAGCCCCGATGGACCTCGTCGCTGATGGGCGTCTCGTTGCAGCCGTGGATGCTGCCGGAGGATTTGGTATTCTCGGCGGCGGCTACGGTGACGAGAAGTGGCTTGCGCGGGAGCTCGATGTACTCGAGCGCGCCAAAGCGCGCTTTGGCGTCGGATTTATCACATGGAGCATGGCAAAGCAGCCGAACGTCCTTGATCTCGCACTACAACGCAAGCCAGTGGCGGTGATGCTTTCGTTCGGGTCACCGATGCCCTTCATCGAGCGTATCAAACGTACCGGGGCACTCGTGATTTGCCAAGTTCAGACAGCCGCTCTCGCTGCAGAGGCCATGGCAGCGGGCGCGGACATTCTCGTCGCGCAAGGCACGGAGGCTGGAGGCCACGGAGCCGCGCGCGGCCTGATTACGCTCGTCCCAGAAATTGTGGATTTAGTGGGAGGACGCATGCCGGTTGTGGCTGCCGGAGGAATTGCCGACGGTCGCGGGCTGGCAGCGGCACTCATGCTGGGGGCTGCAGGCGTACTTATGGGCACACGCTTCTATGCCTCACAGGAGTCGGCGGGAGCGCACGCAGCCAAGGAGCGTATTCGCGAAGCCGGGGGCGACGATACGCTGCGTAGCATTGTGTTCGATATCTCCCGGCGCCATGTGTGGCCGGCCCCGTTTACCGGACGCTGCTTACGCAACGCCCACGCCGATCGGTGGTTCGGATGTGAGATCGAACTTTTGCGTCACTTGGACGAAGAGTCACCGAAGTATCTCGCTGCGCGCCAGGCGGGTGATTTTAGCATTGCGGCTGTGATTGCTGGTGAGGCAGTTGGAATCATTCACGACCTTCCCTCGGCCCATGATGTAATTGAGCGAGTGGTGCGCGAAGCATCCACGCTGCTTGCGCGCGGGTCATCGCACGCTGAGACCTGCAAATAGCGTTCGTCAGGCCACAAGGTTTGTTCGTATAACCCGTACCAGCTCCGATGTAGTGGGAACGGGGATGCCATAGGCCTCAGCGCCGCGAAGGATCGGTCCACCTATGGCATCGAGTTCGGGAGGGTTGCCGTTCGTGACATCTTTTTCCATCGAACTGCGCATGCTGGGCGGCAAAGCCGTGATGCGCGCAAGAACAGAGTTGGCATCCACGGTTGCCCCGGTGCATTCGGCAACGGCACATGCCTCGCGCACACATGACTCCAGCCGTGCTGCTCTCACGGCGTCATTGAGCACGTTTCCGATTGCCGACCTTGCAGCCGTAGTCGAGAGCGCGACCGGCGCGAGGAACACAAGTTTACTCCAAAGCAAGGTGCCTTCGCCCTCGACGAAATTGCACTCAAAACCGAAGCGACGAAACGCATCGATGGCAGTTGTAAGAAGATACTTCCCGCGGGCGATCACATGGAATCGTACAAATGGAGACCTTTGAACAATTTTCCCCGGCGCAATCCGTTCACTTTCTACTGTGATAGTGGCGGGTAAAACCTCGTCTCGCCCAAATCGTTGCCGCAGTTTTTCTACATGGTCGATCCCATTGAGCAGAGGGACAACCGCCTGAACTCTTGCACCTTTGGGAGCGCTGTTTAACGCCTCCTCCAATAGCGTGGCTTTCACGGTGATCCAAAGCAAGTCGAACGGCTGGGCAACGCTGGTTGCGATGGAAACTGGCGCTTTGATCTTCCCGAATGGACTATCTAGAGAGAATTCCCGTGGATAGCTCTGCTCAGTGCCACGCCGAACGATCAGAGTCACATCCTCGCCGGCATGAGCTAGTACAGCCCCAACCAGTCCACCAATTCCACCCGGACCCAGAATGGCGTGTCGCATGATTTCCCTCAAAAATTCCATTAGAAGCATCGAAATTCTTGATTGTACTTTCCTTCCCACTACCCGTTAGAAAATGATAGATGGCAGGGAAACACACCTTTGTCGATCACGATGCCTGTGGGGTGGGCTTCGTGGCGCAACTCGGAAGCCTGGGTTCGCGTGAGGTGGTGGAGCGCGCGCTTGAAGCACTGCGCCGGCTGGGACATCGCGGAGGAGTGGACGCCGACGGCCGCAGCGGTGATGGGGCGGGTTTGCTTACGGCAATTCCGGACAATTTCTTTCGCACCCGTGCGAGGGAGGCCGGCATTGACTTGCCGCCGCTGTTCGCACTGGGAATGGTCTTTATGGCAAGCGGGCCAGCCGATGATGCGACGAAGATCATTGAACGACTAGCGAAGGATCGCGGATTGCAATTCCTTGGATGGCGCGAGGTACCGACGGATCCTTCAATTGCCGGTCCCCAGGCTTTGCGGACGCTTCCCGTGGTCCAGCAGTGCTTCCTCACATCAAATCAGGATCGAGCACAATTTGAGTTCAGCTTATTCGCCTTGCGTAAAGAGGTAGAATCGCAGGCACCCGCGGGAACCTATTTCTGCTCGCTGTCTTCCCGGACCGTAGTTTACAAAGGCTTACTCACTCCGGAGCAGTTGTGTGCGTTCTATCCGGATTTGGCGGATCCGTCATTCGTTAGTCCGTTTGCAATTTTCCATCAGCGTTATTCCACCAACACACGGCCGAGCTGGTCGTTGGCACAACCATTCCGATTCCTGGCGCACAACGGTGAGATCAATACCATCAGTGCGAACCGAAGATGGCTGCGCGCAAAAGAGCCGGGGTTACTTCGCAAAATGAATCTTGCGCCGACTGTGCGGTTGCTGGAAGAGGCGGTAAGTGATTCCGCGAGCTTCGACAACGCGTTCGAAATTTACTTGCGCCGAGGTTGCGAGCCCATCTCTGCCATCTCATCGATGGTGCCACTTGCTTGGGAAAAAGACCCGCAGTTGTCCGAAGGCTGGCGACGTTTCTTTGAGGCGCACGCGTACGAACAGGAACCCTGGGATGGTCCCGCAGCCTTGATCTTCACGGACGGTGTGAGGGTGGGCGCGAAATTGGATCGGAACGGGTTGCGGCCTCTGCGGTATACGAGGACTGCGGATGGGCTCGTGATCGTTGGTTCCGAGGTAGGGATTACAGAATTGTCGGAGAGCCAAGTAATTGAGCGTCAGCGGCTCGGTCCCGGTGAAGTGCTGCTGGCTGATCCAACAGCCGGGTTGTTTTGGGGGCCGAAGGAGATTCTGGCAGGAAGGGAATCGCGTCAGATTGCCTGTTTACCGAAGCCGGTGCAAATCGCAGCGACAAATCAGGCCTTGAGGGGCCCGGCCATGTCAACCCAGATCATGGCTGCTCTTGGGTGGAGCGAAGATCAGCAACGATTTCTATTTCGTCCTCTGGTCGAATCGGGGCAAGAAACTATATGGAGTATGGGAGACGACGGTGCGCCGGCATTCATCTCGACCCTGACACGTCCTCTCTGGGATTACTGCAAGCAGCGATTCGCGCAAGTCACAAATCCTCCGATCGATCCTCTGCGTGAGACGCACGTAATGTCGCTGAACGTGTACCTTAACCGTTCCACGGTTCTTGCCTCGCCCGTGCTGGATATGGGTCAGTTGCCGGTGCTTCAGACGAAACTGTTGCCGGTCGAAAAGCTGGATGTCACGTTCCCGATTAGCGATGGAGTTGACGGTGCACAGCGAGCCTTGAAAGCACTCGAAGGGCGGGCGGAAGCAATTATGAGCGGGAAAGCCGGCGTTGTCCTGCTCAGCGATCGAGCGGTCAGCGAGCGCCGTGCCTCACTGCCGGCTCTTTTGGCCGTGGCTGCAGTTTGGAGACGAATGGTCAAGGCGGGTGGTTGGAACATTCCGCTCATTATCGAGACCGGCCAGGTGATTGATACGCATCATGTGGCCTTGTTGATCGCGGCAGGCGCGAGCGCAGTGCTGCCTTACATCGCCCTGCAGCAGGCCGCGCTGCTGAGAGCTGATGGCGTCGTTAGGTATCGGCAAGCAATTGAAAAAGGGCTGCTGAAGGTAATGGCGCGTATGGGCATCTCGAGCATCGCCAGCTACCGCAATAGCCATCTTTTCGAAACCATCGGCCTTGATCCTGATTTGTGTGAGCGATTCTTCGAGGATGCCGGCTGCGCTCTCGGTGGCAAAGGACTCGAGGATCTTCTGGAGGATTGCGTCACGCGTCACACCGCTGCATTCGCGAGTGACAATCATCATTTGACCGATCAGGGTCTATACCGTTTTCGCCACAATGGAGAACGTCACGCCACATCTCCGGAGTTAGTGCGGCGAATGCATCGATTCATCGAGTCGCCGACTCAGGAAAACTTCAAAAACTTCACTGTCCTCGCGCAAGAGCGGGAGCCGGTTGCGATCCGCGATTTGCTGGAGATTAGGCCGGGTGTACCGATCCCGCTGCACAAAGTTGAATCCGAAACTTCGCTTTTGAGCCGATTCAGCACCCAGGCCATGTCGCTGGGAGCAATTTCTCCAGAAGCGCATCGCACTCTGGCCATCGCCATGAACCGGTTGGGCGCTCGCAGCAATACCGGCGAAGGCGGTGAAGATCCCGAACTGTATTCCGGCGCGCTTGAAGCCAACAACCGGGTGAAGCAGGTCGCTTCGGCGCGATTTGGTGTGACGCCGGAGTATCTGGTGCAGGCTGAAGAACTGGAAATCAAAATAGCGCAAGGCGCAAAGCCCGGCGAAGGCGGCCAGCTTCCGGCAGGAAAAGTGACTGCCTACATTGCGCGATTGAGGCATGCGTCGCCAAACATGTCGCTGATCTCACCGCCTCCGCATCACGACATCTACAGCATCGAAGACTTGGCAGAATTGATCTACGACTTACGAGCTATAAATCCACGCGCCCGGATTGGAGTGAAGCTGGTTTCAAGCACTGGAGTCGGAATCATCGCAGCCGGCGTCGCGAAGGCCGGCGCCAATGTGATTACCATCAGCGGTCACGATGGCGGGACTGGCGCTTCCCCGCTTACTTCGATAAAGAATACCGGTCTGCCATGGGAAGTCGGGCTTCGTGATGCACATTGCTGTTTAGTCCGTTGCGGTTTGCGCAGCCGGGTTCATTTGCGGGCGGATGGTGGCTTGAAGTTTGGATGTGACGTGATTATCGCGGCGCTATTGGGAGCTGACGAATTTGGCTTTGGAACCGCAGCACTCCTGGCCACGGGTTGCGTTATGGCACGGCAATGCCATCTGAACACTTGCCCGGTCGGGATTGCGAGCCAGGATGAAAAACTCAGAGCGCGATTTCCCGGCAAGCCAGAGATGGTGGAGAACTATTTCCGGGCCCTGGCGGCGGAGGTTCGAGAGCTTCTGGCGTCTATGGGAGCGCATTCTATTGATCACCTTGTGGGCGATGTCGAACGATTACGGCCGCGAAACCAGCAAGCAGCACGCTCGGTAGCAGACATGATCCAGCCAATTACGTTGACCGACCAGATCGGCTGCATTAAGGAATCAGACAACCGGCTGGCGAGCGTCACCACTGGTACGCTCGATGAACTGCACCTGCCAATGCGCGGCTCACACCGTTTTTCGATTACCACAGCGGATCGCGCGATTGGAGCGCATTTGAGTGGCGAGATCCTGCGACGATCAAAAGAATTCCAATTCATTGAATCGGCTGACTATGAGTTCGTTGGGACGGCGGGCCAGAGCTTCGGAGCTTTCCTGGTACGGGGAATCCATCTGACGTTAGTGGGAGAAGCAAACGATTACGTCGCTAAAGGAATGTCAGGCGGCAGTATCGCAATAAGAGGAGCAGGTGACGAAGCATGTCTTCGAGGCGATGTGCTCGCCGGAAACACGGTGCTTTATGGCGCAACCGGCGGAGAACTGTACGTTGCCGGGCGGGTGGGTGAAAGATTTGCTGTCCGCAACAGCGGCGCACTAGCTGTGGTCGAGGGCGCTGGTCAACACGGGTGCGAGTACATGACCGGGGGAGTCGCTCTCATCCTCGGACCAGTCGGAACTAATTTGGGCGCAGGCATGACCGGAGGCCTTGCGTATCTCGTAGAAGACTCTTATGACCGCTATCTATGTAACAGTCAATCAGTGCGGGCTGTGCCCATCGAAGGCCAGGAGCAATTGTGGCTTCGCCGTGTGCTCCACCGTCATTTTGGTCTCACCGGAAGTGTGCGAACTGCAGAGATATTGAGGCATACGCAAGCATTGCCTTTCGTCCGCATCGAGCCGCTCTCACCCCCGTGCTCTACCGCCGAGGTTTGGGAACCAATACTGAAGTACTTTCCCCGCAGGACTGCCACGTCTAATTATTCACGACGCGAGATGCCTGCACCGCCAACGCATTATCGCCGGCAGCGCGTACGGCTTTGGGACCAATAATCGCGTCGTTGCCGATTGTCTGATCTCTTCAGCCATCTGAGGCGTGGCATTGTCTCTCCGGTGACAACGGTTCTAGAATCGTGTTCGTGGGGCCGCACCAAGCACCGGCCTCCCGGGGCAAGCATTGCAATCGTTCTCAGGAGTCATATGGCGACGGAAACAGCAATAAAGAACACACCTGCAGCCATGACGGGCGAGGAGATGGTCGCACTCGCGAGGAAACACACCCTCTACGAGTGGTCGGCGCAATCGAAGGTCGACCCCATTCCGGTTGCGCACGCAAAGGGAGTTTACTTCTGGACCCCTGAGGGGAAACGCTTTCTCGATTTCAACAGCCAATTGATGAGCGTCAATATTGGCCACGGCGATGCTCGCGTGATAAACGCAATCAGCGAACAGGCTGCGACGCTAGCTTACGCGAATCCTTTCATGGCCACCGAACCGCGAGCGCGGCTTGGTGCGAAGCTCGCCGAAATTGCGCCAGGCGATATCGATACGTTTTTCTTCACCAATGGTGGGGCTGAAGCTAACGAAAATGCCATCAAAATCGCACGGTTCGTCACCGGCCGGCAGAAGATACTGGCACGCTATCGTTCGTATCACGGTGCCACTGCCGGCAGCATGACCCTTACCGGGGATCCTCGCCGCTGGGCGAATGAGCCTGGAATGCCCGGAGTGGTTCATGTACTTGATCCCTATCACGGCATCGCGCGTGGTTGGGAATCCGCCAGCGAATCGCTCGCCATGCTGGAAGAAGTCATTCAACTGGAAGGTCCGCACACGATTGCTGCATTTATCCTCGAGCCGGTCACCGGAACGAATGGTGTTCTCGTGCCACCGGATGGCTATTTGCAAGGAGTAAGAGAGCTCTGCACACGGCACGGCATATTGATGATTGCCGATGAAGTGATGTCCGGCTTCGGTCGAACCGGTGAGTGGTTCGCGGTGAATCACTGGAACGTAGTTCCCGACCTCATGACCATGGCCAAAGGATTGACGAGCAGCTATCTCCCGCTTGGCGCAGTCGGCATGCGCCAGTTCATTGCGCAGCATTTTAAGGACAAGGTGTTTTACGGAGGCCTCACCTACAACAGCCATCCCATGGGATGCGCCGCAGCGCTGGCGACGATCAGAGTGTATGAAGAAGATCATCTAATCGAAAATGCCCGAAAAATGGGTGCGCTGATGAAGCAGTTGCTCACCGATCTCGCGGAGCGGCATTCGTCCGTAGGGGCGGTTCGTTCGATTGGCTTGTTCGGCATAGTGGAACTGATTCGCAGCCGGCGTACGCGTGAGCCGCTAGCGCCTTTCAACGGTACCTCCGAGGAGATGCAAGCGATCGGGAAGTTTTTCCGCCAGGAGGGCCTGTACACGTTTGTGCGCTGGAACACCTTCTTCACTAATCCCCCCTTGTGCATCACAGAGGAGCAGCTTCAGGAAGGGTTCACCATCATCGACCGTGCCCTGGAGATCGCAGACAAAGTCGTTCGAGACTAGCGGTATCTGACAGTCGGCTTAAAGGCGCATGAGCCTTTAAGCACTTTCCGAATGCGCACAGCTTCCAGCGCCTGTGGTTGGTATAATTCAGCGGCCTTCCAACTCACAATTAAGAAAGGGGAGATATGAAACGCAGACACCTTGTGTCAGCTTTCCTGATTATCTTGTGCACGGCATTTTCCGTGCTTGCTCAGGAAAAACCGGGAAACGTCGCCGCTATCGAACTCCAGAAACCGAAGAATGGGATGGTGCCGCAGTACGAGGCTGGGCGCAAGCAGAAGGCAGCCTGGCACAAACAACAGAATGACCCTCAACCGCTATTCGTATGGGAGATACTTACTGGCGAGAATACAGGGAACTACGTGGTGGGACGATTGGGCCAACACTGGGCTGATTTCGACAAACCCCCCATTTCAGACGAGGCAGATTTGGCGGAATTCCAGAAAGTGGTAGGTAACTATGTGGACTCAATCAACACCTTCTACTATGAATACCTGCCCAAGGTAAGTAATCCAGGCGATGCCAAAATGCCGCATAAGTTTCACGAGTCCATTCATTTTTATGTGCGCTATGGAAAGGGATCGGATTTCCGCTCAGCCATTGATCGCATCCACGAGGCAAGCGAGAAGACGAAGTGGCCGGTCAATTATTACTGGTATGAGCTGGTGAGTGGTGGTCAGACAGGCGTGTACCTGCTGGTTCTTCCCCGCGACAGTTGGGCAGATTTCGAGGATAAGCCGGATGTGAAGCCGTTTCGGGATATGATCAAAGAAGCCTTTGGACAAGCGGAGGCCGACTCCATCGTGGATCGGGTCGACGCCTCGGTGCAGAAAGAAACGAGCGACATCGTTCAATTCCGGCCTGATCTGAGTTACCTGCCGGGTAAGTAATGGCAAAACGCTGGCCCGTCGCCGGGCGGGTCAGCGAATTTCTCAAGCCAGCTAATGCCCGCGCCAGAAAATCATCACACGCGATTGTAAGTATCCCGTTTCACGAACTGTCCGCGACCTGGTTTGCCAAGGAATCTCTCACCTTCAACCATAACTTCGCCGCGCGAAAGCACAACGTGCGGGACGCCGGTTACTCGAATTCCTTCAAACATTGAATAGTCCACGCGCATGTGGTGAGTCTTGGCGCTGATCGTGTGCTGCCGTTTCGGATCGAAAATAACGAGATCCGCGTCGCTGCCCACGGCAATCGTGCCTTTGCGCGGATACAATCCGAAAAGCTTTGCTGGTGTAGTTGAAACCAGCTCCACAAAACGATTGACGCTGAACCGGCCACTGGCCACGCCACCGCTATATACCAAACTCAGCCGGTGCTCAATCCCCGGACCACCGTTGGGAATTTTTGTGAAATCATCTTTGCCCAGTTCTTTCTGTTCCTTGTAGCAAAACGGACAATGATCGGTGGAAACGACTTGCAGTTGATCCTGGCGCAATCCCTCCCAAAGTTTCTCCTGATGCCACTTCTCCCTCAGGGGAGGGGTGAAAACGTACTTGGCACCCTCAAAGCCCGGAACATCAAAGTTATCGATCGAAAGATACAAGTATTGTGGGCAGGTTTCGGCATAAACCGGCAGGCCGCGATCCCGCGCTTCACGGACTTTCTGTAACGCATCATTACAACTTAAGTGCACGATATACACCGGTGCGCCAGCCATTTCAGCCAGCGCGATGGCCCTGGCTGTGGCTTCAGCTTCGGCTGTCGTGGGCCGCGTGAGGGCGTGGTATTTAGGGGCTTTCTTACCTTCGGCCAGAGCTTGCTGCACGATGACGTCAATCGCCCCGCCGTTTTCGGCATGCATGCAGACGAGCGCGCCCTTCCTGCCTGCGGCCTGAAAGACCTTGAATATGGTGGCATCGTCCAGCATGAACACGCCGGGATAGGCCATAAAAAGCTTGAAGCTGGTTACGCCATCCCGCACCAGGGCGCTGACTTCTTCCAGCCGTGCGTCCGGTAAATCCGTAATGATGCAGTGGAATGCGTAATCCGAGACTGCCTTGTTGGATGCCTTTTCCATCCACGTGTCAAACGCATGGCGGAGGGATTGGCCTTTGTACTGAATCGCGAAATCAATGAGCGTGGTCGTGCCGCCGAACAACGCGGCACGCGTTCCGGTCTCGAAATCGTCAGCGCTGGTTGTGCCGCCGAAAGGCATATCAAGATGGGTGTGAACGTCAATGCCACCGGGCATGACGTATTTGCCGGAAGCATCCAGAACACGGCGCGTATTTTCACGCGGGAGATCCTCGCCAATAGCAACTACCTTGCCCGCTGCGATGGCCACATCGGCAGCGTAGGTATCCGTCGCCGTAACTACAGTGCCGCCGCTGATGATGCTGTCAAAGCCCATTTGTGCTGCTGTCCGGTACTTGACCTACCACGTGCCTGCGACACGGTATTTTATTTTTCCGATCAGCTTGGTCTTATCAACAAGGCTGTAGACATATAGCTTCAATGCTTCTTTCCCATCGGGTTCTGCTCGGTAGTTTCCCGGAGCTAACGAGGCGCACTTACGCCACTGCGCCTGGCACCACAGAATTACGTGCGTGCCATCAGGCATGATTGCGTGGATGGATTCCTGCCTGATTTGTCTGTGTGTCGTATAAGCAGGGCTTCCCGGAGTGGTGGTGCAGTTGGTAGTTGCATTCGTTGTGGCGTTGACCGTGCTGATCGATCCACCGGCGTCATAGATCGTGCCATTCGTGTTTCCTGTCGTATCACAATTCGTTTGTGACGCCGTTCCGGCATGATGAAGAGCAACGTCCCTTTGCCAGGTGCTCGAGTCAACCACCTGAATGATCATGGTGTCTTTTTCTTTGTCGTTTCCAGACAGTGGCAGGCAGGCGAAACCGATCAACGCCATGGTGATGACGAAGTTTTTCATTGGGGCGCTCCAATGGGTAAGGGAGATTGGCGCAAAAAAGTGTAATCCTATATCGATCAACACACAATGGCACCTCGGTGGCGCAGCTTCACGCCATGTGCTAGCACCGGCGCTGCCTCCGGATGACTTGTATGTGCTAAACTGCCGCCTCGTTCGTAAAGGAACCGCCGCCTATGCAATTTGGTTTTACGCTGAAACCGGACCTCTCGATTGAGCGGCTGCTCACACTCACACGCCAGGCGGAGTCCGGTGGATTTCAGTATGGCTGGATTTTCGATTCTCATATCCTTTGGAAAGAACCCTATCCTCTACTGACGTTGATGGCAACTAACAGCCGAAATTTGCGGCTAGGGACTTGCGTCACCAATCCTGCGGTGCGCGATATCACCGTGACGGCCAGCCTTTTTGCCACGCTGAATGTAATCTCCGGTGGGCGCATGCAGTTAGGAATCGGCCGCGGTGACAGTTCGCGGCGCGTGCTGGGTAAAAAGCCAGTAACGTGGGCGGAGTTGGAAACCGCGGTAAAAACCTTCCGCGACCTTACTTCGGGGCGAGAGATTGAATATGACGGGCAACCTACCCGAATCACTTGGGCCGATGCTCCTCCACCAGTTTGGATCGCAGGCTACGGTCCGAAGGTGTTGCAGATGGGAGGGCGAATCGCAGATGGGATCATCCTGCAGTTTGCCGACCCTGATCTGATTGAGTGGTGTGTAGGATTCGTGCGCGAAGGCGCCCAGCAAGCTGGCAGGGATTTCAAGAAAATCGAGATCATGGCTGCCGCTCCGGCTTGGGTATCCGATGACGTGAGGCTGGCCCGCGAGCGCGTGCGCTGGTTTCCTGCGCTGGTCTCAAATCACGTGGTGGATCTGATCAATCGTTACAAACCTGAAGAACTGCCCGCGTCACTGACGTCCTACGTGCGGCATCGGCAAGGATACGATTACCTTCATCATTGCGAGGTCGACAGCGACAACAAGGAGTTTGTGACAGATGAGGTGGTCGATCGCTTCTGCCTGCTCGGCCCGGCACAGGCGCAGATCGAGAAGTTGAAAAGGCTGGCTGCGGCTGGCGTGACCCAGTTCAACCTTTATTTGATGTCCGGCGACGAGGAGGAACAACTGCGCGCATTTCAGCAGGGAGTCATGGCAAGCTTTAGATGAGAACGTAGCAACCATCTCCCCTAGAGAGAATCTTCGGGCAACTGTTCCGGTACTGCATTCATGACGGGCTCACGCTTGGATTGCATCAAGCCGTAATAGCTGGTGAAGGCGACCGCGAACCCCACCAGCCAAGAGTAGTCATACAGCGTCCGCAAGGAGGGAATAGCCAGCCCAATCAACGCGGACCCTGCGCCCGCAGCGAGGGCGACAATAGCGCGCCAATTGACCCCTGCCGAATACTCATAAGCTCCGCCACGAAGATAGAGATCGTCTACCTGCAACACCCGCCGCCGGATCAGAAAATAATCACAAATCATGATTCCAGCGACGGGGCCCAGAAATGCCGCATAGCCGCCTAGCCAGCCGAGGATAAACGTACGATAGTTAGCCAGCAGCTTCCAAGGCATCATGGCGAGTCCCACAAAACAGGTGATGACGCCGCCGGTTTTGAAGCTGATCAGCTTCGGACGAAGATTGGAGAAATCATTCGCGGGCGAGACCACATTGGCGCCGATATTCACGTTGAGCGTAGCGAGCAAAATGGCGATCAACGCGATAATTACCGCGAATGGCGAATGAAATCGGCTGAGCAGTTGCACGGGATCCCAAATGGCGCTGCCGTAAATCAGGACGGTAGCGGAAGTGACCGCAATCCCGATGAACGAATAAAAGGTCATCGTCGTGGGTAGGGCCAGCGCCTGTCCGAGGGCTTGATCACGCTGATTATGCGCAAAACGGGTGAAATCGGGAATATTTAAGGAAACGGTTGCCCAGAACCCAACTGTTCCATTCAACGCAGGGACAAAGAATTTCAGGAAGTCGGAATACCTCGCAAACCGCGAGGGGGCTGCCAGCATCGGTCCGAAACCGCCCGCGCTCACATATGCCCAGCCCAGAAGTAGCACTCCCACGCCGAGGAGAATCGGAGCGCTGATGCCTTGTAAGTGGCGAATATATTCGATCCCCTGAAGGATCACAAGCAAGTTGATCAGCCAAAAAAGCATGAAGCAAATGGCGACGCCATAGTGAACCTGCCGCCACGCCGGCCAGATCGTGATAAGCAAAGTATTGATTGCTTCGCCGCCAATCCAGCTCTGAATTCCAAACCAGCCGCAGGCCACCAGGGCGCGTAATATCGCAGCCACGTTGGCGCCCAGGACTCCGAAAGACGAACGTGCCAGCACCGGAAATGGGACGCCGTATTGTGTGCCGGGATGCGAGTTGAGAAGCATCGGGACGAGCACGATAGCGTTGCCTATGAACACCGTCAGCAGAGCCTGTTTCCAGTTCATTCCGCCCTGGATCATGCTGGCGGCCAGCATGTAAGTCAGAATATTGACCGACATCGAGACCCAGAGCGCGGCGTAGTTGTACATGCCCCAGGTGCGATGGCTGGCATTGGTGGGCGCGAGGTCAGGGTTGTAAAGCGGACTGGATTCGATGTTTCTTTGCATTTTCTTAAGAGCGGGGCTCCCGCGCTTCGGGGTTTTCGGGACAGTGGCTCCACCTCTGTAGCCTCTGTGTCCTCGGTGGTTAACATTTTCAAGAAATAAACCCATCAAATAAACCACAGAGGACACAGAGGCACTCGTTAGTCTGCCGCTGCTGCTTTTCCTGTCTGAGCCGTCAGCGGCCCATACGTCTCCGGGCGGCGATCGCGGAAAAACTGCCACGTCTTGCGCACCTCGAGAATCATGTCAAGGTCGAGATCCGCGACCAGGACCTCATCTTTGTCCCGGCTGGCCTGGGCAATGATCTTGCCACGCGGATTGCAGAAATAACTTTTGCCGTAAAATTCTCCGATACTCCACGGTTTTTCTTTTCCGACGCGGTTGATCGCGCCTACGAAATATCCATTGGCCACAGCATGCGCCGGCTGTTCCAGTTCCCACAAATATTCAGAGAGGCCCGCCACCGTTGCAGATGGATTGAACACGATTTCTGCCCCATTCAAGCCGAGAATGCGCGCGCCTTCCGGAAAATGGCGGTCATAGCAGATGTAGACGCCGACCTTGGCATACTTGGTCTCAAAAACCTCGTATCCCAGATCGCCGGGCGTGAAATAAAACTTCTCCCAGAATCCGGGATGGCAGTGGGGAATGTGGTGCTTGCGATATTTGCCCA
>Ga0187778_10001468_pt1 | contig 16380 bp, 12 predicted proteins | sample 1015_Q2_SP5_20_M_FD_132418 | JGI IMG/M metagenome (GOLD analysis project Ga0187778, IMG submission 132418) | Tropical peat soil microbial communities from peatlands in Department of Meta, Colombia - 1015_Q2_SP5_20_MG | ecosystem: Environmental > Terrestrial > Soil > Wetlands > Peat | place...
ATAAAGTCCTGCGACCATCGATGTCCAGCGTTACATCACTGTTAGACGCCGCGGCAACGATGCGTTGCCGCGGTCGCACCTGGCGAAGTACCGTGGTTGCTGCGACGGCGTCGGGTGGAGCGACGATCGCGCCGAGCGCAATCGCCGCTGCCCACGCCGCTACACGTGTTAGCACGGCGCCGGGCAGGACCCGTTCGCGATGCACCTTCTCGCCAGTCTCCGCAACCGCTAGGGCACGCTGATCACCTCGCCGAGAAGAAGGCCGCTGCCGTCGCTGAGCTGCGGCTCGAACCCGCCGAACTGCTGACCAGCATAAGCCTGCGCCTGCGGCTCGGCAACCCTACAGTGTTGCCGACGAACGATCGCCGCCATCGCCGGCCATCTTCTCGCGTGCGGCTGACGTTGCCGTAAGCTCGCCAACGCCGCAGGGAACCTAACCGCCGGTCCCAAGCCTGCTTCGAGTCTAGGACCCCATTCCACGGTGCAGTGCGAGCCCGAGCCTCTTTCGCTGCACGCCCTTAGGGCAGGCTCGCCGAACGACGACTCGGCCCGCAAGACGCCGGGCGGCAAGGCAGACTAGAATGTCGCGAACATAGCGCCGGGAGCGATGCGCTCCACCCCCGCCTCTTCGTCCAGGAGGTCGCAATGAGGAATCGTACTTCGCGGTCGTGTTTCGCGGTCGGCGTGATCGCCACCTTGGGCCTGGCTGCGACGCTAAGCGTTTCCGCCGCATTCGCCCAAAGCCAGAAGGTGCTCAAGTTCGTTCCGCAGGCCGACTTGCGGATTCTCGATCCGATCACCACGACGGCGTACATCACCCGCAATCATGGGTACATGATTTATGACACCTTGTTTGCGACCGATGCCAAGTTCCAGGTGCAGCCGCAGATGGTCGACAAATACGAGGTGAGCAAGGACCAGCTCACCTACACGTTTACGCTGCGCGATGGACTCAAGTTTCACGACGGCCAGCCGGTGCGTTCCGCTGACTGCATCGCGTCGCTAGAACGCTGGTCGAAGCGCGATGCGCTAGGCCAGAAGCTCGCGGATGCGACCGAATCGTGGAAGGCGATCAACGACAAGACGTTTGCGCTTAAGTTGAAGCGCCCGTTCTCACTCACGCTCGAAGCACTGGCGAAGCCGTCATCGAACGTGCCCTTCATCATGCCGGAGCGCATCGCCAAGACCGATGCGTCGACCAACATCACGGAGGCGATCGGCTCGGGGCCGTTCAAGTTCGTGAAGGAAGAGTGGGTACCGGGAAGCAAGGTCGTGTATGTCAAGAACTCGGATTACGTGCCGCGAAAGGAACCGCCATCGTGGGCAGCGGGCGGCAAAGTAGTGAAGGTGGATCGCGTCGAATGGATCTACATCCCCGACGCCGCGACCGCGGCGGCCGCGCTCAACGCGGGCGAGGTAGACTGGTGGGAGCAGCTCCCGCCCGACTTGATTCCGGTGCTCCAGAAGAACAAGGACATCAAGGTCGAGAACATCGATCCGCTCGGCTCGATGGGAATGATCCGGTTCAACTTCCTGTACCCACCGTTCAACAACGCCAAGATGCGGCAGGCGCTGCTGTATGTGGTCGATCAGAACGACTATGTGCTGGGGATTGCCGGCGATCCGAAGAATGGCCACACCTGCTATTCGTACTTCACGTGCGGCACTCCGCTCTCGAGCGAGGTGGGCGCAGAGCCAATGAAGAGCAAGCGCGATCTTGAAAAAGCGAAGCAGCTTATTACGGAATCGGGCTACAAGGGCGAGAAGGTTGTCATCATCGACGCGACCGATCAGCCGATCGTGCATTCGCAATCGCTGCTCACGGCCGATCTGCTGAAGAAACTGGGTGTCAATGTCGAGGTGCAAGCCGGTGACTGGGGCACGCTCATCACGCGCCGCACATCGAAGGAGCCGATCGACAAGGGTGGTTGGTCGATTTTCCACACATGGCTGGTGGGCCCCGATCTTACATCGCCCGCCGTCAATTTCGCGGTTCGCGGCTCCGGCCAGAAAGGCTGGTTCGGCTGGGCAGAAGACGCGAAGACCGAGGAGCTGCGCGAAAAGTGGTTCGAGGCGACGGATGCGGCCGCGTCCAAGAAGGCAGCCGAAGCGGTGCAAGCGCGCGCGTTCGAGTTCGTGCCGTATGTGCCCACCGCGCAGTTCATCATCCCGACCGCGTATCGCTCGAGCCTCTCCGGCGTGATCGTCGCTCCCATCACGCTTCTGTGGAACGTCGAAAAGAGGTAGCAATGCTCTGGCGCCCGCTCGTGCCTAGCTCCTCGCAGCACGAACGGACGACGACCGCAAGCCGCGGATGACCGCCTACATCGTCCGCCGCCTATTTTCGACCATCGCCGTCATGGCGGTGGTCGCGTTCGCTGTGTTTTCGCTCTTGTATCTAACGCCCGGCGATCCGGCAGCCGTCATCGCCGGCGACATCGCCACGGACGAAGACATCCGCAGGATCCACACGCGACTGGGCCTCGACGAGCCGTTCCTGGTGCGCTTTGTCGGTTGGCTGTGGGCGCTTTTGCACGGCGACTTCGGCACGTCGATCTTCACCAACCTGCCGGTTACGCAATTGATCGGGCAACGCGTCGAGCCTACCGTATCGCTGACGTTGTGCACGCTCGTCGTCGCGATCCTGATCGCGGTGCCGCTCGGCGTTGTAGCCGCGGCGAAAGCCGGCACCTGGCTGGACCGCGCAGTCATGTCGTTCTCGGTGCTCGGCTTCTCGGTTCCCGTGTTCGTAATCGCGTACGCGTTGATTTTCGGCTTCGCTGTGGAGCTCGATTGGCTGCCGGTGCAGGGCTATCGCAGCCTTCGGGACGACTTCTGGGATTGGTTGCGCCATCTTATTCTTCCGAGCGTTGCGCTGGGCACGGTGTACGTCGCGCTGATCGCGAGAATGACTCGCGCCAGCATGCTCGACGTGCTCGCGCAGGACTACATCCGCACGGCGTCGGCGAAAGGGCTCGCGCCGAATCAGGTCCTCGCTCGGCACGCATTCAAGAACGCGGCGATTCCGGTGATCACGATCATCGGCATGGGGGTGGCACTTTTGATCAGCGGTGCGATCGTCACCGAAACGGTGTTCGCGCTTCCGGGCATCGGCCGCCTCACCGTCGACGCGATCCTTCGGCGCGACTACCCGATCATCCAGGGCGTGACCCTCATTTTTTCCGCGGTGTACGTGCTGGTGAATCTGGCGGTCGATCTCTCGTACGTGTTCTTCGACCCGCGGATCCGCTACTGATGGACACAACGATCCCGGCACCCATCGCGCGGACGAAATCCGTTTCGCCGACGTGGCGGCGGTTCAGCGAGGCATTCCAGCGTCATCCGACAGCGCTTATCGGCGGAGCGATCCTCATCGTGATGATCGCGATGGCGATGCTTGCGCCCTGGCTCCATACCATCGATCCGCAACAGGTCTTCCCGATCAAGCGCCTTCGGCCACCGTCGACTGCGTCCTGGTTCGGCACTGACATGCTGGGTCGGGACGTCTACAGTCGCGTGGTCTACGGTGCGCGGGTCTCGCTAGTCGTGGGACTCGCGGTCGCTGTGCTCTCGATGCTTTTCGGGCTCGCGATCGGTCTCGTCACCGGCTACGTCCGCCGCGTCGACGCAGTCGTGATGCGGATTATGGACGGATTGATGTCGATTCCCTCTGTCCTGCTGGCGATAGCGTTGATGGCGCTGACCAAAGCCAGCATGGGCAACGTGATCGCGGCCATCACGCTCGCCGAAGTGCCGCGCGTCGTACGACTGGTGCGCAGCCTCGTGCTCACGCTTCGCGAGCAGCCGTACGTCGAGGCCGCGATCGCCTCCGGCACGACGCTGCCGTTGATTCTCGTCCGTCATGTTCTTCCCAATATCGCGGCGCCGCTTCTCGTGCAGGGGACGTACGTGTGCGGCTCGGCGATGATCACCGAGGCGATCCTGTCGTTCATCGGCGCCGGCACGCCGCCCAACATTCCGAGCTGGGGCAACATCATGGCCGAAGGCCGCAGCCTGGTGCAGGTCGCGGGCTATCTTATTCTCTTTCCCGGCATCTGTCTCTCGCTGACGGTGCTGGCGGTGAATCTCCTCGGCGATGGCATGCGCGACGCGCTCGACCCAAGGCTGGCGAGGCGCATGTGACGATGACCGCTTCGGCTGACGGACTCGCATCCTCGCCTGCGTCCGGGCGACCTGACTCTTCGACGCCACTGCTCGAGGTCGAGGACCTCAAGACGTATTTTTTCATCCGCGACGGGGTTGTGCGCGCGGTCGACGGCGTGTCGTTCTCGGTCGAGCGCGGCCAGGCGCTGGCGATCGTGGGCGAATCCGGCTGCGGCAAGAGCGTTACCTCGCTTTCGATCCTGCGACTGATCGCCTCGCCGCCGGGGCGTACGGTCGGCGGCCGGGTGCTCTTCGAAGGTACCGATCTCCTCGCGCTGCAGGAATCCGAGATGCGCAAGATTCGCGGTGATGCGATCTCCATGATCTTCCAGGAACCGATGACCTCGCTCAACCCGGTGCTGACCATCGGCTATCAGATCGCCGAGGTACTAACGCTGCATCGAGGTCTTTCCAAGGAAGATGCGGGCGAACGCGCGATCGAGATGCTGCGACTCGTGCACATCCCCGAGCCGGAACGACGTGTGCAGCAATATCCGCACGAGCTTTCCGGCGGGATGCGGCAACGGGTGATGATCGCTATGGCGCTCGCGTGCGAGCCTAGGCTCCTGATCGCCGACGAGCCGACCACCGCGCTCGACGTGACCATTCAGGCGCAGATTCTCGATCTGATGCGCGAGCTGAAGAAACGCACCGGCGCGGCGATCGTGTTGATCACGCACGACTTAGGCGTGGTGGCCGAGATGGCTGAGCGCGTGGTGGTGATGTACGCCGGACGCAAAGTGGAAGAAGCTCCGGTACGCGAATTGTTCGCGCGTCCGGGCCACCCGTACACCCGCGGCCTGCTCGATTCCATCCCGAAGCTCTCCGGCGGCGGGCGCCGCGCGACGACACGTTTGAGTGAGATCGCGGGCACGGTACCGTCGCTCGCGGAACCGATCATCGGCTGCGCGTTTGCGCCGCGCTGCGCCTACGCTACGGCGCGCTGCCGGGAAGAATATCCCCCGCTCGAGGAGAAGCTTCCCGGGCATCGCGTCGCCTGCTGGGAGTCGGAGACCATCCTGCACGAGGCGGCAGCATGATCGGCACCGGCGCGGGCGCTTCGCGCGGCGCAGCACCGCTGCTCGAGGTCGCGGCGCTCACCAAGCATTATCCGGTACACAGCGGCATCTTCGGCCGCACGCGCGCACACGTGCACGCCGTCGACGAGGTGAGTTTCGAGATCGCCGAGGGCGAGACGCTCGGTCTGGTCGGAGAGAGCGGCTGCGGGAAGTCCACGCTGGGCAAGGCGGTGCTGCGACTCGTGGCGCCGACGGAGGGAACAATCACGTGGCGCGGCAAACGCATCGACGGCATCGACGCTGGCGCCATGCGGGCGTTTCGACGCGAGATGCAGGCTGTGTTCCAGGACCCGTATGCGTCGCTCAACCCGCGCATGCGCGCCGAAGACATCGTCGCCGAGCCGATCCGCAACTTCGAGGACGACACGGTTGCGGGGATCCGCGACCGCGTGCGCAGGCTCTTCGAGAAAGTGGGCTTGCGTGCCGACCAGATGCGCAAGTATCCGTACGAGTTCTCGGGTGGCCAGCGGCAGCGTCTCGGCATCGCGCGTGCGCTCGCGCCCAGGCCCAAGCTCATCGTGTGCGACGAGCCGGTCTCGGCGCTCGACGTCTCGGTGCAGGCGCAGGTGATCAATCTGCTGGTCGACCTGCAGCGCGAGTTCGGATTGTCGTATCTTTTCGTGGCGCACGATCTGGCGGTGGTCGAGCACATCAGCCATCGCGTCGCGGTGATGTATCTTGGGCGTATCGTCGAACTCGCCTCGAAAGAGGCGCTCTTCGGCAATCCGCAACACCCGTACACCGAGGCGCTTCTCGCCGCGGTGCCGATACCGGATCCGACCGTGCGCCGAAAGCGCCTCATTCTCGCCGGCGACGTGCCGAGCCCCATCAAGCCGCCGCCGGGTTGCCGGTTTCACACGCGCTGTCCCTATGCGTTCGACCGCTGCCGTATCGAGGAGCCGGTGCTGAAAGAACCCGCGCCAGGCCATTTCGTCGCCTGTCATTTGCGCGAAGCGCCGATCCGCTGACGTTGTTGGCGGCGAACCGGGTGCAGTCGAAGATCGGTCTGGCGGATAATTGAATCTAGATGGATCGCAACGGATTTCCCCAATCGTATGGACACCAATTCCATTCGCGTCGACGGCGCCCGGCTCTGGCAATCGCTCATGGACCTGGCGCGGATCGGTGCAACACCCAAAGGCGGTGTGCGGCGGCTGGCGCTCACCGATCTCGATCGACAGGGACGCGATCTTGTCGTGCGCTGGCTGCGCGACGCGCGTGCGATCGTCGAGATCGACGGGGCAGGGAACATCTTCGCCGTTCGGCGCGGCCGCAGTGATGGAGGCCCCGTCGTCCTGACCGGAAGCCACGTCGATACGCAGCCCTCCGGCGGCAAGTTCGACGGCAACTACGGCGTGCTCGCTGGATTGGAAGTGCTGCGGACGTTGAACGAAGCCGGTGTCGTGACCGAAAAGCCGGTGGGTGTGGCGATCTGGACCAACGAAGAGGGCACCCGGTTCATTCCGACCATGGGTGGGTCCGGTGCCTTCGCGCATGTCTTCACACTCGACTATCTCCATGCGCAACGCGACATCGACGGAATCTCGTTCGGCGAGGCGCTGCACAGCATCGGGTATGCCGGGAACACCCCTGTCGGCGAGCGTACGGTCGACGCGTACTTCGAAGCGCACATCGAGCAGGGACCGATTCTGGAACGGGAAAACAAAGTCATCGGCGTGGTGACGGGCGCGCTCGGCCAGCGCTGGTACGACTGCGTGTGGACCGGTCAAGATGCCCATGCCGGGCCGACGCCGATGGAAGCGCGTCACGATGCGTTGCGCGGCGGGGCGAGAATGGTCGAGGCGGTCAACGCATTGGCGCTCCGTCACGCACCCGACGGCCGCGCCACCGTAGGATTCATGCAGGTCATGCCGAATTCACGCAACGTTATTCCGGGGCTGGTCAGAATGAGCGTCGACGTGCGCCATCCAGACGACGACGCGCTCGCTCGCATGGATCGCGAGCTGCGCGCCGCGGCCTCCGGAATCGCACGTGAGCTTCACCTCGAATGCGAAGTGCGGCAGGTGGTCGAGTTCGCGGCCTCGCACTTCGACGGCGATTGCGTGAATTCGGTGCAGCGCGCGGCGGAAATGCTGGGCTACCCGAGCCGCAGGATCGTGAGCGGCGCGGCGCACGACGCGGTGTATCTGTCCCGCGTGGCGCCGACATCGATGATCTTCGTGCCGTGCAAGGACGGCATCAGTCACAACGAGACCGAGGATGCGCGCCCCGAGCACCTGGAGGCCGGCGCCAATGTGCTCCTGCACGCGGTGCTCGCGCGCGCGGGCGTATCGTCATCGCTCCGTTAGGTCGATCGAAACATGAAAACGCTCGTCCGCTCGTCCGATGCTACCGTTGTCAGCAACCCCTGTTCGGCTGTTTCGAAAGACCTTAGGGATATTATGGACGCGAGCAACAGCGGTAGCATCGGCTGTGACAGTGTTGGCTGTCATGGGCGTCTGTGACCAACTCAGATTGACTGTGCCTAAATTGTGCCTTGATCACATAAGGATCAGGACATAGGTAGCTCTGTTGGGAGTGCAAAGCTCGCCTAAGACTTCTTCTGCCGGAATCGTCCGATGGACATCATCGCCGCACGTTTGAACCGTATCAAACCGTCTCCCAGCTCCATGGCCAGTCAGCGGGCACGCGAGCTCTCTGCCGCGGGCCGCAACATCGTCGGGCTCACTGCTGGAGAACCCGACTTCGATACGCCGCCGAACGTATGCGACGCCGTCGTGCGAGCGATGGCAGCATCGAAGACCAAGTACACCGATGTCGGCGGCACACCCGAGCTCAAGGCGGCGATCGTTGAGAAATTCCGGCGCGACAATGCTCTCACCTACGCGGCCAACGAAGTCATCGTCGGGACCGGCGGCAAGCAAATCATCTTCAACGCCCTGATGTGCACGCTCGAGCCGGGCGACGAGGTGATCGTCCCCGCGCCTTACTGGGTGTCGTATCCCGATATCGCGTTGCTGGCTGAGGGGCTGCCGGTGGTGGTCGCCTGCCGACCCGAGGATGGATTCAAGTTGCGCGCCAACGCGCTGGATCGGGCAATTACGCCCAGGACGCGATGGCTGGTGCTTAACGCGCCGAACAATCCCAGCGGCGCAATGTACGCGCGCGACGAGCTGCGCCAGCTTGCCGACGTGCTTCTGCGTCACCCGCGTGTGTGGATCATGAGCGACGACATCTACGAGCACATCCGGTACGACGGTCGGCACTTCTTTACGATCGCGCAGATCGAGCCGGCGCTCAAGGACCGCACGCTGACCGTCAATGGCGTGTCGAAGGCCTACGCGATGACGGGATGGCGCATCGGCTACGGCGGCGCTCCAGCAGAGCTCGTCCAGGCGATGGCCAAGTTGCAGTCCCAGAGCACGTCGAATGCGTGCTCCATCAGTCAGGCGGCGGCGCAGGAAGCGCTCAACGGACCGCAGGACTTCGTCGCCGAGCGTACCCGCATCTTTCAGGCGCGGCGCGACGAGGTGGTGGCGGCGGTAAACCGCATTCCGGGCCTCGACTGCCATGCGCCGGAGGGCGCGTTCTACGCGTATGCGTCGTGCGCCGACGTGATCGGCACGAAAGCGCCGGACGGACGGGTCCTGGGCAGCGACGCGGACTTCGTGATGTATCTGCTCGAATCGCAGAATCTCGCGCTGCTTCAGGGCGAAGCCTATGGGCTGTCGCCGTTCGTCCGGATTTCCTTCGCCGCGTCAATGGAGATGCTCGAGGAAGGATGTCGCAGGCTTCGGCTTGCGTGCGAAGCCTTGCGCTGATTCGGGCGATCGCTACGCAATGAACCGGCGCACCAGCGCGGTGAACTGATCGACCTCGCCTTGCGTTGCGTCGAAACGCGTCACCAGACGAATGACGCCGCCTCCGCGCCGCGCGAAGCGGATTCCCGCCGCGGCCAGGGCTTCGATGGTCTGCTCTGGCATGGCGACGAATAGCAGGTTGGCCTCGACCGGTGCGATCAAGCGCACACCCGGAATCGCCGCCAATTCGCGAGCGAGCTGGGACGCGAGCTCGTTCGCGTGAGATGCCAGTCGCAGGAAGAGATCGTTCTCGATATAGGCCATGAGTTGGGCAGCGGCAAAGCGCATCTTCGACCAGGTCTGCCCGGCCCGCCGCAAACGATACGACAACGGCTCCACGAGCTCCTTGTCGAACACGACGATGGCGTCGGTGCCCATCGCGCCGTTCTTGGTCGCGCCGAACGAAAGGATGTCTACGCCGGAGCGCCACGTCATCTCTGGCGCTCTGCATCCCAGCTTCACCAGCGCGTTGGCAAATCGAGCGCCGTCCATATGGAAGCGGATGCCGGCATCGCGCGCGCATGAGCCGATAGCGGCGATCTGCTCCAGGCTGTAGACCGTGCCCAATTCGCTCGCCTGCGCGATCGACACGACGTCTGGCTGCGACCGATTACGAACGCCACGGTCGGCGCGCTTGAGCGCCGCGGCGAGCGTCGCCGGTTCCAGCTTGCCATGGGCACCGGAAAGCGCGATGAGCTTGGCCCCGCCCGAGAACGCTTCCGTGGCGCCGCCTTCGGCGTTGTGGATATGCGCTTCCTCGTGACAATAGATGGCCCCATACGGCCGAGCGCAGGTCGCAAGCGACAAAGCATTGGCCGCTGTCCCGGTGGACACCGGAAATACCGTTACGTCGGTCTCGAACAGCTCGGAGAACTTGCCATTCAGCAACGCGCTGTATTCGTCGTCGCCATACGCGGCCGCCAGCCCATGATTAGCGGCCTCGAGCGCACGCATGATCTCGGGCGCGACGGTGGCCACGTTGTCGCTTCGGAAACTGAACGAGACGGGACGATCATTCATGTCGGACATTCCTCTCGGCCGCTATAACATCGGATCGTCCTGCCGGCGGACGCGTCGATGGACCAGCAACAGCGGAGCGGCCGTGAACAAGATCAGAATCGCAGCGGCGGCAGACGCAGAGCCCGCTCCTTCGCCGCCTTCCAGGAAGTGATACATCCGCACGGTCATCGTCGACCAGCGGCTGGTATAGAGCACGATCGTCGAACTGAGCTCGGACGCGACGGTGATCCAGACCAGGATCATGCCGCCGATCAGCCCGCCCGCCATCAATGGGATCATCAATGTGACGAAGGTTCGCAGCGGCGGCACCCCGAGATTGATCGAGGCTTCTTCGAGGCTGGGTTCGATCTGATGCACGATGGCGGACGACGAGCGGATGCAGAATGGCAGCTTGCGAACGACATAGGCTATCACCAGGATCAGCCATCCGCCGGTCAAGACGAGCATCCCGCTGTTGAAGGCGATGATCAGCCCGATCGCCAGCACCGTGCCCGAGACGGCGAACGGGATCATGCCGATCATGTCGAGCCCTGTCGACAGCGCGCCGCGATGACGCGTGACGATGTAACCGATGGGCGCACCCAGCAGCATCGCGACTACGGCCGTAATCGTGGCCAGAAGCAGCGAGTTGTAGAGCGGACGGAACGAGCCTTCGAGCAGCATCGAATAGTTGGAGGACGCGAGCTGCCACGTGAGCACCGGCCCGCGGAAATGGAGGAACGAGATGAACAACACGGCCATGAACGGCAGCAGCGAAAGTGCCACGATGCCCCAACTGAAAGCTGTGGCGAGGGCGCGCCATCCGGGCGCCAGGGGTAGCGCCGGCGGCGCGGCCCGGGCATGGGTCGAGAAGCGGCGCTGGTTCAGGTAGCGGCGCTGGATCAACAGTGCGATGGCCGTGCCGGCGATGAGCAGCACGCTGAGCGCTCCGGCTGCTGCCGGATTGTTCTCGGCTTCACCGGCGAAAAGCTTGAAGATGTCCACCGCGAGGAACGGTCGATCCTCGGCCAGGACCACCGGTACGCCGAAATTCTCGAGCGCCTCGATGAAAACGAGCAGTGCGCCAGCCAGCACCGCGGGCATCGCCACGGGCAGCAGCACGGTGCGGAACGCGTGCAGGCGTGAGCCGCCGAGATTGCGCGCAGCTTCCTCGATCGAAATGTCGATTGCCTTGAAGCCCGCAATTGAGGGCAGCAGCACGTAGGGATACAACGTCAACAGGAACACGATCGTGATTCCCGGCAGCCCATAGATCGGGCCCATTGGCACGCCGATCTCGCGCAAGCCCGTGGTCACGACGCCGGCATGACCAAAGAGCAGCACCAACGCGTAAGCAGCGACGAACGACGGCAAGACCAGCGGCAGGGTAGCCAGGGTCAATAGCACGGTCTTGCCCGGCATGTCGACACGCGCCAGGCAGAACGCCAGGGGCGTGCCGATTAGCGTGGCGCCAAGTGCCGCCAAGGTCGCCGCGAGGAGACTGTTGCCGATGCTGCCCAGGTAGTACTTGCTGGCGAAAATCTGGGCGTAGTTCGCGAGCGTGAAAGTGCCGGTCCCGTTCACCCTGAGACTTGCATCGAGAACCAGACTGAGCGGATAGAGCAGGAACAGGACGAGCAAGGCGAGCGCGCCGAAAACGATGGTGTACCGGAACCCTTTCATTGTCCCGGGTAGACGGTGATCTGCGCCGGATCGTAGGCGAGCGCCAGCGCGGCGCCCACGGCCGCGACGTGGCGGCTGCCAAGTGTCGAAACACGAATCTGCGTGCCGTCGGGAAGCGACGCATGCAGCCGCTGAATCTGTCCAAGGAACTCGCGCAACACGAGCTTGGCATGCAGCACCGGACCGTCGGAATGTTCTGCGACCTGCAACGCTTCCGGGCGGATCGACAGGAACAGCTTCTGTCCCGCATCGGCTACTTTTCCCTTGACCGAGATGGTCGTTCCGCACGCTGCAACCTCGGTCGTTCGTCCATCGAACTTGCCCGCGATCCCGGGCAACATGTTCGTGCCGCCGAGGAACTCGGCGACGAACGCCGTCTGCGGCCGCTGGTAGATCTCCTCGGGAGAGCCAATCTGCTCGATTTTTCCCGAGCGCAGGATCGCAATCCGGTCGGAGATGGCGAGCGCCTCTTCCTGGTCGTGCGTCACATAGATCGTCGTCAGGCCGAGCGATTGCTGCAACTGGCGGATCTCCACGCGCATCTGGACACGCAGTTGGGCGTCCAGATTGGACAAAGGCTCATCGAACAGCAGCACCGACGGTTCGATGACCAGCACGCGCGCGATCGCGACGCGCTGCAATTGCCCGCCCGAGAGCTGATGCGGCCAGCGCGCGCCGTAACCGACCAGGCGCACGCGCTCCAGCGCCTTGTCGACCCGCGCGCGGATGTCGGTCGTTCTGGCCTTGCGTGCACGCAGACCGTAGGCGACGTTGTCCTGCACAGTCAGATTGGGAAAGATCGCGTAGTTCTGGAACACCATGCCGGTGTTGCGACGATGCGCCGGCAAGGTGTCGATGCGCCGATCGCCGAACCATATGCTGCCGGCTTCGACGTCGGTGAAGCCGGCGATCATTCGCAGCAGCGTCGTCTTGCCGCACCCGGAGGGGCCGAGGAGGGTGAACAACTTGCCCTCCTCGATCGTCGCCGAAACATTGTCGACGGCGCGGACGGCGCCGAAGGTACGGCTGACGCGGTCGAGGCGGATCGTCATCATGAGAGACGACGCTGCCGTCTCTCAGCGCGTGTCCTGGATGATCGTCTTGATCCGGGCGAGCGTCGCGCTGCGCGCCTCGTCCCATTTCACGTCGTCGTAGGGCAGGACCTTGATCTTCGACAGCGGGGACATGCCCGGCACCGCGGAGAGATCGATGTCCTGCCGGGCCGGGCGGCGGAAGGTCGTCTTGAGCAGCATTTCCTGCGTCGACTTGCTGGCGAGATAGTCGACCAGCGCACGCGCGGCATCCTGATCCGGCCCGCCTTTGATGATCGCAGCGCCTTCCGCGAGCGCGGCCGTGCCTTCGGTCGGATAGGTCACGCTGACGGGTGCACCGTTGTGCGCCCACAGCAAGCCGGCGTATTCGAGCGAGATGCCCAATGGATATTCGCCACTGCCGTTGCCCTCGAAGACGAGGGTCGATCGGTTGAGCACCTTCGTACTGGCAATCAGCGAAGAAAGCTTTTTCCAGCCGGCGTCGTTCTCGCCCCAGTAGCTGAGCAGGACCGTCGCCGCGGCGTAGGAAAAACCGGAATTCGCCGGGTCGGTATACGCGATCTTGCCCTTCCACTTCGGATCTAGAAGATCGGCCCAAGTCTTCGGACCGCTCGCGGCATCGATCGCCTTCGTGTTCTGGTTGATGGTCACGACCTGCAGATTGGTGCCGATCCAGAGATTGTTCGCGTCGCGGTATTCTGCCGGCACGGCGTCGCGGTCCTTCACGGCGTACGGCTGAAAGAACTTGGTATTCAGCTTCAGCAGCGCCGAGCTGACTCCCCAGACGACGTCGCCTTGCGGATTTGCCGCCTCCGAGGTAATGCGACGAAAGAGCACGCCGGATCCGGTGGAGACGACGCTGACGGTGATGCCCGTTTCCTTCTTGAATCCGTCGACGACGAGCTTGTTGACCGTGTCGTCGTTGGCCGAATAGAGCACCACCTGCGTATCTGCCATCGCAGGCATCGATGCCACCACCGCCGTGAACAGCAACGCCGCGACCATCTGTCTCATCGTGTCTCTCCTGGTGCGCTTCTGGTTATCCGTCTCGACTGAGCGCCCCTCTAGGGAGCGCCATATTCTACGCAGAATTCATTACTGGTGTCCGCGCTGTCCAGTGACGTTTACTGGCTGCGACCACGGCTCAAGCACAGCTCAAGCCTGGGGTTGCGTCTGCCCCGTCCCTTCTGATCTTGCCCACGATTGGTGGACACCTCGACAGGAGCATACTGCTGTCCTCCGCCGCGGCCGCGGCTCACACCTCCAATCGAGGAGTTGCGACGATGAAGAACGAAGTCAAGCCCCGCTTGTACGACGTCCTCGCCAAGGCCTTCGCGCAGGAACGTGTGCGAACATGCTTTGCGCTACTCGGGGATGCCAACATGAATTGGGCCTCGCGCCTGTCCGAGGAGGGATGTCGCATGGTGTATGTCAGGCACGAGCATTGCGCGCTCGCTGCCGCCATGGCGTACTCGCGAAAGAACTGGGATGTGGGCATGGCGACCGTGACCTGCGGGTCCGGTGTGACGCAATTGATTACGGCGCTCCCCGCAGCGGTGCGGGCCCATCTGCCGATTGTGGTGTTTGCGGGGGAGCCGCCGCTGAAGAGTGGTTGGTACAACCAGGAGATCGACCAGGCGCCGCTCATAACCGCAACCGGGGCCGCCTATCACAGCCTGCACATGCCCGAGCGCATGCCTGTTGCAGTGCGCGACGCGTTCCTGCAGGCGCGTCGCGAACGTCGCCCCGTGGTAATCGGCATTCCGTTCGACCTGCAGGCCCGGCCTTGGGATGGGCCCGCAGATTTGCCCACGCCCTCGCACAGATTGTTGCCGCGGCCTTCGCCGATTCCGCCGCATCCCGACGATGTGGCCGCCGCGGCGCACCTAGTCGCCGGCGCCGAACGGGTCGTTGTGCTCGCCGGTCTGGGTGCGGTTGAAGCCGGGGCGGCAGGCGCCTGCCGGGCGCTGGCGGCCAAAACCGGTGGACTGCTGTCCACGACGCTTCCCGCGAGAGGGCTGTTCCACGATGACCCTTTTTGCATCGGCATTTCGGGCAGCTTCACGCCCGAAGCCGGGCTCGAGTACCTCGCCCAGGCGGACCTCGTCGTTGCCGTCGGCTGTTCGCTCGCTTACCACGCGGGCGGCGGCGGGCAGCTCTGGCCGAAGGCGAATATGCTGCAGATCGATGTCGATCCTGTCGCGGTCAGTCAAGGCCAGGAGGTGGCACGTCATCACCTGCGGGCCGACGCGCGCCTGGGAGTCGAGGCGTTGACGGCAGCATTGCCGATCCGGAACGAGGGTTGGCGAAGCGAGGCAATTGCTGCGCGCATTCGCGATTCGAAGCCCGACGGGCACGTTTTCGAGATCGAGCCCGGGCTGCTCGACCCGCGCGACGTGGTCGAGGCGCTGGAAAGGGCCTTGCCGCACGACTGGGAGATCGTGAACTCGAGTGGCCACTGTTCGTGGTTCTTCGCCCAGATGCCGTCGCGTCCACAGGAGAGGTTTCTCACCATCCGTGAGTTCGGCGCGATCGGCAATGGCATCTCGTTCGCCATGGGAGTCGCGGCGGCGCGACCCGATCGAAAGGTTGTCCTATTCGACGGTGACGGTAGCCTGATGATGCACGTGCAGGAGCTCGAAACCATCCAGCGCCATCGCCTTAACATCCTTATCGTCGTGATGAACGATGGCGCCTACGGCTCCGAGCTGCACAAGCTGCGCGCAGAGGGGATGTCCGAGGATGGTTCGGTGTTCGGCTATTGCGACTTCGCGGGCGTCGCGCGCGGATTCGGGCTCGAGGGAAAGACCTTCACGAAACTCGATGATGTTCCGAAGTTCGTGGCCGAGTTCGCTGCAAGTGGTGGCGCCGCGGTCTGGGACTTTCGCGTTTCCGCCAAAGTCGTGTCCCCGAGCATACGTCGGGCCCATCCTCACTCTGCCGAGAAAAAGGCGCACTGAACGACGCTCCACGAAGAACTCGAGCGTGCACTTGCGACCGCGGGGGGGCGTTGCGGTTGTGGGCTCGACCCGCGTTTAGGGCGGGCACGTGACTCACAACGCGGGCTCGCGAGATGATACGCTCGGCTTCATTTCGGCCGGCAACCTCAACCCCCACAAGGCGCCGATCGTTCTAATACTCGGACTTGCGATACACATGAGTTTGGTCGAGCAATTGCAGACCCTGTTCGAATGCCAGTGAATGCAGGTCAAGCTGCGGCCCGGACGCCCTTTCGTTCGACAGGTGACTTCACGCCAACACAGCTCGCGTGCCGGGTGGCTGACGACTTGTGACCAACTCAGATTGACTGTGCCTAAATTGTGACTGGATCAGATTGGTTTCGAGGTTGGCAAGCGCTGCAAGTACTTGATTAACAAAACACGAATATAGGCGAAATCTGCCTCATAACCCGAAGGTCGAAGGTTCAAATCCTTCCCCCGCAACCAATAATATCAAGCATTTAGCCCGGACAGCGCGCCGGGCTTTTGCTTTATGTACGCGCCATGTACGCGCGGGGTGTCTGCCCCAACGTAGCGGTGAGAAGCCCCTCGAAAAGGTATTCCAGCGATTTGCGGCGCGTTG
>Ga0187778_10001469_pt1 | contig 16362 bp, 15 predicted proteins | sample 1015_Q2_SP5_20_M_FD_132418 | JGI IMG/M metagenome (GOLD analysis project Ga0187778, IMG submission 132418) | Tropical peat soil microbial communities from peatlands in Department of Meta, Colombia - 1015_Q2_SP5_20_MG | ecosystem: Environmental > Terrestrial > Soil > Wetlands > Peat | place...
ATCGCCTCGCTGCCGTCGGGCAGGAAGTACATGTTGTAGGGATCGTCGACGACGATCGGTTTTCCCGGCCGGCCGGTCTTGGGGTCGATCGGCGTCAGGCTTCCGTCGTTGCGCCGCTCCGCATTGTTGGTGACCCAGAGCGTCTGCAGGTCCCACGAGGGAACGATGTGCTGGGGATTGATCCCGACCGCAAAGCGCGCGACGACCTTGCGCGTCTGCGGGTCAATGACCACCACGTCGTTGGATCGCAGCTCGGGGACGTACACCCGGGGCAGGGCGCCGCTTACCGCGGAGCTCAGCTGATTGGTGCCGGCCGCGCTGTACAGATTTTTTGCATCGAGCACCGGCGGCATCCCCGGATAGCCCGCGCCCGACGTCGGTGCTTCGGGTTGTGCGGCCCGGGCCTGCAGCGCAGCGAGCAAACCGGCGGCGAGCAGCAGGCAATGCGCGGTGCGAAGAAAACCTTGGGAAGTCGGATCAAGAAGTCGCATGGGATACGGCAACAGGTTGCCTTGCGGAGACAAGCGGTTTGTTGGGGAGAGGGATTTTGTCAGTGCCCGTGGGATCTGGCGCGCGGGGCCGATACAATTTGCTGGCGGATGGCCGCGACGGTCTGCCGAACGATTTCCTCGACACCGAGCTCTCCGAGCTCTGCGCTGGCGTGTTGTGGGTAGCCCCCGTAGATTCCCACACTCGAGTCCAGCCGCACTCCCGATTGCAAAACGTCTGTGCGCACGGTTGCGGGGGCAAGCGCCAGCTGCAGCGACGTGTCGGCGAGTGCCGCATGCGTGCCGATTTCGTCGTCGCGAAAACCGCGCGATCGCAGCAGCCGGGCATAGTCCTCGCTCGCCGCGCGGAAGTATTCCTTGGGTGCGAAGACACGCGGCGAGTCGGCGGCCCATTCGCGGTTGAGGCGTTCGGCCACGAGGCCGAGCTCGCGCTGGTAGCCGCCGTGGTCGCCCAAAAAAACGATGTCGCGAAATCCGTGCGCGCGCAGACTGCGGGCAATCGCTTCCAGGGTCGCGTCAAATACCGGCGTGGGAATCGATATCGTGCCGGCAAAGCGCATGTGGGAGCTGGGCGGGGAGACGGAACCCTCGGGGACGTACGCGAGCACCGGTGCGACGAGGGCATTGCCCAGTTCGCGGGCAATGCGCTCGCACAGCAGGCGGACCCGCACGTTGTGCTTGCCCAGGATGAGCGCGGGCCCGCTTTGTTCGGTGCCCCCGATGGGCACGATCGCGGTCGTCATGCCCGCCTGAACGGCGTCGCGCAGCTCGGTCCACGTGTAATCCTCGAGGAACACGGAGGACGCGGGTGCGGCCGCAAGCGCTCTTGCGCCCGCCGTTGCGAGCGCCGCAAGGCAAAGGACGATGGCGAGCGCGCGCCATGCGCCGGCCGCTGCCCGCGCCTGGGCCAAACCCAATCGAAAAATCATGCGCCGATTCTAGTCGGCCCCGGGCGGCCGCTTCGGCGCCCGGCCCGGCCCGGGGCGTTACGCACGCGCATCGCGTGCGCCCCCATACGCGGCAAGCGCCAGGGCCAGCCATCCGAGCAGCAGGAGCACGCCGCCCACCGGTGTTAGCGCGCCCAAAAAATGCATCCCCGTAAGACTCAGGGCATACAGGCTGCCGCTAAAGAGCACGATGCCCAGGCCAAAGAAAATCGCGCTTGCGCTGGCGCTGCGGCCCGGCCACTCGCGTGCTACCCAGGCCGAGGCAAACAGGGCCAGAGCGTGCACGAGGTGGTAGCGCACGGCGGTGTCGAACACCGACAGCGCGCCGGGATCGAGCTGGGCTTTCAGGGCGTGGGCGCCAAAGGCGCCCGCCGCAACGCCGAAAAACCCGAAGAGCGCACCGGCCGCCGCGGCGCGCCGCGAGGCGCCCGCCGTTGCACTCATCAGCGCGACGGGCCGCCCGGACCTTGGGCGCCGTCGCTCGGAGCGCCGCCGCCCGGACCATCGCCATAGGGCATCATGGGGTGATGGTCCCCGGGGCCGTGTCCCTCATCGCCGCCCTCGCAGTGCGAGCCGTGCGGGCCAAAGCGTCCGTGCATCGGGCCGTGCTCGAAGTGCTCGCTCGCAAAATGCCGCGCGACCTCGTTGAGCACCAGTCGTTGGTCGGCGTCCAGGCTTTGCTGCAGCTTGGCGGTTGCGTCGGCCAAGCGCGCGAGTTTTTGTGCCCGATCGGCCGCCCAATCCGCGCGTTGGTGCGCCAGGGCCGCGGCGTCGAGCTCGGTTGCCCCCGCCATCGCGGCCTTTTTTCTTTGCGCGACCAAGGCGGTGATGAGGTCGCGATACGCCGCGGAGAATGCCTGCCAGGCCGGCTCCTGCGAGGCCTTGATTTGCAATCGCCCGGCCAGCTCGTCCAAATGCGCCTGAAGATGCGCTGCCATCGCCTGCGCCGGCTCGCCGCCGGCCGGTTGCGCGCTCGTGGGCGCTTTTTCGGCGGCCGCACTCGGGACCCAAATGACGGCACTCATCAATCCGGCGGCTGCGCCCGCCACCGCCAGCGCGCGTGCAGCGCGAAGATTCCATTGGCTCATGAAAGCACTCCCTGATGGTTGGAACCGTACCTTAGACGAAAACCGAGGCCCGCGGTTTTGCGCAACGGCGGCGAATTTGTAAACAGCTTGTTCCGCCCCTTGCCGCAAGGTGCGATTGGCCGCGCAGCCCGCGGCTTGCTGGTCGGCGTGCGAGCCGGCCTTTTTTTGATGCGGACCTCTCGACGCGCCGGTCCCCACGGTTCATAATGCGAAACAATGGCGCGCTTCACTGGATGGGGGGCAAGGGCGACGCCAGGCAACGTCGCGTGCGCAATTCTTGCGCGCGGTCCATCGACGTGAAGGCGGGCGGCAACAGGCAGGGAGGATATGCGGCGGAGGTTCGCGCATTGACTGGTACGCATCTATGATGGCGGCCTCGGAAGAAGGCCCCCCGCAAGAGCAAGAGCAAGTCGTCGGCCCCGCCCTTGTGGCGCTGGCGCCGAGCGGATCGACAGCGGCGATCCGGTTGGATTCCCAAGGACGAATCAGCGATGCGACCGTGTCGGCCGCCGCGATGCTGGGTTTTGAGCCCCAGGAGCTGCGTGGCCGCTCGTTAAAGGACCTGGCCATCGAGGGCTGGCAGGCGGCCGCCGAAGTGGCCTCCGCGCGGGTTCGGTTCGGAGCAACGGAGAGCTTCGAGCTGGCGCTGAAAGGACGCAGCGGCCGCAGGACCTTGGTGGAAATGACGGCGCGCGCACTCGCCGACGGCAAGACCGGCGCGGTGGTCGCGTGGTCGGAGCGGCGCATGCGCCGCAGCACACCGAGCCAGGACGTCGATCCGGAGCTTGGGCGCATTGCCTACGGTTTGCTGCGCACGCAGGAGGCCGAGCGCATGCGAGTGGCCCGGGAGTTGCACGACGATGTGGCCCCCGTGGTGGTCATGGTCAAGTACATGATCGAGGATGCGCTGGGCCGGCTCGGACACAATGCACCGGCCGAGTCCGTGGAGACGTTGCACGATGCGGCGCTGCGTCTTCGCGACGTGGTCTCCGAGTTGCGCCGAATCTCGACCGACCTTCGGCCCAAGCTGCTCGACGATCTGGGTCTGCTTGCGACGCTCGAATGGTATTGCCGCAGTGTGGAGGAGGCCTGCACGGGCGTTCGCGTCGAGTGCCATTTGCAGGTTGCCGAAGCGATCGTCCCGCAACGGCTGAAGCTCGAGATTTTTCGCATCACCCAGGAGGCGCTGAGCAACGTCGTCGAACACGCGCATGCGCGCCGCGTTCAGGTCAACCTATACGTGGCCTTGGAAGAGCTGTGTCTGGTGATCGAAGACGACGGCCGCGGATTTGACCCGAGCTCTGCGGCAGGCCAGGACGAATCCGGAATGATGCGCGTGGGGCTGCAGTCCATTCGTCGGCGCACGGAAGCAACCGGCGGGCGCATGCTGCTCGATACGGCGCCGGGACGCGGCACTCGCGTCGGTGCCATGTGGCGCATGGCGGCCGGCCAGGAGAAGTAGGCCGCGCGAAAGCGGCGTGCGGGGCCCTAGGGACCCGGCGGCGGCGCCTGCCCCGATGGCGCATCCGGGCGCGGGCGCGCGAACTCAAGGCTTAGCTGCGACGAACTTCGCTCTGGCTCCGGGACCACGCCGTGCCGACGAGCGAATTGCTTGAGTTCCGCGGCGTTGTGCAGGCCGAGCTTTCGCATCAGGCTGGCCCGATGTTTCTCGACGGTCTTGGGACTGATGTCCAGAATCTCGGCCGCGGCGCGGTTGGTATGTCCCTGGGCGATGAGCGTGCCAATGCTTCGTTCGCGTTCCGAAAGCTCGTCCCATTGCACCGGCCGGGCCTCGGCGCAAGCGGCATCCGGAACGATCGGAGGACTCGGCAAGCTCGGCGAGAAGAATTTTTTGCCGGCAAGAATGCTGCGCAGCGCCGTCACGAGTTCGCCGAACGAGGCGTCCTTCAGGACGTACCCGTCGACACCGGCGCGCAGCGCGGCCTGCACGTACTCGGGCGTCTTGTCGGAGGTCAAAACCGCAACGCGGACCTGCGGCAGGCTTTGCTTGATCTGAGCCGCGGCCTCGATTCCGTTCAGTCCCGCCATAAACAGATCGAGTACGACAAGATCCGGTGCCTGCGCGGTAGCCAAACGCAACGCTTGCCGGCCGTCGGGGCAATCGCCGATCACATCGAAATCGGAAACGGCGCCGATGAGATTGCACAGACGTCGGCGCAAAAGCGGGTGGCTCTCGACGATTAGAACTCGGCTCTTCACTCAGGGGTCCTTGCCGCGATGGTAACGCATCGCCACGGCTGCCGCCTAGTCCCGGAGCCCACGCAGCCCAAGGCCCGTCCGTCTTCTCAGTGCGTCTTGTTCGGGGGAACCGCGTCCCAGGACACGATGTCGACGTTCTCCCCGCTGCCGCCGGGTTTGCCGTCCGCTCCGTAGGAAAGCAGGTCGTAGCCGCCGTGCTCGCCGGGCGACTTGTACTGATACGGCCGTCCCCAGGGGTCCGCCGGAATCGGTTTTTGCGTGTAGGGTCCCTGCCAGCGGTCCAGCCCTTCGGGCGGGAAGATGAGCGCCTCCAGTCCTTGGTCCGTGCTCGGATACGATCCGACGTCGGCGCGGTATTGCTCCAGCGCCTTGCCCAGCGCTTCGATTTGCGCGCGCGCCAATAGGACTTCGGACTTGTTGACCGGAGCGAAATACCGCGGCAGCACGAGGCCTGCGAGCAGACCAACGATCACCAAGACCACCAGGAATTCGACGAGGGTAAATCCGCCGCGGGATCTTGCGTGGCCAAACGCAGCAAGGCGCACAGGTGCGCGGACGATCGCGGATCTCATCGGGCGTGCGAACCGCGGGGCAAAACCGTTTTCGGCAAACGCAAAGCGGCACCTCATTTCCGTGCCCAAAAGAGTCGCACGCGGGCGCGTTCGGCGCGCAGCAATGCGCAAGGGCGGCAATCTGCGGGAAATCCCACCAGCGCTCCTCGATATGCGAGCGCAAGATCGTCACCCCGGCACGCTCTGAACAAACATCCGTGGGCCGCGCAATTTTAGTTGGGATTACGCGCACGAGGCGCGCGCGCTTCGTTCCAATTGCACCGTCTGCGCGCCGCTTACTGCGAGACCACCGGCGGCGCATCCTCAGGCAAGGCCGCCGTGGGACGGGCATCCGGCGCTTGGGCAAACCGCACGACCGCCTGCAGGCCACCGAGTTCGGAACGCGAAAGCTCAATTTGCGCGCGGTGCATCTCGACGACCGCTTGCACGATGGCCAGCCCGATGCCGCAACCGTCGGAAGCGGCGACGTTTGGCAGACGGTAAAAGCGCTCAAACACCCGAGCGCGCTGCTCGGGCGCGATGCCGGGCCCCGCGTCCTCGACCGACGCAAACGCACGATCGCCTTGCGCGCCGGTGCGCACCCGAATCGACCCTCCCGCGGGCCCATAGCGCACCGCATTGTCGATGAGGTTGCGCAGCAAAACGGCCACGGCAAATTCCAGCCCTTCGATGTCGGCGGGGCCGAGCTCTTCGATAATGGTCTGCTGGCGGCGGTTGGCAATCGGACGCAGCTCATCGATGACGTGTGCGGCAATCGCGTCCAGCTGCAGGCGCGAAGCCCGGGCGCGCAGCGCGATCAGACCGTCGATGCGAGACATCGTCAGCAGCTGGTCGATCATGTGCGCGGCGCCATCGATCGACTGCACCAGGCGCTCGAGCGCTTTTTGGCGATCGGCGTCCGTCTTCAGGAGAGCCGCAACTTGCGCCTGCGTCTTGATCGCCGCCAGCGGCGTGCGCAGTTCGTGCGCGGCGGCCGACGTGAACCGGCGTTCGGTGGATAGCGCGTCTTCCATGCGCGCGAGCAAAGAGTTGACCGCCGCGACGATCGGCTTGAGCTCCTGCGGAGCGCTGGCCACGGCCAGCGGCCGAAGATCGTCGGGCGAGCGTTGGGTCACCTGGCGCGCCGATTCGGCCAGTGCGTGGGTGGTGCGTCGCACGAGCCAAGCGCTGACGGCCACCAGAACGGCAAGCGAAAGCAGCAACGGAATTCCGAGTAGCGCGAGGTCGGGATTTAAGCCCACGGAGCGTGCCGATATCGGCTCGGCGACTTGCAGCAGCTTGGAGCCATCGCTCGACGGCAGCACGATCACGCGCATCCGAATCTGACCAATGTCGCGCGTGGAAAATCCCGGCTCGCCGAAGGGCGCAAACGGGGTGCGCGGCGCCCCGACGCTAACCAGCAGCAGATCGCCCCTCTTGGACCAGATCTGGTAGCGATACCGCGCGCCGAGGGTTTGCGCGCCTTCGATGTGCACGACATCGCCGCCGGCTTCTTGCAATTCGTTGATTTCGTGATCGGCGAAGGTCAGCAGCGCGCCGGCGATATCTCGCAGCCGCTGGTCAAACAACGTGTCGCTGACATGGCGCGCGATGACGAACATCGCGGCTCCGCCGACCAGCCACGCAGTGACGGTTACCGCCGCGGTCAGCAGCAGCAGCCGACCGCGCAGCGACCAGGCTCGCCCCTCAGTCGGGCCCGACATGCCGATTGAGTCGGTAGCCGGCGCCGCGAACGGTTTCGATCAGGCCGCGGGAGAGCTTGCGGCGCAGGTTGTGGACGTGCACTTCAATGGCATTGCTCTCGACTTCCTCGCCCCAGCCGTACAGGGCCTCTTCGAGCTGCTTGCGGCTGAGCACACGGTCGCGATTGCGCAGCAAGGTATCAAGAATCCGGTACTCGCGTTTGGTCAGCTCCACCCGCGTTCCTTCCCAAAGCGCAATGTGCTCGCTGCGCGAAAGAAGCAGCGGACCGAACTCGAGCAGCACGTCGTCCTTGCCCCCCTGGCGGCGCGCGAGCGCGCGCAGCCGCGCGCTGAGCTCCTGCAGATCAAACGGTTTTACGAGGTAATCGTCCGCGCCCAGGTTCAGCAGCCGCACGCGGTCCAGGACGAATCCGCGCGCCGTGAGAATCAGCACGGGCGTGTTTTCCGCTCGCTCGCGCCAGCTGCGCAGCAGCTGCTCTCCGGAGATGTCGGGCAGCGCCAAGTCCAGAACGATCGCGTCGTATTTTTGCGCAACCAGCGCCGCATTGGCTCCGTCCCCGTCGGCGCGCAAATCGACCGCAAATCCTTCCAGCTCCAGGCCCTGCGCCGTCGCCGGCCCCAGGGCCGGGTCATCCTCGACGATAAGAATCCGCAAACGACCCTCCCGCAATCCGGTCAAGCCGAAGAAAACCGCAAGTTTACTGACTATCCCCGCGGGATGCCCCGGGTTTTCCCCGGCAAGCGGCCCATTGGTGGATACGCAAGGCCATGCGAAACTCGACATATCGCGCGCGGTCGAACCGTTCGGTTCGCGTGCGCCCTGCGGATACGACGATCGATGCGCTGCGGTCGATCCCGCCCGGGACACAAGCCGGCGCGCTGCGCGGTTGCCTGACACGAACGACCTGCTTTTGATGCGAAGTTTCCTTTTCCTCTTTGAATTGATGCGATCTTTCTTGCGTTTGCGGTCATTTTGCGCGTGCGCGGCGCTTTGCCTCGGGCTGACGATGGGCCTTTGCTCGATCGGTCGGGCGGCCGAGCCGCTGGATCCGTTGGCGCAATTCGTCCGCGCGCAATTGCTTGCCCAGCAAGATGCCGTGACGCCCGGCGCCTCGATCACGCTGGGCCTGCAACTGCACCACGCCCCGCACTGGCATACGTACTGAGTGTTGCCCGGAGACGCGGGTCTTGCGACGCGACTTCGCTGGACGCTGGAGCCCGGCTATCAGGCCGGCCCGATACAGTGGCCGGTGCCGCAGCGGCTGCGCGTGGGCGACCTGGCCAACTACGGCTACGAAGGCGACGTGCTGCTGCCGGTTTTGGTGCAGGTACCCCAAGGCGCGCGCATCGGCGGCACGGCGCGCTTTGCCGCACGCGCCGACTGGCTGGTGTGCAACGACATCTGCATACCGGGCAGCGCGGATCTGCAACTCGCATTGCCCGTGCGGGCGCCTGGCGACGTGCGACCGTCGCCCGTCGCTCCCGAGTTTGCGGCGACGCTGGCCCAAGTGCCCTCGCCCATGAGGCTGCAAGATGCGCACGCGAGTATTGACGGCTCGCACGTGCTCCTGGAATTCTCCGGCCCCAACGCCTTGCCTCGCACCCTCGAGTTTTTTCCGCTGGAGCCCAAGCGGATCGTTGCAAGCGCCGATCAGATCTATTTGCCGCGCGCAAAACGGGCCTACCTGGAACTTGCGGCGCAAACACCCGTCGAGCCGAACTTCCGGCAATTGCGCGGCGTGCTGGTTGCCGATGGCGGGCCCCGCGCCAATGGCTGGGTCGCACAGATCGACCTGGAACTGTCGGCGGCGCCGCCGGGCGGCGTCTCGCGCCTTATGCCGCAAATTGCAAGCTCGAACGACTTGGGCAAGGCGCCGGACGTGCGCGCGCCGCTGCCGATGCCGGCTCCCAATGCGCAAGACGCCGCTTTCGCACGCGGCAGCGTCTCGCCGGCTCTGGCGCTCGTGGGCGCCCTTGCCGGGGCGTTTGTCGGCGGGCTGATCCTGAACCTGATGCCCTGCGTTTTCCCCGTGCTGTCGCTAAAGCTCATCGGCCTGGTCAAGCACCGCGACGAATCGCGCGCGGCCTTGCGCGCGCACGGCGTGGCCTTTGCGCTGGGCGTCGTCCTGAGCTTTTTGACCCTGGCCGGATTGCTCATCGTGCTGCGGGCGGCCGGCTCGCAGATCGGCTGGGGCTTTCAGCTGCAGTCGCCGCCCTTTATCGCCGTGCTCATCGTCCTGTTTTTTCTCATCGGCCTGAATCTGCTCGGGGCCTTTGAGTTCACGTTTGGGTCGGGCCTGGCCAACAGCCGCGCAGCGCGCTCGCTGGAGGGGGAAGGGCCGCGGGGGAGCTTTGCCACCGGGGTGCTGGTCGCGGCGGTGGCTTCGCCCTGCACGGCTCCCTTCATGGGAGCAGCATTGGGCTATGCGGTCACGCAGTCGGCCGCGGTCGGTTTGGCGGTGTTTGCGCTGCTGGGACTGGGAATGGCTACGCCCTATCTCGTTCTGACGCTGGTGCCGGCGTGGCTTGCGCGGCTGCCGCGCGCCGGCGCCTGGATGGAACGCCTGCGGCAGGTGATGGCCTTTCCGATGTTTCTTACCTGTGTCTGGCTTTTTTGGGTCCTGGCGCAGCAGCGAGGCGCCGATGCGGTGGCTTGGGTTCTGCTGGCGCTGGTTGGCTGGGGTCTGTTCGCGTGGTCGGCGGGACTGGTGCAGCGCGGTGCGCACCGCTTTCGATATCTTGCGGTCGCTGCCGCGTTGCTCGCCGGGGTTGCCATGGTGCCGCTAGTGCGCTCCGGGACAAGCGCAGCCGAGCCGACGCTGGTTGCCGCGGCCAGTGAGGAGGATTGGACGCAATGGTCGCAGGAAGGCCAACGCGCCGCCCTTGCGCAGGGCAGCCCGGTCTTCATCGACTTTACGGCGGCTTGGTGCATCACGTGTCAGGCCAACAAGCGCCTGGTGTTGCACGATGAGGAGGTGCAGGAGGCCTTCCGTCAGCACGGCGTTGTGCTGATGCGTGCCGACTGGACACGACGCGACGAGGCCATCGCGCGCGAGCTGGCGCGCTTTGCTCGCAGTGGGGTACCGATGTACGTGCTCTACGACCGAAAGGGCGTCGCGCATCTGTTGCCGGAGATCTTGTCGAGAAAGGGCGTGCTCGAGGAATTGGCGGGGATCTGAAGGAGCGGCACGTTCGCAAGCCTTTCGGCCCCACGGCGTCGGGCCCGCCGGGGTGGGCGGCGCCAAGCCGCAACGAGGCAAGGTCCCGGCTCAAGTTTTTCTGCGGCGGACCGATTCTGGAGGCAATACGCCAGGCTCCCTCCCATGCTCAAATTCGCCGTTGCCGCCGGAATCGTCTACCAATGGGTTTTCGGCCCGTCCGTCTCCGGCGTCCAATCGCTCGAATTTGCGGCGATTCGCACGATCTGCGCAAGTCTTCTGGCCTGGATGGTGCTCGAGTCGGTGCGCGTGCTGTTTTCCGCGGCGATGAAACTGGACAATCGGCCCGCGGCCGATCGTTCGAACGGCCCAGCCCGGTAAAGGCCGCGGCGCTTAGCTGCCTTTGCGCTTTTTCTTTTTCGGCTTTGCCAGCATGGTGCCGCGGCACTGGGGCGCGCCGCACAGGCAGCGGTACTTTCGCTTGAGCTTTTTCGTGATCTTGCCGTCGATGACCAGGCAATAGTCGTAATGCAACTCCTCGCCGCGCCGAATGTTGCGCAGCGCGTCGATGTACACGCGCCCCGAGTCGGTTTCCTCCGTTTCGCAGTTCGGATCGCAGCTGTGGTTGATCCAGCGCGCCGAGTTACCGCCGACGTTGGCGTCGATGACGTGCTTGCCGTCGTCTAGGGAAAAGAAAAAGGTGTGGTGTGGATCCTCCGGGTCCGACGGCGGGCGCTGGTCCGCCTCCTTCCACGAGATGAGCTCACCCGTGTATTCGATGATGCGCTCGCCCGCACGTATCGGTCGCGCGGCGTACACGCCGCGACCGTGGATGGGGGAATTGCGCACAACGATCTTGTGCCGGCGCGCTGCCGGCTTGGAGGGATGCGAACGCGCGCGCGGGGGCGCGCTTTTGGAATGGGATCGAGCGGTGTTCTTGGTCATAAAGGGCAAAGAGGGCAAACACAAAGCAAAAAGCCGGAAATGTCGGGTCCCGAAACCGCCATTTGCGAGGCCTCCCGTTGGCAACCGCGGCGACCCGACGGCGCCGCGACGTGCGAAGTCCCGCGTGTGGCAACCGGTAAGTATCGCAGAAGCGCGATGGGATCGCCCGCCTTACTCATCGCGCAACGTTGCGACCAGGCGCTCGAAGGCCTGAAGCGGCGTGGTCTTCATGACCCGTAGCAAGTTGTTGTATCCGTCGGTCCACACGCCGACATCGGGCTGCGCGCGCAGCGCCTGGCCGCGCTCCCCGATGGGTCCGCTCGCCAGGGTCCGCGCGTTGCGCGCGATCAAAACCCACTCGCTGCTGCTTGCGTTGGAGTTGCTGTCGGACACTTCGTCGTCGACGAGGCGGGCGGTCAAGCCCGTTGCGGCCGCGATATTCGCCAGGATCGGCTGCAGATCCAGAAAGCGATTGGAAATGTGCACGGCAATGATCCCGTCGGCGGCCAGGTGCCGTTCGTACATTTCGATGGCCTCGCGGGTGAGAAGATGCACGGGAATGGAGTCGCTCGAAAAAGCGTCCACCGCCAGAACGTCGAAGCGCTGCGGCTGCCCCATGGCCAGTTCGCGCTCCAGGGACAGGCGCGCATCGCCCAGTACCACTTCCACGCGCGCCGGCGTCTGCTGCAAATAGCTAAAGCGGCTGTTCGCGAGCTCGACCACATCGCGATCGAGTTCGTAAAAGCGCACGCTGTCGCTCGCACGCCCATACGCCGCAAGTGTGCCAACGCCCAGACCGATGACGCCAAAGCGCGCCTCGTGCTTGGCACGCTGCACGCGCGCGACGGCCAGGCCAACTCCCGAGGTCGGTGTGTAATACGAGCCCGGCTTGTTGCGATCGGGCCCGCTGGTTGCTTGTTCGCCGTGCAGGATCACCCCGTGCAGCAGGCGCCGCACGCGTATGCCGCCGTCGTCGACTTCGCGCACGCGCAAGGTCCCGTAGAAATTGCGCTGCATGACGATGAGGTCGTGATCCAGAAAGCTCAAGTAGCGCCAATCGGCCCAGGCGATGGCCGCCGTTGCGATGCAGGCGCATGCGACCAGCGCGATCGACCCGCGCCGCGACAGCCCGCGGCGGCCCGAAACGGCCAGAAAGCCCGCGAGCGCGACGAAAAGCAGGCCCAGCGGCAGCTCGTAGAGGGAACGAAAGATGCGCGGCGCAATCAGCCCGACGAAAATGCCTCCCAGTGCGCCGCCGACGGAAATCATCAGGTAAAAGCGGGTCAGTTGCCCGCTTGCCGGCTTACGCGCCGCAAGCTCGCCGTGGCAAAAAATGCAGGTGAGAAAAAGCCCCGCGCAATACAGCGGAACGGCCAGGCTGACGTCGAGCACGCCATTGGACGCCGACAATCCCGCCGCCATGAGCAACGCGGCAAGCAGCGCTGCCGGCACGCCCCAGCGCGGGTCGTACCAGCCGCGGCCGCCTCGGCCTTCGAACACCACCACGAAACTGAGCAGGTACAACGCCAGGGGCAGGACCCACAAAAACGGAGCCGAAGCGACGTTTTGCAAAAGCTGGTTGGTGGTCGACAAGAGCAGTATCACGCCCAGCGCCGACAATCCCAGCCAGATGGAGGCCGATCCCGAAAGAGCCGGCTCTTGCGAGAGCCCCTGTGCCGGGCCCGGGGATGGGTCGGCGCCCGCCGAGGCGCGGGTGAGGCCGTTTCGGCACTGCCACGCGGCCCACGCGCAGCCGACGACAAACAGGCCATACCCCACGCTCCAGGCAAGGGCCTGCGCACGAGAGCTCAGCAGCGGCTCGACGACAAACGGAAACGCGATCAACCCCAGCAGCGAACCAACGTTCGAGAGCGCAAACATGCGATAGACGCTGCGCGAGGCAAATCGATGGGCAATCCACGCCTGCAGCAGCGGGCCCGTGGAGGAGAGCAGAAAGTACGGCAGCCCGATCGTCACCAACAGCAGCACCAAGATTGCGACCGCGGCGTCTTGTCCCCCATTCGGTTTGAGTGCCGGATTGGGAACGATCGGCAAAAGCGCAACGCTGGCCGCAAGCAGCGCCGCGTGCAGACGAAACTGGTGCTGGGAGCGCAGGTTGCGCACGAGCAGGTGCGCGTACGCGTAGCCCATCAGCAAGGTTGACTGGAAAAAGACCAGACACACGGACCAAACGCCCGCACTGCCTCCAAACCACGGCAGGATCTGCTTGGCAACGATCGGCTGAACCAAAAACAGCAGCAGCGCCGAGAGCGCGATGGTCGCGGCAAAAAGCGGCATTGGCACGCAAGAGGGAGCAAAACGGCGATTTTCGCATGCCGCATCGCCACAACTGGCCGGCGGAGACCCTGCTTCTCGGGCTAATCCGAGTTTGCCGTGCTGCCTAAGCTATGCGGCACCTGCATGGCCGAGTGCGCTCGGCCCGCGGCGAGTCGGGCGCGGGAGCGTACGTTTGTTCGATATTCCACCCAGATCTCCGGAGGATCCGTCCGGCACAGACGCCGCGCCGGATCCGGTCACGCTCGACTCGCTGGTGCTGCGTTGGCAGGTTCTGGTGGGCCGCGATCGCCGACCCAAGGGGGTGCGCCTGGAGCTGCGGCGCCGTGCGCAGACCTCGAGCGCTCCCTTAAGCGCCTTGCTCGATGGCGTGGTCCGGGGATTTGTCGACGACGGGGCAACGCCCTTTCCGCACGGACTGGTGCTGCTTGCGCCCGTGCAAGGCGCGCTCGATGCGGCGATGTCGGTTTGGTCGGCGCCGCGCAACGTGCTGCTCGAAATCCCGGCGGCCGATCTGCACGACGAGGCGCGCGCACGCATTCTCTTTGAATCGCGCCGCCAGGGAGTTCGCCAGGCGCTGCGGGCACAAGACAGCATGCCCACGCGCGAGCGCCTGCAGTTTTTCCATTACCTGGTGGCACCTTCCTCGGCCGTCAAGCGCGCGTCGATTCCCGTTCTGGCGCTCGATTCGGACACGCCGGCGCGCGCTGAGGCGGCGCTGGCCGCGGGTGCTCATGCGCTCGTCGGCTGGCCGCTGAGCGCCACGATGGAAAACTCGCCGCACGAGTTTTCGCCCTCCCAGCGCGCGATTTTCGAGCTCGTGCGCCTCATCCGTGCCGACGCGGACGTGCGCGCGTTGGAACGCATCTTCGAAGCCGAGCCGATCCTTGCGTACATGCTGCTCACCTTGGCCAACAGCGTGGCTTTTCGGCGCGGCACGCCGACCGCTTCGCTGCGTCAGGCCGTGGCCTCAATCGGCTATCAGCGCTTGGTAAAGTGGCTCATCCTCATATTGGCGATCTCCACCAAGAATCGTCGCATCGCGCCACTGATTTTCATGACGCTGGTGCGCGGCTACTGCATGGAGAATCTGGCTCTTGCTTGCGGCCGCCCGCAGGACGAAGCCGACGAATGCTTCATCGTCGGCGCCTTTTCGCTGCTCGACATGATCACCGGCCAGCCCTTGGATGTCCTGGTGGCCGAAGTTGGCCTGCCGCAGGCCGTCGTCGACGGTCTGGTCGCCGGCCAGGGGCCCTACGCCCCGTATCGCCGCGTGGTGCTGAGCCTGGAGTCCGAGGAGGCCTCGGCGCACTTGGAAGCCTGCCAGGCGCTGCCGATCGACCCCGACGCGGTCAACCGCGCGTTGCTGCGAGCCATCGCGGCGGCCGACGCCATGTTGGCCCTTATGTAAGCCGGCGCCTTAGCGCGAAGTGGTGCCGCGGGTCCCCGAGGCGCGCATCGCGTACTGCGCGGGAGCGGCCAGGCAGCGCGCGGATTGCTCCCTCCACAAATCTTCCAGGGATCCGTGCCAAGGCGGCAGCGCGCACAGCAAGTGCAGCTCCAGCGCCTGGCAGACGTTGGCAAGTTTTCCAACCAACCCCCGCCCCTGCTCGGCCGCATCCAGGGCATCGACGGATACGCCGGCGTGGAGCGCAAGTTGCCGTCGGCTCAGACCGCGGCGCACGCGGCAGGCTCGCAGGTTCGTCGCACCGGTTGGCCGCACCAGCGACCGCGCATCGTTGTCAAACACGACGACGAGCGTGTGCTCGCCCGGCCAGATGACGTCCTCGGTGCGCGCGGCCGCCACCGTACGGATGCGCAGGCTGCTCATCAACGTAAGCCAAGTCCGCAGCCGAACGGCCCGTGGCCGCTCCAGCGCGCGGCGCACGTTCTTGTATTCGATGCCGCTGTCGAGGCTCAATCGGTAGGTCGCGGGCGGTTGCAGCTTGCGCAAGCGCGCCGCCAGATGATCGAGCGCAAGGACCGTGACAGAGCCGCTGGCGCGGGCCACGAACTCGGGGTCGTGCGCCGATGGGATTGCGCGGGCAAGGCAGGTCATGCCGACCACGATGCGCGGCCGGCGAAGGGCGGTCAAGATGCGGTCGAATATTCACACATTGCCGCCGCGCACGCCCGAGGCAATGCCAAGCGCAGCGTAAAAAACTATTTTTTCGCGCGCCGCGGGCTTGCGCGCGGGGCGCGCGCGCCACTGGCCCGGCTCGTCTTTGTGCCTGCGGGCCTCTTGCGGGCGATGGGACGCTTGGCCGCTGCAGCGGCGGGCGCCTTGCGGGGTGCACCGCGCCGCACTTGCGCGGCGCCGGACGATTCGGCTTGTGCGCCGGATTTGACGGCCTTGGCGGCGCGCGCGGGCTTGACGGTCGATCGGACACGGACGGGCGCGGCAGCCGGGCGCGCCTCGCGCGTCGGCGCCGTGGTCTTGGCGACGGGGGGTGCCGATTTTTCGGGCGCGGCTTTTTTCGGGCGCGCCTCGAACTCAAAGCCGGTGGAGCCGTCCGGTTTGCGGATGAGAAAGGCGGCAAATTTGCGGCGCGTTCGATTGGACACGAAACCGCGCAAAAGATCGGTGCGGCCGTCGCGCAGCAGCTTGCGCATCTGCTCGGCTTCGATCGGCTGCTGCAAGATCACGCGTCCCGAGCGAAAATCGCAGGTGCGCGCGGGCCCGACAGCCTTCTCGCAAACGTAGGCCATGGGCTGCTCGTAGACGTGGGCCCCGCATTTGGGACAAGGACCCAGCGGCACAAGGCCGCGAAAGTCGACGGGGGACTCTTCGCCCTGCACCTCCGGGTTGCCAAAATCGAATTCCAACTTGAATTCGGGCGAGATTTTCAGCGCCGCGGCAAAGGGCCGGCCGAGCTTGCTGCGAAACCCGGTCAGCGGGCCGATTGCGCGATCCTTCAGCAGTTG
>Ga0187778_10001470_pt1 | contig 16348 bp, 15 predicted proteins | sample 1015_Q2_SP5_20_M_FD_132418 | JGI IMG/M metagenome (GOLD analysis project Ga0187778, IMG submission 132418) | Tropical peat soil microbial communities from peatlands in Department of Meta, Colombia - 1015_Q2_SP5_20_MG | ecosystem: Environmental > Terrestrial > Soil > Wetlands > Peat | place...
AAGAGTGGTTGAACGACCCGCAAAAATTGCTGCAGTTGATTGCTGCAGCGGAAGGTTCTCAGGGCGGAGGCTCCGGAACCGGGGCGCCGGTGGGTAGCGTTCCCACGCGTCCAGCAGGGCAGGCATCTGCGGGTGCGGAAAATGCGGGCGGTGGGTCGTCAACAGGGTACGGCAGCGGGGTAGTTCCGCTCGAGGAAGAGGAAGTGATTCGGGCCATTCGCTTGCTCACCACGTTTGGCGAGGCCGGCGCTGATCCCAACGCCAAACCTGAGTTGGTGCAACGAGAGCTCACCCAAGTTGACCAAAATACAAGAATTAACTTGCAACAACTTCTTGAGACGCTGTCCGCCAAGTACACCAAGGAGAAGAGCGACACGCCGCTGCTGATGAAAGCAGCTGAGCACATGGCGATTCGGTTCGCGATGGAGCGGTTTCAGAAAGGCGATGTCAAGGTCAACGCTGTACATCAGATGCTGGAGCATATGAGCCGGCAGATGGACAGCCTGCGGCGAATTCTCCGGATTCAGGAAGACAAGATGAGCAAGGCGGGGATACTGGTGGAATCCCACGCCGACATATTGGATCGCATGTTTTGGGCGGAAGTCCCCGAAGAGGGCAAAAAAAGCGTTTTGCTCTCCGGCGAGGCGGCCTGCGTGCCCTCACGCAACGTACGGCAATACGTCGAGTTGCTTCTGGAGCGCGGGGACAAGCAAACTGCCGCTGACATTCTGAAGAATTACTGCAATTGTCTGGAAAACCGGGATCTGGAAGCCCGTCGTAAGATCGCGATCGGACTCAGCCAATTGGCCGACCTGTTTGCAGCTGCGGCGATGGACCTGATTGGACCTACGATTAACGCCACCGGCAAGGCCTTGGTGAAAGAAGACGACGCCGAGACGCAAAGCCTCCTCAGTGCAGCATTTGTGCGACTCAGCTCGGAAGCGAGCAATGGCAAGAATTTCGCCGCTTTGAATGACGTTTGTATTGCACTAGACGATTTGGCTAGGGAACGCCCGGCCACAGCGCAAGATTTACGTCCTCGAATCGGGGTAGAAAATCGCCTACCCGAGTTCATCGAAGAGGCGCTGCGCATGGAACGCACTTCGCAGCCTCTGGTTGCGGTTCTGCGTCGAACTTTTCCTACATCCATCGAACATCTGGCGGACCGGTTCTTCCGTTGTATGCGGCGCGAGGAATGCGACCGCATGGTGGAATTGGTGACCGAACTGGGGGGCGAAGGAACGCAGCAGATGAGAGAAATGTTGCGTACAGGACAACCCCGGACTGCAGCCGCCGTGGTTGGCCTATTGAGCCGGCTGGACGTGCCTACACTACTAGAGTTGTTGCCAGTTCGTCTGAAGGAGTGGAACCGGTTTTATCACGACCTGGTGGTACGGCAGATCGCGTATGGCGCTGCCCATGACCGGGGACGCACCTTGCTGGAGGTTCTGGAACTTCTGGACGCAGCGGTTCTGCCGCAGGCGATTGATGAAATTGGAATGAGTGGTGATCGCACGACCGTGCCGCCGTTGATGGTGATGGCAGAGGCGGGTGAAACACCGGGACGCTCACCGCTGATCCAGGTGAAAGCCGTGGAGTCACTGGGGCGGCTGCGCGAGCCAGAATCTGTACCCGTACTACGCAATCTGCTGGAAGCAAAAAAAGTATGGAAATGGATTCACCCTCGGGAGCTGCGCATCGCCGCGGCACAGGCGTTGGCCAAGATTGATCCGCGGTATGCCAGCCAGATCATGGCAGAATGTGGGTTGTCACCGGGAGAACTGGCGATCGCGCCGCTCGACGCGGCGCCGGCCTGTCCGTGGGTGCGGCAGCGGCGCTATGAGCGGATCGTGCTGCGCAAAACCCTCTCCGCGACGATCAGCAGTTCATGGGGGAAATCCAGCCTGCTGGTTCGTGAGATGAGCCTGGGTGGCGGCATGGCCACTAAGGAAGATAATCTGCGTGTCGGCTCCGAAGCCAATATCGACATCGCTGTAGGAGTACGCCACATTCGCGGGCAAGTCCTGCTGCGCCGCGCGCGTGTGAATGAAGTTGGGTTTGAGCTGGTCAATATCGATCTCGACAGCCGCTACCGTTTGCGCAGTCTCTTGATGGAGACCGTCGATCGCGCGCCGGACATGAAAGAAACCGAGTGGAACGGGCAGCGAAAACCGTAACTCTTACCTTCCTTGATTACAAGAAAATGCCATCCTGAGCGGGACTGCAAGTCGGCTCAGGATGACATGCCAAAGCTGACTTCCCTATTTCACCTTTGCGAAGATGATGACCAGGGTGTAAAGCGCCAACGATTCGATTAGCGCTAACCCGAGAATCAGGGCTAACTGGATACCGGCACGAGCGGCAGGATTCCGCGCTAAGCCTTCGGCCGCAGCAGCGGTGGCTCTGCCCTGCGCCAGGGCGCAGATTCCGGAAGCGAATGCCATGGAAAAGCCGGACGCGATGGCGACCCAATTCACCGTGTTGGCGGCCTCTCCGCCCTGCGCAAACACAGGTACGGCAAAACAAAGTACCGCCAAGGCCATAAACAGGTAACTCAATAGTCGAAGCATGTGTGTTTCCTCCATTTTTCAATTTGCCGCAGGAGGTGGTTGACGTTATCCCGTGCAGACGCCCTCACACTGAACGGCGAGTCTCTAGTTTCCAGTTTCGGGTTTCGAGCAGAAATTGCTGATTCACGTGGGGCCCACTCAAAACCGGAAACTCGAAACTTGAAACTGCTCTAATGCTCTTCCGCAACCGCTCCCTGCAAATAGACCGTAGTGAGCAACACGAAAATGTAGGTCTGCAGCAAGGAGACGCCGATGTGTAATCCCAGAAATACGATCGGAATACCTATCGGGATGAGTGAGAAAAAGACCAATGTCACCATGTCGCCCGCAAACATATTGGCGAAAAGACGGATGGTGAGCGACAGGACCCGAGCCAAGTGACTAATGAGTTCAATCGGCAGCATCAACCACGCCAGCCACCAAACTGGGCCCGCGAAATGTTTTAAATATCCAATGCCGGAATGCTTGAATCCCTGGGATTGATAATAAAAAAAGGCGCACAGGGCGCACCCCAATGGCACTACCGGAATGGCAGTCGGAGATTCAAACCCAGGAATCAAACCAATCAGGTTACAAGACAGAATGAACAAGCCGAGCGCCATCAGAAAGGGCGTGAATTCTTCGCTGTGGTGACCGATGATCTCCTGGCTTTGTGAAACAACGAAACCGTGCGCGCCTTCGAATATATGCTGCAAAGCTCCCGGACGGTCCACCGAGAGGCGCGAACGCACCAGGAGGAAAAGCAAAATCAAAAAACCGAATACCAGCAATTCCATTGCGGCCGAGTTCGGGATCGGCGCCTGGGGATATTTCGCTTCTATGTGCAGTGCCCGAAGCAGCGCCGTGACTGGGCCGGCGAACAGATGATTCAGAATTGCTGTGAACCAGAGTTGTTCGTGCATGGAAAAGGACTACTGGCTTCCGCCTTCTAGTATACGAAGATAAAGCCGCAGCTAGAGTCCACGCCCAAAAGCCGCGTAGAGCTCATAAGCCGCTTCGCAGGCAATTCCCGCGACGGGCAAAAACAGGCCCGCAAACAATCCGTAGAGGCTCGCGGGAGAAACACTGAATATAGCATAGCCAGCGAGGGCCATCAAAAAGTAGCGGAGCAGGAAACGCAGCACAATGCCACTGCCGGATTGCGGTTGTCCGCTTCGGGTTACACGGTCTGCCAGCGCGCTTACGACACGTTCCAGCCAATAAAAATTGAGGTAGGCGACGGCGCACCCACAGGCAAAACCTAAGGCCACTCGCCAGTCGAAACGTAGCCAGCAGACTGCCGTAAAAAGCAGCGCCAGCCAGACCATGAAGCGCGGAATGCGCTTGAGTGCTCCCTGGTAAAAGGACTCGCTTTTCTCTGGCAACTGTCGTTCGTTCATAACTGAAGGCAGAAACTCCTGGCATATCCTGGCACGATGCCTTCCCGCAAGAAATTCTGTGCGGGAGGACTGCGCCTTTAGTGACTAAGGCCGAACCTGGTTGCGCTCTATACTGAGCATAATCCGAGCAAGGGAGGTGAGCCGTGTCCTGCAAATGGTACTTCCGCCGGTCAACTTTGTTACTCGCCATCTTTTGCTGTGTAAGTGCCTGGGGGCAGGATATCCCCGGCGGCTGGGTGCTCACCCGTCCAAATCAAGAGGTGCGAGTTGCGCCTTTGCCTGCCCTCGTAGCCGACTCGAAAAACGGATCGGACGTGATGCTGGCAAGTGTGGCCATTGCAGTGATGGATCCGGCCGTATGTTGTGGGCGGAAATCGGCGCTGGAAGATCAGGCGGCTTTGGCCGAGGGATCGTCGCTGAAAGAATTGGGCGAAAAGCTTCGCGGGAAACACTACTTGGATAGCGGGGAAACGATTTTTGTTGCTGACCAATATTGGTCTGGAGCAGCGGCCAATGCGGGAAGCATCGTAGCGTCACTGGCGATGCAACACCCCTTGTTAATGGATTGGGATGGACACATCTACGTCGTCTACGGGGCCGTGTTCGACGAATACAGATACTCTGATGGCGTAATTTCGGATGTGATAAAGAAGCTATTGCTCGTCGACACCCGTTTTTCCGGCAAGCGAAGATACGTTGCCTTTGACCGGCAGACCGATGACTGGGGCAAGGTGACTGGGTTGTTGCAGTTGACTGTAACCCGATAGGGTTCGGGTCCACGACGGCTAATTTGTCCGCTTGGCTTTGGCGATGCGTTCGTCGATTGGCTTCCGCCCAGCAAAGCCCTCGCTCACACCGTGCCAATGGGTGATGCCCTTCTCCCCCAATTTCCAACAGAGCAGCACGGTTCGTCCATCCACCTCACAAGGAAAATCGAGTAAGCCAATGTCAAGGTCTTTGACCTGCACTCCAGTGGAATCGATTTCGGCGAGAGCATCCTTCACGCGCTGGATCGCCTTCTCGCGCTCTGCCTTCCGCCGTGCCATGTGAACGATGTTGACCAGAATACCGCCGCGAAGGAATACGCGGTGCGCCAGTTCCTGCAATTCGGAGTCCACTGATTCGATCAGCTTCTTGCCATCAATGGCGGTGCGCAGCAGCGATTCAAGCACCGGCAGCAGAGATTGCGCTTCTTCTAAAGTAAAACTGCGATCGGGCATATGGGATATGTGCCTATTCTAATCTATGCGAGCGTCTCGTCGTTAATTTCGCGCAGAACTGGTAGTGGTGCCGTGAAGCGGCACCAGCGCAGCAGAATTCCTGGGGTCGCATGGCGTCATCCCGAACGAAGCCGTTCTTCAGGCGGAGCGAGGGATCTTGCGTGCATCGCCACGGGGTTTGTGCTTTCACGCGAGATTCCTCGCCCCGCTGGTGAAAGCGCGGGGCGTCGGAATGACGCCTCGATAGAAGGATGAAAAATTCAAAATGCAGCATTATCGTCGTGCGTCGTCAGCACGCGCGGACGAGAGCAAACTATAACCGTCCGCCTTTTCGCGGACAGGAATGTCCGCGCTACATGTTCAGCGTCCTCGGGAGGGATCGGGCGATTTTGCGGTATCTACATCTATATGGATTTGCTGGTCGGAGAGCCCCGGCGGGTAGCAATTTTTGTCGGGATTGTAGTTTGCTGGACAGGCTCTGGCCACATCGCGTCGTTTCGGGGACTGCGCGAACTGCCAGATGTCCGCGAATGCGATGCCGCTTTCCGCGGGGCTTGGCGGTTTCTTAGGAAATGCGCAGCCGGGCGCCGGCGGGCAGGCATCGTTGGTCACAAAGTAAACGATCTTTCTGTCGCCAGCATTCTGCTGGATGTCATCGGCGGTAACGATACTGACCCCGGGCGATTCTTGTGCGGCGATGCCGGAACAATAGACGCCTGCGCGAAATCCGCCAGCGTTGACGGTGTCAAACCAGCTGTAGATATAAGCTTTCTGCTCAGGAAGCATCCTGCCGCCTTGTTCCTGGTCAAGAAAAACTACCGTCCCAGTAGGGAAGCCTTCGCGGTGTGCCGCAGAAATGGCTGCCTCGGCGTCAGATTTGCCGAGTTTGGTGGAGTGGCCTACATTCTTTAGCTCGGCGTAGAGCCGGCCATTGAACAGCACCAGAAATCCGAATCTGGCCGACTCCACTGCTTTCCGCTTGCCGACCCAACTGTTGTTTCTTTCTCCCGGCGGGTTATTGAGCCAGTAACCAGCAAAAGAGAAAGTCTGGCGCAGGGTTTTTAAGTTTTCGTCTCCAGGGTAATCGTTGCGGTCGAAGCCCAGATAGGATTGAGCCTTCGAAGTAGCCGCAAGACTGGTGATAAGAAGTACAATGACCACAATGCATGCGCCCTTTGTACTCACCCATATAGAGTAGCGCACTGCTTCACACGGTTGCGCCTAGCGCGTATCAATGCGCAATTGATAAGAGAATTCCACGAAGAGCCGCTGGTTGCATCGAAATGCAAGAGATCCTTCGCCTCCACAGCATGATTCGCGAGCGAACCATGCTGCTTCGCTCAGGATGACAAGAATTTGCGTAGGATGACAAGCGTTTCGCTCAGCTCAGGATCGCAATCGAGCAGGCTAACCGCCGATATGCACCATGGTCCGGGAAGCTGGCACGAAATCCGGTTCTCCGATGTGGTGGCGCTCCTCTTTTCTCTGCAGCACACCGCGAATGAAATCGGCCATCTCTTCATCGCTCGCGCCGCGCCGCATCAGTTCATGCAAATCATGGTCCCAAACAGAGAACAGGCAGGTGCGAATCTTCCCATCGGAGGTAATGCGAATGCGGCTGCAGTGGCCGCAAAAAGGATGCGAAACCGGGGCGATGATTCCGATCTCACCCAGCCCGTCATCAAAATGATAGCGCCTTGCGGTTTCGCTGCGAGCACGCGAAATCTCGACCAGCGGCCGATACTCTGCCATCCGCTTCACGATCTCATCCAGCGTGACGACCGTCTTCGGCGACCAGACGCGGTCCTCCTCGAGTGGCATGAATTCGATGAAGCGCACCACCACACCTTCTTCCCGAGCAAACATGCCAAAGGGAATGATCTGATCTTCGTTGAAGCCGCGCATCAGCACGCAGTTCACTTTCACCGGCCAGAGCCCAGCCCGCCGAGCAGCGCGAATTCCAGCCAGCACATTGTCATATCCATTCGGGACACGCGTGATGCGTGCGAAGCGGTCGGGATCGACGGCATCCATGCTGACGGTCACGCGATGCAGCCCCGCGTTCTTAAGCGGCTGCGCCAACTCCGCCAACAGGTGACCGTTTGTGGTGAGCGCGAGTTCCAGCGGTTCGTCTGCCGCATCTCGCAGTTGCGACAGCTCTCGCACAAACTCGGCTACTCCGTTGCGCAGCAGCGGTTCTCCGCCAGTAATGCGAACTTTCTTGATTCCCAGTTGAGCGAGGACGCGCGCCATGCGCAAGTAGTCAGAAAATGGCAAGTCGCCGTAGAGAGCGCCTTCATTGCCGGTGCGGCAATAGACACACTTATAGTTGCAACGATCGGTGACCGAAATCCGCAGATCGGTGATGGCGCGGCCGAATTTGTCGGTAAGAACAGACATTAGTACTTGGCACTTAGCATAGTACTTAGCACTTGGCACTCAGCATTTGGCAAAACATTCTCCGCTAAATGCCAAGTGCTAATTGCTAAATGCTTCTCCTGAAGCCCGTGCTCCAGATTAGAGCCAGTCTGGAAGGGAAACACGCAGGCACAACCAGCGGTGAGCATTTCCTTTCCAATGGCTTTTCGCGAAGCCGGGAGGCGCTGGCGTTTCCACCAACACCCTCGGAGTGTAGCGCCGGCCTCTTCGCCGGTTTTCGGGATTTCTCCCGAGCTACACTCCTCGCCACGGTAGCCTGGTATACCCGAGGGCCACCGCGGTCGGAAACTCAATCAATTATAGATGCAGCGAGGGGTTAGTGCGGCAGAGTTTTCCCTTCTGCGGGGTAAGTTGCTGCCTGAGCTCTATTGGCGGATCGACTGATGAGGCAAACAGCAGCCCTTCACATGCCGTCGTAATTGGGACCGCCTCCGCCTTCCGGCGGGACCCAGGTAATGATCTGATAGGGATCCTGAATGTCGCAGGTCTTACAATGCACACAATTGGATGGATTCAAACTGATCCGCTTGCCATTCGGCTGCTCAGCGTCATCCACCATCTCGTAAACATTCGCGGGGCAAAAGTTCTGGCAAGGGCTTCCGAATTCTTTGATGCATCTCACATTGCAGATATTAGTGTCGTGAATGACTAGATGGCTAGGCTGGTCTTCTTCGTGTTTTGTGCCCGAATGATAAAGGTCGGTCAGCTTGTCGAAAGTTAGCTGGCCATCGCCTTTGGCCGGTCCGAGCAAACGAGCTTCATCTCCACCATCCGCGGGCAATTCGGAAAGCTTTTTCAAATGTTGATATCCGGCTGTGCCCGTGTATCGATTTCGCAGGCCATAACCGCCGGTGAACTGCTGAATCCCCGCGTGAAATATCCCGGCCCAGAGTCCGTGTTCGAAGCCCTGGTGAAAATTGCGAACCTTCCAGAGCTCGTCCTTGATCCAGCTGGATTCAACTTTGCTCTGATACTCCCCAAGATCAGCGGCCGAGAAATTGTCCTGCTTCAGAGCTTCGAATGCGTTCTCTGCCGCGAGCATGCCGCTCTTGATCGCGAGGTGGATTCCCTTCAGCCGTGCCGAATTCAGTAATCCGGCTGAGTCTCCCACGATCATCCAACCGTCACCTGCTAACGGAGGGAGGGCCCACCAGCCGCCGTACGGAAGTGATTTCGCGCCATAGCGAATCATTTTTCCGCCTGCCAGGAGTTTGGAAATGAATGGATGTTGTTTGAAGTCCTGCAAGACGTGCTGCGGATCAAGCCCGGGATCGGGATACTCCAGCGCGGTCACAAAGCCGAGCGAGACGATGTTGTCTTTGCCGCCATACATCCACGCGCCGCCATATTCTTTGCTGGTCAGTGGCCAGCCCACGGTGTAAATGACTTGTCCAGGCGCGATCCGGCCCGATGGCAATTCCCACAACTCCTTTACACCCTGTCCATAGGTTTGCGGATTGCGGCCTTTCATCAAATCAAATTTCGCGATGAGTTGCTTTGTGAGAGATCCTCGAGGGCCTTCGGCAAGGACTACGACTTTGGCTCGCAAATCGTACCCTGGCTCGAAGTTCGATTTCGGCTGATTCTGTTTGTCGACTCCTTTGTCATCGGTGCGCACTCCGACAACTTGATTGTCCTCAAATAACAACTCCGATCCGGCAAAGCCGGTGAACACGGTGATCCCGGCCTCTTCCACCTTGCTGCCCAGCCATTTCACAAAACGGTTCAGGGAGATCACATAATTGCCATGATCGCGCAGAGGCGGTGGTGTAATCGGCAGCTTGAACTTGCCGCTGCGAGTCAGGAAGTAGACCGCTTCTTGGCTGACCGGCGCGTCCAGCGGAGCTTCTTTTTCAAAGTCCGGAAGCAATTCGCGTATGGAGCGTGGATCGAGAAGCGCGCCAGAAAGACAATGCTGGCCAATTTCGCGTGCTTTTTCGAGGACGTAGATATTTTCTTTCGTGAGTTGCTTATCCGGATTGTGCAAATTGTGCTGATCGATGAGCTGTGAAAGCCGCAGCGCGCAAGCCATTCCTGACGGCCCGCCACCGACGATGACCACGTCAGCCGGCATCTGCGGACGTTCGATTCCTTCGAGAGGCTTGCGAAAGATCAGCATTTAGCACTCAGCACTTGGCAGTCAGCCAAAAACGGTGATCGGATAGTCCAGGGAATAGGAGCAGGCGTTTGCTAAGCCCCCGCTTTTGCCTTCTTTACTTCTTCAATCAGGGGCGGAACGATGTCAAACAGATTTCCGACGACTGCATAATCTGCGATCTCGAAAATCGGAGCTTCGGAATCTTTGTTGACAGCGATGATTGTGCGTGAGCCTTTCATTCCCACAATGTGCTGAATGGCGCCGCTGATGCCCAATGCCAGATAAAGTTTGGGCGCCACGGTTTGTCCCGACGAGCCAATCTGGCGGTCCATCGGGAGCCATCCGGAGTCACAAATGGGACGCGAAGCCGCGATCTCTCCACCCAGGGCTTCCGCCAGCTGTTTGGCGAGTTCGATATTCTTTTGCTCCTTGATTCCACGCCCGATCGAAACGATTATCTCTGCCTGCGTAAGATCGACAGCCTGCTTGGCTTCTTTGAAGACTTCTTGCGGCTTATTGCGAATCACGTTTTCGGGAATTTCAACCTTCACTGTTTCCACCGGGGCCGCGCTTGCCCCGGCTTCGACTTTGTCGCCCCGGAAAGCTCCGTTCTGAAAAGTGACAAACCACGGAGACTCGCAGCTGAAGCTAACATCAGCCGCTAATTTTCCCTGAAACATCTGGCGGGTGAAAACCAGCTTGGCGCCTTCTTTCTTGTAACCGATGCAATCACTGATAACCGTGCGCCCCATGGCAGTGGCGAGCTTGGGAACGAAATCGCGCACCTGATAGGTGTGAGGCATCAAAACCAGATTCGGGCGCTGAGTTTCGATGAACTGCCTCAGGCCCGCCGCGAACGCATCGGGAGTATAAGGATCGAGTTTCGGGGATTCGACCGCGTAAACTTTGGTGACTTTCTTGCCCGCGACTTCGCCGGCCAAAGCGCCCACACTATTTCCAGCCACGGCGGCCTGCAACGCCCACCCCGTCTCGGCAGATAACGCCTGGCCGGCTGTTAAAGTCTCCCAGGAAACCCGGTTAAGTTTTCCTTCGCGTTGCTCGACAACGACAAGAATGCTTTCAGGCATAAAGTAGTTCTCAGGTTTTAATTCGGCGAGGAAGCGCCCGGCCTACAACACGCGAACCTCGTTGCGCAGCTTATCGGCCAGTTTCCTGGCTATTTCGGCTGCCGGTCCCTCCAGAAATTCGGTATTTTTTGTCTTCTGCGGGACGTACATACGTTCAATTTTCTGCAGGTTCCCAGTAACAGAAGACTGAACATCCGCCATTGTGACCTTGCGCAATGGCTTGTTCTTGGCCTGCTTGATCCCGATTAACGTGGCATAGCGCAGTTTGTTGATGCCCGATTGGATGGTGAGCACCGCCGGTAACGGCATGTCCACGAATTGGAAGTAGCCGGCTTCGAGCTCGCGTTTCACCCGAATTCCGCTATCGGTCTTCTCAATTTGCATGATGATGGTGGCGTGTGGCCAGCCCAGCAACTCAGCCAGGATTACGCCGGTTTGCGCATAGCCATAGTCGTCCGATTGAAGACCGGTGAAGATGAGGTCAAACTTCTCGTCTTTGATTGCGGCCGCGAACGCGCGCGCGTTGTTAAAGGCGTCCAGGCCAACGAAGGCTTGGTCTTCAAGGTGAATGGCGCGATCTGCGCCTTTGGCCAAGGCCTCGCGCAGGACCTGTTGGGACCGGGACGGGCCGGCGGTGATCACAACCACTTCCCCGCCGTGTTTCTCCTTCTGCCGAAGCGCTTCCTCCAGCGCGTAGGCGTCGGGCTCGTTCACTTCGTATGAAACATCCTCACGAATCCAGGTGCCGCTCTCGTTCAGCTTCAGAGGCGCATCCTTTTGCGGCACTTGCTTCATGCAAACCAGAATCTTCAAAGAAACTCCTTAACGTCGGACGGATGGTGAACACTTGTCTAGAACTTTCAGGTCCGCCTGGCGAAACTTGTCAGTATAAACGAGTACCACAGAAGAGAAAATCGCGCAGTGATCACTCGGTGAAAACCACGGACTGCACGCCGGAGATTTCAAAACGCTTGCGGCAACGCAGATTCTTGCAGGCCATCATGTCGTCTTTGCGCAGCATGTAGGAGCGGGCTTTGGCAAAACGGGCGCGATCGCGTTCGTCGGCGCGGCCGGAGAGCTGCTTCTTTTTCGTCCGTACCAGCCAGGTGATTTCGTACTCGCCAGATTGCTGACAATGAGGGCAATTGAGAGTCGCGGTTTTCTTGTCTTGCTTCTCGTCGAAGAAATCACGTTCATCCATGAGGTCGTTCGTCCAAGCCTAAACCCGATTATTGCACGTCACGACCTGCAGATGTGGGAAGATGAAGCCGATGCCGAAAAAGAAAAAGCAGAAGCGATTCCGCGCTGTGGAGGCGGTCAAGGCTCTGGCCCGTGAGCGGATCGGAACGCCCCGGGCGTCACAGGTTGTCCCGGATCGAAGGAGGGAAAAAACGGAGAAGCACAAATCAACACTGGGGCGACTGTTGAGCGACGAGTGTTGACTCGCTCAAAGTCACTGACCGGGAGTTGTATTGGGACAGGGCGGGGAAGGCGAACCGTCGACAGTGACGCTGATGGTGCCGCTAATGATGTTCCCTGTGGGGCTGCTGGTTTTCAAGCTGGCGGTAATGTTGGACACCCCGCAGGCCACGTTTGGAGTCACAATTCCAGAACTACTGACCAGCGCGACCTCGGTAATATCCGACGTCCATGTAACCTGGTTTGTAATGTCTTTGGTGGCTGGTGGGTGAACGTAAACGCCCGTAGCAGTGAGCTGAGCGAACAGGGCGGGGTCTACAGCTCCAAAAACAACGCCTCCGGACGGATTAACGGTGATGCTCACGAGCTTTTGTTTGCTTCCGCAACCAGGCAAAGAAATTACACAGCTTACAGTCGCCAACAAGGAGGCCACCGCCAACCACTTCCGCTTCATTACTACTCCTTCGCGAAGGAAACGATCATTTCTAATTCGAATGGGGGAAGCGTCAATTTAAGCGAAGAAGCCCGAAAAATCAAGGTCACTACGGACTCGGTAGTCGGTCAGTTTGAACAGGGATGTGAGCCGAACGCGCGTTTGTTGGTCGCAAACCCCGCGACCCTTCGCGCGGCTCGCCCAGATCCCTTACTGCGCAAAAGAGGCTTTTCGGGATGACAATCAAACTGACCCACTACTACGGACTTCCTACGCCGTGGCGGCAGCCTATTTTCCAATGGTTTCCGCAACATAAGCCGCAAACTGCTTCACATCCTCCTCGGTCGTATCGAACGAGCACATCCAGCGGACTACGGACTGTTCTTCATTCCAGACATAGAAAAAGTAGCGCTCCTGTATTTTCGAGATCGCATCCGCCGGAATTTGAGCGAATACTCCATTGGCCTCCACTGGATACACGATCTTTATCCGCGGAATGTTTCTGATTTCTTTCTCCAATACAGAGGCCATCCGGTTAGCGTGTTCGGCATTTTGGCGCCAAAGTTCAGCCGTAAACAGGGCTTCAAATTGCGCCGAGATAAAGCGCATCTTCGACGCCAGTTGCATGGCCTGCTTGCGGACGTACAGAAAATCCCGGCTGAATTTCTTGTCGAAGAAGATCACTGATTCAGCACCCATCGCCCCGTTCTTGGTTCCTCCAAAAGACAACACATCCACCCCGAGATCACGCGTGGCTTCACGCAATGTCAGGCCCAGACTGACTGCCGCATTTGCGATCCGGGCTCCGTCCATGTGCAAAAACATGCCGCGCTCATGAGCGAACCGCGCCAAATCGCGAACCTCTTTGGGCTTGTAAACCGTTCCCATCTCCGTGGCCTGAGTAATTGAAATGACACGAGGTTGCACGTGGTGCTGGTCCCCTATGCCATGGTAGGCGTGTGCGACCGACTCAACCGTGAGCTTGCCATCCGGCGCGGGAATGGGAACCAGTTTGCAGCCGATGAATCTCTCTGGCGCGCCACACTCGTCGGTATAGATATGGGCCGATTCGGCGCAGATCACAGCGTGATAACTTTCGCTTAAGGCCTTAAGTCCCAAACAGTTGGCGGCGGTGCCATTGAATGCGAAAAATACTTCTATGTCTTCGCCAAAATGCTGCTTGAACTTCTTAACTGCGGCTACGGTATAGGGGTCGTCGCCGTATCCTACGACGTGGCCCTGGTTGGCGGAAGCAATTGCTTCCATAATCCTGGGATGAACGCCGGCATTGTTGTCACTGGCGAAACTGCGGAATGGTTTCATGGCTGCAACAATTTAGCAGAACCTGCCAAGGCAAAAGGCGTGCTGACTTTTCTCCTGCTGTCAAGTCTAAGTGTTCGACTTGGATACCAGCCTTATCACAGAGTTCGCGATGTGCCGGGGCACAGAATGATAGTACGTGTGGCCCGACCGGACGCTAAATGGTAAGTTACTGAGCAATGGGCAGCTGGATTGATCATCGGGGTTTATTCGCAGGTCACGGGCGGGGCGTCTGTCTTTGGACTGCCCTGTTGTTGTGTGGCGTGGGGGCAGCGTGCAGCAAGAGTTCCGCAAAAGATCCGCAGGAAGGCCCGCCGCCGATTCCGGTAAGGATCGAAGTGGCGCATGCAGTTCCCGTGAGCGATAGCACGGAATATGTGGCCACGTTAAAGTCGCGCGACTCGGCCCTGATCATGCCGCAAGTGGAGGGCCAGATTACGGCCATCTTTGTTCATTCCGGCGATCATGTTTCCCAGGGAACGCGCCTGATGGAAATTGACCCCACCAAGCAGGAAGCGACCGTAAATAGCCAGGAACATAACCGGGCGGCGCAGGAAGCTAACCTCAAGTGGGCACAACAACAATATGAGCGCACCAGCGCGCTGGCAGCGGCAGGAGTTGTCTCTAAACAGGACCTCGACCAGTCAAAAGCCGCGCTCGACAATGCCCAAGCGCAGCTGCGTGCTCTCGACGCGCAAGTGCAGGAGCAAAAGGTTCAGCTGCACTACTACCGAGTGGCGGCGCCCACGGCCGGCATCGTAGGGGATATTCCGGTGCGAGTGGGCGACCGCGTCACCAACACGACGGTGCTCACCACGGTAGATAAGCCCGGCAGTCTCGAAGCTTATGTTTACATCCCGGTAGAGCGATCGTCGCAACTTCGCATGAATATGCCGGTGGATATCGTAAACGGTGAAGGCAACATGCTGGCGAATAGCCGGATCAGCTTCATTTCGCCGCAGGTCGACAATACCACCCAAACTGTGCTGATCAAAGCCCATATCGCCAACAATGAAGACAAACTGCGCAACTTGCAGTTGGTTCGCGCCCGGGTCATCTGGGGAACCCATCAGGCGCCGGTGGTTCCTATCCTTGCCGTTTCACGTCTCGGTGGACTGTACTTCGTCTTTGTGGCGGAAGATCAGAACGGAAAACTGGTAGCCCATCAAAAGCCGCTGCGCGTGGGCGAGATGGCCGGCAACGATTATGTAGCGTTGGATGGAATTAAGCCCGGAGACAAAGTAATCGTCTCGGGAACCCAGTATCTGGTGGACGGCGCGCCGGTAGCGCCGCAGGAGTAGGGCAGTTTCGTTACGGGTCTCGAGTTTCAAGTTTGAGAGCAACCTGGTAGTCGGGAGTTCGCGGTTGGTGCGCTGCTCAAAATCTCATCACCCTGAGTCTTTGACTTGAAACCTGACACTCGAAACTTGAAACTGCGTTTCTCATGTTTGTCAATTTCTTCATAAACCGTCCGGTTTTCGCGACTGTTTGCGCGCTGCTGATCATCCTGGCGGGCGCTGTCGCGATTCCCACCTTGCCCATCGCACAATTCCCGAATCTTGCGCCTCCTCAGGTTTCGGTTTCGAGCGAATACATCGGCGCCAGCGCGCAAACGGTGGAATCGGCGGTGACCATTCCTCTGGAGCAGCAGATTAACGGCGCGCAAGGGATGAAGTACATCACTTCCACCAGCGGAAATGACGGTTCGAGCTCGATTACCGCCACTTTTGAGCTGGATCGCGATCCTGACCTGGCTGCGGTGGACATCCAGAACCGCGTCAACACAGCGCAAGGGCGTTTGCCGGCTGCGGTCAAAGCCACGGGTGTAACGGTCGCCAAATCATCGCAGAATTTTGTGTTCGGCGCGGCTGTGTACTCTCCGGATGGACGCTACACCCCGCTGTTCATGAGCAACTACCTGGACGTGTACGTGCGAGACACATTGAAGCGCGTACCGGGGGTAGCTGACGTATTCATATTTGGAGAGCGCAAATATTCCATGCGTCTCTGGCTTGATCCCGAACGCATGGCCGGCCGCGGCCTCACGGCCAGCGATGTTGTGAATGCACTTGTGGAGCAGAACGTCGAAGTCGCCGCCGGACAGGTTGGACAACCACCGGTGAAGGTTGGTCAGCAGTTCCAGATCAGCGTGCGTGCGATCGGACGCCTCAGCGAGCCCGCGCAATTTGAGGACATCATCTTAAAGACCAACGCTGATGGCACATTGGTTCGTCTGCGAGATGTTGGACGGGCGGAACTGGGGGCGGAAGATTACGGCTCGGACCTGATTTACAACGGCCATGAATCGGTCGGTGTGGCCGTCACCCAGCTTTCAACTGCCAACGCCATCGACGTGGACCGACTCGCCCTGGCGGAACTAGA
>Ga0187778_10001471_pt1 | contig 16348 bp, 17 predicted proteins | sample 1015_Q2_SP5_20_M_FD_132418 | JGI IMG/M metagenome (GOLD analysis project Ga0187778, IMG submission 132418) | Tropical peat soil microbial communities from peatlands in Department of Meta, Colombia - 1015_Q2_SP5_20_MG | ecosystem: Environmental > Terrestrial > Soil > Wetlands > Peat | place...
ACTTTCGAAGACAGATTTGCAGAACAGCAATTTTAGAGTTTATGAATTCCAAAATGTTTCTCTGCAAACTTTGGTGCACAATCAAACATGGGCTCACAATTTACTTGACATTCTGAACCAGAAGAATCTGAAGATAAGAGGTGCAGGTTGACTTTCTCCTTTAGTGAAAGGGAGAAGGGAGAAAGAATTATTATGAATCTCCAACCTGCACCTCTGTGTGAGAAATGATGAATAGATACTTAAAAAACTTATGACAAAATGTTTCATAGTAGCAGCCTCAGCCTTAGGATCTTTGATATATCACAGGGATAATCATGATCGAAGAATCAAGACGATGGAGATAGAAGTGCGCAATGGAGTTTGAAGTGCTAATCCGACCGATTAGGAGCAAACAAATCACAGATGAAGGAGACGCGAAAACAGGTATCCGACGACCGTGAAACCAAAAAAGCAAAGAAATATCAAGTATTTTTCGTTCCACCATCTCTCTTCAAGAATGTCATCATCCACAGAGTTTTTCAACGTAACAAGCCCCAGCGTCTATGCGAAGCCACAAGAGAAACGTTTTATGAAGCGGCAATAAGTACAGAAGATCACCACAGCAAAGAATATCAAAGCCAAACTTGAACTGTAGAACCGAACAGGTCAAGAACGGGCCCGTAGTCTAGTTGGTTAGGACGTCGCCCTCACATGGCATGCCAAAAGCGTGCAAGAGGAAGCGGCGAAGATCCCCGGTTCGAATCCGGGCGGGCCCACCAACCAGCTTTGAACCTAAACTAAGATTTCTTCCAGGATGAAAGAATACAATTTAGGGCACCGTATATTCTCAGCAATTGCTCGAGTTTCTTTCTTCGAGGTATCTCCGTTTCCTTCTTTCAGGTACATTGGGAACACTACTTTGCTCAGGAATGCAAAGTCCACTCCACGTTTGGCATAGGGACAAGGGACAACTGTTAAGAACCATAAAACCTGAAAAGATACTCGCATCTACACACGTGATATTTGCGGCAAGTGAGGGATGGGTTTGAAGGATGTTGAATTGAAACTGCTTCAGGAGCTTATGAAAAATAGTAGAAGAAGTGACAGAGACTTGGCCAAAGCTGTCGGAGTCTCTCAACCCACGATTAGCAGGACAATTAAGAAACTCGAAAAAGAAGGCATCGTCAAGGAATACACGATCATACCAGACTTTGGAAAACTCGGATTCGAGTTGATGGCAGTTACCATGTATAAACTGAGAGCTATTTCGCCTGAAGAACTGGACGGATTGCAGAGGGCGGCAAGAGAATTGGACAAAGAAGAACGTCGCCCCTACCTCCTCGTCATGGAAGGCTCAGGGTTGGGTAAGAATCTCATGGTCGTTTCATTCCACAAGGATTATTCAGACTATGCCAGCTACATGAGAAACATTAAGGAAGCAGCGAATTCTGGAATGAAAGCCTACGGAAACATGGAGGACATCGAAGGCTTTCTCATCGACTTAAACTTCAAGAAGCATTATCAGCCCATAACGCTCTCAAGGATGGCCGCTTACCTCCAGAAAATTACAAACAAAGAGTAGGGTCAGTTGGATCTTAGGCTCTGACTCCCAACCAGAAGCCAGCTCAGTAACGTACGCATCATCATGCGCGGGCACTTTCCATCAAACCCTGCAAAATAGCGAAGCAGAACCGTTTGTGTTGGACCATCAGTTTGCCTTGTTTCATATTAGAACGCAAAAAGGTTTATTAAATCTTGTGATTTAATATATAGCACCCTGGGAACTCACTATGAAGGATAAAACAACTCTGCAGACGACGGACAAACTCGAAAAGACCCAAGCGAACGAGGAAACATGCTCCACATGCAACGAATGCGGAGAAAAATTCGACAAACCACTACTCACAAGCATTTCCGCACAAGGCCTCGTTCAAACCTATTACGCTTGCCCACGCTGCCTCAGCAAGATACCTGAAGACAATGAAAAAGAAAAAGAAGAAAATGAAACCCTGGCTCCACCCGAAGCACTGGAAAAAGGCCACCCAACGCCCCAAAACGAAAAATGCCCGCATTTCTTGGGCTATCTCAAAAAACGTTCAAAAGAAACTGCAATTCCTGAATCCTGCTTAACATGTGAAAGAATAATTGAATGCATGGCTAGCAACTAAGCGTGCCGATAGCTTTTGACACCCGAATCAAGAAGAAGCATGGATCCATAAGGGTAATGCTGAGCGGACTTACTGATCCCCTCGGTTTATTCTCATCCTTCTAAACCACGCGGTTGGACTTCTAGCGTAAATGACTTTGAGACTGACTATCCATCGAGAAAAAAATAAGCTAGGTTAGCGAAAAACGAGTCTTGGGGTCTGTCCGTCATAAGTTCTTCATCTGCATAGATCAGACTGGGACGGCGACATCATCCCCCATGAGTCTACCATTTTTTCGCTGCAGATAAAGTGTTTGCTACTTTGGTGGACCCCTGGTAACAATCGGAGAAGAATATGATCAGCCCTTTCAAGTTTGCTGAGGCCGATTTGTTCAACCAACACTTGTATTTCTTTGACGACTAACTTAAATAGCTCCTATTCTCTAAAGCAGGAAAAAAGGAGGGTGAGAAACTGAAAAAGAAAATGCCGCTCTTGGTAATTGGAGTTATTCTGATTCTCATTGCTTTGATACTAGGTGCACTACAACACTTCTACTACGGTACGCTGTCAAACAACCAAAACATCTACGGCAGCGGCGGGAACAAATGGTATTTCTACGCACTTATTGGAATCGTCGGTTTGATAGGCATCATACTAGCAGCATGGTCCTTAATTCTCGTTGAAGTGCCAGCAAAAACAACTCAACCAACTGAACCAGCCAAATAGGACGAGCACGCTGATCATTCTGCCATGGATAGTCAACGTGCCCACGGATCCGTTTTCTCATTTCCCTAATCTCATTTCAGGCTGGAGCTTAGTAAGGGAAATAGTCACTCATCCAGACTGACTAGAATACTGCTTGATTTTCTTGTCCAGAGCCTTAAGGGTTCCCGAAGCCGAAACCACATGTAAACTCGCAGGCTTATCGCAGATTCTGGTCGCAAGCGCGAGTGCTGTTCGAACCATGCTGGATGCATCATTGGTAACACGTATAATGGCCAACTTTCTTTCCTTGTCATATCTCATCAGGTTCAACCATGTTTGACTCGCACCGTGCTCCCCGTAGAGCCTAATGATTGCTGACCAGACTGCATCCATGAACCCCTCAGCTCCAAAAGCTTCGGTCGAATCCACTATCACGGCCAGATAGCGGCGCTTCGTTCTTTTCAGCAGTTTTTTCCTCTCCTCAGAACGCGTATTCCGGGTGCTACGAAGCTGGAGTCGAGTTTTTCCCTGTTTCTCTTGATTATTCCTGCAGGATTTTTGGAGACCGTATCCAAGGCTAAACGCTTTTCTAAGCCGAAGATCGAAGTTGCAATCGCAACTTCCGTTGGTTTTCGCATGGATCTTTCATCTGACGCTCCGCTTGAAACGACGATTGGAACATCATAATCCTCGGCGATTGAGGTTTCTCTTCGCAGGCTCGACAGAAGCCTGATTCTTTTCCATGTTTCCGAAGTGAGAAGCGGTTCCATGTCGATCTCGAGCGAGGTCAAAGAGTTCGAAGCCAGTTCCGCTTCAGCAAGATCAAAGAACCTACCTCGAAAATCCGTTGACGGGAAATTCAGAAGATCTACTCGTCGGTCCTTTGCAGCCTGTCGAGACACATTCTTGGACCTGCATAGGACGCAGATTATTTCGAACCTTCGTCTGAGCTTCCTCAAGTCGCGTATCAGCTCATTCGGCGTGTTCGGCTGCAAGTCAACACGCGTGGCAACGTCTATTCCGACCTCTATACAAGCACTCTTTACTTGTCTGGTCTCTCTCTCACAGGCATCCGACGGAAAAGTCACAGCTACAAGATGATATCCAAGGTCTGCCGCTTTGCGCACCAAGTTCGCGGTCTGCTCCAACTCTCTTATGTTCGAACGCAAATGCAAATCGCAGCAGACTCTTCTCATGGAATCAACCCGATTTCCCTGCAGATCCCAACTATCTGGTCCACATTGGATTTCTTGAAGTGCACCTTAAAATGAATAGGATCGGTTTCGCCAATTCTAATCTCGTTCAAGTAAGCACTTTGTTTGTCGAATCTGAGGTACAGGTTACCCTTCTCCAAGTGCCGATCAATCTCGTCTCCTAACAGTTCTTTGTCCATAATACTCAGGCCAGACGACCACTTCACGATAATTCCTTGAACGACATGTTTGTCTTTGATTCTCGCTTCAAGTAGCAATATAGGGTTCCCATAGTGCCCCGCCACGTTGCATTTTCTAAAGACGACAAGTTCGCTTGCTTCCGGTGGAAGAGTGTTCATCAAGGCCGTCTGAACCTTATCCGAATCCTCCGTTGCATGCGCGAAGGTTCTGGCGTCTATATAGGCAATCGGCACCTTAGAAGACAAGCCACACCACAAGGTGGAATATGGATCACGCTAACTTTTAGTTTTTCTCTTAGTCTTGACAACCTTAGACTTAGTGCCAGCTTTGGGTTTAGTACCAGCTTTGGGTTTGGCTGTGGTCTTGGGTTCAGCGGTAACCTTGGGTTTAGCAGTGACTTTAGGTTTGGCGGTAGCCTTGACCTTAGCCGCTGCTTTTTTGTCCATTAGGTAAGCCTTTAGGGTTTTGACGTTTTCTTCATGAATTGTCTTTCGCTTAGAGTCTGTACGGACTCCGAATCTTAGAGCCTCTTTGGGGGTTGAGTCAGCCTTTTTTATTTCTTCTCTGCTGAAGCCTCTTCCTACGCGCTGCTTTAGGCCGGTCTTGAACACTTTCGGCTCGACTGCTGTCATCAGGCTGCTTCTCCTAAACCAGCTTTCCTGCTCGGTCTAAACTTCTCGGCACCACGCCCTCTTCTTCTTAAGCTTCTGACTTTCTTACCTGCGCTTGTAAGGCTTCTGAAAACCCTCTTGCGATGCTGTTTCTCACAGACCCAGTTGATGTTTGGATCAGCCTTGATCACGGGGTGGTTAGGGTCGACCAGGATGACTTCGAACCATTTTGACCGGCCATCTTCACCTACCCAATAAGAATTTAGCACTTCAAGATTGGGAAACTTTCTTCCCGTCCTCTCTTCGCCTATGAGCCTCAAGCTCTTGCCGGGCTTGAACTTGTTGACGCCCATCCTTTTCGGTCTCCTTCCGGCACGTGGTCTCTGCTTCCGCATTCCTCCTCGTCTCACACGGACACGGACCACGACGAATCCCTGCTTGGCCTTGTAGCCCAGTTTCCTAGCTTTGTCCAAGCGGGTCGGTTTATCGATCCGCGTGATCGTCGACTGCCGGCGCCACTCTATGAGTCGTTTGCGCATCAAAGCATCAACGAACGATTTCTCAGGCTTCGCCCAAGCCTCGGCGATGTACTTGTATGCCATTATTAGATCACTTATGTTCCAAGATTATGGTTCAGCCTCAACGGCTACATCCCAGCGGACACTTAATCCGCCAGTAGCTTGATTGATAGCATTGAGCCACAAGATAAACTTTTCCAGAAAACGATGGATCAATCAGTGAAAGCCGGCGGGATCCGGTTGCGTCCAAACGGCAATTGAGATTAGGTGTGTTTTGGGATGATGTACAAGCGAACATAACCCTACCGTAATCTTTGGTCGGATTTTCGACGTTTTGAAGGTGTATTAATGGGTTATTTTGGATTTGGCTTCGCTGAACAGTTGCTCTGTACGTGTCTTCCATTCTTTGAAACCTTCAGGATTGTGAGGATAGTTCTTGTAATGAGTCTTGACTTGTTTCATCAGGTTTACGGTGACTCTGAGTTTGTTGAGGAAAGGCAGTTTTCTTATCCCTTTGAACACGCGTTGTGCCGTTTGAGTGATGTTCAGATGAAAATCGTCTCCCATTCCTGCTTTGAGGACGTCATCTTCTGTCAACAGCCTATAATTCATCCCGTAGTTCAAATCTTGGTCTCGACAGGATAATAGAAACAACCGAAAAATGTCCAGTGCACCTTGTTTTGTCCCGTATGATTCCATGTACTTTCCATTGTACGGCCACAGTGTTTCTTGGTTGACGCTTCCCTTGTTCAGTGCGTCAACTATGGTCTTTCCAGCTAGGAAGCCGCTGAGCATCGAAGGTCCGATGCCTCCGCCGTGGATGGGGTTAACGAGGCAGGCAGCGTCCCCCAGGATCATAACGCCATTTCCGACCATGTTGTCCAACGGTCTGCGTGTAGGGTCATACCAGGCTCCGGAGCTCAAGAGGAGCGAGCCCTCAAACAAAGGTTTAGTCAGCACGTGTTCGTAGAACTGGTTTTTGGGGTTGGGGAACTTTTCTCGCATGCAGATTCCCATGCCAGTGTTTACTCTTGCTCCGGTCTTGGGAAAAATCCAAGTGTACCCCCCAGGGCTGGCCTTTTGGTTAAGGTAGATTTCACAGTACTTTGACTCTTCAACCGCTCGTTTGAGCTGTCTAATCTCACGATAGCAGGCTTCGACATCTTCATTTGCAACTGAAGTTTCGATGCCCATGCTCTCAGGAAGCCTCCGTCTGACGACGGCCATGAAACCACTCGCGTCAACGACGACGCTGCTCTCCAAACTGTTGTTCTTTCCTGTTCTCAAGTCCTTGACCAGGACACCTGAAACGAATCCCTTTTGGATCATCGTCCCAGTACACTGAGTCGAGTCGACAAAAGTTGCGCCCTTGTTGACAGCTAAATCCAGAAGCCACCGCCCAAAAGCATGTCTGTTAAGCAGGTAACCCTTGAAATCCTCGTTTGCTATGGTAAACACTGTCTGCAAGTCAGGTGAGAATATCCTGATGCCTTCAATCCTCTTCTCCAGTTCGCCACCCTGCGGCGCTTCCAAACCGACGGCCTTGAGATGATGCTCTCCCAAAGCGTCTCCGCAGATCTTCTCTCCAACTTCTTCTCTTTTCTTGTTTTCCACCACACAGACTTTGAGACCTGCCTCAGCGATTGTTTTCGCGGCCAAGCAGCCTGCCGTGCCAGCACCGACGACGACGACGTCAAACTTCAATTTTATCACATCGCAAGAGGGTGATGTACTAGCTATAACTTTGTTGTATTCGTAAACCCTTATAAAGCATAAAGTAAGCTGCTTCACACTTGGTGTAGTCCAACGGGTACTCAGTTCGCTCTTGGCGACGAGCTCCGCAGGCTTGTTGAGTCACGCATTGATCACACGTTGAAGGGAATAGAGGAAACCCTTCAGCGGATAGTGCAAGAACAGGAAATCGATCAGGAAGACTTGAGAAAAGACATTAAGAGCCTCGAGGAAAGCTTCAGCTTATTATCTCAGAAATGGAACCTTGAAATACTGTACACTTTGTTTTTCAAAAGCGACACGAGCTTCAGCCAGTTAAAAAAGATCCTCGGCGTGAACTCCCGAACGCTTTCTGACAAGCTGAAAAGCCTCACGGCATGCGAGTACGTGCAGAGGAGGGTAAAGACTGAACCGCCTGTGCGGGTCGAGTACATGTTGACGGCAAGAGGAAAGAACGTGGTGCTGTTGGCCTTGCCAATACTGTATTATTCGAGAGCACATCAGCTACTTCAATCGGATTCCAAAGACGGCAAGAAGAAAAAGGCTCATCAACCTTAAACATGAATTCAGAATTCATATTGGAATTTCATAACCATTTAATACATTTTTGGGCAACGATGGAGCAACATTGAAAAAAGGTGTACGAGAAAATGATGAAAAAAACCACGATGAAAAATAATTCTGCATGTACGATTGATTTGACGAGAATAGACGGCGACGGCGCGTTTCCATGCCCAAAATGTGGAACAGTCATATCTCCAGATGATGAGACAGACCAGACTTATCAAATCGTCAAAACAAAAGTCAAGGATGACCAACTTACAGAATTAATACTGACCTGCAACAAGTGTGGAACCACCATTAAACTCACAGGTTTCATGTCACATCCAGAAGCCTAGACTGAGCACCAACGTTGAACAGCAGCTTTCTCACCGCCCACAATGGAAAATCTTTACTAAGACCCAAAAACCTAGGATTCTATCAAACGCCCAGAATAATTCGAGCAACAAAGAAAAACCATGGCAAAACACACACGACCGCGAACAAACAGCCGCTCTAACAACGAGAAAAACACGATGAGGTTTCGACGCTCTCATCGTTCTCTCTTATCTCTTGCTCTTTGTTTTACCTCTGCACGAAAATTGTACGAGTCTCACTTCAGTTTTATTCAGGCTTTCTTTCAATCATGCAGATTTAGGCTATAATGTCGGAAGCGTAGGAATCTGAGGAAAAATACAAAGGACAAAGATTGCTATCAATCCAATGGCAACGAGTTTCCTCTTGGTCGTTAGGCTTGAGACATCATCCAGCGGTCCAGGATCTTTGAACATTAGCAAGAAAACCACAAGAATTGCCATCGGAATGAAACCTTCGAATATCAAGAATACAATCGACAGTCCAGCCAAGAATAGTCTTACCTTCTCGCCTGCCATTGATCGAACTACGTGACCGCCATCAAGCATGCCTGCTGGAAGAAGGTTAAGCATGGTCACAACGAGTCCAGCCCAAGCGGCGAAGGTAATCGGATGCAACATCAGGTCTTGGTTAGGTCCTGCATGCGGCATCAGTTTTAAGCCCTCCAAGAGTCGTCCGAGAATGGACCAGAGCAGTGGGACCGGGATGTAATTGGGATTTGAGACTTTAGGTCCTGGGATAAGTAGCATCAGGCCGAAGAAGCTCACAATCGTTGCAATGATGAAACCAGCTATAGGACCATCAGCTCCGATGTCAAACAGCGCATCCCTGTTCGGCGGCACAGACTTTTGCATAATCACGGCCCCAAAAGTTCCGAAGGGCGGCGGTCCAGGAATGAAATACGGATTCGTTGCTTCCATGCCTTTCCTGTTTGCCGTTAACTTGTGGCCCATCTCATGCGTGCCGAGTATCGCCAGAATGGCCGCGGTGAAGGTTAACCCGCCCACAAAGGGGTTTATGAGGCCTAATGCAGCAAAGTATCCCGTCACAAACGTTGTCGCGATCGTCGCGAAAAGGAGCAACCAGTTTATGCGGACATCGCTAGGTTTCACTTGAGGCTTTGGCACGACTCTTAGGACGAGTCTTCCATCCGTTTTGCGCAAAAATGCAATCATGTTTATCGTTTCAAGGTTCTTCAAAAGTCTTAGGAAAGGCTGTTTCGTTTCCTGCATCTGCTTCAAATAGTAAGTCGGAACATTCTGCAGCACTAAGGATTCTTCAATCAGGAATTCCTGATTAACCATATTCGTAATTCTTACAAAATCACCCTGCAGCCCAAAGGAATTCTCAGCTGTTCCACCGGGTACTTCAGTCATCTTTTCGCTTGCCCTGTCGAATTATCGGCGTAGTAGAGCACCCTGAGGTAGAAAAGGCTATTGGAACCATTCTCTCCGCTGCAACGACATTCTCAGGAGTCCAGACCACATGAGAATACGCTTGGCCGCTTAGAGAACACTGCTACATGCACTCTTTTGTAGGGTTTCTTCAGGTAAGGTTGGGGCCCAAACGTTCTTGAATTCGGTTGGTTGCCAACTGTCTTGAACAGAGAAGCTCCGAAAATGCGAATAGTCCAGATCGGGTTCTTAAAAGTCTCATTCATAATAGGTTTCGATTCAGGTTTGCGCAGCGAGGGGATATCCTCACTCCCGATTGAGTTATGGTCAGTCCGAATGTCGAAAACGCATGCTCAAGACTTGGGCGCTACTCTGATCTCTTGAGTGTTGTTCTCATTATATACATTAGGTAGCTTAGTATCTCGTTCTTTGTAAGTTTTGATTTGCCTTTTTTTCTGTTTGTGAAAGTTACCGGAACTTCTGCGACCCTTGCTTTGTGAATGCGAGCTTGTCTGAGGGTTTCAATTTGGATCTCGTACGTTTCGCTATGGAGCTGCGGCAGGATCTCTTCAACATAATCTCTGGAGTAGCATCTGAAGCCGCTGGTCAAATCTTTCACTGGAAGCGCCACGATCTTTGCAGTTGCTGCATTGGCGATCCTGCTGATTATTAACCGTCTCAGGTTCCAGCCTTTGACTCTTCCTCCCGCACAGTATCGACTTCCAATCACAAGGTCATAACCCTTCTCCGCTTCTCGCAGCAGATTTGGAATGTTCCGTGGATCGTGCGAATAGTCAGCGTCCATGGCAATTATGTAGTCCGGCGGATCTGGCTGACTCAGAATGAAACGGAAACTGTCTGTGATCGCCGTTCCTAGTCCAGACTTGCGCGGCCTGCTGACCAGATGTACATTCGGATAGATTCTCTGCAGCTTTCTGACCAAGTGCGCAGTGCCATCTGGGCTCGAATCGTCCATGACGACTATCGCGGAATTAATACGGAGATTCTCGATCGATAATATTAGGCTCTCAATGTTCTCTGCCTCACAATATGTGGGTAAGATTACTGCAACTCGAGAACCACCGTCATAGGCGATTCTTTCACATCTCACAATTTGCACCAACCAAATCAAATGCCCAAAAGGTTAACTAAGCTTGATATATCAAACTTTCGCAGAAACGAATCAGCAAAAAGTCAGAAAAGGAGCACAACCCGCGCAAGAATATATGTTGAGGATAGAAATGCCGAGGGGGGCTGTTAGATGTTTGCTCTGGTTTCGTAGAAAGTGTTATAAAAATACGCATGATTAGCTTCTAATAATTGCAGTAAGTGAGACGTATGCAGTTCACTCTGGCCTGCGACATAATGATGGACTTGGAAGGATCAATTCGGCCAGCTATGTGTTTAGCAAACGCTTTGATTGGGAGGGGACACAAGGTCTCGATGATGTCTCCGCTGATGTCGCGTTCAGTCGAGGAGAGTCTGTCCGCTGCAGGGATCGTGCCTGTGAACTTGCATGTCAAACTCGCTGCAAAGAACTCGGGACTTTCACTGTTATGGTTTGAAACATGGGCACGTGAAGCTTTTCTCAACTTGAACTCGAGGCACGTGGATACTCAATCAACTGTCGCCGTGAATTTCTCTCATACCGTCGTTGTGCCCTCTGTGTTTTGGTATCTTCAGGGACCTACGTCAAACGCTTTGGTGGACATGAGAAATGAACTCAATGCAACGTATAGGCTCGTCTATGAAGTCTCTAGGCCAATGATCGAGTTCGCAGATGGAAAACTAGTCAAGGCCATGGGCCAAAACTCAACGTTCTGCGTGGCCAACTCAAAATTCTGCGCTTCTATGTACCGAAAGTGGGGAATTCGGGTCATGAAGATCATATATCCTCCCATCAATTGCAGAATATTCCGCCCTAAAACTTCGAGTCCCTCCTCAGACTACGTTTTAGTGTATTTCGGCAAAGAAACAAAGTTCTCAATCGTTAAAGCCGTCGCTGACCTAGGTGTTCGCATCAAAGCCTTCGGATCTAAGGCGCCTTTCATTCCAAGATCCCTTACAGGTCATCCCAATGTCGATTTCTTGGGGAGGATTTCTGCCGATGAACTCGTTGATGCGTATACTAATGCTCTTTTCACGTTCTTTCCATTCACTCATGAACCATTTGGCTACATACCTGTTGAAAGCATGGCATGCGGCACGCCTACGTTGACATATGACTCGCAGGGGCCGAGTGAATCGATTGTTGATGGATACTCTGGATGGTCAGTGAAGGACGATGCAGAAATAATTAGCAAGGCTGTCACCATTTGGAGACAGGGATACAAGCGTGAAATGAGACAAAACTGCGTGAAGGAAGCCTCAAAATACGATCAGAGTATCTACGTGAATAAATGGCTGCAGATCCTGGAAGAGTCTCCGACAAAAGATCTTCAAACAGCGGCAGCGCCACTAATATCAATTGGAAGCCTTCCGGTCAAAACGCCCTCATAAACCGCTTCAACCTGATTTGCAATTTTGTCCCATGAATGAAAGACAGCTAGCCTCTTCGCATTGTCAGATAACTTCTTCCACAGTTCAGGGTCTCGGTACAGTCTTTCGAATGCGTCGGCGATTGCCCTTGGACTGTTATGATCGACAATTAAGCCATTACGCTCATTCTTTACGAGTTCATCAACGGCTCCATTGAATACAGTGCGCGTGATAACCACGGGCAGTCCGACGGATGAAGCTTCGGATATTGCCATTCCAAAAGTCTCAAATTCGCTGGCAGACACGAAGACCCAAGAGTTGCTTAACATCGAGATCAATTCATTTCTGTCTTGAACTGGAATCGACATGTGTAGATGAATTCCGTCACTCTTGTCAGACGCATGCTGCAATTCAGGACCAAGAGGGCCAGAACCAATTATGTGAAGTTCCGCATCATTCACGCTTTCTTTGAAAATCTTAAATGCCTCTAAAACCAAGTCAAGTCTTTTTTGAAGTTCAAGGCGACCGACGAATATGATGCGGCCCTGCTTCGGTTTCAATCGGGCCCTGAGAAATGCTTCATCGGTGCCATTTGGAATCACACTGAGCCTCTCTGGGTTCATGTTCAGATGCTCTATCAGCACTCTTTTAGCGAAATTTGAAACCGTAATGTTATAGGTGCACATCGCTGAACATCTCTTGGCAAGAAAAGTGCTGGCGATACTTGCTGCTCGATGAATTGAGAAAGGCCAAACAACATTCCAGGATATCACAGTAGGTGTCCTGGACTGCGCAATTCTTGCAGAGAAGAAGGGAATGATTGGCCAAATGTCAACGTCGATGATTTCGTAATGGTGGAAAAGTAATTCAGAAAAAGTTGACAAACTGAGACCTGCAATTCTGGTTAGACTGTACGAGTTCAGGTTTGGCAATCTGCTTGGATAATAGCGGTGAATGCAGAAGTTCCGCGTTGAATCTTCAGCATCCCGAGGTCCGAGGGTAAAGATGTCGACTGCATGTTTCCGAGAAAGTCGTTCAGCTATCTCGCGAAACCTAACGCCCGAACCACCTATGTCCGGTGGGAAACGCTCGACCACCATTGCTATTCTCAATTTGGTTCCCTCAGACGTTTGTTCTTTCTCCGCATTAATTCTTCGTTGCCAAGATTAGGACTCGTCTTGCCATGGGTATGGGGACTCTCATTTCGACAAATCTTCCGAACAATGGGAACCGTTGGAAGGGTATAGGCAAGAGGCCTTTAGCATCCGTGTAGAACCCGACTCTTCGCGCAAGGGACATTAATCCGCTTGGGGAAAGCAGTGAGCAGTGAATGTCTTTCATTTTATGAAGTCTATCTGAAATGATATCTATAGGACTCTGAACAGGATTCTCTACGAGTAAGACTCCACGTTTGCGAAGGCAACGGTAACTACCTTCTAGCAATAAATTGGGCTGGTTCAGATGCTCTAAGGTGTCAAAACACGTAATGATATCTACTGAATCATGTTTGAATGGGAGGTTTTGAGCGTCGCCTTGAATTCGACCTACGTTCTTCCCTGCCATTAACGCATACTTCGAGATGTCAATTGCGACAGATTCGTACTTGAACCAATTTAGCATGCTTGCCACGTAGCCATAAGCAGAACCTACGTCGATGGCCCTTTTTCCATTGCCTTTAAGCAAGTTCTCATGGGTCTTGTTGCTTGCCCACCTCAGTGCTTGAAGACAGAGCAACTGCACGGCTTTTTCAACCGAGAGCGCAAGACGTGAACGCTTGAAAGCCTCTTCGTTGTACTCGTAATCTGTCCCTGATCGCTGATTGAGCTCAGAAAGGAAATGGTGCGGAACAAGTTGTGGCATTTATTTTGCCATCTGTACAACGTTTATGGTATCTAGTGCAAATGAAGTATCGTTCGCCAGACAGGATCCTCTGAATTCCATTTGTTTCAGACCATCAATCTTGAAGTTCACTGTGAATTCACCCCATTTTCCATTCATAGTGAAGTCGCTTGAGTTGAGCATCCTTTCAGCGACTACCGTCCCTGACCAACTGTCTGATTTATAGTCCCACGATGAGGCAAACACGTCCAACGTAAGATTCTGATCCTGCGATTCTGCTTTCAGTCTGAAAGTGACGTTGTAATCTCCTGTGAAAAGCCATGCGTATGGACCGTACCAAACCAATCCAGGCTCGTCACTTGACCTATGAATGATCACCATGCCCGATTGGCTCGATTCGTCAAATACCTCAACTGCATGCGAATATGCAGCATCTAAGTCCTCGTAGTTGAAGTATTGTTGATAAGGCAAGTTGAGTACGTATCCTCCCGTGTAGCTTCTTTTGAGTAGTAAGACTCCGTCGGCGTACGCCATCACGCCGTATTGTCCCCCGTCTAGGACTATATTCAAAGCTTGCAGCGGCGAGTAGAATGCTCCCGGTGGCCCATAAAGAATCTGAGAAGACGTTAGATCGACCACAATATAGTCGACATTCATGGTCATTGGCCACGTTAAAATGAATATGTTTTCCCTCTGAGCAAGATGCGGTTCGATGTCATTTTGCGTGGCGACCGAAGCGTAAGAAGGAACAAGTGAAATAACATCCTCCAGTGCTTGAGTGTGCGAGTTAATTTCCACTGGTCTACTGGTTAAAGCAGGGAGACCTAACGGGCTAACGGCAACGCAGGAGATTAGGCTCACGATAAGAATCAAGATCATCAGCTTTTTCTCCCATCCTTGATGGTTTTCACGCGAACCTTCAATGTTGAATAGTCTCCTCGCACCGAAGATTGCGGCAATGTAAATTTGTGCGACGATCAACCCGAAATACTGAAAATATGGCTGAAAGTAAGGAGAGTAGTCAGATAGCGAAGCCGCAAGAGCCCATGGCAAAACCAACAGCAACTCTGCAGGAGCTAGGAAAAGAAGGAAGGCCACAGGGGCAAAAATGAAGGCAAAGTAATAAGCTTTGTCAATAGGGTTTACCATAGTCTCTATTGCCCTCACGGGATTTTTGATCACGTTTAGAACGACGTCGCTGAGGCTTGTGCCCCAATTATCCCAATTTCCAGGAAGTCCATTGGATTTGAGGGGGTTAATCGTACTCGTAACGCGCAATGCAATGAAGAACCAAACGACGCTGATAATCACAAGAATCAATGGAACGGACATTCGCTTTGCGAGGGCCCTTATGCTTATCTTGGGTCCCCTGAAGCTTTTCTTGACGAGGAAGTAAAGCCCTAGAAAGGCGATCAGGATAGGCGCGAATTCTATTGTGGAAAGCGTTAGCAAGCAGAAGATGATGCCTTTGATCCATTGATTGTTGTCTAGAAAGTAAAAGGCAAAGAAGAAGAAAAGAGGAATAAATGCTTCTACGTGGAAATCAAAACTGTTCATTCCTTGAAGAGCCGGATGCAACAGAAATGAGGATGCAAAGGTTAAGCCCCAGAGTTTGCTGTTGAGCTTGTTCTTTGCAATCCAGTACAAAGGAAGCGCCGCGAGTCCGATGATTATCGATTGTAACACGAGAAGAGTCAATGGTGACTGAAAAATCCCGTAGATCGGCACAATTAGAAAAAGTATCGGGGAGAAGTGCGCGCCAAAAAAATTCTGTGACGGGTTCACGAAAGTTTCAAGCGTGTAATGAAATGGTTTCCCCAAAATTACGGTGGACCACAATGACTGGGCGAATATGCCTAGATCCCACCCGTAAGTTTTGAAACCATAATACATATAGATCGTGTAGGCGGAAAGGACCAGTGCGTACACGGCTATGAGAACAAATATGAGCCGATCAGCTTTCCTCTCTACAAAACTCACAGCAACCTTGATGCCTGAATTGATCTGCCGAGACAATCCCACGAGTCTCCCCATCGAGGTCCTCCAATCAACTTACTTCAACCACAGTCACTTAAAAAACTAGCATAGTTGCTTCATCAAAACTGCTAAAACAATGGTCTGCTTGATAGGGGGAATTCAATAATATACTTCTGACTTACAAGAGTTGGATACAAAATACTATGCATGTTTGGAAAAACAAAAGAAAAAAAGAGGATTGTTTTTATGGGTCGGGGTGTATTCCGCCTTTTTCGAGATTGGCTGGTTGCGTTGGCGACCATACGTATGGTTGCCAGAATGGGCTTAAGATTCCTGTTTCGCTGATTGTGCCTAGTACTTCGACGACATTGAATCCTGTTGGCTTTAAGGTTGTAGTGTTGTACGTGATTTGCAGTATGATGCTCGTTGCGCCGCACGGGAAGGTTTGGAATTCCTGTATCAGATCCTCGTAGAACCACATAGATGCGTAGTAGGTGTCTCTTCCCCAGTTGCCCCAGACGAGTAGTCCTGTTGTCCCGTTGAGGTCTTCAAAGGTTGAAACAACCGCGTAGCCTACTTTGTTCGTGTCCACATGCGCCTTGTTGACCGTCGAGTTCCAGCATGACAGTGCAATTATTGCCCCGTTCCATGGGCCATACG
>Ga0187778_10001472_pt1 | contig 16335 bp, 6 predicted proteins | sample 1015_Q2_SP5_20_M_FD_132418 | JGI IMG/M metagenome (GOLD analysis project Ga0187778, IMG submission 132418) | Tropical peat soil microbial communities from peatlands in Department of Meta, Colombia - 1015_Q2_SP5_20_MG | ecosystem: Environmental > Terrestrial > Soil > Wetlands > Peat | place...
GAAACATTCTGAACCAAGCGAAATATTTGTCGAATCATCACAGAGCAGAATCTCGAGAGGGCGAAGCGTGCTGGTAATCCTCAAACAGGACAACGAAGGAATCAATCTGCAAGCGGCGCAGCTCATTGCCGGCGCGGTCAAAAAGAAACCCGCGACGACGCTCGGCCTCGCTACGGGTAGCACGATGATCGGCCTGTATCAGCACCTCGCGCGCATGCACAAAGAAGGCGTAATCGACTTTTCGCAGGCCGTGACCTTCAATCTCGACGAGTATCTCGGGCTTCCGCCAGCGCATCCGCAAAGCTTTCATCATTTCATGCACGAACATTTTTTTCGCCACGTGAACGTGCAGGCGCGGAATATTCACATCCCCGATGGCACGATCCGCGGCAATTACGAGCAATATTGCGCGTCTTATGAAAGCGCGATCCGGGAGGCGGGGGGAATCGATCTGCAACTCCTCGGCATCGGCCGCAACGGGCATATTGGTTTCAACGAGCCAACATCGAGCATCGCTTCGCGGACGCGCCTGAAAGTGCTAAGCCGCGAGACGTTGGACGACAACGCCAAATTTTTTGACCCAGGTGAAGAAAGCCCGCGTTGCGCGATTACGATGGGAATCGGGACAATCCTGGAGGCGCGGAAGATACTCTTGTTGGCAACCGGCGAAGCGAAGGCGGAAGCAGTGGCCAAATCCATCGAGGGCCCGATCACGTGCGCGGTTTCTGCTTCGGCACTGCAGCTTCATCCGGATGTGACTTTTTTGCTAGACGAACCGGCTGCTTCGAAATTGACTCAGCGCGACTACTATCACCGTGTGCTGGAGATGACCGCGCTGCTCACGCCAGAGAAACTTTCATAAGGCGATTTCAACACTCGCCAGCTAGGTGTAATGTAAAATATCCAGTCAATCCTGCAGCCCAATAGCGCGGTCGCGTCCGAAAATGAATCCCACGAAACTTTTCCCCATGTTTCTCAAACTGACGGGGCGCGCATGCCTTGTGGTCGGCGCGGGCGCGATCGGCGAATCGAAAATCGCGAGTTTGCTAGAGGCGGAGGGAAAAATTCAGGTGGTAGCGCCGAAGGCAAGCGAACAAGTACAAGGGTGGGCGGAAGAGAAAAAGATCGAATGGCACGCCCGCGAGTGGCAGCCGGATGATCTGGATGGAATGTTCCTCGTGGTTGGAGCCACTTCTTCGACGGAATTGCACCAGCGCATTTTTGAGGAAGCGCAGAGACGTGGCGTGCTCTGCAACATCGTCGATGTGCCCGACCTTTGCGACTTTTACTACCCAGCCGTTGTACAGCGGGGAGCGCTGCAAATCGCGATTTCCACTTCGGGACAAAGTCCTGCGCTGGCGCAGAGACTTCGGAAGGAATTGGAAGACGAGTTTGGCCCCGAGTACGAAGCATGGCTTGACCACCTTGGAGCCGAGCGCGAAAAGCTTTTCGCTTCGATAATGGATCCCGAGGGGCGGAAACACCTCTTGCATGATTTGGCCAGCGCGGAAGCGTTCAAGGCATTCGTACGAAAGCGCAAGCGCGCGAAGAAGTGACCAGATACTCACACAGCCCAACGTCAGTTGCACAAATCAGAAAATCATTTTAGAGCAGAAGAGAAGAAAGCGGCGGCGAGGTCGGCGGTTTGTTTGTGAATGTCGTCGCGGAGGACGCCGGCGGGATCAACACAAAGGTCAGGGCGGTTGCGGCGGCCGAGCTCAGCGCAGGTGGCGAGAAACGTGTAGTGGCCGACACCGGTAAAGAGAGTGAGCTTCGCGCCGGGAATGTGAGCGGCAAAGAATTTGGCGCTGGTGTCGGGAGGGACGTTAGTGTCAGCGGTGCCAGCTACTACGGCGCTGGGAACAGATATTTTTTCGAGAGAATCGACGGAGAACGCTGGTCCTAGAGCCGGAGCCATGGCAAAAATGGCGCGGACGCGCGGATCACGACGGGGTTTGGCAGCATCGCGAAGGGCGGCCTGGAAATCGGGATCGGATTTGGCCAGCTCAGTGGTTTTCGCGAGAAGGTTTGGAAATTCCGGCGGGTCGATGCACATGCCGTCTTTGCGGGGAGAACTGCAGAACTCCTGGTAGCGGGATAGCTCGGCGAGACCACCAGCGATTTCGATCACGGTAAAGCCGCCAAGAGAAAAACCAGCCGCGCCGATGCGATTGGGGTCAATGCGCGGGCCGAGAGCGGAATCCGCAAGAAGAAGATCGATGAGAGTGGAAAGATCCTTGGCACGCTCCTGCCAGAGAGAAAAACCCTGAATCGTGTAGTCCTTGAGGGCGTTATTGCCGGGATGATTCACAGCCGCTGCAATGTAGCCGTGCGAAGCAAGGGCGGTGCCCAGCCAGGCCATCATCAAGGCAGAACCGCCGGTGCCATGGGAGAGAAGAATCAGTGGGAATTTTGCAGGAGCCGCTGCGAAAGGCGCGTCGGGGGCGGCAGAACCAGCAAGAGCAAAAGGCGCGTTGGAAGGACCGACAAACTGGGACTGCTCGGCAGCCGACGGGGCGGCTGGATACCAAATCGAGGTGAGCAGTTGGTGGGTCTTCGCGCCGCGCCAATTGTATGGTTCGGGAGGAGTAAAGGCGCGAGTGGCGACGCCGACTTTGAATAGGTGAGGGTTCTTGGCTGCGATCGGGCGACTGAGAAGGAAAGTTTGTAGGAGGATGATGCAAACGGTAAGAAAGATGCGCATGCGGATCATGGCAGCGGCACTCCCGGAAGATTCCTGAACACTTTAGACGATTGCGGGTCAATTTTGAACTAAGACGAGTCGCAGACTAGAGAAGAATCCAGGCCTCCAAATTGACTGCAAACCGGCACAATTATCAAGAATTCCGATTCACCGGATGAAATGTTCAGCGGAAGGACGCGTCGAACCAAGTGTTAGCCTTTGGTAGTGACCCTCCATGGCCACTGGGCATCCAACAAGCGCCGGAGGGAAGGCCGTTGGTCAGGACAAGACAGCGGCAGGAATGATGCCATGAATACGCCAATCCGAAGAGGTAAAGTCTACTTGATGGGGGCGGGGCCAGGTAATCCACAACTGCTGACGGTGCAGGCAGTGCGGATTCTGAGCACGGCTGAAGTGGTGTTGCACGACCACCTGGTATCGCAGGAAATCCTAGAACTGATACCGCCGTGGACGCAGGTACGCAACGTGGGGAAGCGGTGCGGCCATGCTGGAATTTCCCAGGAGCAAATTCATTCCGCCCTGATCGCGGCGGGGCGCGAAGGAAAACAGGTGGTGCGTTTGAAAGGCGGGGATCCGCTGCTGTTTGGCCGCGTGGGCGAAGAAATGGAAGCGCTGGCACGCGCAGGAGTGGATTTTGAGGTCATCCCCGGCGTAACGTCGGCAATGGGAGCGGCGGCAGCAGCAAAAGTACCGCTGACGGACCGGCGGTACGCATCGAAGGTCGTTTTCCTGAGCCACCATACGGCGGGGAACGTTTCGCCGGAATGGAATGGCCCCATGATGAAGGACGCGACGTACGCGGTGTACATGCCTGGTAAGAACTACGGCGAGATCGCTGCGAAGATGCTGGAAGGCGGGCTCGATGATTCCACGCCGTGCGTGATCGTTGCCAACGCAACGCAAACTGGCGAGGAGATTCACCGGACAACTCTGAGAGAATTGGCGTTTCAGGAGCGGGTCGGCGCCCCTTCCCTGCTTATCATTGGAGAAGTGGCTCGGCCGCTAGCACCGCGCAAAGAGGATGAAGACGGTTTGGGATGGACCGCGACGAAGCTCCGTGAGGTCGTCCTGAACCTGGGCGAAGCACGGATTCAAGAAGAGATTGCCGGATAGAAAGAAAAGCGCGAACTCTATTGGGACGATCGCTGCCGCATTGCAAGTGCGAATCGATCTAAGCCGAAGCGCTTCCCTGGCGCTTGGCGAGAAGAAGTTGTGCCGCGCGGTCAGAAGTTTCCTTCACCAGAAAACCCATTTTCGGATGTGACGGTTCGAAATCGGGGTTGATTCCCTTCCGTTGCAATTCTTCCGTCGTGGTTGGACCGATGGAAGCAACAATCGCACGGCGCAGTCCGCGGCGTATCGCTTCTTCAAGTTTCATCTCCGCGGCAACTTGAAAGAGGTGACCCACCTGAATTCCGGTCGTAAAGAGCACTGCGTCGACCTTTTCCGCAGCAAGATCGCGGATAGCAGATTGGAGTGGACCAAGATCTTCGGGCAAATCCCAGCGATAGACAGGTACGCGAGTAACCCGAGCGTCGCGTTCCGTAAGAGCTTCAATAAGTTCGGGATTCGAGACGCCGTATTCCTGAAGCGCGATGCGAGCGCCGCGCAAACGAAAGTCAGGGGAAGAGTTTGCGGCTTGGTCGAGAGTTTGCAGAAGCTCGCGCCAGGTATTGGGTTCGGGAACCGTGAGAGTGGGAGTCACGCCAAGTTCGCGAAGAACAGCGACGGGCTTCGGGCCGCGAGGCACAACTTTCACGCGGCGCAAGGCGGCTAGGTAATCGTCGCGGCGATATTTTGACTCGGCGACTTCGAGGATGGCGCGACAGCCAACGCCGGTCAGGAAAATGACCATGTCAAACTGGCCCGCGAGCAGACGTCCAACAAACTGCAATGCTTCGGAATTCGAATCGAGCGGAACTTCGCGCATGGCGGGCGCGACTACTGGCTGACCGCCGTAACTAGAAATCAGCTTAGCAAGCTCAGGAGCGCGGCGGCTTTCGAGCGCCAGCACCCGCAGCCCTTCAAATCCACTCATACGGTGAAATTGTTGAACAGAATGGCAAGAAGCGCCAGCGGGAATTTGCGCAGGCGGATGGGAGGAATTCGCGATGCGGGGGATTCGAAAGGTAATCGGCCGGAAGACCGCGGCAAGAGGGCGCTCTGTCTCACGCTGGGAGCCAGGGCGGAGGAGCCCGAGATTTGTGGCCGTGATTCTCCGCTTCTTTCGGATCTCGCATGGACTGGGGAGGAGGAAGTCCTCCCCGGTCCAACGCGAGATTAATCGACGGTCAACTGGACGTTGCCAGTCTGCTGCAACGTGCCGGAAGTTCCCGTGACGGTTAGCTGGTATGTTCCTTTGGGCGTGCCGTTCATGTGGCCCGCGCATCCGGCCATAACGGCTCCCGTGATGAGCAGCAGCGCCAAGGGCACCAAGGCTGCGTAACGGCGAAGTTGTGGAACACGGCGTGTCAGTTTCATCGAGTAGGCTCCGACCAGCAACGCTGCAAGCCACAAAATGGGCAGCAATCGCTGGACCGGTGCGCTCGGCGGATCGACAGGGCCCCCAGGCGGCAGTTCGCTGTTTGCTGTCGTGGTGACAGTCAAGGTCGTGGTTGCCGCCTTTGTGCCGGGCGTGACCGAGGCTGAGGTGAACGTGCCAGTCGAGTGATTCGGCAGGCCGGAGACGGCGAAGTTCACCGCATTGGCGAAGCCGTTGGCCGACGGCGTGACAGTAATTGTGATCATCGCCTGCTGGCCAGCCTTGACGGATGGTGGAGTCGACGGACCACTGACCGTGTAGCCGTCAATCGTGAAGGTGGTGTTGGCTGCCGTGGTTCCGCCGCCGGGGCTTGGGTTCGTTACGGTGACGTTGGCAGTGCCGGCGGTCGCCACATCGTTAGCTGAAATGGAAGCGGTGATCTGCGTGCCACTGACGAAAGTGGTGGTCTCCGCTTTCGACGCCGCTGTGCCAACGGAGAAGTTCACAACGGAACTGGAGACGAAATTGGTTCCGTTGACGGTCAAGGTGAATGCTGCGCCGCCAGGAACGTGCGTCTGCCCAGCGGAGTTGACGCTACCGACGGTCGGAACAGGATTGTCGACCGTGAAGCTCAGCTGGTTGGAAGGCCCAACGGTCGGCGTTGGGTTGGTCACCGTAACCTTAAAGGTTCCGGCAGTCGATAGGTCGGAAGCCAAGATGGACGCCGTGACCGAGGTGGCGCTGCCAAAAACGGTCGTGCGGTTGGCGCCATTGAATTGAACGGTGGCGCCGCTAATAAAGCCCGTTCCAGTGACTGTGAGCGTAAATGCCGGGCCAGCTACGTTCCCGCTGGAAGGCGAGAGCGAAGCGAGAACCGGAGCCGGGTTGTTGACGGTGAAGGTTTGTGCCGACGACGTGCCGCCGCCGGGAGTCGGATTCTTCACCGTCACGTTGACCGTGCCAGCCGTGGCAACGTCCGCAGCCGGAACATTCACTTGTAGCGATGTAGCTGTCTGCGTGGCTGGCACCAGCACATTCGCCCCAAAGTTCACCGTGGCGCCACTGACGAAGTTCGTGCCAGTGAGCGTCAAGGTGACTCCGGTGCCCACGGTCGTGGTCGTTGGACTGATGGAGGTCAGCGTAGGTACGGGGTTGTTAACCGAGAACGTTTGCGCAGTTGACGTGCCGCCACCCGGGGCAGGATTTGTCACGGTCACGTTAACTGTTCCCGTAGTCCCGACGTCTGCGGCCGGCACCGTCACTTGCAGTGATGTTGCCGTCTGCGAAGTCGGCACGAGTACATTCGCTCCAAAATTCACGGTCGAGGTAGCGACAAAGTTCGTGCCGGTAAGCGTCAGCGTCACACCGGTACCGACCGTCGTGCTGGTCGGGCTGATGGAGGTCAGTGTCGGCGCGAGATTGTTGACGGTGAACGTCTGAGCCGACGACGTGCCGCCGCCCGGAGCCGGATTGGTTACCGTCACATTGATCGGACCTGCCGTGGCAACGTCTGCAACTGGAACAGTCACTTGCAGTGATGTTGCCGTCTGCGTCGTCGGTACCAGCACATTCGCTCCGAAGTTCACCGTGGAGCCGCTCACAAAGTTCGTACCCGTGAGCGTCAGCGTCACGCCGGTGCCCACCGTCGTGTTCGTCGGACTGATGGACGTGAGTGTCGGCGCTGGATTGTTAACCGTGAACGTCTGAGCCGACGACGTGCCGCCGCCCGGAGCCGGATTGGTTACCGTCACATTGATCGGGCCTGCCGTAGCGACGTCCGCAGCCGGAACGGTTACTTGCAGCGACGTGGCTGTCTGAGTCGTCGGTACCAACACGTTCGCTCCGAAGTTCACTGTGGAACCGGCGAGGAAATTCGTGCCAGTGAGCGTCAGCGTCACGCCGGTACCTAGCGTCGTGCTAGTCGGACTGATAGATGTCAAAGTCGGTGCGGGGTTGTTGATGCTAAAGGCCTGAGCAGGCGTGGTTCCACCGCCAGGCGCGGGATTCGTTACGGTCACGTTGACCGTGCCGACAGCGGCAACGTCCGCAGCCGGAACACTCACTTGCAGCGACGTGGCCGTCTGCGACGTGGGTACCAGCACATTCGCACCAAAATTGACCGTGGAATTAGTGACAAAGTTCGTGCCGGTGAGTGTCAGCGTCACGCCGGTGCCCACCGTGGTGCTGGTCGGACTGATGGAAGCCAGCGTCGGCACGGGGTTGCTGATGTTAAAGATCTGTACAGACGTAGTTCCACCGCCAGGCGCGGGGTTCGTTACGGTCACGTTGACAGTGCCCGTGGCGGCAACATCACCGGCCGGGACTGTCACCACCAATTGGGTGGACGTCTGCGAAGTCGGGGTCAGCACGTTCGCGCCAAAGTTCACGGTGGAACTGGCGACAAAGTTTGTCCCGGTAAGGGTCATCGTCACTCCCGTACCTACCGTCGTGCTGGTCGGGCTGATGGAAGTCAGCGTCGGAACCGGATTAGGCGCGCTCGAGATGTTGAACACCAAGATTGTCGAGGTACCTCCTCCCGGAGCAGGGTTCGTCACCGTCACGTTGGCGCTGCCAGCGGTAGCGATGTCAGAAGCCGGAACAGTCACTTGCAACTGTGTAGCTGTCTGGGAGGTAGGCACGAGAGGCGGGTTTGCGCCGAAATTGACCGTGGAACCGGAAACGAAGTTCGTTCCCGTAACGGTCAACGTGAACGCGGCGCCTCCCGCGGTCACGCCATTCGGGTTAAGCGAAGTGATGGTCGGAACAGGATTGTTGACAGTGAAAGTCTGCGCGGAGGACGTGCCGCCGCCCGGCGCGGGATTCTTCACCGTCACGTTAATGGCCCCTGCCGTGGCGACGTCTGCTGCCGGGACGGTCACCTGCAATGACGTCGCTGTCTGCGTAGTCGGTACCAACACGTTGGCGCCGAAGTTCACCGTGGAGCCGCTGACAAAGTTTGTGCCTGTCAGCGTCATCGTCACCCCGGTGCCGGCGGTAGTGCTGGTTGGATTGATAGAACTCAACGTTGGCGCGACGTTGTTCACCGTAAAAGTCTGCGCCGTCGATGTGCCGCCTCCTGGCGCTGGGTTGGTAACCGTCACATTGATTGGGCCGGCCGTGGCGACGTCCGCGGCTGGGACAGTCACTTGAAGGGAAATGGCTGTCTGGGAAGTTGGTACCAACACATTCGCCCCAAAATTCACCGTCGAGCCGCTCACGAAGTTCGTGCCCGTGAGGGTCATCGTCACCCCGGTGCCTGTCGTAGTGCTTGTCGGATTGATCGAGGTCAATGTCGGCGCCGCGTTGTTGACGGTGAAGGTCTGCGCTGTTGTCGTGCCGCCGCCCGGCCCTGGGTTGGTAACCGTCACATTAATTGGGCCTGCCGTGGCGACATCCGCGGCTGGAACAGTTACCTGGAGCGATGTGGCGGATTGGGAAGATGGGTTCAGCACATTGGCGCCAAAGTTCACAGTCGAGCCACTCACGAAGTTTGTGCCAGTGAGCGTCATCGTCACGCCGGTGCCTACCGTCGTGCTCGTCGGACTGATGGAGGTCAGCGTCGGCACGGGATTGTTGACGTTGAACGTTTGTGTGCCCGAAGTTCCGCCGCCGGGAGCGGGATTGGACACACTGACATTCAGGGGGCCTGCCGTGATGATAGCGACCGCAGGAACTGCAGCCGTCAACTGAGTGGAGCTGACGAACGTCGCCGCCGGTGCAACCGTGCCGAACTTCACGGTCGATCCGGATACGAAGTTCGTGCCGGTCAAGGTAAGAGTGAAACCTGGGCCGCCCACCGTCGCACTTGTCGGCGAGATCGATGTGAGAGTCGGCACAACATTGTTCACGGTGAAGAGCAAAGCTCCGTTTGTTCCGCCTGCAGGAGCAGGATTGCTCACCACGACAGGGGGGCTACCCGCGGTAGCGATATCCGGAGCGGTGACCAACATCGTCACTTGCGCGGAGGAAACGTAGTTGACGGTTCTCACGTTGCCATTAAACGTTCCGGTCGCGCCATTCACGAAGTTCGAGCCGTTAATAGTCAACGTGAACGCAGGTCCACCCGCAGTAGCGCTGCTGGGCGAGAACGATGTGAGCGTGGTTGGCGGATTGTCGATGGTGAAGCTTTGCGCGGAGGTAGTTCCTCCACCGGGAGCGGGATTAGTTACGGTCACGTTCACCGTTCCGCCAACAGTGATGTCCGCCGCGGGAACCGTAACTTGCAGCGACGTGGCCGTCTGAGAAGTAGGCACAAGCGGCGGATTCGCGCCAAAGTTCACCGTCGAGCTAGCGATGAAGTTTGTGCCAGTGAGCGTCATCGTGAAGGACGGTCCAAGAGCCGTGGTTGTAGTGGGGCTGATGGAAGTTAGAGTAGGAACAGGATTAGGCGCGGAGCTGACCGTGAAATTGACAGAATTCGAGGTACCGCCGCCGGGCGCGGCATTCGTAACGGTCACTGGGAATGAACCGGTAGATGCAACGTCGCTAGCTAGAATAGACGCCGTCACTTCCGTCGAGCTGACAAAGGTGGTAGTCCTCGGGTTGTTGTTAAATTTCACGGCCGAATTGGACACAAAACCAGTGCCGTTTACGGTCAGCGTGAGCGCTCCGCTCCCTGCGGTCACGCCGTTCGGGTTGAGCGAACTGATCGTCGGTGCCGGGTTGTTGACCGTAAAGGTCTGCGCACCGGTCGTGCCCCCGCCCGGAGCTGGATTGGTCACCGTCACATTGATCGGGCCTGCCGTAGCAACATCCGCAGCAGGAACCGTCACTTGAAGTGACGTCGCGGTCTGCGAGGTTGGCACCAAGACATTTGCGCCAAAGTTCACCGTGGAAGTGGCGATAAAGTTCGTCCCGGTCAACGTCATCGTCACCCCAGTCCCTGCAATAGTGCTTGTTGGATTAATGGACGTGAGCGTCGGCGCTAGGTTGTTCACCGTAAAGGTCTGCGCAGTTGTCGTCCCGCCGCCGGGAGCCGGATTCGTTACGGTTACGTTGACCGATCCTGCCGTAGCAACATCCGCGGCCGGAACAGTTACCTGGAGCGATGTGGACGTCTGCGTAGTCGGTACCAGCACATTCGCCCCGAAATTCACAGTGGAACTGGCGATAAAGTTTGTGCCCGTAAGCGTCAGGGTGACTCCCGTCCCTGCGGTGGTGCTCGTCGGGCTGATAGAGGTCAGTGTAGGCGCAGGATTGCTTGCTGCCGCCGTGAAGGTGAGATGGAAATTGGTGGTACCGCCGTCGCCGAGGACAGACGAGACCATGAAGAAGTATTGCATGCCGGAAGTCGCCAGGAACGAGACTTGGGATTGGAACACCAGCGTGCCGCCTACGGTCGCGTTGTCGTTGCAGGCGATTTGCGTAAATGCGCCGGGTGACCCAGTTACAACCGTCAGAATGGTGTCATACGGGCTAGTCAGCGTGTCCGCGGTAATGGTTCCGCTGCTCGTGGGAGTGTAGGAGAACCAAACGCTGTTCGCTGCGCCACCGCTTGCGGCTCCCGCAGGCGCACAGCTAGGTACGGGATCGAGCGGTCCCCCAGTGTTGGCTGTAGCCAAGATGGTGTTCTCGGTCGTTGCGTATGGCGTCGAGGTAATGTTGGTGGCACCTGAGAATGGATCGTTGGTGGGTGTCGGAGGTGCAGCAAAATCCAAACTAAACGTGAGCGTTCCGCCGGCGCCGCCGCTCGCATCAGTCACCATCAAGTAGTACGTCGTGCCACTCGTCACGTTGAACGTAATAAAGGACTCGGCTGGCGAAACCCCCGTGATGCCGCCGGTGTTACAAGCAACAGCCGTCAGGCTTCCAATCGTTCCGGTCCAGGCGGAGAGAATCGTCGTGTAGGTGCTGTAGCGGGTGTCCGCCGCGACTTTTCCTGTCGCGGGCGCCTTAAACGAGAACCACACGCTGCGCGCAACGCTATTCGAACCGCACGAGGTCGTCGGATCGTTTATCCCGCCGGTGTTTGGCGTGTCTTGTGTGGTGTCTTGCGCCATGCGGAAAGGTGTTGCCGTAATGCTGGTCGCGAAGTTGATGTCATCGTTGGTAGCCGAGAAAGCCTCCGCCACGATGAGAGTCTTTGGCTCAGACGGCGTGCCGCCGGGATTTGGCGTCGTAACCGAGATCGGCAACGAACCAGCGGTAGCAATATCTGAAGCGGGAATCGAAGCCAACAATTCAGTTGGGCTTACGTATGTCGTGAGCCGGGGATTCGTGCCGTTGGGACCGTCATTCACGACTGCACTGGGGGCAAACCCTCCGCCAACCACCGTCAGCGTGAAAGCCGGCCCGCCGGTCTGCACGATCGACGGCGAGATGGAAGTGATTTGTACGCCCGTGCCTGTCAAGTTCGGCGTAACGGTGGTAACGGCAACGGAAGCGGTCACGTTGAGCTCGGCGGATTCGGCACCGGCGGGCAGCATAGATGGTGTAAACGTCAGACTCACGTCGCAGGAATAGCCCGCTGTCGGAGGGGCCGGTAGGGCAAAAGGTAATGACGGGCAAGCAGAATTTCCGTCGCCATTGGAGACGAATGACACCTTTTGGAAGTCGGCTGAATTGGCCCCAGTGATGGAGGCGGCCGTGACGTTAACCGGGGAAGTGCCGAGATTGGTGAGGGTCGCGTTCATGGTGGGACTAGTGGTGCCAAGGGCCACCGCGCCAAAATTCACGGACGAGAGAAACACAAGCCCTGCTGTTGGAGAAATGTTCCCAGTAATCGGAAATGCTTGCGGGCTGCCGGTGATGTTGTCGAAGATATTCAGCGTGGCTACGCTTTGGGCGTTTCCTGGTGGCGTACCGGCGGTGTACTCCAAGCCGAAGAAGCAGAAGCTCCCGCCGATGATCGAGGCCGTTTTGGTGCTCTCAAAATTACAGCTAGGAGCTGAGCCTGGAGCGATGAATACAAAGTTAGCCGCGTTCGTGCCGGTAATCGTCGCATTCGTGATACTGAGAGTTGCTCCAACTAGGTTGCTGACCTGATAAACGTTGTAGGTGGTCCCGGTGTTGGCTCCGACGGCGTTAACGGAAAGGCTGAGCGGAGATGAAACTTGAATGACAGGGCCTGGATTCGCGGTGACGGTAAAGGCGAAAGGCACCTTCCCACCAACACCGGCATTGGTAACCGCATACGCGTCGATCAGTCCGCCTGGTGGCGGATTGTACGGCACAACGTTGTACGTACCCGGTGTGGTGAACGTGGTGATCGGCGTTGTGTAATCGTAGACAGTCCCACCCGACGATACCGTTCCTACGCCCACCTGTGGTAATTGGAGCAACAGGTTCGTGTTGGTGGTGTCGTAAAACGCAAGAATAGTGTTGGGAAGAAAAGGTTCCGTCGCGTAATTAGAAATTAAGTGGAATGGAACGGCTGTGTAAGTTAGAGCCGAAGACGGCGTCATGGATGTGGGGTAGACGAGCGGGTTCATCACCGCGAAGGGCGCGCCACCACCGGGAAACACCGAGCCGGAATCGACGCCCGCCGGATCGGTCAGGGACACAGGAAAAACGTCGCCGACAGTGAAGAGGCTGCTGTTCAGCGTGACGGTTAGTTGCGTGGTGTTGACAAATGTGGTGGTGACTCCGGTCGTCGACCCTAGCCATTGCACCTGCGTGTTGGCGCTGAAATTCACGCCCATTATAGTAACGGTCGTCGTTGCCGCTCCAACATTTACGGCGGCCGGCGTGATCGAGCTGATTGCCGCGAGGGCCGGAGGGTTCACATCCGTGAGCTGAATTTCCCACGCGCTGCGCCCATGCGTGTGCGCGCGCAAGATTCGGGAGTTGCGCCGCATCGCCAAGCCGAGCACTGGCGAGTTCGGCAGACCATCGCCAATCACGGTCCAGTTAGCGCAAGGCGAGGCCGCTTCGGGGTTGGGGCACGAAAAGACTCCCGCATCCGTGGCGATATAGAGGGCATCGTGCCCCGGATTGCTTTCGTGGTCCACGATGATGTCGTTCACCGGGATATCCGGCAGATCGCCGGTGATGTTGATCCACGTATTTGTCGTTCCGGCTGTCGTGGTTTTAAAAACATGGCCCGCGGTTGTTGTCCCGCCGCAGGTTCCGCCGCAGTCAAAGCCCGAAAATGTCACGTAGACAATCGCCCCGGTTGAATCATTTCGCTTGGTTCGTACCGCGGTAACGGTTCGATTGGGCAACGCGCCAGCGTCAATTTCCGTCCACGTGGAAGCAGCGCCCGCGGTGGCGTCCAGGGTTTCCCACACTTTGCCGTTGCTCGTGCCCGCGACTACGATGGCCGAGTTCGAGTGTGCAACTTCAAGATTCGTGATGTTGCCCTGCCCCGCTTGCGGGGTTGTGGCCGGACAACTGGGCGTAACCGCCTCATTGTTAATACTTAGGTCCCCGCTAATCGGCGTCCACGTTGGTGTCAGCGGGACAAACGTATTGGCCAACGAAGACTCAGCATTACTCGTCATCCACACGCGGCAAGTTCCGAAGTACAGGAAGTCCGGGTCGGTCCCATCGATTGCGAGCGGCGGAATGAACTGCATTGCATCGCCAGAAGCGGAGATGGCGGTCTCCGCCCTGTCAAATCCCTGAAAGGTCTGGCCGCCGTTATTAAAAGTTATGAATTGCCCATCGTAAACTGCCTTCATTACCTTGGTGCCGGCCGTTCTGTTACAACCCGCGTAGATCGTGCTTGGCGTTGTCTCGTCGATAGCCGTGAATCCGCCGTCTCCGCAAATCTGTTCGCTGGTCCATTCGAGCGAATTGTCGAAAAACTCTGTGTCATTATCCTGCGTGCCCATGAAGCCGGTATTCTCGTCGACTAGTCCGGCGGTCGCTCCAGGATAAGACTGGGTAATCGCCAAGCCGGCATTCAAGTCCGACCACGTAGGGGATACGCCTGCCGCTGGCGTTGGCGTGTTCGTGCTCCACATTCCGCCGTCGTCACCCACAAAGAGGATGCTGCCGGCAGGGTTAAAAACAATCGCGTGCGTATCCACGTGCACATGTGTGGTAGTTGAACCATTAGCAAAATTGCCAGCGATCGGACCATTTACATTGCTGGACGGCGTCCAGGTGTTTCCACCGTCCTGGGATTCGAACAGTGAGGTGAAGTTATCCGTATATGCCGCGCCGCCCAACACGACAACGCTCGAATTTGTGGGGTGCACCCCGATGGCCATGTCATAAAAACACTGGTGATCGCAAAATCCGCTCGCAGGACCCGTCACAGTGGTCCAGGAAGTCCCGCCATTCACCGTCTTGTAGATATTGAGCAAGTCGCTGGAACTGGTCGACGCGCTCGCGACTGCGGCATAGAGAGTGGCTGAGCCTGCCGAAGTGGAGGGTGCATACCCCAAAGTGACCCGGCCCAAGGTCGTGCCCGACGGCGCTCCGCCACCCTGAAGCGTCCAAGTCTGGCCGGAGTCAGTCGACTTGTAGATGCCGTTGACAGCCTCGCCGAAGGGATTCCCCATGGCTGCCCAAGCGGTGGCTCCCGTTGGACTCGCGACTTTCGTGGATTCAAATAGCACGCTAGTTGCTGCCAAGCCTTGCGGTGATGCATCTTCGGTCCAGGTGTTGCCTCCGTCTGCAGACCGGTAGATTCCTCCGATGGTTCCATTCACGAAAAACGAAACTGCAGCCAAAACGACACTTGAGTTGCCCGGCTGCACGGCAATACTTCCGATGTACGCGCCGCCCGTGTCCGGGCCCAAGACCTGCGCAAAGGTGGAAGCTCCCACCTGAGTCCAACTCGCCCCCGCGTTCACGGACTTGAGAATTCCCGCGCCGTAAAACGCGTCGCCGTTGAAATTCTCTTCGCCGGTGCCCACATAAATCGTGGTGCAAGGAGCCGGGGAGCAGCTATTGGGGTCAATAGCGATCGATCCGATCGCCAGGGAAGGCTGGTTGTCCGTCAAAGGCGTCCAGGTAGTGCCGCTATCGGTGGACTTCCACACGCCACCAGCAGCTCCTCCGATGTAAATCGTGCTGGGAGTGGTTGGATCGATGGCGATGGCAGTGACGCGCCCTGAAGCCGTCGGAAATCCGCCGTTCGCGCCAAACGGATTGTTCACCGGCTGCGGTCCCATCAAGTGCCACAGAGCGTCGCCCGGGAAAGTGATTTGGACGCTGTCCGCTACGCCACCCTGGGCTTTACTGTTGGAGGAGGAGCGCTGCTGCTCGCGCATCGCATCGCGCTGCTGGATGGCTTTTTGGAAGGCTCCTTCCGGTATGTGCTTATTCGGGTAAGCGCGCTGATCGAAGAACCAACTGCCGCGCAACTTTACAAGATCGGCGCCTTCTTTTTCTCCCTGGCTTGCGGCTTCGAGACCCACGGGAGGACCCATGATAACCGACGGCACCGGAATCGTTCTTGCCGGAGAAGGTTGAATCACTGGGGCTGCTGGTTCGGTTTTCGTCTGCGCTATCGTGATTGACTCGATTTTTGGCTGAGCCGCCACCTTCCGCGATGCGGTTGCACCGGGTTTCTTTGTTGGCGCTTTCGTGTCGACTGCAACTGACTCGATCTTCGGAGCGGGAATCGTCACCGGCACTGCTCTCGCGTCATTCTTGATGCTTCGTTGGCGAACGATTTTCGCCGCAGCAATCGCGCCAACCAAAAGCACGCACACAAACAGGACTTTCATGCCTCCAGTCATGAACCCGGACTGGCCGCTCACGGAGCTTCCTCGTTGCGCCGCGGCGCGAAGTTTCTCGAGCGCTTGCTTCATCCAGCTTGACATCTGGGAATTCGAAAAGGGATTGCGCATGGCTGGGAGCCTCCCAAGTACGATTCACACTGCTCTGTTGCTAAGTCAGTCCGGCAGCGATTTGCAACCGCGCAGACGTCCGCCCACGTCCTACTTCTCTTAACGTGCGAACCACACCAAACGGAAGAACGTCTGCGGACCGGGCGCCCCACTTTCCGGATTGTTTGAAAATCTCAAACGGGGACAAAACTCCGGGGGAGAGTAGAACTGTTTCGGGCCAGGCAAAAAGGCACGAGACCTGTTCGATCTAGGAGCGCGACCGCTCATTCTGAGTAGACCAAACTTCTTTTGCTTTCCGAGAGGAAAGATGGAGGCATCGTCCTACTCTCGGGCCTTTCAGTCAAGTGATTTTCCATCGGGCAACAACTTTTTCCTCTGGCTTTGCAATCCGGTCACTAATCTAA
>Ga0187778_10001473_pt1 | contig 16333 bp, 16 predicted proteins | sample 1015_Q2_SP5_20_M_FD_132418 | JGI IMG/M metagenome (GOLD analysis project Ga0187778, IMG submission 132418) | Tropical peat soil microbial communities from peatlands in Department of Meta, Colombia - 1015_Q2_SP5_20_MG | ecosystem: Environmental > Terrestrial > Soil > Wetlands > Peat | place...
ATCGAAGATCCGGTCGAATACCAGGTGCGCGGCATCACGCAGATTCCAGTCAACGAGAAAAAGGGCCTTACTTTCGCCCGCGGGCTGCGGTCCATCCTTCGCCACGACCCGGACAAGATCATGGTCGGCGAAATCCGCGATCAAGAGACGGCGCAAATTGCGATCAACTCGGCGCTCACGGGCCACCTCGTCTTTACGACCGTGCACGCGAATAACGTGACGGACGTGATTGGCCGATTCATCAATATGGGCGTCGAACCTTACAATTTCGTCTCCGCGCTGAACTGCATCCTCGCACAACGGCTCGTGAGGGTGATCTGCGAAAACTGCAAGAAGAAAGTCACGTACTCGCCCGAAGTGCTGAAGGACTCAGGTCTGGATCTCTCCGAATGGGGCTCGTTTCAGTTCAGCGAGGGTACGGGCTGTCTGGAATGCGCGGGGTCCGGATTTCGAGGCCGAACCGCCATCACCGAGCTGCTCGATCTCTCCGATCGCATCCGCGAAATGATCATAGACCGACGGCCGACTTCCGAGATCAAGCGCGCGGCGCGCGAAGCGGGAATGATTTTTCTTCGAGAATCCGGCCTGCGCAAGGTCCGCACCGGCGCCACGACCTTGCGCGAAATCAACAAGGTGACCTTCATTGAGTAGCCCCACGAGCCAGAGCAGCATTTCGAACCAGTTTTTTCAGCTTGGACTCGTACAGCGGCTGGAGAACTGGCTAGAGGCGATGCCGCATCCCCCCGTCGTGGTGGAAATCGCCGGTCCGCATGTCGCGGTGGCGCGCTGGGCAGGGAAGATCGGGCATTTAGAGGGGGTCGCTGCAGAGCCGCTTCCCGCTGGGGCTGTCATGCCTTCGCCAGTGGAAACCAACGTGACGCAACCGGATGCCGTTCGGGCCGTGTTGCGGAGAATTTTCGGACGGGTCGAGCCGGGCGGTGCGCCGATTGCCTTGCTGATTCCCGACCCCGTTGTGCGCGTATTCATCCTGCCCTTCGATACGCTTCCGCGCAGAGCTAGCGACTCGCTTCCGCTGCTGCGCTGGCGGCTGAAGAAGAGCGTACCGTTTGATGTAGATGACACCGTCATTTCCTGGATGCGCCAGGTCGGGCGGGATGGCGGCTTGGAGGTAGTGACAGCGGTGGCGCGCCAGCCCATCATTCGCGAATACGAGGCGCTCATTAAGCCGCTTGGAGCTCGCGCCGGAGTAGTCCTCAGTTCGACGCTCGCCGCACTGCCTCTGCTGGAAGAGCGTGGATCAACCCTCCTGGTCCGGCTTTGCGGCAAGAATCTCTCGACGGTGATCGTCTTGGGAACGAATCTCTGTGTTTATCGCTCGACCGAGGTACGAGCGGACGCCGCGCCGCTTGAGCCGCAAGCGATGCTGGACGAGGTCTTTCCTGCAGTCGCCTACTATCAGGATTCTTGGGGTTCAACGCTGGATCGCGCGCGGCTGGCCGGTTTCGGTGCGCGAGAAGAAACATTTCGGCAGGCGCTGTCGGAGGAACTGAGGATCCCCGTCGGCTCGCTCGGCGACGCGGAATCGGTGCACTCGCTCGACTCCGCTGCCAAGGACCTGATTCCTCACGGCCTCGACGCACTGGCTGGCTGGATGCTGAACGGAAGATCGTAAGGACGCTGCCACATGAAACTCCGGCTCAATCTCGCAACGACCCCGCAAGAAAATAACCGGCCGTTCGTTGCCGGAGCAGCGCTTCTCAGCATGCTGGGTCTTCTGGCATGCGGGTTGCTGTCTCATGCGGCGTACGCTTCGTGGCGCGCGAGCCGGGATCTTCGCGCCGAGACATCTCGATGGGAGAACCAAATCCGGCAGGACCGGCAAAGAAGACAGGACCTTGAAAATTACTTTCACGGTCAGGCTGCACAGCAGATTCTCGACCGGTCCGCGTTCTTGAATTCACTGATCGACGAACGCAGCTTTCCGTGGACGAAGATATTCATGGACCTCGAGCAAACTCTTCCGCCGGGTGTCCGGGTGGTGAGCATTTCACCGAAACTTGTGAACGGTCGCGCGGAAGTAACGCTTGAAATCGGGGCCCAGTCCGACGCGAGCAAGATCGAGTTTTTGGAGGCAATCGAGAAATCGAAAGTCTTCTCCGGCATGGTCGTGAAAGATGAGAAGCATTCCGACCAAATGATCCAAGCTGACAAAATTGTTCTGAATCTTACTGTGTGGTACTCAACGACATGATCTCGCCTGGCGGATGGCCACCCTGGAAACTGTGGACGAGCGCCGCGCTCGGGTTGGTGCTGCTGGCCGATGTTGCGCTTGCAGTTTTCCTGTGGCAAGGTTTGCGGCAGGACCCGGCGGCCATGCGCCTGGAGCGCGACCGAATGGCTCTGCAGGCGAAGCTGCTGCGGGCCGACGTCGAACGCGGCGAAAAAATCCGTCAGTCGCTGCCGCAAGCGGGCAAAGATTGTGATGCGTTCTACCGTCAGTCGTTTCTCGATAGCGCGACGGGATATTCTCAAATCGAGTCCGACTTGAGCGCCATCGCGGCGCAATCGGGCGTCAAAACCTCGGACCTGACGTTTAAGCAGACGCAGATCAAAGACCGCGGGGTGACGGAGATCACGATCACCACGAGTGTCGACGCCGACTACGCCGCGGTGGTCCGGTTCGTAAACGGATTGGAACGATCGAAGAATTTCTATTTGCTTGATAGCCTGAGGCTCGGAACTGGGCCGACAGGCGGAATCAAGCTCGATCTTGATTTGCACACGTATTTCAGGACCTGACGAATGAGCCGCCGCACCGAAATATACGTTATGGCAGGATTGCTGGTCCTGCTTGCCGGCGCGGCGTATTATTTCTTCACAAGCCGCGGCGGGGTCACTGGCTTGCCAGGCGTATTTGCGGCCGATACCAAGTTTCAACCCCTCGATGTGCGCGAGCCTGCACTGCGAATGGATTTGCTCGAGAAAATTCGCAAGCTCGCGTACGCCGGCTCGCACAGAAATATTTTCGTGGCTGCGCCACCTCCTCCGCCGAAACCCGCTGGACCCAGCGGTTCCGTGCTTCGTCCGATGGGACCACAGCTTCCTCCGCCTCCGCCGCCGTTGCAATTTCCCGGAGAGTTTTTTGGTTACGCGACGCAACCGCACGGTGGCCGGCGCGTCGGATTTTTCACCAGCGGTGACGATGTGTTGGTCGTGGCCGAGAGCGACACGATCATGAATGGATTCCGCCTCGACCGGATCAACAACGACTCGGCGGATATCGAAGAAATCTCCTCTGGGCGCCATGTGACGGTTCAAATGGTTCAGCCGCCGGATGCCGGCCTTGCTCCTTCCTCTGGAACGCCGGGGCTGCCTGGGCAGGCGGGTCAAAACCCATGAGGGCGCATTGCCGACATGCCGAGACAGCGCCGGGGCGCTCCGGAGAATCCGGCTATGCCTACCTGATGGTGCTTTTCCTGATGATGGCAATGCTGATCGGCTCGCAAGTCGTGCTGAGCAATCTCGCCACCCAGGGTCGTCGCCAGCGCGAGCGCGAGATGATCTGGCGCGGCAATCAGTACATTCGCGCAATCCGGCTCTACTACAGGAAAACGGGGCATTATCCGCAGTCGGTGGATGATCTGCAGAAGGGCCTTCCCGGTTTGCATTTCTTGCGGATTGAGGCTTACAACGACCCGATGAACAAGGACGACGGAGCATGGAGGCTGATCTACGTCAACGCAGCGGGCCAGATCATCGGCAGCGTGCGCTATGCGACTCTGCAGCAAATGGCGCTGCTGGATCTAAACGGAGGCGTAATGCCCTCAGGGCAACAAGGCAGCGCGACTGCTTCAGCCGGCCAGTCCGATTCCTCAAGCGATACTGGTCAGGCGACCGCGTCTCAGTCCAGCGCCGCGCAGGCTCAACAGCTGGGCGGTCAGTTCGGCCAATCACTCGGGCCGCAGGCTGGACCGGGAATGGGCGCGTCGCCCTTCAGCTCACAGATTTCGACGGGGAGCAGCACGTTCGGCCAGGGAACCAGCATATTTGGAAGCTCCAACCCAGCGCTGAGCGCCATCGCTCAACTCAAGCCGACGGGGCCCGTCGATGGCCCGGTGCTCGGCGGATTCATTACCGGAGTCGCCAGCAAGATCGACAGCCCATCAATCAAGGTTTACAAGGGTGGCAAGACGTATCAGCAATGGGAGTTCATCTGGAATCCGCTCGAGGATCAGGCGCGCGCCCTTCAAAACGGTCTGCAGCCACAGGGACAGCAACCCGGTGTTGGTCTGCCCATCGCCAATCCGTTCGGCGGCACTTCGAACGCGCCGGCGAATCCGAGTGCGAATCCTCCGGCGGGTAACGGTCCAGAGGCCCAGCCACCGCAATCCCCGCTACCCGCGCCGCCGCAGAATCCACCCGATCAGCCGTTAATTCAGCAGTAGTTAGTTTCCATGACGCACGATTCGGATCCCGGCAACACCTCCACGGGCCCCGGGCTGCGCAACTATTGGATCGGCTCCGCGATCGTTCTCGGTTTGGGCCTCGCATACGTCGGTTGGGTGTTTTTCTCACGCTGGAATTCGAACCGTGAGATCGAAGAGCGAATTGCTGCGGAAAAGCGCGCGCAGGCCGAAAAGGCGTTCGAAGGGATGGGCGGCAACTGCTTTGAGATTCTGAGTTTCTATGCGAGCCCTTCGCTCATCCATCGCGGCGAGGACTCTACGCTCTGCTATGGCGTGTCGAACGCAAAATCTGTGACGCTCGTGCCCCAGTCGAATCCTGTGTGGCCCTCTCAGGGGCGCTGCGTCGGCGTCACCTCGGCAAAGACGACGACATACACTCTCACGGCAACCGACGCTACCGGCCAAACTAAGTCCGCCACAGTAACAGTCGAAGTTCGCTAGCGCGTTGTGCGCGCCGCCGCGGCAATGTTTTGCAAATTTTGCGTCCACGGAGCAAAATGGAGACGTCGGGAATTACGCAAGGCATTGACCTGCACGTCGGAGGCATCGATGGCCGTCGAAATCGCACGAGGCGTGACGCTGGAAAAGCCGGGCGAGAATGAGAATTTTCTGAAGGACGAAGGCATTCTGTTCACGTCGCTCGACAAGGTGGTCAACTGGGCGCGCCGCAGCTCGATCTGGCCGATGTCGTTTGGACTGGCCTGCTGTGCGATCGAGATGATGTCGATGGCGGCCTCTCGCTACGACATTTCGCGTTTCGGCGCTGAGGTGTTTCGCGGATCGCCGCGCCAGTCGGACATGATGATCATCGCCGGGCGTGTCTCCCAGAAAATGGCGCCGGTGATCAAGCAGCTCTACGCACAGATGCCCGAGCCTAAGTGGGCGATTTCGATGGGCGCGTGCGCGACGTCCGGCGGCGTCTTCAATAACTACGCCGTAGTGCAAGGTGTGAATCAAGTGATTCCGATCGATGTGTACGTGCCGGGATGCCCGCCGAGGCCCGAAGCCCTGCTCTATGCGGTGTTTCAAATCCAGAAGAAGATCGACAACGATCGCGGCAGCTTCCTGCGCTCCCTGAATCTCAGTAAGAGTTGAGCTCGCCACCGACCTGATCTCTCGAGCTCTTGTTTTTTTCTCTGCGTACTCTGCGCCGCTGCGGCGAGTTTACCGACGCTCATCAAGCAACCGTAGCCGTTCCTCCTTCGTATTCGACTATGCTTCCGGCAGCGAATTGTTCGCGCCGGACGTAGCCCATGCCAATGGACGTCCCAGCCGCCGGTGAAAACGCCGCGCTTGTGACGTAGCCGACTTCCGCGCCGCCAGCCAGGAGTTTTGTTCCTGCTGCGGGAGGCGTGACAGTCGAGAATTTCAGCATGACGCGCCTACGATTCACGTGCCCGCGCGATCGCACGCGTTCGACGATCTCTTGGCCCGTATAGCAGCCTTTGTTGAAGCTGACGTGGGTTGTTTCGACCGCCGCTTCGTGGGGAATCTGCGCGTCGCTGAAATCAACAGGAAACCAGGGCACGCCGGCCTCGAGCCGGAGGGCATTGAGCGCCGTCATGCCAATCGGCTCTCCGTTTCGAGCGCGAACCGCGGCGAGAAGCTTAGTCCAGATCGCTGCGATGCTGTCGCGCGACGCGAATATTTCGGCTCCGGGTTCTCCAAAGTGCGAGCGTTTCAGTGCGAAGCAGGGCGCGCCGTCCATCGAGATTTCCGTGACTGACATCTCGGGCAGGTCCGCTAGGGACGCGCTGCAAACTTCAGCGATGACCTCGATCGCACGCGGTCCCTCGACCGCGGCGCTCGCCATGCGGTCGGTTTGATCGTCGATCTGTACGTGAGAGCCGATGACGTATTTCTTAAGCGTTGCTACCGTGCGCTCGCGGAGCGCAGCGTGCGAGAGGAGGAGTAGCCTTTCACGAAGCGCGTAGACTTCCAGTTCGGCCAGTATGTGTCCCTGCGGGTTCAGCAGTAGCGCGAGCGTCCCGCGACCTTCCGGAAGCGCCTGTATGTTGTTCGAAGAGATCGCGTGTAGATACCGGACGCGGTCTCGGCCGGTCAGAACGAGAATCGCGTGCCAGTTCGTGTCGAAAAGCGCGACTGTCTGCTTGGCGGCGCAATACTCTCGATCGAACTCCAAATATTTTTCCGGCAACGTGCAGCCGTTAAACTCCGAGAGCAGCGCGCCGGCAGCGTGGTGTGCTTCGATGAGAGGTGTCTCCATAGTAGTCAACGATTGGCACACTCATGTTATCAGATGCCCATCGTTGAGAGATGGCGCCGCCGAAACTGTGCGCGTCCCGCGGCGGTGTGCTAGATTTTTTGTATATCCATGTCGCTCGGCGTTTACATCCAGGTACCGTTCTGCCAGACGAAGTGTACCTACTGCAATTTTCACACGGGCGTAGTTTCAAGCGACCGGCATCGGCCGTATGCGGAAGCAGTTTGTCGCGAGATTGCGAACGCGGGCGAGTCACCGCACTCGACGGTGGACACCGTTTACGTTGGCGGCGGCACGCCGAGCCTGCTCGACCCCGCGCATCTGGCCAAAATCATGGATACGCTGCGGGCGTCTTTTCGCTCGGAGGCACTGGAAGCCACGCTTGAAGCCGATCCCGAAACGATCGCGCCTGAAAAGGCGGCCGCGTGGGTGGCCGCTGGATTCAATCGCATCAGTCTCGGGTCGCAATCATTCGACGACCGCGAATTGCAAGCAGCCGGGCGGATGCATCGTCGCGCCGACATTTTCAAAGCGGTTGAATCGCTTCGCGGGGCCGGAATTCGCAACATCAGCATGGACCTCATTGCAGGCCTACCACACCAGGCGCCGGGAAGCTGGGAAAAATCGCTGGACGAGCTGCTCGGCATCAGGCCCGAGCACGTCTCGGTCTACATGCTCGAGATCGATGAGGGAAGCCGTCTGGGCAGGGAATCGCTGGCCGGAGGCAGTCGCTATTCCGCGCAATCGATTCCTGACGACGACACGATTGCCGATTTCTACGAATCCGCGCGCCAGCGGCTCGCTGCAGCTGGCTACGAGCACTACGAGATTTCGAACTGGGGCCTGCCGGGCCATCGCTCGAGTCACAATCTCAAATACTGGCTCCGCAAACCCTATCTCGGATTTGGGGCAGGCGCGCATTCGTTCGACGGCGTGATGCGCTGGGCGAACGCGCACGATCCGGCGCGTTATGTGGTGTGCATCGAGCAGGGAAGCTCGCCGAGCGAGCAGTTCGAGGGACTCACGCCGTTTCAGATCCTGGATGAGGAGTTCTTCGTGGGCCTGCGGTTACTGGAAGGTATCGACCTGGCCAGGATCGAGAGCGAGTTTTCAGGAGAGCTTCCGGCACGCATGGCCGCATTGCGCGAACGCATCGAACGCCTTCTGTCGCTCGGTTTTATCGAGCGTGACGGAGGGCGCATCCGGCTCGCGCACGATCGATTGACTGTTTCCAATGAGGTGTTTATTCAACTGCTTGGGTGACCTGGGGCAACGAGAACTAATTCTCAAGCCCTAGCGCGCGAATCTTGCTGAGGAGGGTTTTGTAGGAGACGCCGAGCTTTTCCGCGGCGCGGGTTTTGTTCCACTTTGTTTCCCGCAGCGCATTCTCAATCTTGAACCGCTCGACATGCGCTACGGCCCGTTGCGACACCTCTTCGAGCGGCCCTTCCCAGACGAATTGCTCTTCGAGCATTCCCATCGGCAATTCGGCCGGCGCTGGTCGAGAAGACGGAAGCTGGAGTGCCTCCGGGCCGATCTCGGAACCACTCGCCAGGATGGCTGCGCGCTCGATAGCGTTTTGGAGTTCGCGGACATTGCCAGGCCACGAGTAGGTCGTCAAGCGCGTGCGCGCTTCTGGAGTCAACTGGAGCGAGGGTTTGTGGAACTCGCGCCGAAACCGCTCAAGGAAGTGATCCGCAAGCAAAAGAACGTCATTTCCACGCTCGCGGAGCGGCGGAATCGTAATCGGGACTGCCGAAATCCTGAAATACAAATCCTCCCGGAAAGCTTTTGCTTGAACAGCGGCCTGTAGATCTTTATTCGTCGCGGTTACGATCCGCACGTTGGCTTCGATTGATTGCGTGCCGCCGACGCGTTCAAATCGCTTCTCCTCCAGAACGCGCAACAATTTGGTTTGCATCGAGAGCGGCAGCTCGCCGATTTCGTCGAGAAAAAGCGTGCCGCGATGAGCGAGTTCGAGCTTGCCCATCTTGCGCGCACCGGCACCGGTGTACGCTCCGCGTTCATGTCCGAATAGTTCGTTTTCGATCAGGCCCTCCGGAATCGCGGCGCAGTTGAGGGCGACGAACGGCTGATCGGCGCGAGGACTTAAGTGATGAATCGCTCGCGCGAAGAGCTCTTTGCCGCTGCCACTTTCACCGAGCAGCAAAACCGTCGAGTCCGTAGCGGCGACGCGCTGCACCATCTGGCTCGCTTCCTTCATCGTAGGGTCTTCGCCGACGATGCGCGGGAAGCCGTAACGCTCTGCATATTCCTCGCGCAGCAGCAGATTTTCGCGCAGCAGTTCTTGTTGCCGCGCGGCCCGCTCGAGAAGCAGCTTCAAATGGTCCAGATCGACCGGTTTCTGGATGAAGTCAAATGCGCCCTCTTTCATGGCGGTGACCGCTTCATCTACTGAGCCGTATGCGGTCATGATGATCACCGGAAGCGTGGGCTCAGCGCGGCGCGCTTCGCGCAATACGTCGAGACCGGAATTGCCGGGGAGCTTCAGGTCGGAAAGCACTAGTAGATAGCGCCGGTTGCGAACTTTGTCGATTGCGGACCGCCCGTCGGGAGCCTCTTCAACCTCGTAGTCAGAGCGTTCCAGCGCCTTGCGGAGCATGGCTCGCAGCTCGACCTTGTCCTCGACGAGTAAGACGGGTTCCATCGTGTGCGGATATCAGCGTGCCCAGCCGGGATCACCGCCGGATTTTCTCAGATCGTCCTCGGCGTCGGAGATGGCTTGCTGATCGGCTGCGATTTGTGCCTTCTTCTTATCGATATCAGCGATCTTGTTGTTGATATCGCTGCGCGTCAGTTGCTGTTGCATGGCCTTCATCGGATCGGTGTAGAACTGTGTGTTGAGCACGCCGAGTTCGCGCTGCATCACGTCAAGATCTGCCTGATCCTGTTCGAGTTTATGCCGCAACGAGGCGAATTTGTCGCGCCATGATTTTTCGTCGTTCGCCGGCTTTGCGGCGCCGCCCTGGGCTGCTTCGTTGCCGGCGGCTGACGCTGCTGTCCCCTCGCCGACGCTCGAAATGCCGCCTTGGGTCGGTATGGTGTCGTTATCGAAGGTCTTGGCGCTCTTTGGGGTTTCTTTCTTTTGCTCGCGCGCCTTGCGAGCTGCCTCGGCGAGAGACTCCTGCTGAGGCGCCGACGCTGCTTGCGCCTGGCTCTGATCCTGCGGGGCTGCAGCGGGCGCTTGATTGCCCTGCTGGCACAAAGCGTTTGCCGGAACCGCGAGCATCGCGGCCGCGGCCAACCACACGAACCTGCGCACGGCTACGCCTCCTAAGGGCGCAATCTGGTATGCGCCAGACACCAGTTTAGATGCTGGCTACCCGCGAGGGGAATACCGAGCCCAACCGCTCCTGCCGCAAAGGTAACCACAGCAAAAGCTCAGCACCGCCGCCCGGGCGATTCCGGGCCTCAATGCTGCCGCCATGCTGTAAAGCCACCTTTTGGACGACGGCCAGGCCGAGCCCGGTGCCTTCCGATTTGGTCGTGTAGAAGGGGAGAAAAATCTTCGGCAGATCTTGCTCGGGGATTCCGGGGCCGTTGTCGGCAACGCATATACGCTGCCAGCGTTTGCCGCCTAATTCCTCGATCGTGCCAGTGATCATCACTCTGGGCGATGCGCCACCGGCACGCGCGGCTTCCAGAGCGTTGCGAATCAGATTGACGAGCGCCTGCCGAATTAAGGCTTCATCTCCCGGCAGTTCCGGAAAAACACCGTCGCATGCCACGTCACATTTTGGGTCGATTTCGCGAAGCTCCTGGGCCACGCGTTCGACGAGCGACTGCATCGCGACGGTCTCGTAGGAGATTTCGAGCGGCTTTGCAAACTTCAAGAACTCAGTCACAACGTGTGTGAGTGCTCGTGTCTGTTCGAGAATCCGCTCAGCCGAATCGCGGACATCCCCGGGCTGGGCTTCGCTTCGGATCATCTGCGCGTATCCTGAAATCGTCGCGAGCGCATTCTTGAACTCATGCGCGATGCCGGCGGACATCTCGCCCAGCGCCGCCAGATTCTCCTTCCAGCGGATCTGTTTTTGCAGCGCGGTCAGTTCGGTGAGGTCGCTCATCAAGCAGAGCGCGCCGCTCACTTTTGTTTCCATCTTTCTTGGCGGATCGGTGACGTGGGTTCGGAGCGCGGGACGTGCGGCCTGAAAGATCGGAGAAATCGTCACGCCGAGGCGTCTCACTTCTCCTTCGGGTGTGATGTGCTCGACTTCATTGCGCTGAAAGGTTTCACCGATTTGCAAGCACTCTGTCAGCATTTGTGCGAGACCGGAATCGCTTCCCAGCAGCTCTTTGTACGATCGGTAGCGCAATGGACGCATGCCCAACGCATCTTCCGCGGCCGGATTCGTTGAGCTGATTGCGCCATTCGCGTTCACGAGCAGCAGTCCGGTCGGCATGTTGCGCGTCACTTCTTCGGTAAGGCGTTCCGACTCTTGGGCCCGCTCTTGCGCCAGCATGTGCAAGCGGGCGAGTTCTTTCTCTTGCGCGCGGAGCTTTTCGATCACGCCCTGCATCGATGCAGCCATGAATGCCGAGGCGTTATCAGTATCAGCTTTTGGGCTCGACCAATTTTCTTGAAGCTCGGCTGACTGGCTGTGGATCAGCTTTCGCGCCATCACGATCAGCGCGACGACAGCTCCGAGCAGCACGACAAACGCGATACCCCACGAAACGAGGGCGCCCATCGGAATCACGGGTGCATGATGTGAAGGCAACAGAGGATTCATTTCCTACTCTCGTGCGATGTCTGGTTTTGAATTTTCTTGGGCATCAACGTCCCAACATCAGTCCCTGATACCAGTTCACGACGGGTGTTCCAAAAAACGCCACCAAAAGCGCAGCCATGCCGAGAAATGTTCCGAACGGTAGCTCATACGTCGAGTCTTTGCGGCGCGACAGAATGAAGGCGATGCCCAGGACGCTGCCAAGCAGCGAGCCGGCAAAGATCGTCAAAAGCGTTCGCTTGATCCCGAAAAATGCTCCGACCATCAGCATCATCTTGACGTCGCCCATGCCCATGCCCTCGCGTCCGCGTACCCGGAAGTACAACTTCGAGACAGCCCACAAAAGACCAGCTCCGAGTGCAGCACCGAAGAGCGAGTCGGCAACCGATAACACAGGCACCGGGAGCGCGAAATCGACAAGACGGCTGGCCAACCACGCCGCGGTCCCGTCGGCCGGCTTCACCGCGAGACTCAGTGCCAAACCTATCCCGAACCCCGTAAAGTTGACGACATCCGGCAGGATTCGCTCGCGCAGGTCCGTGAACACGAGCACGACCACAAAAGCCGAGAACGCCGCCCATTTGAGTGCGTCCACGCTGAGGCCAAAGGCTCCATAAGATCCCCAGAAGAGAACTCCCGTCAGTAACTCCACCAGCGGATACATCGGCGAAATCGGGGTTTTGCAGTCCCGACACCTCCCGCGAAGCAGAAGCCAGCTCAAGACAGGAATGTTGTCGTAGGGCCGGATTTTTGCGCCGCATTTCGGGCACGCGGACGATGGCAACACGATCGATTTGTGCTCCGGGATCCGGAGGATGCAGACGTTCAAAAAGCTGCCAATGACCAGGCCGAAGCAGAAAATGAATATGTCGATAGCCAGCGGGGGAATCACACTTCGAATCTGCCACATCGCGTGAGCGCCCTCAATACGCCCACCCGCCGCCGTGCCCGAGTTCTAACAGGATTGGATTGGAAGGAGACCCATTGACGGTTTTCCGGCTGGCTCGCCGAACAAGCTTGCTCGAGAGTACTTTATGGTATAAAGTACTCTGCATTAGGAGATGGCAATGCCCACAAAGAACTGGTCGATCGAATCCCTTGCGATCTCGCGGGCCTGGCAGGAGCACTTTCAGGCGAACCGGAGCACGATGGAGGAATTGCCGTGGGACGACTCCTACCGCTTGAGTCAGTCCGAGTGGCGGGCGATAGAGAAGTCAGTTCAGCAATTCCAGCTCGGAGAGGGCGCTCAAGGCAGGCGGCTGCTAGCACGTGGCCACGCCTATGCGAGGGCTACAGGCGACAGGCTATTCCCGGAAGCGCTGACGCTGTTCATTCGCGAAGAACAACGGCACAGCGCTCAGCTCTTGCGATTCATGCGCTTGCAAGGGATCCCAGCCGTAGAAAAGCACTGGGTCGACAGCGTTTTCCGCTGGGTCCGGGTGCTCGCCGGACTCGAGCTCGAATTGCGCGTGCTCGTCACGGCTGAAGTCATCGCCGTCCCGTATTACCGGGCGCTCGGGCGCGCCACGCGATCCAAGCTGCTTCATTCGCTCACCGACAAAATCTTACAGGACGAAGCCGGGCACTTGCAATTTCAGGCGTCGATGCTGTCGCGGCTCGAAGCGCGCCGGCCAGGGTTCGTTCGCAGTCTGATCTGGGAGGCCCACAAGTGGTTTCTTCTGGGCACCTGTTGTGTTGTGTGGGTCGAGCACCGCGGCGTGTTTCTCGCGGCGGGACGACGGTTTCGAGACCTGCTCCTGGGCGCCGTTTCCGAGTTCGCCGGCCTCGAGCGGGCGGCGAGGTCGCAGGGTGTCCAAGGGAGGCAGACTGTTCGTACTGGTCATTTCTTGCCAGCTGCTGCCGCTCAATCCGAGGAACGTGCGTCGCAGTAGCGACAACGGCAGTTATACTCTCATGCGTAGAGTTTGGCGAAATCGAAATGCGTCGAACGAAAAAGTTCGGAAAAACGACGAATGTCAGCGAGACTCTCCAGATCCGGCGCGGAACGGCGCGAGACATTCCGACGATTATTTCCCTGATCCGCGAACTCGCCAAATACGAGCGGCTTTCCAGCCACCTTCACCTTGATGGCAAGCGCCTTCGCCGGAACGGCTTTGGGCGACGGCGCTACTTCGAATCCCTGATCTGCACGCGCGCAGGCCAAACGGTCGGCTACGCGGTCTATTACTTCGCCTATTCGACGTTCACTTGCGGCCCAGTCCTGTTCGTCGAAGACATTCTTGTGTTGCCCGAAGAACGAGGCAAAGGCGCGGGCAAAGCAATGATGAAAGAATTGGCGCGCATCGCAATCCGCGAAGGCTGCGACCAAATGGAGTGGCTCGTCCTTGACTGGAATACTCCCTCGATCAGGTTCTACGAAGACCTCGGCGCGCGCTTAGACAAAATGTGGGTGCTAACGCGCCTGACTGGAGCCAAACTTCACCGATTAGCTGGCCGCAGGTAATCTTCTTCGATGGCTTCTTGGTTCGAACAACGAATCCGCCGGTACGAGCACAAGCGTTGGGCGCAAGAGCCCAATCGGCGCACACTGCCATTCGCATGGGGCCTCGAACACATCGGCGCGAACGGAGATGGGGTCAATCCTCGTGAATTCCTCGCGCGGTTTTCTGCGCGCACGGTCGCACAGAGCGACGCCTGGTATGCAGCGACACCGGCGCAAGATTACTCGCTCGAAGGCGACGTGCTTTCATTCACCAGCGCCATCGCCTCGCCCTGGGCAGAAAACAATCGCGTCTATGGCCAGATTTTTCGCGCGAAGCGTAGAGGGCCGGCCGTCGTGGTGCTCGCGCAATGGAATGCGCGCTGGGAGGAACAGCAGAACGTCTGCCGCTGGCTCCAGCGGCTCGGCATCACGGCCGTGAAGACGAGCCTGCCGTATCACGATCGCCGTGCGATTCCGGACCACTCTCGCGCCGATCATATGGTCGGGCCGAACATCGGGCTCACGATGCAAGCAGCGCGGCAAGCCGTTCTCGACGTGCGCCGCACACTGTGCTGGCTCGAACAGGAAGGTTACGACCGGCTGGGCGTGCTTGGCACCAGCATCGGCTCGGCAATCGGGTTCGTTACGATGTGCCACGAGCCCGCGATTCGCGCGGCAGCGTATCTCCATGCGTCGACTTATTTCGGAGACGTGGTGGCAAGCGGACTGACGACGATGAACGTTTGGGAACCGATCGGTGCGGCGGGCGTCGAGCCTCAAGAATTGCGCGACTTCTGGTCCCCGATCAGCCCTTACCCGTACATTTCGAAGCTGCGCGGGGCGGGGAAAAAAATCCTCCTCATCACGGGGAAATACGATCCAACATTCTGGCCGGAATTGACCGATCAGCTCGTCGCGAAGATGCGTCAAGATCAGATCGATTTCGAGCACCTATCGCTGCCTTGCGGGCACTACTCGATGGGAGAACCCCCGTTCAGCTACATCGCAGGACATCGTTTTGGGAGATTTCTGCAACGCGCGCTGGCGAAATGAAGGCTTGAATCAGCGGAGAAGGGCGGCGAATTTTCCCTCGGCAATGGCTCGCGAGACTGCCGCGATATCTGGTGCGAGCGAGCGGTCCACATCCACACGCGGCGAAACCGCGCGCACCATTTCATAAGCCTTCAGCGTCTCGGGCCCGGGCCTAAGGGGAGCGAGGAAGTCGATGCCCTGGCACGCCGCGAGCAGCTCGATCGCGAGAATGTGTCGCAGGTTGGCGGAAAGCGGTTCGAGCCTGCGCGCCGCCCCCATTCCCATCGAAACGTAATCTTCCTGATTCGCGGAGGTAGGAATCGAGTCGACAGAATGTGGGACGGCGAGGGTCTTCATCTCGCTTGCGAGGGCCGCGGCGGTGACCTGTAAGATCATGAAGCCCGAGTTCAGGCCGGCCTCGCGCACGAGAAACGCAGGAAGCTGGCTCGTCTGAGGATTCGTCATCTGCTCGATGCGGCGCTCGGAGATGCCACCGAGCGTCGTGATCGCGATAGCCATCTGGTCCGCCGCCATCGCAAGCGATTGCCCGTGAAAATTGCCGGCGCTAATCACTTCTCCAGAGTCTGCACGCGAGCCAGCGAAGACTAGCGGATTGTCCGTGGCGCTATTCATTTCGATCGCGACTGTAGTGCGAATGTGCGCCAGCGCGTCGCGGACCGCGCCATGAACCTGAGGCGCGCAACGCAGGCTGTAGGGATCTTGCACGCGTGGATCGCTCGCCGGTGATCGATGCGATTCACGAATCGCGCTGCCGCGATTCAGACGCTCGATATTCCGCGCGGTGAGCGCTTGTCCGGGATGCGGTCGCACTTGGGCGATGCGCGGATCGTATGCGGAGGGGCTACCGCGAAGGGCGTCAAGTGAAAGTGCAGCCGCGACATCGGCAGTTTCGACGGCGTTCTCAGCTTCGCGCAGCGCGAGCGTGAGGAGCGCGAGCATTGCCTGCGTGCCATTGAGGAGCGCGAGTCCTTCTTTTGCTCCGAGCACGAGTGGAGCGATCCCAGCTGCATGCAGCGCTTCGGAGCCGGACATGCGGCGGCCTTGGAAGATGGCCTCGCCCTCACCGATTGCTGCCTGCGCAAGATGGGCGAGCGGTGCGAGGTCGCCGGAAGCGCCGACACTGCCCTGCGAGGGGATCACAGGATGCACGCAGCTATTCAGCATGGTCAGCAAGGTGTCGACCACCAGCGGGCGCACGCCCGAAAATCCCTTGGCGATGGCGTTGGCGCGCAACGCGAGCATGGCGCGAGTGGCCGGCTCGCTGAGCGGCGGGCCAACGCCGCACGCATGGCTGCGCACGAGATTGAGCTGCAAGTGGCGGATCTCGTCGTGCGAAATGCGAGTGGAAGCCATCTTGCCGAAGCCGGAGTTGACGCCGTAGACAGTCGACTCAGTCTCGGTGAGGCGATCGATCACGGCGCGAGAGGCGTTCATC
>Ga0187778_10001475_pt1 | contig 16324 bp, 10 predicted proteins | sample 1015_Q2_SP5_20_M_FD_132418 | JGI IMG/M metagenome (GOLD analysis project Ga0187778, IMG submission 132418) | Tropical peat soil microbial communities from peatlands in Department of Meta, Colombia - 1015_Q2_SP5_20_MG | ecosystem: Environmental > Terrestrial > Soil > Wetlands > Peat | place...
GAGAGCGGCGTCGGCGGCGATGAGCGAAGCTTTCGTTTCGTTGATGAAGGTGGAATAGCCGGGGAGATCGAGGAGATTGATTTTGACTTTGTCGGAGGAACCGGAGGGGCCGGTGGGAGTGGGGGACCATTCGGCGTAAGCAAGGCCGGTTTGGATGGAGATTTTTCGAGCGATTTCTTCGTCGTCCCAGTCAGTGGTGGTGGTGCCTTCCGCAACTTTTCCCCAGCGCGAGGTCATACCCGCGGTGAAGAGCAACGACGACACCAGTTGCGTCTTTCCGGTGCCGCCGTGACCTACAATGCCGACGTTTCGGATGTCCTTAGTGGGATAGCTTTTCATAGAGACCTTCCTTTCCGTGATCGAAGGGCAATCGCGGCGAAGGTCCGCCACCGGTTGGACAGGCGCGGGCCTGCGCCTGGGACAAAATGCAACTTTGGAGGAAGAGCGTGCCTTCGTTCGGCGAGAACGCGGCGCGGTTCTTTTTTCCTGGGTCTCCGAGCGGCGGAGGCGAAGGAAGAAACGAAAAATCCCTGGAACGCTCTTCTTACTCGGCGGATGCTAACACACGAGTGGGCGGAGGGCAACGCGGGGATGGAGAAATGGCGGGAAGGCGGATGGAGAGGCGGGACCGTGGAAAGACGCGCTGGAGGCAGAGAAAATTTGCAGGGACTAGTACCGATGAAGGTTTCGCGTGGCCTGGTGTGACGGTCGTTAATCATTGAGAGAACAAGATTTAGCGGGAAAGGAAAATTCGGCGCATAGGCGAGCCAGTTGCGAATAGAACGCTGATCGGATCGAGGAGGGGGAGAATGGAAGAGTATCAGCAGGAAAACCAGAATGGGAATAGGCCCGAGCGCGAGGGGATTAGCGTGAACCGCTGGCTGGTGCTTGCAGCCGTCGCGCTGTTCGCCGCGGCAGGACTGGCGTTTGGCTACGGCTACCGGCAGCAGATCACAGTCGGGCACTTGACGGCGCAAGAGTCGATGGCGAACGCGACGATCAACCAACTGCAAGGGCAAGTGAACACCCTGACGGCGAAGCTGAATGACATGGTTGCGGCGCAACAAGAAGCGGCAGCAAAGGCGGCGGCTGAGAAAACGGCATCGCAAAGTGCCAGTCAGCCGCAAGCAAAGCCTGCGGCAGGATCGCGGCCAGCGGCGAAGCACGGCATGACGGCCGCGGACAAGCGGTACAAAGAACTGCAGGTGCAGTTGGAAGCGCAACAAAAGGAATTGAAGGAAACACAGGACCTGGTGGCCAAGAACCGGTCGGACCTGGAAGGCAGCTTGAGTTCGACGCGGGACGAACTGAATGGTTCGATTGCGAAAACGCACGAGGAATTGGTGGCGCTGGAGAAGAAAGGCGAGCGTAGCTATTATGAGTTTGACCTGGAAAAGTCGAAGCAGTTCCAGCGCGTGGGGCCGCTGACGCTTTCGCTGCGGAAGGCCGATACGAAGCACAAGAGCTTCGACGTGCAAATGATCGTGGACGACAACCGGCTGACGAAGAAAGGCGTGAACTTGTACGAGCCGATCTGGATTCATTCGGAAACGGACGGGCAGCCGGTACAGGTGGTTGTGAACCGGATTGAGAAGAATCTGGTCCATGGATATGTCAGCGCGCCGAAGTACAAGGCTTCGGAGCTGGCGGCCACGGGCGGCGCGAACGTGACTCCAGTGGCAGCACATCCGCAGACGCCGGATCTGAATCCACCGAGTACCCCGAAACAACCATAAAAACAGCGAACGGCAAATCAAAGAGGCAGGGCGTCCCGAACGGCGCCCTGCCGTTTTGTTTTGTGGTGCATCGTTCCGAGAAATCAGGGGGCAGGGTCGAGCGCAGCTTTCAGTGAGGTTTTACTCGATTTGAGAACTTCGAGTGTCCGGCTCCAATCGGCTCGCCCGGGAAACTTCAGAACAATCAAGTGGCTGCCAGCAGGAAGTCTCAAAGTGGCGGGAGCGTTGCCGTGAAATTTGCCGTCGACGAAGATCTCCGCGCCGTCGGGTTCCGAAGTGATGGCAACAGTGCCGGTGCCCTCCGGTGCCATGGAGGAAGAAACGCTCGACGCTTCGAGAGCGGCAGAATCTTCGGCAGTCACCGTCTTAGCGGATGCAGCGCCATGCGAAGAGGTAGAGGAGACGACTTGGGGATAGAAGCGGTGAAGCACTTCGAGGACGTCCCAGGCGCTGAGGGCGAAGCCGATGCCAGTTACGTTTTTCTTGATGAGCTTTAGGGTGTTGATGCCAATCACTTCGCCGCGGGCATTGAGCAAGGGACCGCCGCTGTTTCCAGGATTAATCGGGGCATCGGTCTGGACCCAGGTGCCCGGGCCTGCGTCTGAGAATTCGCCGACCGCGCTAACGATCCCTTTGGTAACGCTAAAGCGCATGGCGTCGCCAGGATTGCCGATGGCCAAAACGGTTTCGCCTTGGCGGACCACGGCGGCGGAAGCAAGAACAAGATGCGGGAATTCTCCTTTTGGGGGAGGGTGATCGATTTTCGCGAGGGCAATGTCGAGATCGGCGTCGATGTAAACGACTTTGGCTTCCAGTTGCTCGCCGCTGGTTAGGATGGTTTGCAGTGACTCCTCACCCCGAGCAACGTGTGCGTTGGTGACAATTACGCCCGTGCCCGTGACAAAAAATCCAGAACCGGCTTTGTCCACTCCTCTGAGGAAGACGACCGCAGGCTTGGCTTGCCGCACGACCTCATCGACGGGCAGGTCTGGCTGAACCCGGGGATTACCGCCCAAAACATTCGCAGCTACGGTTCCCGTAAAGGCCTCTGAAACGGCTTGGAGCTCGACGTGGAAGTGATCGGATTTGAGGAGCCAGTATTCGCCGCGATTCCGGCCGTTGAGGGAGATCCAATTCATAGGGCCTTCGGTGAGCTTGAGTTCCTTGGTGACGTAGCCGGGCAAGCTGAGGCGAGCGACCATGGGATGTTCGAGGCGGGCACCGAGGGCAGTGTGCGTTTTGTGGAAATAGCCGCCGGGAAAATCCTTTTCGAGAGGTGTGGTGCCCGCAGCGACGCCGTCGAGTTCGACCGCGGCTCCGGGAGGGTTGCTGGTAATCGTCAGCTTGTCCGCGAAAGTGGTTGCGGGACATGCGAGCAGAAGCAGCGAAGTAATGAGAAGTAAGTTGGGACGGGAAGCCATGCGAATCGTCCGCGCGGAGGATAAGCCCGGGAGTAACTTACCACAATGCAACGTTAGATAGCCAGAATATTGAAGCAGTTGGGCAGGGGGACGCTAGGTCTTCTTAGGCTTCTCCTCGTAACCGTCGCAGGCAAGCATCGGCAGGCGGGGATACTTCGGAAAGCGCGGGTCGTGAAGAGAAAGTTGGCATAAGACGAAGATTGAGCCGCGCTCCGATTGGACGCCGCGCGCATGCTGGCATGTGGCGCAAAGGCTGGCGCTTTCGCGAATTCCGATTCGGGAGGAAGACTCGGCCACAAACAAAGCATAGCAGGCGCAGCGTCACACTGGACAAGTCTGGCCCTAACGCCCGTCAGTGGGGCCCCGGTCAAGACTTTACTTCCGCACCGGCCATCCTGTTTCGTGCGTCCTTCACACTCCGCAAAAAACGCCGCGCGAGTTCGCGAATCCGATGCTCCTGCTTTCGCTGCAGTGCTTCTTTTGGAATTAGCTCCCCGCCAATACCCAAGGCAGAAGCCCCAGCGAGGATATAGTTAAAGGCCGTCTGCTGATCTACGCCACCGGCGGCAATCAGCGGTACGTACGGGAAAGGCACCTTCAGCGTGTGGATGTAACTGGCGCCGCCGACCTGTGCGCAAGGAAATATCTTAATCATGTCCGAACCCGCCTTCCACGCGTGAATTAGCTCGGTCGGTGTCAAGGCGCCAGCAATGACCAGCATGTGTTTCTTTTGGGCGAACTCCACGACTTCGCGAACAAAACCCGTGCTGGTCAGGAAATGTGCGCCCGCGTCCACACATGCCTGTGCTGTCTCCACGTCGAGGACGGTTCCGGCTCCAACGATCATTTCCGGGACGTTCTTAACCAAGTCGGAGATCACTTCGAAGGCGTGCGGCACCGTCATGGTGATTTCGGCAATCGGGATTCCCGAGCGGCACACCGTTTCCGCGGCATAGCACGCATGCTCCGCTGAAGCCACGCGAACCGCAGGGATGATACCGATTTCTTCGATTCGCGCCCGAATTTCTTCCTTTTTCACCGCTTCTATCCTCCCCTCATAACCCGCTGCCGAACAACAGATACGAATTCCATCGAAACCAACGGAATGGCCTAGGACTCCTCGGCAAAATCGGCTTCGGGAACCGGGAGCTTATCCCCGTCACGCGCGATCCAAACGTACAAAGTCGGAAGTAGCATGATACTCAAGAGAAGCGCGGAAACGAGACCGCCGACAATCACGATGGCAAACGGCCGCTGCGAGTCGGAGCCGATACCATGCGACAATGCCGCCGGAAGCAAACCGAGAGTCGCTACGAGCATGGTCATCATAATCGGCCGCAAGCGCAGTACGGCGCCTTCAATTGCGGAGTCCTCAATGGTGTGCCCGCGGGCGCGAAGTTGATTGATGTATTCCAGCATGATTACGCCAACCTGGACGGAAACTCCGAAGAGTGCGAGGAAGCCGACCCCGGAAGAAACGCTAAAGTGTGTGCCGGTGAAAAGAAGAGCAAGCAGGCCGCCGATTGGCGCCAGCACAACGTTAGCAAGAATCAGCAGCGCCCACTTGAACGAACGAAACATGGTATAGAGCAAGCCGAAGATGAGCAAAACGGTCAACGGCACAATGATCAGGAGCCGGGCTTCGGCGCGTTTTTCGCTTTCATATTCGCCTTCCCAATCGATGTGATAGCCGCGGGGAAGTTGCACTTGAGCGCCGACCTTGGCAATGGCTTCCTCCACGGCTCCGCCGAGGTCACGCCCACGCACGCTGTATTTGATGGCGATATACCGTTGGTTAGCTTCGCGATAGATTTCTGAGGCGCCGTCCCGAACTTCGATTTTGCAAAGCTGGGCAAGCGACACGCGTTCGCCTGAGGGAGACAACAGCCGAATCCTCTCAATCGCCTCCCGCGTGTTGCGGTACTCAGGAAGGTAACGCATCACCAAATCGTATCTCTGCTCAAGTTGCAACACCTGCGTAAGGGCGTTCCCCCCGACGGCGGTTTGGATGGCGTCTTGGACGTCCGCGACGTTGATTTGATAACGCGCGGCTTGCACGCGATCCACGGAGACTTCCAAGTTGGGCTGCCCCAGAACTCGAAAGACTCCAAGGTCCTCGATTCCCTTCACTTGGCGCATCACGTTGACAATCTGATCGGCTTTTTCCTCAAGAATCTGCAAATCCTCTCCGTATATCTTCGTGGCAAGCTCACCCTTCACGCCGCTGACGGCTTCCTCCATGTTGTCAGAAATGGGCTGAGAAAAATTCCAGATAACTCCCGGAATCTTGTTAAGTTCGCGATTCATGGCGTCAATCAGTCTTTCCTTGTCTTGGTGGAAGACCGGACGCCACCGCTCTTTCGGTTTCAAATCGACGAAGTATTCGGTGTTAAAGAAACCAGTCGTGTCGGTCCCGTCATCGGGACGGCCAACCTGACTGGTGCATTGCGGAACCTCGGGAAATGAACACAGGACAATACGAGCCTGGTTTGCGAGCCGAATGCCCTCGCTGGGTCCCACGCTGGGAGCAAGAGTCCCCCGTACCCACAGAGTGCCCTCATCCAAGTGCGGGAGAAACTCGGACCCGATGACTCCTCCCAGAGTGAGATAAATCGCCAGAGCCAACCCCAGGCCGGCGATGCCAACCGTTACGAAACGATGCTCAATGGCCCACTTTACGTTGTAACGATACGACTTCTTCAGGTAGTCCATGACGGGGTTGCGCCATTCGTGAACACTCTGAGTGAACAGGAGACTGGAGACTACCGGCGCGATCAGCATCGAAAAGACCAGGGCGCCCAACAGCGCAAACGCCACCGTCCAAGCCATCGGATGGAACAATCGTCCTTCGACACGCTGCAAAGTGAAAATCGGAAGATACGCCGTGACGATGATGGCGATGGCAAAGAAGACGGGGCGCTGCACCTCGTGGGCGGCTTCGCGGATTCGTTCGAGCGGCGTTTTATACGTATGCTCGGCGTGGCCCAAATGACGCACGATATTCTCCACCATGACCACTGCGCCATCCACAACCATCCCAAAATCCAGAGCGCCAAGCGAGAGCAGGTTCGCGGGAATCCCTTTGAGCTTGAGACACGTGGCGGCGAACAGCAGCGAGAAGGGAATGGTTAGGGCGACGATGAACGCTCCGCGAACATTCCCGAGAAACAGAAAGAGAACAATCACCACCAAGAGGATGCCTTCCGTTAAGTTGTGCAGCACGGTGTGGGTGGTGTAGTGGACAAGATCGCTGCGGTCGATGAACGGAACAACCTTCACGCCCGCTGGCAATATCCGCTCGTTCAGCTCCTTCACTTTTGCATGAATATCTTTCAGAACTTGGTCGGCATCGGCGCCTTTCCGTAAAAGCAGAATCCCCGAGCAGACGTCGTCGTTATCGACAATTACGCCGTCTTCCCGATGAATGGCACGCGCGAACTGGCCGAGCCGAATCTTCGGCCCTTGCGAGACGACCGCAATGTCCTTGACGCGCAGGGGCGTGCCGCCCTTGGTCACGATGACAGTCTCTTCGATGTCGCGCACGGTCCTGACCAATCCTACTTCTCGAACGTTGATCTGCTGCAAACCGGCTTCGATGAAGCTGCCGCCCGCGTTGGCGTTACTGTTTGAGAGTTGCTGTTCCACCTGTGCGAGGCTTAGTCCGTAGGAGATGAGCTTGTTGGGGTCCACGCGAACCTGATATTCGCGGGTAGGTCCGCCGAAACTGGCCACATCGACGACATTCGGGACGGCCTTGAAGTTCTTCTCAATCACCCAATCTTCGATGGACTTGAGTTCCATTACGTCAAAGTTGGGATTTGTGCTTCTTAATGTGAAAAAATAAATTTGACCTACGGGGCTCCAATCGGTACCCATCTGTGGTGCGACACCTGGGGGCAAGGTGACCTGGGAAAGCCGCTCCAGGACCCTCTCCCGGTTCCAGGCGTTGTCCTCTTCATCGTCAAAAATCAGCTTCAGGTCCGACAGACCAAATAGTGAAAACGATCGCAGATGCATCACGTGCGGGATGCCGTTCATCACGATCTCGAGCGGGATCGTCACTTGCTGCTCAATCTGCTCCGCGGAGATTCCCGGCCACTGGGTAATAATTTCCACGTAGTTGTTGGCGACGTCCGGGTAGGCCTCCACGGGAAGCTGATGAAATGAAATGGCGCCCCAAACAAACAGCAGGATGGCCGCGGCCAGGACAAGGAAGCGGTTCTCCAGCGAGAAATCGACAAGCTTCTGAATCATTTACTGCTCCACCGTGTTTTGGATCACAAGCGCGTTCAAGACCACTTTGTCTCCCGGCTTGATTCCCGAGATGACTTCTTGCAGGTTGCCGGGGAGCATGATTCCGCTGACAACCTCGACTCTCCGAAAAGCTTTGCCGCCCGCGGGAACATAAACCCAGTCGCGATCGTGCAAATGGAGGATTGCGGTGGCGGGGACGGCAGCATGGGTTTCCGGTTGGCGGCCTTGAAATGTCGCGCTGGCAAACATGCCGATGCGCATAATGCGGTCCGGGTTTGGAACTTCGAGGCGGACTTTCGCGGTGCGGATATTGGGGTCGAGAACGGGCAGAATGTTGTCGACCTTGCCCTTCATCGGTTTGTTGGGATAGGCGTTCAAACGAATCTCTGCGGACTCGCCGACGTGAACAGCATCGAGATCGTTCTCGTAAACATCGCAAACGATCCAGACATAGGAAAGATCCGCGATGGTGAACGGGTTGGGACCACCTAGCCCAAAGCCTTGCACGCCGGCTGCGAAAGTGGCTTGCTGATCGGAGATGACGCCGGAGATGGGGGCAACCACATCAACGGTTCCCGTAAAATTATCCTTGTCCGCACCGAGAAGCCGCAATTGCTCCGCAGCTGTCTCCAAGTCGACCTTGGCGTCTTTCTCAGTGTCTTCAGCTTGTTCCAGAACGCTTTTTGCAATGGCCCCCTTGTCGAAAAGAATCTGCGCGCGTTCGTACTGCAAGCGAGCAAGCCGCTCGTCGTTGATGGCCTTCAGATAAAACTGGTATGCACTGGACACGTCGTTGCTGCGAACCCTCAGCAGCACTTGGCCCTTCTTCACCTCATCGCCCAGCCTCGCTTTGATTTCCACGACTCGCCCCGAGGCAAGCGAAATCACTGGCACTGCCCGCGCGATGTCCGGTTGCACGACGCCGGTTACGTTGAGCGCGGGCGCTGCCTTGTGCTCTGCCGCGGCCACTAGCGCAAATTGCTCGGGACGATCCACTTTGAAATTGTTGGCGTCGGCTTCGGTCTCGACTACTGCCGGGGGTGGCGCTTCCGCCTTGGCGTCGCTCTTGCTTTCGCCGCAGCCGGCGAGGAGCATGCCGAGAGGAATGCCTAGCGCTGCGGCAATAATGAAGATCGGGAATCTCGCTCTCATTGGATTGCCTCCTTGCCCACTGCCAGGTTGAGTTGGGCCGCGGCCGTCAAATAAGAGCCAACCAGGTTTACGTAGTTGAGCTGAACGCTGCGATAGTCGTTTTCAGCGCTAAGAAAATCCAGCAAAGCCGCGCCGCCATGCTCGTACGAAAACCGCACGGTCTCGCGGACGCGCACGGCTTGGTCCAGATACTTGGCTTTGTAAGGCCGCAACAGAATCAAGTTGCTGTTCACCACGGCGTAGGCGGAATCCACGTCGCTGAACACCTGGGCTTGTGTGGCGTCCAGCAACTTTTGGTTGCGGTCGATGTCGAGTTGCGTGCGAAGCTTTTCGCCCTGGTTGCGGTCGAAAATGCGCAGCGGAATGTTCACGCCGAAGCCGATGTATTGGTCGATGGGCGGGTTGCGGCCCACGTCGAAGCCAAAGGTAGGGTCGGTCGAGCCGTTGGAGACCGCGAGTAAATGATCCACTTTTGCCTTATCGACGGCTTGCACGGCGGCCCGCAAATCCGGCCGATTGGCCATGGCCGTTTGCCGGAACTCATCCAGCGGCACGAGCTGATCTGTAAAATCGAAAGGTCCGGTGACGTCGAATTGGTCAATGGGTGTGCGGTCGTTCAGCAACGTGAGCAACGTTATCTTGGCGGTGCGAAGGTTGACTTCCGCAGTCTGCACGTCGGATTCGAATTGCACGCGCTGCAGCTCGAGGCGATCCAAATCAATCTGAGCAATGTCGCCAGCGTGGAATCGGGTGCGGCTGATGTCCAGAACTTTGTCCCAATAAACGAGGTTGTCCTGGGCCACTTTCAAAACGGCCCTGGCTTGCAGGATTCCCACGAACGCGCCGCGCAAAGCGAAGGTCAGTGTTCTTTCCAAGTCCGCCTGGCTCGAGACGGCGATGTCGGTTGCGCCCTTCGCGCTTTCCAGTCGCAGTTCGCGCTTGTGCCGGCGCTCATGCAGATAGGAAAGGCTTGCCACCGTCAACAAGCTTCCAAAGGTGCTGTGCGGTGGACCGCCGCTGAACGGATTGATTTGATCGGCGGTCAGTCCAAGCGCGGGATTGGGCCGTAAGTACGCGGTGATTTCCGAGGCTTTCGACTCGTCGATGCCAATCTGCCCAGCAAGGAGCGTCGGGTTCGCCTTCTCAAAGCGGTCGCGAACCTCCTGCCAAGTCAGCGCTTGCTGCGCCGTCGCGCTTGTTGTGAGAACCGCACCCAGCACAAATCCGAAACAAATGCGTTTTCCTGATACCTGCATATCCATTCTTCCTTTAACGTTTATTTCAGCGAAGAAGCTTGTTCTCTCGCGGATAGCGCTGCCAAATGGGAAGGCTCCCCGGACAAGGGCACCTAATTTTATCTGCCTTCTCTATAAACGACTTATGTGAATGAATGATTGACGATAAAGCTTAGGCTTGAGCGGCCGGCGGGGCCCGGCTGCTGAGGCTTTCACTCTTAAACGCTACCACGAAGTGGCGTTCGAATTCCCGAATGAGGCTGCCCGCAGCTGCCAAGGTGGGAAGAAAAAGCGGCGCGACGGGGAAGAATTGTATTGAGTGATTGGCGAACGAACGGTCAGAAGAGTGATTGCCCAGGGCCCTGGTCCCCAGCGTGCTTCTTGCGAGCTTGCGTTCCTCGAGCAGCAGCGCCTGATCGTGCAGATCATCCGTCATGGAAATGACGAAGAACAGGATCACCAAGGCACAGGCCATGGCCACGATCTTCCGCCAGGGGCTTTCCCTCTGCGGGGCGCGCGAAAGCATGACGATTTGGACCAAAACACCGACAATCGCCACCGCGACCCAGACGAGATTGAGCGTAAGCTCCATCTGAATCTGACTATAGTAAGCGGCCCCGAAACTGCTTGCAATACCCACCGCTAGATCGTGTGTCCCGAGCAGAGCGGCCGGAACGAGCCGCAATTCTAGCGAATTGGGACGGCGTTGGTCGAGTTCGCCTTAGCGTTTGGGGATCCGGGCGGGGTGGCGGGGGCCGCTGGAGATGCCGGCGCAGCGGGCTTGGCAAAGTGCGAATCTTCGATCTTGGGGTTCAGCTCGATCTTATCGATGGTGAGCGTTTGCCGGAATTCGGTGCCGGGACTGCCTTGGTCAATCTTGAAAGGGAATTTCAGGCCCTCGACGTCACGATAGTCGGAAAGAGTGGACTCCCAGGGGAGTGGCTTGTCGCCTATCCTTCGGATTCCTTCCCACTTGGTGGTAAGAAACGTTGAGGCGTCGACGAAATACGTGCGTGTCTCGCCGTTCTTGCTGGTCAGTTTCAGGTGGTAAACTGCTTTGCCATCCAGATCTTCTTTTCCGGCCAGTTCGATTTCCGATCCCTTGGCCTTGTAATCCACGAGCGGGCCCTCCAGGTCGGCCTCGTCGGGCATGTCTTTCAAATCTTCTTCGGACATGGGCTGAGGTTCTTCGTTGCCGGTAAAAGGATTGATCATCCAGCCCGCCGATTTGCCATCATAGACGCGCACAATCTTCTTGCCTTCCACGTTGATTTCCGAGTACAGCTTGTGAGGCCGCTGGAGCTCCAGCAAAACCGTGCCCTCGACTCCTTGAGCGAGCGATACTTGGCCGCTGATTCGTTCCGACTGGACCGCCTTGATTTTGGCCATGCCGCCGCGGGCTGCAATTGCTTTGTTCACGATGTCGTCGACGGTCTGAGCAGCCAAGCGGATAGGCAGGACGCAGAGCAATGCGGCAAATAAAAGTTTGGTTTTCATTCGCATCTCGTCGGCGCGGCCTGTAGGCAACAGGCCACGCGAGCTTCCATCCTAGAAGCGAGAAGCGAATCGGTCAAACATTTGATTCGGGGCGGCGAACAATCCACTTGCGTTCTTCCGTGTTCAACACTGCGAAACAATTTCGTCTTACGCTCCCGTGCGGGTACATTTAGAGCCGCGCCAAAGGCTGGACTTGGGCCGGTTTCGCAACGCACAGTGAGGCAGAGATGAGGATTCGACTTCCGCTCGCACTTTTTCTGGTTGGGATGGTTTGCTGTGAAACAGCAACGGCGCAAAGGGAGCCCGCCAGTGAAGGCCGCCCGATTACGCCAGCCGGAACGTTGGTAGTGGATGCCACAACGCACCTCCCCGCGGTCGGCGCCATGCCTATGACCATTTTGCGCAGCCCGGATGCTCTCGACCGCGGTGGGAAAGGGCGTTATTTGCTGGTGGTGAACAGCGGATTTGGGGTGCAGTTTAGCGAAGCAACGAACGATGCCCAACAGTCCATCGCGGTGATTGATCTGAACGCGAATCCCGAACCCGCAGTGATCCAGAACGTGTATTTTCCCAACCCACAAAGCGCCAATGTTGGCTTGGCGTTTTCCAAGACGCCAGCTGCCGATGGGACTTTCCCCATGTACGTTTCGGGGGGATTTGAAAACAAAATATGGATTTTCCGGTTCGATCCGAAAGCTTCCGTGCCCGTACAACCGGCGTCGCCGGGACCGGATACCAAAGTGACCGCGTCCTCCTTCCTCATCAGCAAGCCCGGAGAAGAATCCCCAAAGGATTACAACAAAGGGAAAGCCGCACTGTATCCGACGGGCCTGGGGCTATCTATCGATGGCAAGACACTGGTCATCGCGAATAACCTCGGCGACAGCGTCACGATTGTGAGCGACGTCAGCGGCGCACGCAAAATCCAGCGCTTGGACTTGCACCACGCAGACAAACCGCAGGAATACATCTACCCCTACGGCGTGGTGGTGCTGGGAAGCGGAAAGAAGGCGCGCGCCTATGTTTCCTGCTGGAACGATTCCTCGATGGCCGTGATTGCGCTCAATAGCAACGCGCGGTTGGAAAAACACATCGCGGTGGACCGCCATCCCACGGCAATGATTTCGAACGCCAGTGGATCGCGGGTTTTTGTCGCCAACTCGAATGGCGATAGTGTTTCGGTCATCGACACAGCTGCGGAGGAAGAAATCGAACGAATCGATGTACGGCTTGCGGAAAACGCTCTGCCGGGTTCCAGCCCTGAGGGCTTGGCGCTCAGCGATGACGAGAAAACATTGTACGTCGCGAATGCCCACAGTAACGCCGTCGCCGTAGTTGCGCTTTCAGAGAAGGTTCGGGGAGAAAAATCAGTCAAAAATAATCATAACGGCGAAAAATCTAAAATCCTGGGCTTTATTCCCACCGGACAATATCCCTCCGCCGTTGCGATCGCGGACGGAAAGCTTTTTATCGGAAACGGAAAGGGCACGGGATTCGAACCTTCTTCGATGCGCGTCAACAACAGCGGGCGCACGCCGAATCCGCCGAACGCCGCGTTCCCACCGAACAAAGAAAAAAACCGCCAGGGGGGACAGTACAGCGGCTCGATTGTGTCGGGAAACATCAGCATGGTGCCGGTGCCGGATGATCCGGCGCTTGCGGAGTACACGAAACAAACCATGCAAAATGATGGCCTGCTAGATTTCGCGCCGCCAAAACTCTTTGCGGGACAAAATCCCATCAAGCATGTGGTCTACATCATCAAGGAAAACCGCACGTACGACCAGGTGCTTGGCGATCTAAAAACGTCCGGCGACAGAAACCCCGCCGACGGCCAGCCGGATTTTGCAATTTTCGGGAGCGGCGACGCGGCGCGACGGCCGAATGGCGCGGGGCAATCGATCACCCCCAATCAACATGCGCTGGCGGAGCGGTTCGGCCTCTTCGACCGTTTTTTTGTGAACTCCGAAGCCAGCCCCGACGGCCACAATTGGGCTACGGCCGCGTTTTCCACTGACGCTGTCGACAAGGGATTTCGTTGGGCTTACTCGGGGCGCGGCCGCACATACGACTGGGAAGGATTCAACCGGCTGCCGGACTACGAACCTCCCGGCGATTTGGAGTTGGAAAAGTTCAAAGGCGATGCACTCGAGGCCCTTTCCGATGTGTTGGTGAAGCATATTCCTTACCGGCAAGGCTTCCTCGATTGGGCCGAGCCGAAGACGTTGTATCTCTGGGATGCCGCGGCGCGGGCCGGACTTCCTTATCGGAATTACGGCGAATTCGTCGCTGTGATTTCGGAGAAGGACGTGGAAACCGCGCGCCAGCATGGCAAGAAAACTTATCCGGACATTTCCAAGGCAGCGCGTGCCATCCCCACGAAGGAATCCTTGGCGGACCATCACAGCCCTAGCTTCCGCAGCTTCGACGTGGCCGCCCCCGACAGTTTCACGGTGAATTGCTACCAGGCCGCGCTGAGCGCCACCGGTTCTGCGGACGCGGCCGTCACTCGGGAGAATTCCAATCCGAATTGCCGCGGCAACTCGCGCCTGGGCGAGTGGCTCGCGGAATTTCACGAATTTGTGGCGCAGCGCGAAGCGGGAAAACCGGATCCCATGCCGGGGCTCAGCGTGGTGCGCTTTCCGAACGACCACACGACGGGAATCAAGAAAGGATTTCCCACGCCGCAATTCATGGTCGCGGACAACGACTACGCCGTGGGACGGCTCGTGGAGGCTATTTCTTCGAGCGTGTATTGGAAGGACACAGCCATTTTTGTCATTGAGGACGACGCGCAGTCCGGGCCGGACCACGTCGATTCGCACCGCTCGGTGGCACTGGCCATCAGCGCGTACAACAAGCCCGGCGCGCTGATCCACAAATTTCACAGCACCGTCAGCATGATTCGAACGATAGAATTATTGCTGGGTATCGCGCCGATGAACCAGCTCGATGCTTCGGCGATCCCGATGGACATCTTTCAAGAAACTCCCGACCTGACGCCCTTCAAAGCCGTACTGCCGACAGTTGCGGCAGACAATCTCTTGACCGAAAAAGTAAAAGACAAAGCGACCGCCGAGTGGATGAAAAAATCGAATCAACAGGACTTCACGCACGCCGACATGGCCGATGCGCAAACACTGAACGCCATCATCTGGTTTGCCTGCCGGGGCAACGGTTCAACTGCTCCCCAGTCCGCACAATTGCCCGCATATCAGGCACTGCGACTGGGGGTTTCCAAGATCGATGAAGCCGCGAACGGCCGCAGAATAAAAGAAGACGACGATTAGCTAGCCACAGCCAAGCCGATTTCTCCCCTTGCACTTCGACAGGAGAGCTGCTATCTTCGTGTAGAAGCAATAGGGGACGCATGGCCATTACCCGTATCGACCTGCCGCAAGGCACACTGGACCTCCTCATCCTTCGGACCATTTCTCTGGGACCTCTTCACGGCTGGGCCATTTCCGAGCGCATCCAGCAGATTTCGAGCGCTGTTCTGCAGATTCAGCAAGGCTCGCTTTATCCCGCGCTCCACCGCCTGGAGCGGCGCGGCTGGATCAAATCCCGCTGGGGAACCTCGGACAACAATCGCCGCGCGAAATACTACGAGCTTACGAAAAGCGGCCGGCAACAGCTCGAAGTCGAAAGAGATGCCTGGGAAAAACTGACCGCCGCTGTGGCGCAAGTCCTAGGGACCACGTAGGGGGCGCCATGTTCAGTGATTTGCGCTTCCGCTTGCGGTCGTTGTTCCGGCGAAACTCAGCAGACACGGAATTGGATGACGAGCTGCGCTTTCACGTGGAACAACTCGTCGAGCAAAACGTGCAATCCGGGTTGACAAGGCCTGAGGCGGTGCGACGCGCCCGGCTTGCCTTCGGTGGAATCGATCAAGTCAAGGAAGAATGCCGGGACGAGTGCGGCGTCCACTTCATCGAGACGCTGCTTCAGGACATTCGCTTTGGCGCACGGGTGCTGCGCAAGTCACCGGGCTTCACCGCCGTCGCTGCCCTCAGCCTCGCTCTCGGCATCGGCGCGACCACGGCAATTTTCAGCGTGGTGTACGGCGTGTTGCTGCGGCCGTTGCCATACGCCGACTCCAACCGCATCATGGCCATCTTCGAAATCAATCCCAAAGGCACGCGGTCCAGACTTGCCGATCCGAACTTCGATGACTTCCGCGATCAAAACCGCAGCTTTCAGGCGATTGCGAAGTACGAGGAAAACGATGCGTCTGTTTCGGGTATTGCGCCGCCCGCACGCCAGATGATTGCCGACGTCTCCCCAGGCTTTCTCAAAGTCTTCGGTGTTCAGCCAATGCTTGGACGGGGTTTCAGCGCGGAAGACGCCAGGAAAGGCGCCGGGCCCGTCGTTCTCGTCAGCTACGGATACTGGAAGCAGTATCTCAGTTCGTCACCGGACCTCCTGCAGTCGCGACTGAAGATTGACGGCGCGCTCTTCTCCATTATCGGTGTGCTTCCGGCCGGATTTCAGTTTCCAGCAGATGTGAGCTTGTGGGTGCCGGCCGATCTGGACGGCGAAAACCTAAGCCGGACCTCGCACAACTACAGGGCCGTCGGGCGCCTCCGTGACGGTGTCACGGTCGAGCAAGCCAATCGCGATATCAGCGCGATCGCGCGCCACATTCACGAAACTTCCAGCGAGCAAGGCGATTATCTGCTCAAAGACGGAACCGTCCTCCCGCTGCAGGACTCGATTACCGGCAATGCTCGCAGACCCCTTCTGATTTTGCTGGCCGCAGTTGGTTTCCTGTTGCTCGTGGCGTGCGCGAATGTGGCGAATTTGTTGCTGGCACAAGCGACGGTGAGAGAGCGCGAGCTTGCCATTCGCAGCGCGCTCGGCGCCGCGCGCGGACGTTTGGTCCGTCAATTCCTGACGGAAGCCTTTCTGCTTTCGCTCCTGGGCGGCAGCCTCGGCGCCTTGGGCACGTACTGGGGTGTGGCCGGACTGCTCGCCCTGGCTCCGGAAAATCTTCCGCGGCTGGATAGCGTCTCGATCAGTCTTCCTGTGC
>Ga0187778_10001476_pt1 | contig 16324 bp, 9 predicted proteins | sample 1015_Q2_SP5_20_M_FD_132418 | JGI IMG/M metagenome (GOLD analysis project Ga0187778, IMG submission 132418) | Tropical peat soil microbial communities from peatlands in Department of Meta, Colombia - 1015_Q2_SP5_20_MG | ecosystem: Environmental > Terrestrial > Soil > Wetlands > Peat | place...
CAGTGGCATCGTTCGCTCGAACTCTCCGTGCTTACAGTGGCGGGGCCGTGCCGGATTTTCACCGGCTTCCCTGTTCACCAACCAGTGTTTCTTATAAGACAGGTCAGATATCCAAGTCAACTCAGTGACACGCGAGGGTAAGCGGGCGTGGGGTCCCAGGCCTTGCCGGGGTAAGTCCTGACCGGTGCGCGTCGATATCACGCTTTCCTCCGGTCAACCCGTTGGCCGTGATTGACTTGCCCTGGCATCGCCGCATACCATGACGTCGCGCCGTGTTCCGCCAAAGATGATCGGTCAAACTATCTCGCACTACCGCATTCTGGAAAAACTTGGTGGCGGAGGCATGGGAGTAGTGTATAAGGCCGAGGACTCTCGGCTGGACCGATTCGTCGCTCTCAAGTTTTTGCCGGATGATGTCGCGAAGGACCCGCAAGCCTTAAGCCGTTTCCGCCGGGAAGCCAAAGCTGCCTCGGCACTGAATCACCCCAACATCTGCACCATCTATGACATTGGCGAGCAGGACGGACAGTCCTTCATTGCCATGGAATTTCTCGACGGCGTGACCCTGAAGCACCGGATCGGCGGACGGCCTTTGGATGGCGAAACCCTGCAATCGCTGGCTATCGAGATTGCGGACGCGCTCGATGCCGCCCACGCCGCCGGCATTGTCCATCGTGATATTAAGCCTGCAAATCTCTTTGTAACCCGGCGCGGACATGCCAAAGTCCTCGACTTCGGGTTAGCCAAGGTCGCTGCCTCCGGCAAGCCGGAAGATGTTGGACTGTCCCAGGCCACCCTCGGCTCGAGTGCCAGCCACTTAACCAGTCCCGGTACTGCGGTCGGAACGATCGCCTACATGTCTCCCGAGCAAATCCAGGCCAAGGAACTGGACCCTCGCACGGACTTGTTCTCCTTTGGGGCAGTATTGTATGAGATGGCCACGGGCGCGCCGCCCTTCCGTGGCGAGAGTTCGGGTTTGATCTACGAAGCCATTCTGAACCGTGCTCCGGTATCTCCGGTGCGCCTAAACCCTGACCTCCCGCACGAACTGGAGCGAATCATCAATAAGGCACTGGAAAAAGATCGCGACTTGCGCTACCAGTCGGCCGCCGAAATGCGCGCCGACCTCAAGCGCATGCGCAGGGACTCGAGTTCCGGCAGGATCGCTGTTGCCGAGCCAAGCGGCGCACAGCCAGCGGTTCCTGCGGCAACGACTCCTACCAGCGCGACGCCAATGGCGGGAAAAAGACTTCTCGGAGTCACACTGTTGGCCGTCTTGGCCCTACTTGCGGGTGCATTTGCGGCGTACGAACACTGGCATCGCCCACCGTCCCCCGCCGGCCCAGCCAAGATCGTGCAAATCAGCCATTGGAACAAACCCATGAACCGCGCCACACTGTCGCCCGACGGACACACGGTGGCCTTTACTTCCCCAGCCGGTGGCGTGTTCCAGGTCTTCGTCATGCTCTCCTCTGGCGGCAACCCTCTACAACTCACCAGCGATGAAGGTGATAAAGAGGTAGACAGTTTTTCGCCCGATGGGGCCGAAATCTACTATCGCCGCACTTTGGGTCAATTCGAGACCTGGGCCGTTCCCACGTTGGGCGGATCTCCGCGCAGGGTTGTATCCGGCTTTGGCTTGGCGCCCTCGCCCGACGGCAACTCGATTTTCTATCTCAAAGGCGATAATCAGGCCATCTTTCGTGCCAACAAGTCAGGGCTGGGGGAAGAAACGGTCTACACCTTCAACCCTTCGGAAAATCAGGTTCTTGGGATGCTCTCTTACCCCGATGGGAAGGCTTTGCTGGTAGCTGCCCGAAAGGTGGGACCCGGCAAAGTGTGGCTCTACAAAGTCACTCTGTCCCCGCGCGGCGCCGAGGATTTAGGGGAGGCGCCAGGTTTTATCAGTGGCTGGAGCGAACCGGGGGAGTCGGTTCTGCTCAGTCGTACCGTCAACGGACTGACCAACATTTGGAAGTACTCGCTGGCCGAGCGAAGTTTAGCTCAGATCACATTTGGCCCTGGACCCGATGATTCACCCATGCTCGACCCTACGGGCAAGGGTATTTACTATGTGAATGGCAAGTCTTCCGGCACGCTGGTCGCGTATCACGTGCGATCCAAGGAGTCGGCAGACATAGTCTCGGAGAACGCTACCCAGCCGACCATCTCACCGGACGGTAAGCGCGTCATGTACATAACCCTCCCGGAAAAGGGGAGATCCGAACTTTGGGTTTCGGGTATTGACGGCAACAACAAGACGAAGTTGGCTTCAGCCCCGGATCTTTCAACCGGGGGTTGGTTCAAGGACAGCTCCAAGCTCGGATTCTCCGACAACAACAGTGCAGAAGACCAAGGCCGCGCTTACGTGGTTGCCGCCGACGGCAGCGACCTCCGGCAGATTCCAGTACCTGCGAGATTCATCGTCATGGTGCTCTGGGGAATAGACGGGAACTCGGTGTACTTAGCCGGATTTCCGAAGAGCGGTCCGTTGGCTTTTCTCACCTGGAAGGCCAACTTGCAGGGCGGGCCGACCGAGGTGCTTGCGGAAGGCTGCGGAATGGCATCGGACATTTCTCCCGACGGAAAATATCTGCTCAGCACAGATTTCCGTGGTCAGAAGGTTGGGATCTCCGAGTTCTCGCTCGCCGAGAAGAAGTGCACGCAACTTCTGCCGGGAGTCACAACCTTTAATGCTGTGTTCGCGGTCGACCACAAGTCCTTCCTGTATGCCGTGGCATCCCGCGGAGAGGTTACCATTCATCGCCAGCCTTGGCACGACGGCAAATTAGCTGGTCCCGATCAAATCGCGCTTAGAGTTCCATTCGCTTTTAGTCTGAGCTACGCGGGGAACGGCTATGACTTTTCTCGCGATCTGTCCACCATCGTGTACGCCCGTCCTGGAGGGCAAGCTGATCTTTACCTTCTTAGTCAGAAGTAAGTAGCCCGTTCGGCTGTCTGTTTGCGTCTTTCCTTACCCGTAGCCGTCCGCATTGCGTCCCCACTTTTGCACATGCTCTTAAGTCGTTGGGTTAACACAAATCGCTTGACGACTCACGATTTGTCTATAAACTGGCGCGATGCCTGGACCGAAGTTGGGATCCCGGCAACACCAAGCTGGAGGAATCAATGTTAGCGAATCGCTTAGGAATTCTTGCAGTGCTCTCCCTTTGCATCTTGCCGGCCATGGCGCAGGTAGCGGAGGAATCTGCCACCCCGCTAACCAGCGCGGCAGTGCCCCTGCTCGAGCACAGACCGATGAAGTTTCACCGGGTGCGCGTCGACGCTACGGTAGAGAGCGAAAACTGGAGCGGATACGCCGCGACCGGGACCCGTTTCACGAAGGCCCTGGGCTCATGGACCGTCTCGAGCGTCAACTGCAGAACCACTCCCAATACGTACGCCGCGTTTTGGGTGGGCATCGACGGATACTCCTCCGCTACCGTGGAACAGACTGGGACGATCGCAATTTGTGAGGGCACTCGGGCCATCTATTATGCCTGGTACGAATTTTATCCGGCAGGCTCGGTGGAGATCACCAGCGTACCGATATCTCCCGGCAACAAGATATCAGCGGAAGTCAGTTACAACGGTACGGAATTCACGACCACGATCACCAACGAGACCACGGGAGCCTCCTTTAGCAAGAGCGCCAGGGTCCGTGGCGCGGCACGGTCGTCCGCCGAGTGGATTGCCGAGGCACCTTGTTGTACGAGTTCCGGCGGCATATTGCCTCTCTCCGATTTCGGCACTAGCTCGTTTGGCGAGGACGACACGGGCATCACAGACACTAATTTTGCGACCGAAACCTCGACATCAGGCGCCATCAGCGCTTTTGGCAGCGACGTGCAGGAGATCATCATGGTCAGCAGCAGTGGCGCAGACGAGGCCGTCCCGTCGGCTCTCACCTCGGACGGCACGAGCTTCCAGGTCAGCTGGAGATCAGAGTGACGCCCTGGTGTCTTGATCCGCTTGGTCTTTTGCCTCCTGGAGGTTTCCTACCTCCAGGAGGCCTCTTCTGAGCGGCAGGCCACAAAACCGGCTTGAGAGTGGTTCCTTGTTCGGTTTCCTGGATTACTGCTCCTTGGTAACCGTGACGGGCGCCGAGGTTCAGCTTTCGTAGACAGGAATCGGTGGTCCTGAGGCAGGACAACGCGGCTTGATCGAATTCCCCGAATACACTACAGCGGCTTTGGCTGATCCTGAATCATCACAGTCGCGAATCCTGCCGAGCGAAGCTGTTCCAGCGTTGAGCGGGACTCAGTGAATCAGCGTCTCCTCCTCCTCTTCGGGTGGGATCACCACGGCTGCGGCGACGCGATCTCCCGGTTCGAGCTGCAGCAGCCTGACACCTTGGGCGGCGCGGCCGGATTCGCGGATGGTGCCCGAATCCATGCGGATGATCTTGCCGTATTGGCTGATCAACATGACCTCGGAGTCTTCCGCGACCTGAGCAATGCCCACCACTTTACCGTTGCGTTCCGTGGTCTTGACGTTGATCACTCCGGAACCGCCGCGCCCCTGGAGACGGTATTCATCGGCAGGAGTGCGCTTGCCGTAACCGTTTTCGGTGACGGAGAGTATGAGGGAACCTTTGATGAGCATCGTCTCATCCGTGGCGGTCGCCGCGGGAACACCCGCCTTGGCCTTGGCCTGTTCCGCGTTGGCCTGCGCTCGCTCGGGATCCTTGGGCGTCGTAGCCATGCCGACGATATAGTCATCGCGGTCGAGCTTCATACCGCGAACTCCGAAGGCCGGGCGTCCCATCGGACGGACATCATCTTCGCCGAAGCGAATCGCCTGACCGTCGTGCGACGCCAGGAACACGATCTGGTTGCCGTCGGTCAGCGTGACTCCCACCAGCTCATCCCCCTTTTCGATGCCGATGGCAATGATGCCTCGCGCCATGACATGGGAAAAATCTTTGAGCTCGGTCTTTTTTACCGTGCCATTCCGGGTGGCAAAAAAGATGAATTTACCTTCTTCTTCGAGGTCGCGCACGGCGAGCATTGTGCGCACGGTTTCCCCGGGCTGCAGGCCGACCAGATTACCGATGTGCTTGCCTTTGCCCGCCGCCCCCACGTCGGGAATCTCGTACACCTTGAGCCAGTACACGCGGCCGGTGTTGCTGAAGACCAGAATGTAAGCGTGGGTCGAAGCGATGAACAGATGCTCGACGAAATCCTCGTCGCGGGTCTTCATCCCGGTTCGACCCGTACCCCCACGACGCTGCATGCGATAGGTCGAGATTGGGGTACGCTTCAGATAGCCACCATGGCTCACAGTGACCGCCACCTGCTCATCGGCGATGAGGTCTTCGAGCTGGATTTCCGCAGCCTCGTCTTCAATGCGGGTGCGGCGCTCGTCTCCGTACAGCTTCCTGATTTCTTCGAGCTCTTTGATGATCACCCCGCGAAGTTTCTTCTCGGAGCCAAGGATCGACTCGAGCTCGGCGATGTTTTCCCGGGTCAGGGCCAGCTCCTTGGTAATTTCGTCGATCGAGAGCTTGGTCAGACGATGCAGTTGCAGCTCGAGGATGGCGTCGGCCTGAGCCGCGGTAAAGGGCTTTTCCGGATCGAGCTTGGGCGCGCGGCCGGTGGTATTGATATCGATCTTCTTCCCGGCGAAGTAGAGAACCAGGTGGTCGCGCGCGTCCGCCCGATTGGCACTGCCGCGGATAATCGTAATCACGTTGTCCAAGTGGTCGAGGGCCGTCTTGTAGCCTTCGAGAATGTGTTCGCGTTCCTTCGCCTTGGCCAGCAAGAAGGCGGTGCGGCGGCGGACCACGTCCACGCGATGGTCGATAAAGTACTGAATCGCCTGGATCAGCCCCATCTCCCGGGGCTGGCCCTGGATGACGGCCAGCAGGATCATGCTGAAACTTTCCTGCATTTGGGTGTGCTTGAAAAGCTGGTTCAGTACGATCTGAGGCTCGGCCCCACGCTTGAGTTCGATAACAATGCGCATCCCGTCGCGATCGCTTTCGTCGCGAAGGTCAGAGACGTCGTCGATGGTCTTGTTATTGACCAACTCCGCCATGCGCTCGAGCAGCCGCTTCTTGCTCACCTGGTAGGGAATTTCGGTAACAATGATGGCTTGACGGTCTTTGCTGAAGCTTTCAATGGCGGCTTTCGCGCGCATCATGAAACGACCGCGCCCGGTCTTGTAAGCCTCGAGAATTCCGCCCTTTCCGTGAATGATTCCTGCCGTGGGAAAGTCCGGCCCTTTGACAACCTTCAGAATCTCCGGGAGCGAAGCCTGAGGATTCACCACCAGCATAATGGTCGCGTCCACGATTTCCGTCAGGTTGTGCGGCGGAATATTGGTCGCCATGCCCACCGCAATTCCATTTGAACCATTGACCAGGAGATTCGGAAATCGCGTGGGCAGAACCAGCGGCTCCACATTGGAGTCGTCGTAGGTTGGAACGAAATCGACCGTGTCCTTATCGATGTCGGCGTTGAGATCCTCGGCCAGACGAGTCAAGCGACATTCCGTGTATCGCATGGCAGCCGGTGGATCGTCGTCGACGGAACCGAAGTTTCCCTGGCCATCTACCAGCGGATAGCGCAAGGAGAAGGTTTGCGCCATGCGCACCAGCGCATCGTAGAGAGCCGTGTCGCCATGGGGATGGTACTTGCCCATGGTCTCGCCCACAACTTTGGCGCACTTCACGAACTTGCGATTGTGCAGCAAGCCCATGTCGTACATGTGGTATAGAAGACGCCGATGCACCGGCTTCAACCCGTCGCGCACGTCGGGCAGCGCGCGGCCGATGATCACCGACATCGAATAGTCGAGATACGACCGCCGCATCTCCTCTTCAATGTTGACCGGTTGAATGTTGGCCGCGCCGGCTCCCCCGCCAGGGGGAGTCAGAGGAAGTTGCGGATTCTGCTCGTCAGCCATTGCTTCTGCTCTCGATTGGGTTCTTAGACTTTTTGGATAGTTCTATGTAAGTAATTGTTTATATTGGGCTTACCTAACATCTACACTAGTCTCATTATAGCACGCTTGGGCCTGAAACCCGCTCCCCAGCAATGAACTCGGGTGCCAAAAGCGACAACCAGGCGAGAAATCGTCCTTGAACCGGGAATGCGACGCGGACCGGAGCGGCGAGATCGGCGGTTGAGAGACCTAGGGTCGAGTGACGACCATGTTGGGTGCCGCGGGTAAGACGAAGTTGACTCCATTCTCCTGGTTTGTGCTGAGGGTTCGAGGTAGATCGAGTGCGGCAAGCTCGACGGTCCTAGTCCAATAGCCATCCCGCCAGTAATCCCCGCGAACATACAACTTGCCGCTGGCGATGACGTAGTCCTGGACCTGTTCTCGATGTCCATCGCGAAATACCAGTATGGCAGGAGGAAGCTGAGCTTGGCCGAGTTGCGCTGGGGCAGAGTGAACCGCCGATGGACTCTGAGCTGTGGACGAAATGGATTCGGAGTAATCCTGGCCGGCGCGAACGCTGCCGGCGGGAGCCCGGCCACCGTAGCGCACGTAACGGTCCCCCTGCCATACGATCATCAGGGGCTCGGACGGAGGCTCGGAAGGAGCAGGGCTAGGGCTCGATTGTACGACGACAAGTGGCGGTAACGGCTGGCCCGCCCAGCCATAAGGGTACTCCGCGTACGCCGAGTAGTCGGTGCCGAAGAAGACCAGGCTTGCCGGAAAACGGCCCGGAAATCCGAATCCGGGATTTCCGAATCCCGGGTGGGTGAATCCGGGACGGCCGAATCCGGGATGGCCTAGTCCGCCGCCGCTGAAGCCGCCTCGCGCCTGCGGGCTTGCGGCCACTGCCAAAGCCACCAGGAGAGGCGGGATGATCAGCCACTTACGCATGCCCAGCCCTATTAAGTGCCTGAGGGCACCTGGAAGTCAATCCCACGCTCGTCGTTCTGCTTGGTGGTAGCGCCAAGGTCCAAATCGGCCAGCGGGATCTTGCGGCGCGCACCGTCGCCGAGGTCGAACAGCGTATTGCCAACGATGGCGTAGTTTTCGATCTCCAGGCGTCGACCATCTTTGAAAACCAATACGGTAGCCGGCTGACTCGCGGGCGGATCGGTTTCGCTCGCCGGCGGCGGAGGAGTGGATCGAACTGCCACGTCCTCGGAGTCCGCCTTTGGAAGCCGAGCCGGCGTGCCCGGGCCACGTCGGTCGAAGACCGTGGGACCGCCGTCGTAGGCATCCGCCGCCGGATCATTCTGAGCGTCGGAATAGGGTATGTAGCCCGGGTCGTAGTAGGCGTAATAGGGCACGGCATAGACACCACCGAAGGGGACGAAACCGTTGTCCGGATGGTGGTGGTGGTGACCGTCGAAGGGCGCTGGCGCCGGATGCAAGCCAAAGAGTGGTCGGCTGTTGGGAAACGCCGGATTAAACCCTGGAGTGAACCCCCGCGGTCCGAGGGAGGTGACGCTGGGGAATAAAGGGCTGATCGCACGGCCGCCGAACCCGATCGACGTAACCGAGGGAGGAGCGGCATTGATCTGAGCCGTCGCGCTCACAGACAGAGCGAGCCAAGCCACAAGCGCGAGCAAGATCCAATTTGGGCGTCCCACCAGGTAATCATACTCCAGATTCTTGGACATTTGGCCCCCCTTTCCTTAGAACCGGCAAGCCCCAACCCAGGTTGGCTCATCGCGTGGGAGACAATTCGCGTATCTCGGCCAGGTGGGTATGGCGGCAGTCAAAAACGGATGGGCGGGAAACCAGCGATCAGCCGCGTCCCACTTTGGCCAACTGAACGAGGTTCCAAAGGGCGTTGCCCGTCAGCCACCCCCAAACGGATGCCAGGATCAGTTTGCGATAATTGGTCTCAAGCAGGTCGGTGGTGATGCCGGCAACGAAAATGAAGAGGAACGGCAGCGCTATAAGCTCGAATCCGGTCCCCGCGTGCGCCGTGCTTAGGCTCAGGATCAGGAAAAATAGAGCCAAAAGCAGAGGCACGCTGTTGCCAAAATAACGGGCTCGCGGCCAAAGCGAATACGTTGCGATGGCGAACGGAAGAGCGAGCACCAGCGATGGCCCGCCCTTGAGCAACTCGGACCCCACGCTTTGGTAGGCAGCACCCATGGCGAACGCGCGTGCGCTGAGGTCGATCCAGCGAAGGTGCTGAACTCCCTTCCAGCCCGCCTGTGCGTCAAATCGATAGGCGGCAAATAGCAGGGCGAACGCCACCGCGCAGGCCGTTGCCCAGATCGCCAGCGCAGCCAGCCGCCTGTTCGGTGCCACGTACCACATGAGAGCGAGCGAGACCGGCAGCAGCAACAGAAGTGAAAACTGGCATCCCACGGCCAGCGCCAAGGAGAGCCCCAAAAGCAAAATGCGACGCCAGTTCCATAGCACGACCTCGCGAGGAGCATACAAAGTGTGGGCCACCGCGATCGAGGTGAAGAAGGCACCGAATGTACCCCAGGTTGCCGGCATATCCGGCTGAACCAGCCAGAGCGTGCTGTTTTCGATCATCGCCGGGGAGAAGCAATAAAGAGACAGGGCGATAAATCCGCCGGCGTTTCCATACAATCTGCGAGCGACATACCAAAGGGAGGCGCCAAGCAGCACGCCGCAGACGGTATAGGGCAGCCGTGCTAGCCAACCCCAATAGCGAACCGATCGGATCGTCGCCATGTCCGGCGAGCGGGCGAATGCGGCCGACGCCACCAGATACCACAGGGGAGAGTGGTGAGGATCGTAGCCTTGGTTCTCTTCAATCTCAGCCGGGGGGCCACTGGCCGCTTCCAGCCTTTCCGGCGAAGGGGTTCCCGCGATTCCATTGCCCTGCCACTGGCGGACCCCTTCTTGCACTCGGAAAAGTTGCGCGGAGTCGACGTCCAACGGCGAAGTGCCGCGGGCGAGCAGCCACAGACACTGCCCCACAAAAATCAACAGCAGCGAGCCCGCTAAGACCTGCGGCCGTCCGAAACGCTCGCGGATAAAAAATTTACCCATGGTACTGGCGCCGAGTGTTTTACCATTTTTGAGGGCGGTTGGGAAATTTCACATGCATGAGGCCAGACCGGATCGTGAAGCCAAATTGGTCCAGGATGATCGCGAATCGCCGTCTCTGCTTCCGGCCTCGTCCTCGACCTCACGGCAACCGACACACCCAATCTTTCTCGGGCAGGACGGACTACGACCCGGATGGCGCATTTTTCTCTATCTGGGAATGGGAATTTTCCTGTACTTGATTCTCTCGAGCTTGGAGCCTTTGATTTCGGCCCAAGGCGCGGGCTGGCTGTGGCGCAGCATGTTCCTGCAGGCCGTGCTGGTTCTCTCGGGTTTGCTGCCGGCGTACGTCATGGCCACGATTGAGCAATGCCCGTTCGCCAGCTACGGGTTTCCCCTGCGTAAGGTGGGTGCGTGGTTCGGCCTCGGAGTTCTTTGGGGAATTCTGGCTCTTTCGGCGCTGATGCTGTTGCTATGGCTGATGGGTGTTTTTTCCTTTGGCGGCCTGAGTCTCCATGGTCCGCGCATCTTGCGGTTCGCGCTGTTTTGGGGCGTTTTCTTTCTTCTGGTGGCTGTCTTCGAAGAGTTCGCCTTCCGCGGCTATTCCCAGTTCACCCTGGCCCAAGGGATCGGGTTCTGGCCGGCCGCCTGCGTTCTGTCGCTGGTTTTCGGTGGGCTTCACCTATGGCTCAACGAAGGCGAGTCCGGGGTGGGGGCTCTGTGCGCCGCCGGGATCGGCTTGTTCTTTTGCTTTACGCTGCGCCGCACCGGAAGCCTGTGGTTTGCCTTAGGAATGCATGCCTCCTGGGATTGGGGCGAAAGCTATTTCTACTCGGTTCCCGACAGTGGGGGCACGATCGCCGGGCACTTGCTGAATTCCTCCTTCCACGGCGCTGGTTGGCTGACGGGGGGAACGGTGGGCCCGGAGGGAAGCGTGCTGGCGTTTGTCGTGATCGCAGCCAGCTGGGTGATGTTTGACCGAATCTATCCCGGTGAAAAGCGGAGCCACGGAGGACCGGGGGCCTCCTCAAAAAATGCCAGCCGTTCGCCGCGGGAATTGGAGTAGCCCGTTTGGCAGTCGGAATCCGAGACCAACGTCCTACCAGCTAGGGTGAGCTCGAAGGCCCGGGCAACACTTCCACCACAACTCCCGAAGCTTGGTCCTGCGAACGATACACGCGCTCGGTTGCTACAGCGAAGTCAGAGGGCTTGGCATCGGGGATATTGATAAACGTCTGCGGATTGCGGTCGGTCAGAGGAAACCACGAACTCTGCACTTGAACCATGATGCGATGTCCGCGCCGAAAAGTGTGATTGATGTCCGGCATGGTGAAGTTGATTTCTTCGACCTTGCCGGGTGTAAACGGTTCCGGTTTTTCAAAGCTGCGACGAAACTTCCCGCGGAAGGGTTCGCCGCGCACCAGTTGCTCAAATCCGTTGATGCCGAAGGGGAGCCGAGAATCGTCCGTTCGCGCCGTATCTCGGTCTTCCGGCTTAACCCCTTCGCGCCTGCTCTCACGAGAATCAGGAGGGTAGACATCGATCAACTTCACATCCCAATCGGAATCGGTGCCGGAGGTGGAAACGAAAAGGTGCGGCGAAACCGGACCGGCGATGGTAAGGTCTTGCTGCAAAACCGGCGTTTGATAGGCGAGGACGTCGGCTCGGGATGCGGCAAATCGCTGGTCGGACACCATGTACTCGGGGGGAACGTCCTGGGCAGGATAGCCTACAAAGGGCACGGGCCGGGCGGGATCGCTCACGTATTCGTCAAAGGCGGGAGCGTCTCGGCCCGGGGCATCGAAAGAAAGTCCGCCATGGATGCGAAAGTACAGGGTTCTGGACCGGGCATTTGCGGGAGGCCAGGCGGGATACCACTTCCAGACATTGGTGCCGGTTTCGAAGACATCAGCTTCGGAAAGCTTCGCCCTCGGGCCGCCTTTCAAATACCGCTCGAAGAAGGGGAAAAGAATGGCTCTGCGATAATATTCAGCGGCGTTCGAGCGAAAAGCAACGTGTCCGAGATGCGTGCCACTCCCCCGAGCCCAACCGCCATGCGCCCATGGGCCGATCACCAGCACGATGGAAATATCCGGATTATTCTCGGCGATCGCCCGATAGGTCGCGAAGGGACCTTCGAGATCCTCGGCATCGAACCAGCCACCCACGGTTAAGACCGCGCAGTGGATGTTCTTCATGTGGGGAGCCAGATTGCGCGCCTTCCAGTAGTCATCGTAAGTGTCGTGGCGCACCTGGTCGAGCCAGAGGATGTGGCCAGGCAGCTTCCTGGTCAAATTCTCGAGGGTTCCGTTGTTCAGAAAGAATTCGTAGCCGTTGTGCGTGCCGTAGTCGAACGGGACCGAAGTCTTCGGGGGAAACTCAGGATTGGCCTGTAGGCGGAAGGAAGTATAAAAATCGAAGTTCGCCGCCAGCATGAAGGCCCCACCGTGATAGGCATCATCGCCCATGAAAAGATCCGTCATCGGCGCCTGTGGCGATGCCGCCTTGAGCGCGGGATGCGAGTCAATGATGCTGGCGGAGGTGAAAAAGCCGGCGTAAGAGATGCCCCAAATTCCCGCGTTCCCATTGTTGTTGGGAACATTCTTCAGCAACCATTCGATGGTGTCGTACAGGTCGCTGCTTTCATCCACGTCTTTTCTGGATTTCTTGTCCTCAATATGAGGACGCATTTCAACAAACTTCCCCTCCGAGAGGTAGCGACCGCGGACGTCCTGAAACACGAAAATGTATCCCGCTCTGTCAAATTCGGTAGACGGGCCTAGGTGCTTGGGGTAATGCTCCACTCCGTAGGGGGACACGCCGTAGGGAGTGCGGTTGATCAGAAACGGGTATCGTTGAGAGCTGTCTTTCGGAATGTAGACGGCGGTGAACAGACGCACGCCGTCGCGCATGGAGATTCGGTATTCGTATTTTGTGTAATGCTCCCTGACATCGTAAGCCGGCGTCTCACGCTGACTTTGCCCAATCAGCGCCGCAACCAATAGGGCAACGACTGCGATGACCCTCAATCCAGGGGCTCGGCCTAGCATGCTTGCTCCATCCGGAGGAAACCGAATAGGCAAGCTACAGGTCTGCCGAGGAAACAGTCAAGCTGGGGGAGATTGCGCGGATGGCTCTTTGGGACCATGGGAGCCAAGGTCTCGTAGCGACGGCTAACCAGCCAACTTAGATGTCCAGATTCTTCACATCGAGCGCGTTGTCTTCGATGAACTTGCGGCGGGCTTCGACGTCTTCGCCCATGAGGGTGGTAAAGATCGTCTCACACTCGGCGATGTCTTCCAGTTTGACCGACAGCAGGGTCCGTCGTTCCGGATCCATGGTAGTTTCCCAGAGCTGCGGGGCAGTCATCTCTCCCAGACCCTTGTAGCGCTGCACGTCATAACCTTTGCGCCCTTCTGCGAGCACGTAATCGCGCAGATCACGAGCGGTGGCCTTTTCCGCGATTTCAGGTTCAGACCTCTTCTTGGCGGTTTTGACGGGCACCTCTTTGGCGGTCTTTTTCTGCGCCTTCTCCAAGTCCTCGCGTTCGGCGTCACTTAACTCTTCCTTCTCGCCGTTGCCATTACCCTCGGCCGCCGCACCCTTGCTAACGGTTTCGACCACGAAGGGGGGTTCGAGGTAGGACTCGATCTGCTTGAACTTGGACAGTAGTTGGCGGTATTCCGCCGTCGAGGCCAATTCCCAATTGATACGATGCTCGGCACCCTGCGAGTTGACATAGCGCACCTCCCAGAGAGTGTGCTCTTCGTCAAAACGCATCTCGACTGACTTGAACTGGCATTCCTTTTCGAGTCTCTTCAACTCTTTCTCGAGCTTCTCGATTTTCTTGGGCGGCGTCTTCTTGTCGCCTTCAAAATCATTCCGCTTGGAGAGGTCGAGTTTGGGCAGCAGATCGGTAACCTTCTCGTCGCGGACTCGTTTGTCCACCTTTTCAAACAGCTTCAAATACTCATCGAGAGTGGTGATGAACTTGGCGAGCGCCGCGCCCTCCAGTTTGGCCGCACCCTCGCCATGGCGCACGATCAGGCCCTCGGAGGCGCGCTTCACCATCACTTTGACGTATTCCTTCTCATCCTTGATGTATTGCAAGGACTTGCCCTTCTTGATGGAAAACAGCGGAGGCTGGGCGATGAACACGTTTCCCCGTTTGATCAAGTCCTGCATGTGGCGGAAGAAGAAGGTCAGCAGCAGGGTTCGTATGTGGCTGCCGTCCACATCCGCGTCGGTCATCAGGATGATCTTGCCGTACCGCAGCTTGGCGGCATCGAAATCCTCTTTGGAGATGCCCGTACCGAGAGCCGTAATCATGGCGCGAATTTCTTCGTGGCCAAGCATCTTGTCGTAGCGCGCCTTCTCGACATTAAGAATTTTCCCTTTGAGCGGCAGAACCGCCTGGAAACGGCGATCCCGCCCTTGCTTCGCCGTGCCGCCGGCCGACTCGCCTTCGACCAGGAACAGCTCACACCGATCGGGCTGGCGCTCGGAGCAGTCGGCCAGCTTGCCCGGCAAACCACCCCCGTCGAGTGCTCCCTTGCGCCGCGTCAGATCGCGTGCTTTCCTCGCTGCCTCGCGCGCCCGGGCGGCTTCAATCGCCTTGTTGATGATCTTGCGGGCCGCGGTTGGATTCTGCTCCAAGTACGCGCCCAATCGCTCGTTGACGAAGGCTTGCACGACCCCCGCAATATCGGAATTCAGTTTGCCCTTGGTTTGGCCCTCGAACTGCGGTTGGGAAAGCTTCACGCTGATGACCGCTACCAAGCCCTCACGCACGTCGTCGCCGGTCAGGTTCTCTTTGACGTCTTTGAACAGGCCCATCTGCTGACCAGCGTAGTTGATGGTGCGTGTCAACGACGTGCGGAAGCCCGACAAATGCGATCCGCCGTCCACGGTGTTGATGTTATTGGCGAAACTGAAGACCGTTTCCGAATAACCGTCGTTGTACTGCAAGCCGATCTCCATGACCACTCCCTCGCGCTCGGCTTCCATGTAAATCGGCTTATCGTGGAGCACAGATTTTCCCCGGTTCAGGTGCTTAATAAATTCCGCAATGCCGCCGTTGTACTTGAATTCGGCGGTCTTGGGCTCGCCAGTCTTGGCATCGGTCGTGCGCTCGTCGGTCAGAGTAATCAGCAATCCCTTGTTCAGAAACGCAAGTTCCCGCAGCCGCTGCGCCAAAGTGTCGAAGTTGAATTCGGTGACGGTGAGGATTTCCTTGTCGGGGAGAAAATGCACTTTGGTCCCGCGCTTCTTGGTGGCTCCGGCCTTCTTCAGTTTGGTCGTGGGCTCTCCCTTCGAGTATTGCTGCTCCCAGGTAAAGCCGTCCCGCCAGATCTCGAGCTCGAGTTCATGGCTGAGGGCGTTCACGCAAGACACTCCGACCCCGTGCAGGCCGCCTGAAACTTTGTAGGAGGAGGAATCAAACTTGCCGCCGGCGTGCAGACGAGTCATGACCACCTGGGCGGCAGGAATCTTTTCTCCGTCGATTTCCATGGCATCGACGGGAATGCCGCGACCGTTGTCGACCACGGTCACGGAATTGTCGATATGAATCGTGACTTCAATGCGGTCGGCGAAGCCCGCCAGCGCTTCATCGACGGAGTTATCGACCACTTCGTAGACGAGATGATGCAGCCCGAGCTCTCCCGTCGAACCGATGTACATGGCGGGGCGCTTACGAACCGCTTCCATCCCGCCCAACACTTTGATCGATTCCGCTGTGTAGGTGCCATTGCCTCCGTCCACAGGATTGCCCTTCCCGTTCTTGCTCTGGCCATCGACGGCAGGTGGGGAGATCTCTTTTGTTACCATTCCGCTCCGTGGAAATCTGTCGGAATCCAGAAGCCGCACCGCAGCCGGCTTCCGGTTCTCGGAATCATGTCAAGCTACTGAAATTACTAATACTTAGGCTGTAATACCCTGGGTAGAATTTTAGCACATTGGAAGCGCTTTTTCGACCCGGAATCGATCCGGTAAACCCTGGTGTTGTCAGCAGTTAGAGGGGGCTGCGCAGGGCTCCCAGGGTCTGGCGGCAAGCAGCGGGCAGCCACCCACCAATGAGACTGAGAATTGAGGCAGTTGGGCGGACCGAGGGAGGGCCGATTGCTCGAGAAGTCCCAGCGAACGCGAACCCAGTTCACCTATTCCCCCGCGAACGCTGGCTCTATTTATGCGCTGGCTTCTTGACTCGTTCGAAAGTCAGCTGCTCCACCAGTTGGGTGACTTCATCGTAGCTACCGCCAAGGAATGTGAAGGACACAATCGAACCCTTGGTCAGCATAGCGAGAGTGCTTTGATGCATGGTGATGCTGCCCATCGTCCTTTGGAAGTCGCGGCGCACGATGGGGCGGCCGTCGACGGG
>Ga0187778_10001477_pt1 | contig 16308 bp, 14 predicted proteins | sample 1015_Q2_SP5_20_M_FD_132418 | JGI IMG/M metagenome (GOLD analysis project Ga0187778, IMG submission 132418) | Tropical peat soil microbial communities from peatlands in Department of Meta, Colombia - 1015_Q2_SP5_20_MG | ecosystem: Environmental > Terrestrial > Soil > Wetlands > Peat | place...
CCGAGCTTGGAGTCGTCCACTTTAGCCAGGGTGGTGTTGCAGAAATCGAATGAAGCCTTCACGGCGGCAACCAGTTTGTCCTTGCCATCGGTTTCTTTCAGTTCCGCCACTTTTGGTTCGGGCGAGTCGCTGATTATCGCGCAAAGATGATTGTTGGTTTCTGTTACATGCATTACAAGATGAGCAAAACTCATCTGCTGCGGGGTGGGCTTGTAGTCGTACTTGTCGGCCGGCATCTCTTCTGCCGCTGCGACCAGGTTCTTCTGCTGCCGAGGAAGGATTTCTTTGAGCGCGCCGGAAACCGGGTTCTTAGTTTCCTGGGCGAATCCAATCATGCTAACTGCCAGAAAGACGGTGAGAGCGATCCCTGATTTCATTATTCCTCCAAATTCCTCCAAGTGTGCTCCCCAGCATACCTCTCGTGCTGCCGTCTGGGCCAGCGCAAGATTACTGTTTGGCAGGCTGCAGCTGAATACGAGGTCCCCGAGGCTTTCTTCGCATCTCCTCTGCCAGTTCCTTGATCTCCGTTAGGTCCCGCTGCATTTCGCTCCAGCCATACCAAAGAGCATAGTCAGGGCTGGCATGGAACGTCCCTTGAAATGTGCGCATGCGGTGCTCCAGGTACATCACGAACAATTTTTGCTCGATTACGGTCGGCGCGTCGTGAAAAGTAAGCAGATTGGGAAAGGCGTACTGGTAGTTGGCCGGCTTCGGCAAAATACCATCCTTGTACAGCAGCGCCACTACCCGAATGCCTTCGGCCATCAGGTGATCTGCGTTGCGGATCATGTCGTCGCCATATTCAAGCTGCTGCTTGGCGAAGTTTGCCGAGTGGCACTGGTTGCAGGTGTTGAGCATCTTATCGCGCTCGCGTTGCCAGTCTTCTTGTGTAAGGCGGGCCAAATCGGCGGCCTTGACTGTATTCAGCAGAGGCGTAGGTTTGCCATCAGGGTCGAGAACCCCCAGAGCCTGCAGGATAGTCGCACGGTCCGCAGCCCACTGCTTATCTTCGGGCATTGGTAACCGCACTGCGAGAAAACCCCAGGCGGTGCGCACTTCGTGATTGCCATTCTGCATGTGGCAAGTTTGGCAGGTGGGCGCGGCGGCATCAGCAGGCAGAACTCTCAGCTGTTTCAAATCGGTGCGCACGCCATGCTTGGAAGCGGAATACATTTCCCACTGGGGATGATCGAAACCCATGTGGCAAGTCTCGCAGGCCTGAGGCTGCCGGGCTTCTTCGACAGAGAAGGTGTGCCGGGTGTGACAGGCGTCGCACTGGGCTGCGCCGAATTCGGATCGGTTGCGGCGCAGTTCGACAATCTCGTCTGGCGTCTTGTTGCCGATCTTGTGGCAACCGCCGCATCCTTTCTCGCCTTCAGTCATGGCCATTGGCTGCCAGTGAATGGTTGGCATGGCCTTCATTGCCGCCCACGCAATCGCATGCTTGCCCTTGTTAAATTGCTCGACCTGAGTCTGATGGCAGGTGGAACAAGTTTCTGGCGTCGGAATCTTTACTTTCGCAACATCGCTTGCGGACGTGTGCTGGTCGCCATGGCAAGAGATGCAGGTAACCTCAACCTGACTGTGCTTGCTGAGCTTCCAATCAGAAACGATATGAGGCGTGACTTTAGTGTGGCAGTCGATGCATTGGGAAGCACCGATTGACTGCTGTCCAAAAGCAAAGTGAGCGATTGAAAACAGAGCAATAAAAAAAGTCGCAGCGCAGCGTTTCACAACAGCCCTCCTTGCGAGACGCCCAGAATTATCCAGTCGACGTGGTTCGCTGGCTGTGATTTTAGTCACAGTGGGTGAATATTTCGCAGGTTTTTGGTCATGCGGCCAGCGAGTGGAATTTCGGTGACTGTGCGTCAGCCGGCCAGATTACCTTCAGAAGGGGACGACCTTATGAATGCCTTTCTTTTTCTTCTTCTTGCTGGAGGCCATGTCGGCATCATCGGCCGTTTGTTGGCTGGAAGATGAGCTGGCTGAGTCACCCGTCTGGCCATTCGCTGCAGTCTGAGCTGTGTTGGTTTGCTGGTCGCCGGTTTGGATCTCGTTCACCTGTTGCGGCGGAGGCAGAGTCTGGGAATCCGCAGCGGGAACATTGGGTTTGAGTTCGTTGGCATCGGACGGAGCAACGTTAGGCTTAAGCTCGTTGGAATTAGCCGCGTCCGTAGATGGCGCGGGGTTGCCGATCGCCGCTGAAGCGTCGGTTCCGCCGGGCGGCGCTGTATCGGATCGTGGCACGGGCTGATCGGCAGGCGGCGTGCCTTTCCCGATCTCAACCGCAACCGAGTTGTTATCCGTTGTGCTCTTGCCTGGCGTCAATGTTGCCTTGGCTGCCTGTTGCACGACATCGCTTGCGCTCATTGGGGTGGGGTCGACCAGAGTCGGCTCACCGACGTGTGCCGCATCGGCGACACTGGGATGCTTCTCAAAATTCTTCATTAATTTCGATAGCGTACTGGGGGCCTTGCGGCTGTCCTCTTCAGCTTTGTTCTGAGCGACCGCAGCCTTGGTCGGCTTGGGCACTGACTGGTGCAGCGCGATGAGCCGCGCCCTGGCATCGTCGGCCCGGTCCATCACCGGATAACGCGTCAGAATGCGGGAATAAGCTTCCGCTGCACCCTTGGTGAAGGGCTCGATCATGCGGGCCTTATAGGGCTCATATATGCAGTTGGGCGGATTATTGAAAGCGATGCAGTTCGGACGCGCCCGAATCATGTTGATCTCGCCTTCGTAGGATTGTCCCAGCAGGTAGAGCGCTTCATCGGCTTTGCTGTAGAGCGGATATTTATCAACCAGCGAGCGCAAGCGGGCGATGGCAGCCGGATATGACTCGCGCAGGTAGTAGAAGCGACCTACGTCATATTCGCGTTCGGCAATCACTTCCTGCACTTCGCGCAAGCGCTGCTTAGCTTCGGGAACGAGCTTGCTATCGGGGAACTGCATGATCAACTGGCGGTACTCATCCTCAGCGCGCACGGCGTGGGTATAATCGCGATCCGGCTTTTCCATTTCCTGATAGTGGATGTTGGCGATTTTCAGCTGCGCCTCGGCGGCTTCGGACATGTTGGGGAAAAAGGTGATGAAATCTTTGTACTCGATCTCCGCCTGGGCCTGCGACGCAGAACCGCCCTCGGCATACCAGGAATCGGCAATGGCCAGCTTGGCGCGGGCAATGTATTCGGAATCGGGATAAGTGTTGATCAGGGTCTGGAGCGTCAGGCGGGCCACATCGAACCGATTGTGCTTCATCGCGTCCATGGCACGATCAAAAAGCACCTTGTCGGGCTGTTTGGAATCCACGTTGGCAATCGGGTTGTTGACTTTCTTGTTGGTACAGGCGACCGTGAACAACAGCCCGACCAGGAGCATTGCAACAATTGGACTTCGACGTGACATGAGACCTCGAAAAACAGCTTTGACCGTTCAAGTTTCCGGTTTGACTCAGACGCAATGAAAACTCAAGGCTCGCAACTAGACTTTCAATAATGTAGCTTCCGCGGCTGCCTTTAACAAATTTTGCGCGTTGGTAGTTGGATCGCCCTTGCCGAAGACGGCGTTGCCCGCTACCAAAATTTCGGCCCCGGCTCGGACCACCTGCGCGACGGTGTCCAAGTCGATGCCGCCATCGACCTCGATACGATAGCTGAGTCTTCGCTGCGCCCGCCACTCCGCCAGTTTGCGGATTTTGTGCACGGCATTGGGTATAAATTTTTGACCGCCAAAACCTGGATTGACCGACATCACCAGCACGTAATCCACGATGTCGAGGACTTCGGTTAAGGTCTCGACCGGAGTAGCTGGATTAATCACCACCCCAGCCTGCGCTTCGTGGCTGCGAATCAGATGCAGGGTGCGATTCAGATGGCGGCACGCTTCCTGGTGCACGGAGATCCAGTCTGTACCCGCGTCGGTAAAGGCCGGAATGTATTCGTCGGCGTTTTCGATCATCAAATGACAATCGAGTGGCAGGTCGGTTGCCTTTCGCAAAGACCGCACCACGGGAGGGCCAATGGTTATATTCGGAACGAAATGGCCATCCATGACATCCACGTGGATAACCGTGCCGCCGCCTTTGGCGGCGGCGTGCACCTGCTCAGATAAACGGCCGAAATCTGCCGACAAAATCGATGGTGCTAACTCGACCAAGCCAGGCTCCCGGAAGGACATCCGAATACCAAAATTCTAACATGCAGTTTCGGCGATGGGCGGTAATCGCAACCCTTAATTGGTCATCTTTTCAGTTCAACAGGTACAATCGTCATTCGGCTGGGAGAGCCGAAAGCAATTGTAGGATTCTTAAATTCACATGAATATGCGAGTCCGCAAAGCGGTATTTCCTGCCGCCGGTCTGGGTACACGTTTCCTGCCGGCTACCAAAGCCCAGCCCAAAGAAATGTTGCCCCTGGTGGACAAGCCGATCATTCAATACGGGGTCGAAGAAGCTCTGGCCGCAGGCTGCGACCAGATCATTATCGTGACCGGCCGTGGCAAGCAAGCCATAGAAGATCATTTCGATGTGAGTTACGAACTGGAGCGCATGCTGCAGGACCGCGGGAAAACCGATCTTCTGGAAATCGTGCGGCGTATTTCCGATTTGATTCACGTCGCCTATGTTCGCCAGAAAGAAGCGCTAGGACTGGGGCACGCCGTGTTCACCGCCCGAGAATTGGTGGGCGATGAGCCGTTCGCCGTGCTGCTCGCCGATGACGTGATCGACGCTAACCCTCCCTGTTTGAAGCAGATGATCAATGTTTTTGAAAAAGTACAATGCTCGGTGATCGCCACGCAGATTGTCGAAGGCAAAGCGATCTCCGCTTACGGTGTGCTCGATGTACAACCGGTTCAAGGGCAGTTTGATGGCCGCTTGTATGAAATTCGCAACATGGTGGAGAAGCCGCGGCTGGAAGAAGCGCCTTCGAACCTGGCCATTATCGGGCGTTACATCCTGACTCCGACAGTTTTCGAAACCTTGTCCCAGACGCCGGCAGGCGCCGGCGGGGAACTTCAGCTGACAGATGGGATGAAGCTGTTGCTAAAGCGAGAGAAGATGTACGCCTATGTTTACGAGGGCAAGCGGCATGACACAGGCGACAAGCTTGGCTTTCTGAAAGCCACGGTGGAATTTGCCCTCAAGCGCCCGGATCTCGGAGAAGCATTCCGAGAATACTTGAAAAATCTGAAACTTTAGCGAGCTTACGATTCCCCGAGGGTCATCTTCAACTTCCTCGACTTTTCTTCCACGCTGTTGGCCAGGTTCTGTTTGTGAGCGTCGAGTTTCTTGGCCAGGGCGGCGCTTCCCAGAGCTAATATCTGCGCAGCGAGGATTCCGGCGTTGGTTGCGCCTGCTTTTCCGATGGCAACGGTTGCGACTGGAATACCCGCAGGCATCTGCACCGTGGCGAGCAAGGAATCGAGTCCATTGAGTGAAGTGGAAGGAATGGGAACGCCAATCACGGGCAAGCTGGTATGAGCTGCGATCACCCCTGCCAAGTGCGCCGCACCGCCTGCGCCGGCGATAACGACTCGGATTCCGCGATCCGCCGCTTTGCGAGCGAATTCTGCGGTTCGCTCCGGCGAACGATGGGCGGAGGTGACATCAATTTCGTAATTGATCCCGAAATCTTCAAGCGCTTTGGCCGTCTCACGCATGATGTCGAGGTCGGAGTCACTTCCCATCACGATAGAAACTACTGGCTTGCTCATTGGTCTCCTTTCAATTTGTGTTGCGCGACCTTTCCGGTACGCTGGGCAACCGGAGCAAGCAATCGCAGGATTTGCCGGCAAGATGCCGGCGCTACTCGGTCGAGCTATCTTTTCAACGCTCTGGCGGCAATGTCTTTGCGATAATGTGCGCCCTCAAAACCGATTTTGGCCACGGCTGCATACGCCCGGTCGACAGCGGTATTCAAATCGGAAGCTCGCGCAGTTACACCGAGCACCCGTCCACCGGCTGTGAAATAAGCGTTGTCGCGGGCGGTTGTGCCGGCGTGAAAGACCTCTATCCCTTCCAGTTTCCCAGCCTCATCAAGGCCGACAATCTTCTTCCCGGCTTCGAATGTACCGGGATAGCCGCCGGAAGCCATGGCTACGCAAACCGTGGCATCCGGTGACCAACGAAAATCGCCATCGCTGACGCGGCCTTCAATGGTTGCTTCCAAGGCTTCGAGCAAATCGCTTTCCAGGCGCATGAGGATCGCCTGCGTCTCCGGATCCCCAAAACGACAGTTAAACTCCAGCACCATGGGCCCGCGTGCTGTCATCATCAAGCCACAATAGAGCACGCCGCGATATTCGGCGCCCTCCGCTTTCATGCCGGCAATGACGGGCCGAGCAATGTGCTGTAAGAGCCAATGTTGCATTTGAGCGTCCAACATGGAGCGAGTGGAAAATGCGCCCATCCCACCGGTATTTGGACCGGTGTCGCCATCGCCAACCCGCTTGTAGTCTTGCGCGGCGGCCAGGGGCACAACCCGTTCTCCATCGCTGAGCACCAGGAACGAAATTTCTTCTCCTTTAAGGCATTCCTCCACCACCACGCACAAGCCGGCATTGCCCAGCATTTTGCCACTGAGCATCTCAGTTGCGACTGCAGTGGCCTCGTCTTTGTTACGGCAAATCACAACGCCTTTACCGGCGGCCAATCCGTCAGCCTTAAGCACAACTGGCATGTGGAAATGCGGCAGCGCGTCACGGAACTCCTCCAGTGATTTGCAAATGGCGTAATGTGCCGTCGGAATGTTGCAGCGCTGCATGAATTGTTTGGCGAAACTCTTGCTTGATTCCAGCCGGGCGGCTGCCTGAGTTGGACCAAAGATTTTCAGTCCTCGCCGAGTGAACTCGTCGACGACGCCTAATGTGAGGGGTAATTCGGGACCCACGACCGTCAGATCGGGTTGGATTTGGTCGGCGACGGCAAGAAGCGACTCGATGTTTCGCACATCCGCAGGAACACACCGCGCATCAGCAGCAATACCGCCGTTGCCGGGCGCGCAATAGAGTTGGGAAACGCGCGGCGATTGGCGCAGCTTCCACACCAGCGCGTGCTCGCGTCCACCACTACCGATAACCAGAACCTTCATATTCGGACAGACAAGGTTAGGTGGAAATCAGGAAATTTTCAAATTGGCATAGCCGGGTTGCGGCCCATAATTGGCCGGGGACGATCATCGAGAGCGGGCAAGCAATATTTACTTGCTGGCAACACGTGCCGCACAGCCGGTTAGTGGTGCAGTCTGGCAAGGGATGCGAGCCAGACGCGCGCGGCTCCAACGCCGCGCAGACGCCTCAACCTGGCTGCGCAAAAGCCGCTTGGGATGACAATCGAACTACACCACTACTCACAGCCGTATTAACTGTGCTTAATGCATCGTATAATTTGAACCACATGATCACCGTCTCCAAAGAAGACTATTTGAAAGCTATTCTCGAGGCGGAGAGCGAGGGCGAAACGGTTATTTCTGCCACCCTCTCCCACAGGCTGTCGGTTTCGCCTCCCGCCGTAACCATGGCGCTGCGGCGGCTGAAGAAAGATGGACTGGTGCGTGTGCAACCGGACGGGCGTGTAGGACTGACGCCAGGGGGACGAAAGATCGCGCGCAAGCTCACGTTGCGGCACCATCTCATTGAACGCATGCTCGCCGAAATTTTCGGAATGGAGTGGTACAAGGTCCACGATGAGGCGGAACACCTGGAGCATGCGGTTTCCCCTGATTTTGAGTCGAAGTTGTTAAGTAAGCTGGGGCGTGGCGGCGCTTGCCCTCACGGCAATCTGAGCGAACTGGAGAGTCCTGCGAGCCGGCGTCGGCGTGGGCTGTTATTACTTTCGGAAGCTGAGGCTGGCAAGAGCTATGTGGTGAGCGGAATTTATGAGCGCGACCGGCAGTTGCTGGAATTTCTGGAACACCGCGGAGTTCGTCCCGGCGCCCGCCTGCGTGTCGCGGGAAGAAACTACGATCAAACTCTTACCATGCAGACTGACGCAGGCACCGTCGCGTTGGGCCACTCGGCTTCCGAAAGGGTGTGGGTGACGGGAGACCGTCATCCGCCCACTAAGCCCGCTTCTTAGACGGCCGGGCGTGCCCCAAGCAATTACTTCAGTAATTAACTGTAGTTTACATCTACAGCTATACTCATGCTAATATCGTAAGACCCTCCTCAGGTGGTTCCCTAACGATGGCGACCAATGTAATCAATTCCGGCGAACAGGCTTGGCGGTCTGAAGCAATTCAGCCCAGCCTGCCGGAGGTGTACAGCACTTTACCCGTTCCCAAGACCTCGGCGGTGCTGCACAAGCTCCTGGCTTTTGCCGGACCCGGTTTTCTGGTTGCGGTTGGTTACATGGATCCCGGCAACTGGGCGACCGACCTGGCGGGCGGCTCGCGCTATAACTACACGCTGCTTTCGGTCATCATGCTGTCTAATTTCATGGCCATCCTGCTGCAGGCATTGGCCATAAAGCTGGGAGTGGTGACGGGAAGGGACCTTGCCCAGGCCTGTCGTAATCATTTCAGCCGTCCAGTTTCATTCGGGCTTTGGGTATTTGCCGAAATCGCGATCGCAGCGTGTGATCTGGCGGAGGTGATCGGCTCGGCGATCGCCCTGAACCTGCTGTTTCACATTCCGCTGATCTGGGGCGTGTGTCTCACCGCGCTCGACGTACTGGTGATCCTTTTCCTTCAACAGAAGGGATTTCGCTTTCTGGAGGCGCTGGTAATTACGTTGATCGCCACCATTGGCGTTTGCTTTGGGCTGGAGATTTTATTTTCGCAACCGAGCCTGGCGGGCCTGTTTTCCGCCTTCTTTGTGCCATCTGTGCAAATCGTTCGTGATCCGGGAATGTTGTACATCGCCATCGGCATCCTGGGTGCGACGGTGATGCCGCACAATCTCTACCTGCATTCCGCCATTGTGCAGACGCGAAATTTCGAGCGCACTCCGGAGGGCAAACGGGAAGCCATCCGCTACTGCACCATCGACTCGACGGTTGCTCTTATGTTTGCGTTGTTCGTGAATGCAGCCATTTTGGTGGTTTCAGCGGCAACGTTTTACCGCAGCGGATACCATCAGGTAGCTGAGATCCAGGATGCTTATAAGCTTCTTTCACCGCTGCTCGGCGTAACCGGGGCAAGCACAGTTTTCGCCTTAGCGCTGCTGGCTTCGGGCCAGAATTCCACTTTGACAGGAACTCTGGCAGGCCAGGTAGTGATGGAAGGGTTTCTCAGCATCCGATTGCGCCCCTGGCTGCGGCGATTAATTACACGGGCTCTCGCGATTATTCCTGCGGTGCTGGTCACGGCACTGTGGGGTACGCGAGGCACGGCCAATCTGCTGGTTTTCAGCCAGGTAATCCTCAGCATGCAGCTCAGCTTTGCGGTTTTCCCTCTCGTTATGTTCACGAGCGACCGCGCTAAAATGGGTGAATTCGTCAATCCACGCTGGTTGAAGTCTCTCTCCTGGGTGACCGCCGTTTTCATTGCGGTCCTCAATGCATGGCTTCTGGTTCAGGCGCTGCACGCATAAGAAGCGATCAACTGCAGCGGTTTCTCGAAAACGACTAAAATGTATTCAGCTGGTGTGACGCCGATGCGTGCTGCCACGTTCCAGCATTTATTTTTTCAGGAAGGCAGTTATGAATAGCTTTAATAGCCGCTCCGTTCTCCGAGTTGGTGGCCGGGATTACGAAATCTATCGTATCGACGCGATCGACAAACGGGGAATCTCGACCGAGCATCTGCCGTATTCATTGCGCATTCTTCTGGAAAATCTGTTACGCACAGAAGATGGGCGAAATGTTACGGAGGGTGACATTCGCGCTCTTGCTTCCTGGAGCAGTGAGTCGAAGCCAGACAAAGAAATTGCATTCACTCCCGCCCGCGTGCTGATGCAGGATTTCACCGGCGTTCCCGCGGTGGTGGACCTTGCGGCGATGCGCGATGCCATGAAGCGCCTCTGCGGTGATCCTTCGCTAATCAACCCCCTGCAGCCCGCTGAATTGGTAATCGACCACTCCGTGCAAGTCGATCAATTCGGCACCGCGAATGCATTACAGCTGAATGCAGAGCTCGAATTCCTTCGCAACAAGGAACGTTATGCGTTTCTGCGCTGGGGGCAAACTGCATTCCGCAATCTGGCCATTGTGCCGCCGGATACCGGCATCGTGCACCAGGTCAATCTCGAATATCTGGCGCGCGTCGTGTTCGTGCAGGAATCGCCGGGCAAGCGTCGCGCTTATCCCGACACGCTCGTAGGCACGGATTCGCACACGACCATGATTAATGGTCTCGGAGTGCTGGGCTGGGGAGTCGGCGGGATCGAAGCAGAAGCGGCAATGCTGGGGCAGCCAGTGTCCATGCTGATCCCGCAAGTTGTGGGCGTGAAGCTGATGGGGAAGCTGCGAGAAGGCGCGACTGCAACTGATCTGGTGCTGACCATCACCGAAATGCTGCGCAAACATGGGGTAGTCGGGAAATTTGTTGAGTATTTCGGTCTCGGCCTGCCGGAGCTTCCGCTGGCGGATCGCGCGACCATCGGCAACATGTCGCCGGAGTATGGCGCGACCTGCGGCATTTTCCCGGTGGACAAGGAAACTCTCAGCTATCTGCGTTTGACAGGACGCTCGGAGGAGCAGATCGCGCTGGTCGAGTCATACTGCCGGGAGCAGGGCTTGTTTCATGAGGAAAAGACTCCGGAAGCGCAGTATTCCGAGCTGCTGTCGCTTGATCTGGCGACGGTCGAGCCAAGCCTCGCCGGCCCGAAGCGTCCGCAAGACCGCGTAGCACTTTCTCAAGCGAGGCAATCATTCGAGCAGGCCTTGCCGTCCCTGATGAAACCGGGCAAAGCGGCGGCGAAAGCCGCGGAAACAGTCTCGGGAAATGGACATCTGCACCACGGCAGCGTGGTCATTGCTGCGATCACGAGTTGCACAAACACATCCAATCCGTCGGTTATGCTTGCCGCTGGTCTTCTGGCCAAAAAGGCCGTAGAACGTGGCTTGCAAGTGCCCGGGTGGGTGAAGACGTCCTTAGCGCCGGGATCCAAGGTGGTTCGCGATTATCTGGAGCGCGCCGGCCTGACTGGTTATCTTGAAAAACTGAAATTCCACATTGTGGGATACGGTTGTACGACGTGCATAGGAAATTCAGGACCGCTGCCCGAGGAAGTTTTGCGCGCAATCGATGCCGACAATCTAGTGGTTGCATCGGTGCTCTCAGGCAATCGCAACTTCGAAGGGCGGATCAATCCAGATGTGAGGGCAAATTACCTGATGTCCCCGCCCCTGGTTGTGGCCTTTGCTTTGGCGGGACGGATTGATCTGGATTTGCGCAAAGACCCCATTGGCACGGACAAGCAAGGCAGCCCGGTTTATCTCGCTGACCTTTGGCCAACACGGCGCGAGGTAGAGGAAGCGATCAGCAAGTCGATTTCTTCCGACATGTTCCGGAGAACGTATGGTGAGGTCTACCACGGAGACGAACGATGGCGTGCTTTGGCGGTTCCTAAGGGAGAGACCTACGCGTGGGATCCCGATTCCACTTACATCCGCCGAGCCCCATATTTCGATGGCATGACGGTTCAACCAGCCGGCGTCGCAGATATCAAGAATGCGCGCGTGCTGGCGGTGCTCGGTGACAGTGTGACTACCGATCATATCTCGCCGGCCGGCTCGATCAAGAAGGACAGCCCGGCTGGGAAGTACCTGATGGAACACGGGGTGAAACCGGCGGACTTCAATTCCTATGGCTCGCGCCGCGGCAATCATGAGGTGATGGTTCGGGGCACATTTGCCAATGTGAGACTGCGCAATAAAATGGTTTCCAATCTCGAAGGTGGATTCACACGCCATCTGCCGGATGGCGAAGAGATGACGATTTTTGAGGCTTCAGAAAAATATATTCGCGAAGGTGTGCCACTGATAATCATTGCGGGGAAAGAATACGGTTCCGGATCGTCACGGGATTGGGCCGCGAAAGGGCCGCGCCTGCTCGGGGTACAGGCTGCCATCGCGGAAAGCTATGAACGCATCCATCGTTCGAACCTCGTCGGCATGGGGATTCTGCCGTTGCAGTTTCTGGCCGGCGAGAATGCTCAGTCTCTGGGATTAAGCGGCGAAGAGGTTTTTGAGATCAGCGGGATTCGCGACCTCGTCGAACACTTCGCTCCCGGGCGCCAGGTAAGAGTGAAGGCCACCAACAAAGAATTTAGCGCACTGGTGCGGATCGACACGCCGCAAGAGGCGCAGTACTACGCCAACGGCGGCATTCTGCAATTTGTGCTGCGGCAACTGCTGGCGGGCCGGCCGAAGCCGGAACCGGTGACAGCTTGAGTCAAAGTGCAACTGCTGCTAACTGCGCCAACCAGGTCTGCTTTAGAAGAGCTTTGATGAGTCCAACAGGATCGTGACTGGGCCGTCATTGACCAGCTCGACCTGCATCATCTCCTGAAAACGGCCAGTTTCGCAGGTCAGGCCGGTAGCGCGGATGCGCTCGACAAAGTATTCGTAAAGCCGGTTGGCCTGCTCTGGAGGCGCTGCACTGTCGAAGGACGGGCGTCGGCCGCGGCGTACGTCTCCGTAGAGCGTAAATTGGGAGACGACCAGCACGGCACCGTGAATGGCCGCAACGTCCAGGTTGATCTTTTTGTTTTCATCCTCGAAGATACGCAGTCCCGAGATTTTTTCCGCCAGGTAATCGGCGTCTTTCTCAGAGTCGTCGCGCGAGACGCCCAGCAAGACAAGCAGGCCGCGGCCGATTCTGCCCACGACCTCGTTTTTTACCGTCACCTGAGCCCGACTCACGCGTTGGATGACGGCGCGCATGCTACTCCCAGAAATGGAATGCGAGAATGATACACGCCGCCTGGAGAATGATGATGCGCACACGCCCGTTTGACCAGGGTAACTGTCAGGAATTAGGATGCTTGTGGGCAGTGGCATGAGCCTCCGCGTTTCGCCTTTTGTCGTGGCGGAACTCTCCTTTACACCGGTTTGTACGGGCCATTAGACTACTCATTCCTTTTCAACTCAGTGGGAGGCAGATGCGTATGGCAGTTGCCACAAAAAAGGAGCTGGCAGAGAAAGTCAAACAGATCATCAGCGAGCAATTAGGAATCGATGAGGCTGACATCACGCCGTCCGCCACTTTTAACGAAGACTTAAAGGCAGATTCTTTGGACCAGGTTGAGCTGGTGATGGCGCTGGAGGAAGCATTCGACTTAAGCATCGCTGACGAGGACGCGGAAAAGATTCTCAAGGTGCAGGACGCCATTGATTATGTGGAGAAACACGCAAAATAGTACAAGGAGAACGCATGGCAGCCGTGGATGAGAAAGTGAAGCAAATCATTGTGGAGCAGCTGGGCGTGGATGAAGGTGAAGTGACCCAGAACGCTTCCTTTGTGGATGATTTAGGCGCGGATTCGTTGGATACAGTGGAACTGGTGATGGCCTTTGAAGAGGCTTTTGAAATCGAGATTCCCGATGAGGACGCGGAGAAAATCCGCACCGTGCAGGATGCGGTGGATTACATCTCCAAGCACGCGAAAGGCGGGAAGTAGTTGGTGCGACGGGTTGTTGTTACTGGGATTGGCCTGATCTGCGGAGTCGGGAACACGACCGGGGAAGTCTGGCGCAACCTCCTCGCGGGCAGGTCGGGAATTTGCCGCATCACGCAGTTTGATGCTTCCCAATTTGCATGTCAGATTGCGGCGGAGGTTAAGAATTTCGACCCGCTGCAGTTCATCGATAAAAAAGAAATCAAGAAAATGGGACGCTTCATCCACCTGGCCATCGCGGCGGCGGATGAAGCGGTCGAGTCTTCCGGCCTGAAAGTCACCCCCGACAATGCCGAGCGGACTGGCGTGCACATCGGCTCGGGAATCGGGGGGTTTGATGTTATTGAGCGGGAACACAAGAATTTATTGAATGGAGGTCCGCGCAGGATCTCGCCATTCTTTATTCCCGCCGCCATCGTTAACTTAGCCGCTGGGCACGTCAGCATACAGTTTGGCGCGAAAGGGCCGAATGAGGCCGCATGCACTGCGTGTACCTCGAGCGCGCATTCGATCGGCGATGCCTACAAGATCATTGTTCGTGGCGATGCGGACGTGATGATTGCCGGCGGCTCGGAGGCAGCCGTCACTCCGATGTCGGTGGGCGGTTTTGGCGCGATGCGCGCGCTTTCCACTCGCAACGATGCGCCGGAGAAGTCCAGCCGGCCCTGGGATTCGGCTCGCGATGGATTCGTCATCGGGGAAGGCGCGGGAATTCTGATCCTGGAAGAACTGGAGCTTGCTCGGCAACGCGGGGCCAAGATGTTAGCCGAAATTGTGGGTTACGGAATGAGCGGCGACGCTTACCACATCACGCAACCGGCCGAAAACGGCGACGGCGCTTACCGGGTGATGCAGAATGCCTTGAAGGATGCGGGGATTCAGCCGGAACAGGTTGGCTACATCAACGCACATGGCACTTCGACCGACATTGGCGACAAGCTGGAAACCATTGCCATCAAGCGGGCATTTGGCGATCACGCTTACAAAGTGCAAGTGAGTTCGACCAAGTCGATGACCGGGCACCTGCTGGGCGGGGCTGGCGGCCTCGAGGCTGGCATCACGATACTTGCCCTGCGTGATCAGATTCTGCCGCCTACGATAAACCTCGAAAACCCCGATCCTGAATGTGATCTGGATTACGTGCCTAAGCATGCCCGCAAAGCTAGTGTGGAATACGCCATGTCCAACTCTTTCGGATTTGGCGGAACCAACGGGGCTCTGCTGTTTCGCCGCTGGACGGAATGAGGCACCGGTCGCGAAATTCTCCTAATCTGTTCTCTCGCAAGCAACACGCGATTGGCATGACACTTTAGGCCACCTGTGCCTGGTTCACTCGGTCATGGCCGCCCCAGGGTCGGGTAACGCGACCTTGGTACTGGGGAATTGTCCTTTTTCGCTTTTGCCAAGGTTCACAAGCCGCGCCAGAATGGGTTTTGAGGCCGCACATGCTCATGGACCGAGGTTTGGGAACCGCTGTCGTGCCGCTTCCAGTCAGCCGCAAAGCTTCCGCCCGCGCGGCATTAATTGAACTTAAAGATCCGGTCAGAGGCATGATTTCGGATTGTTTTCGACAATTCGGGATCGAGACCACGATTCTGGGTCCGGACGCTGGGGAGCGGCTGCAGCGTGAAAAATTCGAAGCCTGCGTGTTGAAGCTGTCTTCTCCGGCTGGACCAATCATGGAAGTGGCGCGAAATTCTCCATCCAATAGCCGGATGATCATCTACGGGTTGGGGGGCAGCGCGCAGGACGCCCTGCGTTTTTCCAAGTATGGAATCAACGCTGTATTCCGCGAGCCGCTGGAGCGCACTGCGGCCGTCAAGCTGGTGCGTGCCACGCAGATGCTCGTCCTTCATGAGATGCGGCGTTACGTGCGTGTTCCGGTGATTACGGAAACTAATGTGATCGTGATGAACGAAAATCGCCGCTTTGTGGCTAGCAGCATTGAAATCAGTTCAGGCGGCATGTCCATGCGCAGCAATGAAGACCTTGCGCCGGGCCAGACTGTCGAAATTTCCTTTGCCCTGCTGACCCTGCCGCGAGTGTGGGTGCGGGCTAATGTGAGTTGGCGCAACCCAGCTGCGAGGGCGTTTGGCATTCGCTTCGATGCCGCTGATGCTCGACGCCTCCGGGTCAAAGACTGGGTCGATTCTTACCTCGAGAATTAGCCAGCCCTCCAGGAACGCCTACACGAAATTCAAACTGACAGTATAAAATCAAAGGAACGATGGCGAGTTCTTCGCAGCTTGTGCAGATCGAGCTTGCTCCACCTTTGCGCCAGCCCAAACCGAGTTGGCTCAAAGCCAAGGCACCGGCCGGGGGAAATTTCCACCATTTGAAACGGCTGGCGCGGGACCTTGGGCTGCATACCGTTTGTGAATCTGCACAATGCCCCAACATTGGAGAGTGCTGGAACCACGGCACCGCGACCTTTATGCTCTTGGGAGAGATATGTACCCGGCGCTGTGGGTTTTGTGCGGTGCCCAAGGGTAAGCCGCTGGCCATTGACTGGGAAGAGCCCCGGCGTGTGGCAAAGGCGATAGCAAGTCTGGGCGTCAAGCATGCAGTTGTGACCAGCGTAAACCGCGACGATGACAATCTCGGGGGCGCCCGGATCTTCGCTGAGACCATCCGCGAAATTCGCCAGCTCTCGCCAGGATGCCGGGTCGAGGTTCTAATTCCTGATTTTCAGGGCATTGATGAGGCGCTGCGAATCGTACTCGACGCCCGCCCCGATGTCTTGAATCACAAC
>Ga0187778_10001478_pt1 | contig 16294 bp, 17 predicted proteins | sample 1015_Q2_SP5_20_M_FD_132418 | JGI IMG/M metagenome (GOLD analysis project Ga0187778, IMG submission 132418) | Tropical peat soil microbial communities from peatlands in Department of Meta, Colombia - 1015_Q2_SP5_20_MG | ecosystem: Environmental > Terrestrial > Soil > Wetlands > Peat | place...
CTTATCGCCGCCGACCTCAAGCCGCATCCGGCCGATCTCGATCCCGTTGGGAGTGGTTCTTCGTGCATGCGCGTCGTTGGTTTCTCGCAACCGCCATGGCCGGTCTGGCGTCCGCGGCCGCACGGCCGCTCACACCGACCGACGCGGTCGGTGGTCCTGTGGCGCCAATTCTGCTGCGCCGTGCGCTCGAGGCATTGGAGCAGCACCGTGACCGCATCGAATACCGGGACGTCATGGCCATCGCGGATTTCTCGCTACCTTCGCGCTCGCCGCGACTGCACCTGCTGAGCCTCGCAGACGGGAGCGTGACGTCGCATTGGCTCGCACACGGACGGGGTCGGATCCCGCCCATACCGGCTGGCTCGAGCACTTGATTCAGATCCGCCTGGCACGCGGGCGGCTGATCTACGCAGACAGAGCCTGAGAAGTCGACTCCGAACAACCTGCTCAATCGGCAGACGCGCGCCGCGTCGCAGGCGCGAGGATTCTGCGGAAGGTGAGGTTGATGCGAGGCCCGCACCGGACGGATTCTTTTGGGATTGCGTGCGTCCAAAACCTCTGGGTAGGGCCCTGCATGAGCAGCAGGCTGCCCGACCTCAAACGCAATCTTACCGGACTCAAGTCCCTACGGGACTTATGTCGCATGACAAAAGTCCGCTCCTGCCCAAGACTGACGGACGCTATCCTGGGCTCGTCCCCTAGCTCAGGCTCATCGTCGCTGTGGTTGCCCATGCTGTCGTTGTTGTCGCGGTAGAAGTTCAGCAGCACGCTGTTGAATTCTCCCCCAAAGCATTCGATGCGCCCCTTGATCTGCGCCAGCGTGCTGCTCCACGGAAGCGGTTCCAGGTTTATGCCGGAATACCTGTAGCGAGCGTCTGCGTCACCATACCAGGCGGTCAGGCGGGGCTGCAGATGCTTCCTGCCCCATAGCACAATCGATTCACTGCGCCAAGGAACCTCGTCGATGAGGCGCTGGAGCAATCCTTCCGCTGGTTGGCCCAGCGGCACCTCCTCCGCATAGAACACCTCCGCATCCGGTATATCCAGACGAGTCAGTGCCGAAAGCGCAGCGGACAAATGTCTCATAGCTGATTCAGCCGGACGCGGAAATTGATCATGGACCGCGGCCTATCGACAGGGCCAGACTTTTGCATAGATTCGGCGGGAGAGCAGGCTCGAGATGCGCACTTTTGCAGAGAAGGTCAAGAACGGAGATTTCGTAGTTACCGCGGAACTCACACCTCCGAAGGGCACCGATCTATCCGAGGTGTTTACGAAGGCGGAGTTCCTCAGCCACTGGGTCGATGCCGTGAACCTCACCGAGTCGCCGCGTGCCCTGATGACGATCGCCCCGACCGCAGTGGCGCGATTGCTGCTCGAGCGCAATGTCGAGTCGATCGTTCAGATGACGGCACGCGATCGAAACCGCATCGCCATTCAGGCGGATCTTCTGGGTGCCGCCGTGCTCGGTGTGCGCAATTTTGTCTTCATGGGTGGAGATTCCCCGGCGAAAGGGGACCATCCGGATGCCAAGCCGGTCTTCGATCTGACCGCGAGCCAGATGGCGGCCGCGGCCCGCGAGCTGACGTTGGGTCGCGACATGTCGGGGAAGCCACTGCGGGGCGTGCCGGAACTCTTCTTTGGAGCCACGGTCAATCCGGGCGCGGTTGATCTGCAGGCCGAGATCGTCAACACGCAGCGCAAGATTGACGCGGGTGTTCAGTTCCTCCAGACACAGGCGATCTTCGAGGTAGCGACGCTGGAGAAATTCCTGGACACCGTCAAGCCGAAGGGAGTGGCCATTCTCGGTGGCATCATTCCGCTGAAGTCCGCAAAGATGGCAACGTGGCTGAACAAGAACCTCGCGGGCATCCACGTGCCTCAGGCGCTGCGCCGGCAATTGGAACACGCGTCAGGCCCTGAGGCGGAATTGGAAACCGCGGTTGAAATTGCTGCTCGCACCATCCGGGAAGTTGCCGAGCTTTGCGACGGCGTGCACGTCATGGCGCTCGGCTGGGAAACGCATATACCGGCCATGCTACGCCGCGGCGGCGTCCGCCCGTAACGCGTGGCTTGCCAGCGATCCGCCCCTCGCCCAGGATGCGACGGGCGTAACAACAGGAGCGTCACATTGCGGCACGCACAAAGCGCCTTCGGCCTCGTCGTACTGCTGCTGATCGCCTGGCTGCTGAGCGAGCGACGGCGGCTGGTCGCGTGGCGCTTCGTGGCCCTCGGGATGCTGATTCAGATCGCGTTGGCGAGCTTGTTCCTCAAGCTGCCCTTCACGGCGACGCTCTTTGCCGAGCTCAATCGCGGTGTCATCGCCGTGCAGCGAGCGACCGAAGCTGGCAGCACATTTGTCTTCGGGTTTCTCGGAGGCGGGCCGCTGCCCTACCCAGAGACGCACGTGGGAGCCAGCGTCGTGCTGGCGTTCCGGATTCTGCCGCTCATCATCGTCGTGAGCGCCTTGGCGGCCTTGCTCACATACTGGCGCATACTGCCCGCCGTAGTGCAAGCTTTCGCGCGCTTGTTCGAACGGGCGCTGGGTGTCGGCGGTGCGGTCGCGCTGTGCTCGGTAGCCAATCCCTTTCTCGGAATGGTCGAGTCCTCGATCCTCGTGCGCCCCTACATCGAGCGGCTCACACGCAGCGAGCTGTGCATCGTCATGTGCACCGGATTGGCCACCATTGCCGGCACCGTGCTGGTACTGTACGCGTCCATGCTCGCGCCCGTCATTCCGGACGCGGCGGGCCACCTGCTCATCGCTTCGATGATCTCGTTACCGGCCGCCGTCGTGATCGCGCGCATCATGGTTCCGGAGAGCGCGCCGCCCACACCGGGGCAGTTGGTTCGTGGCGATGTTCACGGTGCTTTTGAGGCGATTACGCAGGGCACGCGGCAAGGACTTGAGCTGTTTCTGAACATCGTAGCCATACTGCTGGTGTTCGTCGCGCTGGTTCATCTGCTCGATGACTTCCTCGGTCTGCTGCCGAAAGTACGTGGCAGTCCACTGACGCTCGAGCGCGCCCTGGGGTGGGCCTTTGCACCTGTCGCCTGGCTGCTCGGCGTACCGTGGCAGGAGGCCCCGACGGTTGGCGGGCTGCTCGGCACGAAGACCGTGCTCAACGAGTTGCTCGCCTACCGGGAGTTATCGGGGCTCGATAATGCGGCGCTGGGCGAGCGGAGTCGACTCATCGCCACGTACGCTCTTTGCGGGTTCGCCAACTTCGGCAGTGTCGGGATCCTGGTGACCGGACTTGCGACCATGGCCCCTTCACGTCGCGCCGAGATCGCCGCGCTTGGCTTGCGGGCCCTCGCTGGTGGCACGCTCGCCACTTGCGCAACGGCAGCCGTCGTCGGCATGCTCGTTTGATCGGCACTCTAGCTGCACCCGACGAGGTCTGCCGAATGCTCGTGTTGCGCAAGCCCTACCTGCTGTACCTCGGCGATGCGAAGCTGAAGTCCGATTGCAAGACAGCCTTCGGGCTGCGTGACTGGTGCCGCGCGGACGTGCTCGGGGAGTGGTCGCAGCCGGCCGCTGCCGTGACGCTCGAGGTACCGCGTCTCTCTCCGGCGCAGGCTGCCGCGCGTGGTGCCGGATCGATCGTCGTGGGTGTCGCGCCGACGGGCGGGCTGCTGCCGCAGCACTGGCAGGACGACCTCGAGGCGGCACTCGAGGCGGGTCTCGATGCCGTGAGCGGGCTGCACACGCGGCTGACCTCCTTTCCGCGGTTGGTGCGCGCCGCCGAGCGGCGTGGCGTGCGCCTGATCGACGTGCGCCACATGAACCCGACCTTTCCCGTGGCCACCGGCCGCAAGCGCAACGGCAATCGGGTACTGACCGTGGGCACCGACTGCGCACTCGGCAAGAAGTACACCGCGCTGGCGCTGACTAAGGAGCTCGGCGCGCGCGGCGTGCCGGCGACGTTCCGGGCCACCGGCCAGACCGGGATAATGATCGCCGGGAGCGGTATCGCGATGGATGCGCTGGTCGCGGACTTCCTCGCCGGCGCGGCGGAGGCCCTGTCGCCCGATGCTGCGCCGGAACACTGGGACGTCGTCGAGGGGCAGGGCTCGATCTTCCACCCGGCGTACGCGGGCGTCACGCTCGGACTGCTGCACGGATCCCAACCTGATGCAATCGTGTTATGCCACGCGCCCGAGCGCGAAACGATCGAGGAGTATCCGGACTACCCGATTCCACCGCTCTCGACCGTCATCGACGAGTACCTGCGACTTGGCCGGCTCACAAACCGACGCATTCGCTGCGTCGGCCTGAGCATCAATTCCTCGACGCTCGATGCTGCCGCATGGACCGAGTATCAGGCGCGTGTCGGTCGTGAGCTGGCGCTGCCCGTCTGCGACCCCCTGCGCGGTGGCGTTGCACCGCTCGTCGACCGGCTGCTCGCGACGTGATTACCTGTCACACACGTCCCGAGAGCTGGGCGCTGCTCGAGCCGTTCGTGATCGCGCGCGGCTCATGCACCGAGGTTCCGGTCCTCGTCGCCGAGCTCGGCGACGGCGCGGGACACCTCGGTCGTGGCGAGGCCGCCGGCGTCGACTACGACGGCGAGACGCCGGCCAGCATGGCGGAGCAGATCGAGGCCGTCGCGCACGCTTTGGATGACGCACTCGACGGGGAGCGCCTGCGACGGCTTCTGCCGCCGGGCGGCGCGCGCAATGCGCTCGACTGTGCGCTCTGGGACTTGCGCGCCAAGCAATCGGGCGTGCCCGTGTGGCAGACCGCCGGCTTCGCTGAGCTCAAACCCGTGACAACGGTCTTCACGATCGGGCTGGGCGACGTAGCAACGACCCGCCGCAAGGCGCGTGCCTCCGCGGCGTATCCCATCCTGAAGCTCAAGGTCGACGCCGACCGGCACATCGACGTCGTGCGCATTGTGCGCGAGGAGCGACCGCAGGCGCGTCTCATCGTCGATGCCAACCAGGCCTGGTCTCGTGAGCTGCTCGAGCGCTTGCTCGGGCCGCTCGCCGAACTTGGCGTCGAGCTCATCGAGCAGCCCCTGCCGCGCGCTGAAGACGCTGCTCTCGAGGGCTTGCGCACGCCAGTGCCGTTCGCGGCCGATGAATCCTGCACGGACCGGGCATCCTTACCGGCACTCGCCGGACGCTATCGATACGTCAATATCAAGCTCGACAAGTGCGGCGGCCTCACCGAAGCACTCGTGATGGTGCAGGAAGCGCACCGCCTGGGGCTCGGCCTCATGACGGGCAACATGTGCGGCACCTCGCTCGCCATGGCCCCTGCTTTCCTGGTCGCCCAGGCCTGCAGCTACGTTGACCTCGACGGGCCGCTCCTGCAGCGACAGGACCGCAAGCCGCCCATCCGGTTCGAGGCCGCCGTCATGTACCCGCCCGAGCCAACGTTGTGGGGTTGATAGCGCGCCGCGCAACCGACATGACCAGCATGATGTCCTATTGCGGATCTGTGGCCCGCAAGGTGAGTGCGGGACGCGCGCTTGCGGCATTGCCGCTGGGTGCGTCTTTGTTCTGTGCGGCGCTGGCGGCGGGTGCGCTACTGCAATACCCTCCGGCCCCGCGCGGCAAGGTGCTGGAGGACTACCACGGCACTGCGGTCGCCGACCCCTATCGCTGGCTGGAGGACCTGGATTCGCCGCAGACACGCGCATGGGTGAGCGCCGAGGGCAAGCTCACGGATCACTACCTTGCGTCGATCGAGCAGCGTGAGCCGCTGCGCAAGCGCATAGCGACGCTGTACGAGTACGAGAAATTCGGTGTACCGTTCCACGAGGGCGGTCGCTACTTCTACACGCACAACTCCGGGACCCAGGAACAGAGCGTTCTCTACTCGAGCCGCCGACGCGGCGATGAGCCGGTGCTAGTGCTTGATCCCAACATCCTGTCGTCAGACGGTACGCTCATCGTCACCGATTACGTGGCGGCTCGCGACGGTCGCCACCTCGCCTACGGCGTATCGGAGGCCGGCTCCGACTGGACGGACTGGCGCGTGCGCGATCTGGAAAGTGGCACCGACCTGCCGGACGTAGCGCGTTATACCAAGTATTACAAGCCACAGTTTGCCCACGACAGCCAGGGCTTCTACTACAGCGCGTTTCCGCCGCCCCGTGCCGGGCAGGAGCTGGCAGCGCAGGACATGGGCGACGCCATCTACTACCATGCCCTCGGCACGCCGGCGAGCAGCGACCGGCTGATCTTTTCCGACAGCGCTCACCCCGACTGGCAGTACGAGCCACACGTCTCCAGCGACGGGCGCTGGCTCGTCATCGCATCCGGCGAGGGCGAGGTCGGCGACAAGGGCGTCGAAAATATCTATCTCGTCGACCTCGCGGCGCCAACGTCCAGCGCGGTGCAGGTGACCTCGGATTTCGAGGCTGCCTACATCTATGTGGGTGCCGACGCCGGGCGGCTGTACTTTCTCACGACACTCAACGCGCCGAACGGACGTGTCATCAGCCTCGACCCCCTGCATCCCGATCGTGCTCACTGGAAGGAAGTCATTCCCGACGGCGCGGATGCCATCAGTCTGACCGAGTCCAGTGTAACGCTCGTAGGTCATCGGTTGCTGGTGAGGACGCTGCACGATGCGCACAACCGCGTGCTGGTCTATGGCCTCGACGGCGCTCAGCTTGGCGCAGTGCAGTTGCCTGGCGCTGGCATCGCCTTCGGCTTCGAAGGCCGACCGGAAGACGACGAGTGCTTCTACGCCTTTGAAGACGTCATCACACCGCCGACGGTGTATCGCTACGACCTGCGCTCGGGAGAGAGCACGCTCTTCCGTGCACCCAAGGTGGCGTTCGACCGCAGCCGGTTCGAGACGCGCCAGGTCTTTTATCCAGGCAAGGATGGAACGCGTATCCCGATGCTGCTGACGTATGGGAAGGGGTTGAAGCTCGATGGGCGCAATCCCCTGCTGCTCTACGGTTACGGGGGCTTTGGCATCTCGATACTCCCCGCGTTCAACCCCGCGCGCATCGCGTGGCTCGAGCTTGGTGGCGTCTACGCCATCGCCAATATCCGCGGCGGCGGTGAATACGGCGAGAAATGGCATCGTCAGGCGATACGCGCCCACAAACAGGTGGTATTCAATGACTTCATCGCTGCGGCCGAATGGCTCATCGCGCAGCACTACACTTCGACGCCGAGGCTGGCGATCCTCGGCGGCTCCAATGGCGGGCTGCTGGTCGGAGCCTGCGTGACGCAGCGTCCGGAGCTCTACGGCTCCGCCGTGGCAGCGGTCGGTGTCATGGATATGTTGCGCTTCGACAAGTTCGGCCAGGGGGCAGGTTGGACGGGAGACTTCGGCAGTCCCCAGGACCCCGCAGACTTCAAGGCGCTGTACGCCTATTCACCCGTGCACAACGTCCACCCGGGCACGAAGTATCCGGCGACACTCATCATCACCGGCGACCACGATACCCGCGTGATGCCCATGCATTCCTTCAAGTTTGTCGCGAGCCTCCAGGCCGCGCAGGCCGGCCCGGCGCCGGTGCTGCTGTTTCTTGAGGGCGCATCGGGGCACGGGGGCGGGCGCACCACCTCGCAGGCGATCGAGCAAAACGCGAACATCTATGCTTTCCTCATCAGGAACCTCGGAATGCGCAGTGACTGAGTCGCGCGGTGGGTGCGGACGCTCACGACCCAAAGTTTTGGGCGGGTGTCACGGCACGGCGCGCGTGCGAATCTGAACCCGTGAGGTCAGTGTGCGATGAACCGGACATTTCTCGGCTATCGCCAGCAGTGTCCGCCGCTGCTCGTCAGAGAGCTCACCCACGAGCCGAATCTCGACCTCGATGTGATCGATCAGGCTGCCCTCGCTCGCGCAGTTGGCACAGTCCTCGGCGTGCACCTTCGCGTGTGACAGCTTCACGCCCACGCCCTGAAGGGGCCAGCGCTTGCGCTCGGCATACATCCGCAGCGTGATTACCTTGCATGACCCCAGAGCCGCCAGCAGCAGGTCATAGGGCGTCGGGGCGGCATCCTGGCCCCCGGCACTGACGGGCTCATCGGCCTGAAGGACATGCCGCCCTGCAGAGATGTTCTCCAGGTACTTCGGTGACGCGCTTTCAACCGATACGGTCATGGGCAAACTTCCTTGAGTGCATTTCGCCCAGTTTACCCGCGCCTCCGGCAAGAAAACCCGGAAAAACCTGCCGTGGACTCCGCGTGTACCGATGGCATACGGAGCTGCGCCTCGAGCTGCACGCCTCACCGCGACCTGTCGCTGTCGCCGGAAACCGTGCGGAGCCAGCACCTTCGCGCCAAGGGGATGCTGCGCGAATCGTTCGCCAAGGAAATTGACTTTGCCGAGGGGGCATTTACGAGTTCCGGGCAGCACATTGCGAGGCTATCGTCGCAAGAGTTTTTGCAACCCTGGATCGTGCCGGCACAGCGCCGCCCGGCAGCGATTAACGCGGGGTGGTGCCGGTGAGGATTCGGCCGTAAACGTCGAGGAGCGTCACTAGCGATGGATCAGCAGCAGCCAGCCGGCAGGGTGATGCGTGACGGCTACCCCGACGATAGCGGCAAAGGTAAGCAACGCGCTGACCAGCGCTGCGGCGCGGCCGGCGGGTGTGCGCGCAACTCTCAGGGCGAGCATCCCGAGACCGATGTAAAGGAACAGCAGCACTACCTTCGTCGTCAGCCATGCATCGACGAACGGATACTGCTGCAGGATCACGGTGAGCCATATGGCTGCGAGCAGCAGGGTCGTGTCGATCACATACGACGTCAGACGCAGAGCACGGTGATTGGCCCAAGGAGAGTTGTTGATCCGCATGATCCCACGGCAGGCGAACAAAGCGCCTGATAGTGCGGCGCAGCTGATGTGCAGAAGGCGAATATCTGCGTAGTGAGAGGCGAGCATTGCGGGGCACCAAGCCTGCAGTTCGCAGCCACCGCGAGCGCGCCGCTGCGTATCCATGCAGGCACTGGGCCCTCGGGCGGATGGTCAGTGGGTGACGAACGCGCGCTCGATGACGTAGTCGCCAGGCTCGCCGATGTTGGGCGAGATCGCAAATCCGCGTGTCTCGAGCAATGCGCGCGTGTCAGCGAGCATCGCAGGGCTGCCGCAGACCATAGCGCGGTCCTCACCCGGATCGAGAGGCGGCAGCGCCAGATCCCTGAACAATCGCCCGGATTCGATGAGATACGTCAGGCGACCCCGGTTCACGTGGGGTTCGCGTGTGACAGTCGAATAGAACCGCAATTTGGCGCGCGCCTGCTCTCCGAGGTGCTCGTCCCTGCGGATCCGTTCGATGTGCTGTCGCACGACCATTGACTCGCGGATCCACCGCACCCCGTGCACGAGGATCACGCGCTCAAAGCGCTCGTAGACCTCCGGATCCTTGATCAAGCTCATGAACGGTGCAGCCCCGGTGCCGGTACTGAGCAGATAGAGCCGGCGGCCCGGGCGCAGATCGTCGAGCAGCAACGTACCGGTGGGCTTTCGGCTGATGAGAATCTCATCACCGGCCCGGATGTGTCGCAGGCGTGATGTCAGCGGACCGTCCGGGACTTTGATGCTGAGGAACTCAAGATGCTCCTCGTGATTGGCGCTCGCGATGCTGTAGGCGCGCAGCAGCGAACGCTCGGCGAGCGCAAGCCCGACCATCACGAACTGACCATTTGCAAAGCGAAAGCCCGGGTCACGCGTAGTCCTGAAGCTGAACTGGGTATGGGTCCAGTGCACCACATCCAAGACGCGTTCCCTGCCGATGGCTGCCAAGATCCTCTCCTCGCCAAGCACTGTATGAAGAGCATATTCGCAGCCCTCCGGGCGGCTGCCTATTTCGGGGAATGCCTAGATAAGCGGCGGTTATCTGGCGCTCGCATGCTACCAGCCGATCGGGCCGTAGGCGAAGCCATTAAGGAGGCATCGACCGGCTCCCAGGGACCCCATGCCGCCCAGGACCAGGCGGCGTCGGACCAGGTGAGCGCAGCCAGTTGCCGCTCATCCGCCAGGTGCTCAGACAACTGGTTCATCCGGTATTGGTCGTACGCCTGCTGCGTTCCGACGTAGAGACAGTCACAGACGAGGGGAGATCAGTGACCCATCGTGCGCCGGATTGCAACTGCGCGTCGCCGACACCGGAGTAAAGTCCTGGCACCGGCGCTTCCACTGGCGTGGCAGTCGCGTGCGCCTGGTGCTCGGCGTATGGCCCGATACCAGCATCGCGGAAGTGCATTGCTTGAAAATGAAGCTTACGCGGGCTGGGTCGATCTTGCGAAGAACATCTTTCAGCGCGGTCACAGCGCTAGCGAACAACGTGGCGCGGGTGGCCTGGGCGATATTGAAGCACGGCACCACCTATGAACCGAATGGTCTAGCCAAGTAGCACGCGCGCCCCAGGCTAAGGGAGGAGAGTCACCACGGTTGCGAGCACACTGAGTCGATGGCGAACAGGTCGAACCGGCGTCCGCAGAACCCGAGAATGGCCGCGGGCATCAAGGCCGACGAAGCAATGGGGAGCTGGCGCGCGCGGAGTCCTTGCAATTGGGGAGGGATCCACATACGGCCATTCACGCACTTCGGCTGTTGAATCCGGGGGCGTAGTAGCCCGCCGCTTAATCGCGCGTTTCTTTAACTGTTCGGTCGTTGAGCGGCTGGATCGGGCGGGCATCGTGCGGGTAACGCACCGCGTACTGGTGTACCTGCGCCACGGAGGCTTGCACTGGCTGTTTGAGCACAAACCAGCGTACGTGCTCGGTGCAGGGGGGAGTCGTCAGCGAGCCGTCGTAGGTGTAGTAGCCGCGCTGCGCGGGTAAGAAGTCAGTCAGATTCACCGTCGCTCCGGCGACTGAGGCCTCCGGCGTACCCTTCACCGGGAAGTGGTCGAACACTGCCTTCAGGAACGCATTCGGCTCGCCAGTGCGAATCAGCACCGCGACCACGGCGAGCTCCCCCCCGGCGTTCTTGTGTACCAGATGCGCCACCATGGAATAGCGGTGTCCGTGTATCTCTTCCTCGCTCGGGTGGTGGAAGTGAAACTGCACCAGATCGTAGCGCTCACCGCCGACCGTGATGCCCCCGCTGCCGGCCGGGGCGTTCACCAGGAAATAGTGTCCGGTGTCGGTGACCGTCAGTGAGATGGGCTGATAGGCGAACTCGATGGGCGGGAGCGATTCCGCAGCGGCCTTCTCGATATCGATCGGCGACTGATGCTTGCCGGTGCCGCAGGTCGCAAACGCGGGGTCCTCGCTCGCCCAATGCGCTGGCCCGGTCGCCCCCGAGTAGCTCCAGTGTGGTGCGGGCTCGTCCGCGGCCCCAGCGAGACTCCCCGTGGCAAGCGCTGCGCTCGTCAGCCACATGGCCGGACCTAAGTGCTTCCGACTGAGAAACCTCATGATACCCACTCCCCACAGTCGGTGGCGCCGCAACCCTCTGTCTCCAGCAGCCGGGGATGCCGTGCCAGGACGCCTGTTGCTTCAACCACCGTCGAAGCACACAGGGGCAGCAGGCCCATCATGGAGCACACCTTGAGCCGCCTGCAATCGCCATTCGGCAGACGCAACACGTCGTAGAAGAACCCGTCCTGCGCATCCCACATCTCGATCATGGTGCACTCCAATCCGATCCATGGCATAGGTGATCCAGATAAATTGCTCGAGAAAGCGGAAAGCGATGTCTTCAGAGATGTAATCGTGTTCGGTAAGAATGAGCGCGATCTCGAACATGTTCCGGCAATAGAACGCCATCCACGCCGTGCCATCCGCCTGATCTAGGTGGCCGCCCCCCCGGCAGTCGCGCACTGCGGTCGGTCGAAGCGCCGATGTTGTCGAGGCCGAGAAATCCACCGGCGAACACATTGTTCCCGTCGGGATCCTTGCGGTTGAGTTCAGCGCTCGTGTCGATCCACTGCTGTCGCAGCTCCGGAGTGGTGGCGCGTCCCGCGGCGTCGACCGAGGCGGAGATCATGTGCTGCTGCAGATCTATCTCTGCCCTGATGACCTCGACGCAATACATGGAGCGCAGTTCCTCTGTGCTGGGCGTCTGCTGTTGCGCGGCGACGCAAGGGGTCAAGGCAGCCAAGGTGTATGACAACATCGGGTGCCGGGATCGGGGCCTGCACCGGAGGGCGGCTGCGACGGACCACCGCCTGAGGCGATGAAGACCCAACCCGTTTGCCGCGGCGCTGTGCATCGGTGGACCAGGAAGCGCAGGAAACGCAGTGATAGGCCGCAATGCCACCCCTAGCAACGCAGGCTGGCAATGGGACCTTGGTCCCGTCGGCGCTCGGCTGAGCCTGCGCTAGGATAACCGAGGTCGAAGCCACGCGAAGCTGTCGCTCAAGCAGTCGAGCGAGCCACGCTCCAGCGCGAGCGTTGCCGTGCCGTAGGGCCAACGTCCGATTACGTTCGGGAGGTTCCGCGCTAACATGCGGGTCGCAACTTCGCGCGATCGCCGGCGCGTGTGCGCCACTTCGGATGCGGTCCGACGCGTCGATAACAGGAGAAATATATGTCCGTTATTGTGTGGATTGTCCTTGGTCTGATTGCGGGCTTCATTGCCAGCAAGATCATCAACAAGCAGGGCGAAGGCCTGGTGATGGACATCGTCCTGGGAGTGGTCGGCGCCGTCGTCGGGGGTTGGCTGTTTCGCCTGGTCGGGATGTCGGGTGTCACGGGACTCAACCTGTACAGCCTCTTGGTTGCGGTCCTCGGTGCCGTCGTATTCCTTCTCGTTTACCATCTGTTAGTCCGACGTCAGGCCTGACTGCAGGCATCAGTCCCTGAAGCGAGGTCCTCTGACCTCGTAGTAGCACGCCCTCGCGCAGGCAGCGGCAGCAGCCGGTGTGCCTGCGCGAGCCTGCGAAGCTACGGTCGGGGGAAGAAGGCGTATGGGCGGCTGTGGCCTCAGCCACTGCTGACCAGGCGGCTCGTGATTCGCGTCACGTGCTCGCCCTGATAGCGACACATTTCGAGCTCGAGCGTGGTCGGCATGCGCAGCTCGCTGCCGGCACCGGTCACGCAGCTCGCCCCATAGGGGGTGCCGCCCGTGATCTCGCGCATGGTGGCGAGGTCTTTGAACGTATAGGGCAATCCAACAAGGATCATGCCGTGATGCAGCAGCGTCAGGTGGAAGGACGTGATCGTCGTCTCCTGGCCGCCGTGCTGGCTCGCAGTGCTGCAGAACACACTGCCGACCTTACCTACCAGCGCGCCGCGCCCCCAGAGCGGCCCGGTCTGGTCGAGGAAGTTGCGCATCTGCGCAGCCATGTTGCCAAAACGTGTCGGCGTGCCGAAGATGACTGCATCGTACTGTTCGAGTTCGTCAGGAACGGCCACGGGCGCCGCCTGGTCGAGCTTGAAGCCCGAAGCCTTGGCCACGTCCAGGGGACACAACTCCGCGACGCGCTTGACCGTCACCTGTGCCCTGGGAACCCGGGCTGCCCCTTCGGCCTGGGCATATGCCATCGCTTCGATGTGGCCGTAGCTGCTGTAATAGAGAACCAGGACCTTTGGCATTTTGGCTCCTTCACGATGATTCGTGCGGGGCGAGGTGGCGTGAGAGAAACGCGCGGCACAGCTTGCTGTAGGTATGCGGGCTATCGAGATTCGGGAGGTGCCCGGCATCGCCCACGATCGCGAGCTCCGCCTGCGGCAGTCGCGCCGCGAGCTCGCGCGCTGCCTGTCTGCGCGCGGGCAGGTCGAATTCACCGCTCAAGACGAGTGCCGGAGCGGCGATCGATGCGAGCGGCATGCGCGCGGCCGCGAGTTGCTCACCGGTGGCGGGATGCTGCAGGTCATTGCCCGCGTAGCGGTTCAGCATCGCGGCCAGCAGGGCGTGCGTCGGAGCATCGCTGGTTCGCAGTTGCATCAGCGGGTGGCGTGCCCATTCGCGGCGGAAGGCCTCGATGCCGTTCGTGCGTAACAGCGTTACATAGCGAGCGAGGGGAACCTCTGCAACCGAAGGCGGGTCAAGCGCCGGTGGACCGTCGAGAATGAGTGCGTTCACGCGCTCGGGCACGGCAGCGGCAAACATGAGAGCGCCGCGCACGCCTTGCGACATGCCAAGCAGTGCCACCCGGATCAGCCCAAGGTGTGCGCACAACGCCGCGAGGTCCGCTGCATCGCGCTGCGGCGCGGGGATTCCGCTGGAGAGACCGTGACCGCGACGATCGAGGCGTATCAGGCGAAAGGCATCGCGCAGTTCCTCGACCTGTGGATTCCACATTTCCAGGTCCAGCGTCCACCCGTGCAGCAGCAGCACAGCCGGTCCGCGGCCCTCGTCCCGATAACGCAGACGCGCGCCGCCGGCGCTGAAGAAGAAATCGACAGCCGGTGATAATGGTGCCGACGCTGAGGCACGCGCGGTCATGTCATTGAAATTCGGATAGCGAAACGCTTTTCGCATTCAGGCTACGGCCAGTCCGCGCAAGCGTCAAGCGGGACGCGGCAGCGCTGTCAGATCTGTGTGCTCAGAGACAGCCAGGGAACCGTAGCGAGGTCGGCGGAAATCTCCCGACTGGCCTGCTTGAGCATCGCCAGCCGTTCGCGCACCAGCCGCGTCCTGGTTGTGCGCCGCGAGTGACTCGAGGAGTTGAGCGCCGCGACCACACGATGCTGGTGATCGAAGACCGGCACCGCGAGCGCAATCACGCCGTAGGCGAGTTCGTCCTCGACTGCTGAGTAGCCGAGGCGGCGGCACTCCTCGATCAAAGCCCGCAACTTCCCCGGGTCGGTGACCGTGCGTTCCGTCAGGGCCTCGAGTTTTGCAGTGTCGAAATAACGCTGCAGACGCTCGGGGCTGAGGCCGGCTAGCAGCACCCGTCCCATGGAAGTGGCATGCGCGGGGAAACGGCTGCCGACGTGAGCCTCGAGTCGCAGCAGGGTGCGTACCGAGGTGCGTGCGACATAGACGATGTCGACGCCATCGAGCACGCACAGCGCCGCGGAGTCCTCGGACTTGCGTGCCAGCTCCTCGAGGTGAGTCTTGGTGATCTGCTCGATGTTCATGGATTCGAGGTACGCCACGCCGAGCTCGAGCACCTTCGGGCGCAGCAGGAAGTCGCGGCCGCTGCGCGTCACGTAGCCGAGTTCCTCTAGGGTGAGGAGACAGCGGCGCGCCGTGGCCGCGGGGATGCGGGCGCTGCGCGCGATGTCGCTGAGAGTCAAGGCGGCATGATCACGGGCAAAGGCCCGAATCACGGCCAGTCCCTTGGCGAGTCCCGCCATTGCCTCGCGGCGGGACGGCATTGTCTTGCGGCGCGCCACCCTGGCAGTTTATTTCGATATCCGAAAAGCGGGAAGAGACTCCGGACGCGCTTGACGGAGCTTCCGGGACGGGTTCAGTATCATTTCGAATATCGACGGTACTTTCGCTATGCGAACGATGCCGTGCGGAGGGGGCGGGAGCTTGAAGATCGGTCGACAGACGCAGCGCAGCTCGGCGATCTCGACTTCCAACGAAGACACGATCCTGGTCCGCGGTCGCGATCTGGTGCGCGAGCTGCTCGGTACGTTGAGCTTCACCGAGCACTTCTGGCTGCTGGTCACGGGACAGCTGCCCTCGCCCGGGCAGCGGCGCGTTCTCGATGCCACGCTGGTGGCGATCGCCGAGCACGGACTCGTGCCGAGCGTTCAGGCGGCGCGCATGACGCTGGCGGCAGCACCCGAGGCACTGCAGGGCGCCGTGGCCGCCGGAATACTCGGTTGCGGCTCGGTGGTGCTGGGTTCCGCCGAGGCTGCCGGCCGGTTCCTGTCTGAGATTCAGACCCGTGCCGCGAGTGGTCAGGGCGTCGAGGCCGCGGCCACCGCCGTGGTGCGCGAATATCGCGAAGCGAAGTCTGCGATTCCCGGCTATGGCCACCCCTTGCACCGCGCCGGTGACCCCCGCGCGCGTCGCTTGCTCGAGGTGGCGGCCGAGACCCACACTGCCGGCCCTCACGTCGAGATCGCAAGAGTCGTCGAGCGGCTTCTGCCCGCACTCCTCGGTCGTCCACTCGCGCTCAACGTCTCCGGAGCGATCCCCGCAGTGCTCCTCGATGCTGGCTATCCCCTTCTCGGCCTCAAGGGCGTGCCACTCCTGGCGCGCACCGCAGGGCTCATCGCCCATCTGGTCGAGGAACAGCAGCGCGCCATCGGGTTCGTGCTATCGCACGCCGCCGCCCAGGCCATCGACTACGACGGCGAGGCGCCGGCGGACTTCAAGCCGAGCAAAGACGCCTAGCGCAGCTGCCATGCAACCGACACTTGCGGGCATTCGGGTCGTTGAGCAGGGCACGTTCATCACCGGCCCGTGCGCCGGGATGATGCTGGCGGATCTGGGCGCGGACGTGATCAAGGTGGAGAGCCC
>Ga0187778_10001480_pt1 | contig 16281 bp, 9 predicted proteins | sample 1015_Q2_SP5_20_M_FD_132418 | JGI IMG/M metagenome (GOLD analysis project Ga0187778, IMG submission 132418) | Tropical peat soil microbial communities from peatlands in Department of Meta, Colombia - 1015_Q2_SP5_20_MG | ecosystem: Environmental > Terrestrial > Soil > Wetlands > Peat | place...
GAGATCACCTCACCGCTGCGCGGATCCACCACATTGGGGCCCAGTGCATTCTCGCGCGGCCCTGGCGCCCAGCGGATCACCGAGTAGCGCAGATCGCCCGGATCCCAATCGGGATCTTCGTCCTTGGTCGGTGCATCTTTGGCGAAGATCGCGTTCTTGAACCCAGCCGCCTCCAAAGGGCCCTGCCACTGCTCCACCGCGCGCTTGAGGTAGGGGCGCCACTTGTCGGGTATCTCCGGACTGAGATAAAACACGATCGGCTTTACCACCTCCGAGACCGCGGCATCCGGGTCTTTTTTGTCCAAGCGATAGCGCGTGATGGCCGCCTTGCTCACAACGCGATGCTCGCCGCTGCTGTAGTCGTTAAAAGGAATAGAGAAGAAGCCCACGCGCTCGTCTTCGCAGCGGGCCAGCATCGGCTTCTCCGGGAGCAGCAAGAAATTGGTCTTGAAAGAGAATCCAAGCGCCGCCGGCGGAGGATCTTGATCCTTGGGCGGCTTGAGCAGATCTCTTTCCTCCGGGACCCAGGTCTGGTAGAAGCCGATCTGGATGTTCTGCGGGAACGTTCGCACACTTCGCACCAGCGAGCGCTGGCCGTCGACGTATGCCATCCGATAATGCCGTTTGAAGTCCAGCGCGAAGCCCTTCGGGACGTTGGTGGTGAACAGCGACGTGATATCGATGATGGGCGCTCCGCCTGCGCCCTCTTTCACAACATCAAACACTGCGATCACCGTGGGCAATGCAATCTGCTCGATGCCGCGTTGCAGCGCAACGTTCTCCCCGGCCCAGTTGTCGTAGTTGACGGTGAGCAGGGCAACTTTGTTGCCGTAGCGCGCCCAGCGCGCCGCGCGGGTATCGATGGCCGTGCCCGGGGCGTACTCCGAGCCCCCAGTCGAGAGTGCGGCAAACTCGGTGTAGAACAGAATGCTGCGGTTTAGCATCGGCACGGGGAGTTCCAGCAGAACGTTGCTGCAGTCCACATGCACGATCAGAAACGAGTTTAGCGACTGGATCTCGTGCGGAGCATTCGGTGCACAGGGGGTCATGTCGCTTACCTGCATGGCGTAGATCGGCAAGCCGCATGCCAGTGTCACAATTGCGAAGATCATCCGAATGATGCGAGCCATTGTTTCATCCCCCCAGCACGAGATCACAGAAAAGAAATGCAGTGAGAGCAACTGTTCCCACAATAGTCTAAATGGTTGGTGCGCCTTTCGTCACCCGCACTGCTTGCGCTTTACACCGCTTACGCAAGAGCACCGTAGGGCTATGGCTTAGGTGTCGCAGGCGACACCAGTGGCATTAAAGAAGTGCCTCTGGTGCAGTGCGCCGGCGCCCGGTACGATTCAGCCGTCTTGGTCTTCGCTTCGACGACCAAAAAGATAATGAGCTGCCAAGAAGCACACAAGCGCGGCTGCAGCGGACAGGGAGGCGAGTGTGTATGCGAGACGCTTTCCCTGCCACAGGCTGGCAAACCATCGATTGAGTTCATCCTCCAAAACTGCCGCCTTCCCACCGTACAATTCCTCGTCGCGACGATAAGCCTTGGAATCGTCTGGCGATATCGCATAAACATCTCCGCCCACGATTTGGTAGCCGACCGCTTCGCTTTTCTCATCGGCCGCCGTCGCATAAACCAAGACGCCTCCCAGCAGGCCTGCGAGCAGAATGGAGATGCCTACGAGGTAAAGCCGAATTTGCATCGCTGAGTGCGTTCGGCGCATGTCATGTCCATACGGCAACAAGATGAGGAAGTTTCCAACGAGTTCATGCCAGAGGCGACTATTGTGCGCTTCGTTCAGCACTGACTCGCCTTCCAGGAAGCTGGTAGCTTTAGGTTCTCCAAATCGAAACGCGCGATGCCCACTGCATCAATGCCAGAAGCCGACGATCTTTGCTCAGGCGCTCCCGTTCCAGCATCTCGAGCTTATGTATCAGGCGACACAAAAATGGGGCAAGCCATCGATCGTCTGGCGTATCGTTGGCCCGAAGTGTGTAGTTCCCTGGTCACCGGCGCACATACGCGAACCTAGACCTTGGTGAAGATGCAATGGGGATGAAATGTATAGCGCGGTCAAAACCGCTGACAAGCTGTGACCGGGGCGTAAGACCCCCGTCGGGAACATGTTTCACCATTTACTTCATGATAAACGGATTGCCGACCACAAAACGCACGATTTTAGCCGTGCCGAGCTCGCTCTCACTGCGCAGAATCGCACCGTGATCGAGCTTCATGAACATCATCAGCCCCGAGGCGCCCAGGCCGTTTTGAACCGCAGCTTCCACTTCAGCGAAGTTGTGCGCGTCCCGCATTGCCTCACAGAGATCTCTTCAGCGTCCCCGGCGGTTGCCCAATAGGCTGCGCGTACAGTGTCATTTGCTTGAACAACCCAGTCGCATCCCGTTACGACAGGGCGGCTATTGAAAGGGTGATGATCCGGAGCTACCAGTCAGCTCAATTTCTTTCAAAGGGGTACGAAATCGTACTCCCTATGCCTTGGAGCACGAGAAAGGTTGCCAAGGCCTCCCCTCGTTTGGTCACGAGACGGGGACGGCACGCGCAAACCGAATAGGTGTCGCCAAAGCTGAGGCGCACCTGTTCCTCGACGTCGCGCCAAAGAAAGCGTGACGCGTCCCTCGATAGCGAAGAACGTGTCTTGGATGTTGCTGTGGCAGTTCATGGGCCACCTTTGAGTCCGCGATTTCTGGAGTTCGCTGTTCCGCAAACCGGCTCGCGGAGCGTAGCGCTCATAGAGATGGCTCGATGTTCCATGAGTCTTGCCTCCAAGGTGGCCCCAGCACGAGGACGCTTGGTCCTTCGCCGAGCCGTTGCATTATGCTCAATGGCTCGTTGGTCTTCAGAGGCCTTTTCCACCGCTCTTAACCCTGAGCTCTTTCCGTGACGCCCGCTCCTGCGGGCCACATCTGAGTGGTGGCGCTGATGTTCCTTGGAGAAGTTCTAGGAGCAACTTACGCCACACGTGAGAGAATCAGTGTCGCTTTGCCTTCAATTGGAGCGTTGTCCAAGACTTGAGAGTGATTGGTCTAGGGTGCCAGCGGCAATGTTGAGCAAAGAAGTAAACAAGGTGGCTCCGCGTATGCCTTGATCTCTGAGATTGTTGTTGAAAACGACATGGACTTGCTCGGCTGGCTGCGCGAGGCGATGTACCGGGGCAACAAGCTCGCGCAGCTCCTTCTCCTGGTACTCATAGTCGAAACGCTCCGAAGACGTGGCAAGCCCCTTCTTTTCCCAGGTTTTCGCGTTGCGACCGTGCAGGCGGAAGATCGCGAGCGCTGGACATGTGACTTCCCAAAGCGCAGGGACGCTGCTGGAGAACCCTTGTGGCTCGTCCACGACAACGTGAGTCACCCGCTGTTCTCGCTCGAAGGCGAGCACATCGGCCCGGTGCTTGTCATCGAACCAAGTTCGATTGCGAAACTCGACCGCCAGCTGATAACCAGCGAGGACCTGCGCGCAGTGCGCGATGTGTTGGAGGTTCGAGCGCCGGTAGAAGAACCAAGGAGGAAATTGGAACAGCACAGCGCCGAGCTTTCCTGCCTGACGCAGCGGCTCAAGCGCGAGGCGAAAGCGCCGCCACATCTCGTCCATGAGCTCCGGCGGGAAGTCTTGGTAGTAGACGTTCCTTTTCTCGGCCACCGCTCCCAGGGCTTCGCGCACGTCCGCTGGAAGCGCTTGTGTCGGCGTCTGGTGATGCGTGAAGAGCCGGAACGCTTTGACGTCGAAGACGAACCTCTGCGGCGTACGCTCGGCCCACAACTGGGCCACCTGTGGCGCCGGCATTGCATAGTAGGAGCTGTCGACTTCCACCAACGGGAATCGGGTGGCGTAATAGCGTAGCCGGCTCTCGGCGGTCTTGGCGTCTTTGGGATAAAACAATCTGGAATCGACCAGGGACTTGTCCGCCCAGGAGGCGGTGCCAACAAGAATATTGCTCATGTGTGGAGACCAGGAGCGGCGCACTTCGAGAGAACATCGCTCCATAGCGGCGCGTGCGTTTCGTCTCGCACCGCGCCATCCGCGGCGAAGGCCAATTGCGACGCGAATATCGAAAATCCGCGTCCTCGGTCGCCACGCTCCCGGACTGGGTCAGTAGGCGGGGCTGGATTCGCACCAGCGACCTCCACCACGTAATGGTGGCGCTCTGCGAGCTGAGCTACCCGCCTGTCTAAGATCATTCGACCAGAGATTGGTACACCAGATCGCGAAACATGTTCCGGTAGTGCTGCCGGCGGTTGGGTTCCTGCGACATGTACACGGGGACGAGCCCCTCCTTCGGGTCGACCCAAAACGCGGTGCCGGCGTAGCCGCCCCAGAAAAATTCGCCGATGGTGCCCGGCCAAGTCGATTCGCCGGTTTCGCGGCGCACCGCGAAGCCCAACCCGAAGCCATAACCATTGCCCGGAAGCCAATTGGTTCCGCGCTCGATGCCGGCGCCGAGCACATGATCCGAGCTCATGAAAACGATCGTCTTTGGGCCAAGAACGCGTACGCCTTCGAGCTCGCCGCCATTGGCGAGCATTTGAGCAAAGCGCAGGTAATCCGAGGGCGTGGAGGCTAGCCCATGGCCGCCCGCGAATAGGGTGGCGGGCTGCGTGAGATCGAGCAGCTCAGCCACTTTGCCGGTTTGCGGGTCGACCTGCGGCTGCGCGAGGCGGTGCTGCTTTGCCGGCGGTACTTCGAACGCTGTGTCGACCATCTTGAGCGGCTTGAAGATGCGCTCGGCCAGAAACTGGTCGAGCGGCTGACCGGAGGCGACCTCGACCACGCGGCCCAGTACATCTGTCGAATGTCCATACTCCCAGACGGTTCCCGGCTCGTACTGCAGCGGTAGCTTTGCGAGCGCCTTGCAGAAGCTGTCTAACGTCCACTTCTGAGAGAAGATGCCCGCCTGCGCGTAGAGCTTCTGGACCTGAGTCTTGGGCGAGGTCCCGTAGGTGAAACCCGAGGTATGCCGCAGCAGGTCTTGCACGGTAATCTGGCGCTTGGCCGGGACCGTGTAGAAGAGCTGTGAGCCCGAGGCCGGGTCGAAGCTCTCCACGCCGACCTGCATATCTTTGAACTCGGGCAGGTATTTCGAAACCGGTTCCTCCAAGCTGAGCTTACCTTCCTCGACCAGGATCATGGCCCCAACGCTCACGATGGGCTTGGTCATGGAGTAGACGCGGAAGATCGAGTCAACCGACATCGGGATGCGGCTCGCCTTGTCCTGTATGCCGAAGCTTCTCTGGTACACCAGCTTGCCTTTCCGCGCGACCAGGACCACCATTCCCGCAAGTTCGCCCTTGTCGACGAGCTGCTGCATGGCCTGCGTGATGCGCTCCAGCCGCTTTGACGAGACGCCCACATCCTCCGGCTTGGCCTCGGGCAGCGGGCCGGCGCAAACGCTGCCAGCCACACCCAGCAAGGCAGCGGTAAATGCGGTGCGAGCGGCAACGCGACGGTCGATAGCAAGCTTCATGTTGCGGTTCCTCCCGGTGCGGTGTTCCTGCGGTAAAGTGGGCTTCCGCGCCAAGGCGCGCTGCAGGCGGGGCCTAGCCTCGACTGAAACCCTAGCACCGACGCGGGGCTGCAAGTTTTGTTTCGTACTCTAACAGAGGTCACGCCTGCAACAGTGCGTTTCAAAAAGCGGTACCCGGAAATTGCCGTTTGCCCCCATTTGATCCAATATCGGGCCTCCCGCCATGCCGGAGGGGTGCGCTGCGTCCATTCGAAACCTCGCCCAGGGCCATGACCAGACTAAGTTCACATCTTTCCCACAGCCCCCTTCTTGTGGGCGGAGGGTTTGCTCGTGTGCGCTGGCTGATGGGGGTGGTCGTGGTCGTAGCCGTGGCCGCTGGGGCGTATCTGCTGTTCGCGCGAAGCGGGGACGCCCAGTCTCCAGGCGGCGGCAAGACGGACAAGAGCGCCGCAGCGGTGCGGGCCGTGCCCGTCGTCGCCGTGCCGGCCAAGACCGGGGACATCGGCGTGTATCTGACCGGGTTGGGCTCGGTCGTCCCACTCGCCAATGTCACCGTCAAGAGTCGCGTCGATGGACAGCTCATGCAGGTGCTGTTCAAGGAAGGGCAGGTTGTGCATGCTGGGGATCTGTTGGCTCAGATCGATCCGCGACCCTACCAGGCGCAACTCGAACAAGCCGAAGGGCAGCTTGCGCGCGATGTTGCGTTGCTGAAGAACGCCGAGCTCGATTTGGAACGCTACCGCGTCCTCGTGGAGCAGGACTCAGCGCCAAAGCAGCAGCTGGACACGCAGGTTTCGCTGGTTCAGCAATACAAAGGCGCGGTTAAGCTCGACCAAGGGACGGTCGACAACGCGCGCCTCCAGGTGCAGTACTCGCGCATCACTTCGCCGATAAGCGGTACCGTGGGACTGCGCAACGTCGATCCCGGCAACATCGTTCACGCCACCGATACCACAGGGCTGGCGGTGATCAACCAGCTGCAACCGATTACCGTGGTTTTCACCATTCCTGAGGACAACCTGCCCCTTGTTATGAAGAAGGTGCACGCGGGCGAGCGCCTCACCGTGGAGGCGTACGACCGCGAGCAGAAGAACAAGCTCGCCACGGGGTACCTGCTGACGGTGGACAATCAGATTGATCCCACCACCGGGACGGTGCGTCTCAAAGCGCAATTCGACAACACGGACCGCGCGCTGTTTCCCAACCAGTTTGTCAATGCACGCCTGCTGCTCGATGTGAAGAAGGGTACGACCGTAATCCCGACCGTCGCTATTCAGCGCGGTGTCCAAGGCGCGTATGTCTACATGGTGAAGCCCGACCAAACGGTGGCGGTGCGTCCGGTCAGCGTGGGCCCCGCACAGGGCGATGACTCCGCCATCGACAGCGGTCTGTCGCCCGGAGACCTGGTGGTGGTGGACGGAGCCGACAAGCTCAAAGAGGGAGCCAAGGTGGAACTGCAACCGGGCGACGGCAGCCCCCGCCAGCGCGCCAAGCCCGGGAAGACAGGCAAAGCATGAATCTGTCCGGCCCGTTTATCGTGCGGCCGGTAGCGACCTCTCTGCTGATGGCCGCCGTGCTGCTGGCCGGGGCGCTCGCCTATCGCCTGCTGCCGGTGTCGGCGCTGCCACAGGTGGACTACCCGACGATTCAAGTCGTGACGTTCTACCCCGGGGCGAGCCCCGACGTCATGGCCTCATCGGTCACCGCGCCGCTTGAGCGCCAATTTGGGCAGATGCCCGGCCTCAACCAAATGACCTCGAGTAGCTCAGGAGGCAGCTCGGTTATCACCCTGCAATTTACTCTTACACTAAACCTGGACGTTGCGGAGCAAGAAGTACAGGCCGCCATCAACGCGGCCTTCAGCTACTTGCCCAAGGATCTGCCGAACCCGCCCGTTTACAGCAAGGTCAATCCTGCCGACGCGCCAGTGCTCACGCTCGCGCTCACCTCCAAAACGCTGCCTCTGCCAAACGTTGAAGATCTCGCAGACACGCGACTCGCACAAAAGATCTCGCAGCTTCCGGGGGTAGGTCTGGTTAGCATCAGCGGCGGGCAACGCCCGGCGGTGCGGGTGCAAGCCAATCCGACGGCCTTGGCATCCTATGGGGTAGGCCTCGAAGACATACGCAACGCGATTGCCGCGGCCAACGTGAATGAAGCGAAGGGAACCTTCGATGGTCCGCGGCGCGCCTTCACCATCGCGGCTAACGATCAACTTCTCACCAGCCGCGAGTATCGCCCGTTGATCGTTGCGTATCGCAACGGGGCTCCCGTGCACCTGTCCGACGTGGCCGATGTGGTCGATGACGCCGAGAATGTGAAGCAGGCGGCGTGGATGAACGAAGCGCCGGCGGTGATCGTCAACATCCAGCGGCAGCCGGGCGCCAACGTGATCGAGGTCGTCAATCGCATCAAGAAACTTCTCCCGCAGCTGCAGAGCGCGCTGCCTGCGGCAGTCCAGGTGTCCGTGCTCACCGACCGCACGACGACGATCCGAGCGTCGGTCCGCGACGTTCAATTCACATTGATGCTCTCCGTCGCGCTGGTCGTGATGGTGATTTTTCTGTTCTTGCGCAACGTCGCGGCGACCGCCATCCCGAGCGTATCCGTGCCGCTTTCCCTGGTTGGCACGTTCGCCATGATGTATCTGCTCGGCTTTAGTCTAGACAATCTATCGCTCATGGCGCTCACCATCGCGACCGGATTCGTGGTGGACGACGCCATCGTGATGATCGAGAACATCTCGCGCTATGTGGAGGCGGGGGAACCGCCATTGCAGGCGGCGCTGAAGGGGGCCGAGCAGATCGGCTTCACCATTCTGTCGCTGACCGTATCGCTTATCGCGGTGCTGATTCCGCTGCTGTTCATGAGCGATGTGGTGGGGCGCCTGTTCCGCGAGTTTGCCATCACGTTGAGCGTCACGATCCTCATCTCAGCGGCCGTCTCGCTGACGCTCACTCCGACCATGTGCGCCAGACTGCTCAAACAGCGCCCCGATTCCGAGCGCACGCGCTTCTATCGGGTGACAGGTCGCTTGATCGATCGTTTGATCGAGGTGTACGGGCGCACCCTGCATTGGATCCTAGATCGGCAGCGCGCGACGCTCATGGTGGCGGTGGGGACATTGCTCATCACCGTCCTGCTGTATGTCTACATCCCCAAGGGTTTCTTTCCGGTCCAGGATACCGGGGTCATCCTCGGCATTTCCGAGGCACCGCAGTCGATCTCGTTCGCAGCAATGGCCGAGCGCCAGCAGGCGCTCGCCAAGGTTGTTCTACAGGACCCGGCGGTGGAGAGCCTGTCTTCTTTCATTGGCATCGATGGCACCAACGCGACACTCAACAGCGGGAGGATTTTGGTCAACCTCAGGCCGCTCGAGCTGCGTCGGGTAAGTGCGACCGAGATCATCCGCCGGCTTCAGCCCAAGCTGGCAGAGGTCGAGGGCATCACCTTGTACATGCAGCCGGTGCAGGATCTGACGATCGAAGATCGCATCAGCCGAACTCAATACCAGTACACCCTAGAATCTCCGGACGCGCGCGAGCTTGGGATTTGGTCTCAGAAATTGGTGGACCAGCTGCGCAATTCGCCCGCGCTTCGCGACGTGGCAACCGATCAGCAAGATCAGGGTCTGCGCGTCATGCTCACGATAGACCGCGCCACAGCGTCGCGGCTCGGAATCACGCCTCAGTTGATCGACGACACGCTGTACGACTCCTTCGGTCAGCGCCAGGTTTCAACCATGTTCACCGAGCTGAATCAGTACCGTGTGATATTGGAAGTCAAACCCGAGTTCCAGAAGGGTCCCGAAGCTTTGGACCACATCTTCGTTGAAACGCCCACCGGTCAGCAGACGCCGCTCAGCACCTTCATCCAGGTCGCCGAAACTTCGGCGCCGCTGACGATCAACCACCAGGCGCAGTTCCCGGCAGTCACCATCTCATTCAACCTGGCAAGCGGCGCTTCTCTGGGCGATGCGGTCAAGGCGATCGAGGCGGCAACCCAAGAGATCGGACTGCCACCCAGCATTCAGACCGGATTTCAAGGTGCGGCGCAAGCCTTTCGGGCCTCGTTGTCCAACGAGCTGCTGCTGATCCTTGCCGCGGTGGTTGCCGTGTACATCGTCCTGGGCGTGCTCTACGAGAGCTACATTCATCCGATCACTATATTGTCTACGCTGCCATCGGCAGGCATGGGCGCGTTGCTCGCGCTGATGCTAACGCGTACGGATCTGGGCGTCATCGCCATCATCGGCATCATCCTCCTTATCGGAATCGTCATGAAGAACGCCATCATGATGATCGACTTCGCTCTCGAGGCGGAGCGAAAGGAAAGCAAGCCGCCGCGGGAGGCAATCTATCAGGCGTGCCTGCTGCGCTTTCGCCCCATCGTGATGACGACCCTGGCGGCGCTTCTGGGGGCGCTGCCTCTGGCCGTAAGCAGCGGCGTCGGAGCGGAGCTCAGGCGCCCGCTTGGTATCGCAATCGTGGGCGGCCTCATCGTGAGCCAACTGTTGACGTTGTACACCACACCGGTCATCTACCTGGCGTTTGACCGCTTGGCGCAGCGCGTGAAGTCGGCGCGAATGAGCGACGCGCACGCGCCACTGCGTCCCGAGCAGCCATGAACATCTCGGCGCCGTTCATCAACCGCCCGGTCGCCACCGCGCTGCTCACCATCGGAGTCGCGTTGGCGGGTGCGATCGCATTCCGCTTGCTACCGGTCGCCGCTCTACCCCAGGTGGACTTCCCTACCATCAGCGTGTCCGCGAGTCTACCGGGTGCGAGCCCGCAGACCATGGCGACCTCGGTCGCCACCCCGCTCGAGCGCCAGCTGGGGCGCATCGCCGGGGTGACCGAGATGACCTCTTCGAGCACGATGGGCGCCACCAACATCGTCCTGCAGTTCGACCTCGACCGCAACATCGACGGCGCCGCGCGCGATGTCCAGGCAGCGATCAACGCGGCCCGCAGCCAACTGCCCACTGCGCTGCCGAGCAATCCCTACTACCGAAAAGTAAACCCCGCCGATGCGCCGATACTCATTTTTGCGCTGACATCGGACACGCGCAACCAGGGCGAGATGTACGACGCGGCATCCACGATCCTCCAGCAGACGCTGTCACAGATGGACGGCGTGGGCCAGGTTCAAGTCGGAGGCAGCTCGCTGCCGGCGGTGCGGGTTGACTTAAACCCCACCGCGCTCAACAAGTACGGCATAGGCCTTGAGGACGTGCGCAGCCAGCTGTCTGCGGCCAACGCCAATCGCGCCAAAGGTTATCTGACCAATGGTGACAAGACCTGGGAGGTCTCCGCCAACGACCAGCTGCTGAAGGCCAACCAGTACGGGGGGCTCATCGTCGCTTATCGCAACGGTGCCGCCGTGCAACTGGCGGACGTGGCCGACGTGCAAGATTCCGTCGAGGACTTGCGCAACGGCGGGCTGACCAACGGAAAGCCAGCGGTCCTGATCATCATCTATCGCCAGCCGGCGGCCAACATGATCGAGACCGTCGATCGGCTGCGCAGCATCATTCCCCAGCTGCAAGCCTCGATCCCTGCCGAGATGACGCTGTCTGTCGTGCTCGACCGCACGACCACAATTCGCGCCTCGCTGCGTGACGTGGAAATCACCCTGATGATCGCGATCAGCCTGGTGATCCTGGTGGTCTTCGTCTTCCTTCGCGAGGTGCGGGCTACGTTGATCCCGAGCGTTGCCGTGCCGGTGTCTCTGATCGGCACCTTCGGCGTGATGTACCTCTTCGGCTACAGCCTGGACAACCTGTCTTTGATGGCGCTCACTATCGCTACCGGCTTCGTAGTCGACGATGCCATCGTGGTGTTGGAGAACGTATCCCGGCACATCGAGGACGGGATGCCGCCGATGAAGGCGGCGATGCAGGGCGCCGGGGAGGTGGGCTTCACGGTGTTGTCCATGAGCCTCTCGCTGGTCGCGGTGTTCATTCCGCTGCTGTTCATGGGCGGCATGATCGGGCGCTTGCTTCGTGAATTCGCAGTCGTGCTGTCAGTTGCAGTTCTCATCTCGCTCCTGGTGTCTTTGACCACCACACCGATGATGTGCGCCCGAGTTCTGAAAGTGGACAAAGACCGCCCGCGCGGATGGCTGTACCGGGCGAGCGAGCGGGTGTTCCAGTGGATCCTGCATCGCTACGAGGTGAGTCTTGCGTGGGCGCTGCGACACTCGCTGATCATGGCGTTTGTCACCTTTTCGACGATTGCTCTGAACGTATACCTGTTCGTGATCGTCCCGAAGGGTTTTTTCCCGCAGCAGGACACCGGTCGCCTGAACGGTTCCATCGTCGCCGCGCAGGACATTTCCTTTACGGCGATGCGCCAAAAGCTGCAGGACCTTGTGGACATTGTCGGGCTCGACCCTGCCGTTGAAAGCGTGCTCGGCTTCACCGGTGGCTCCTGGGCTGGGACGCGCAACACCGGCCGAGTCTTCGCCTCGCTCAAGCCGCTTGAGGAACGCAAGCTGAATGTCGATCAGGTCATCGCACGCCTGCGCGGCAAACTATCCAAGGTCCCCGGGGCGACGCTGTACCTGCAAGCGGTGCAGGACGTGCGCATGGGCGGCAGACAGAGCAATGCGCAGTACCAGTTCACACTGCAGGCGGAGGACTACCAGGAGCTCAGTGCATGGGCTCCGCGCGTGCTCGACCGGTTACGCAAGCTTCCCGAGCTCGTCGATCTGAACAGCGACCAGCTCGACAAAGGTCTCAAGGCGACGTTGGTGATCGATCGCAGTACCGCATCGCGCCTGGGCATCACGCCCCAGATGATCGACGATACGCTCTACGATGCGTTCGGCCAGCGTCAGGTCTCCACTATGTACACTGAGCTCAATCAGTACCACGTAGTGATGGAGGTCGAGCCGCGTTACTGGCAGCGGCCCGACACGCTGCACGACATCTATGTGCGCTCCTCGACAGGAGTTCAGGTGCCGCTCAGCGCCTTCACGCACTTCGAGCCGACTAACGACACCTTGCAGGTGAATCACCAAGGACAATTTCCCGCGGTGACCTTGTCTTTCAACCTCGCACCGGGCGTGGCGCTGGGCGACGCCGTCCGCGCGATCCAGAGCGCGCTCGGCGAAGTGAAACTGCCGACCAGCATACAGGGCAAATTCGCGGGTACCGCGCAGGCATTCCAGGCATCGCTTGCGAACCAGCCGTGGCTGCTTCTCGCCGCCTTCGTCACGGTCTACATCGTGCTTGGGGTTCTGTATGAGAGCTACGTTCACCCGATCACGATCCTGTCGACCCTGTTCTCCGCAGGCGTGGGGGCGTTGCTCGCGCTGCTGCTGTGTCAGACCGAGCTCACTCTCATTGCCATGATCGGTCTTATTCTCCTGATCGGTATCGTGAAGAAGAACGCCATCATGATGATCGACTTTGCTCTGGTCCTCGAACGCACACAGGGCAAGAGTTCCGCGGAGGCGATCTTCGAGGCTTGCCTGCTGCGATTCCGGCCGATCATGATGACAACGATGGCCGCGTTGCTCGGTGCCCTGCCGCTTGCTGTGGGCGGGGGCGTGGGCTCGGAACTGCGGCGCCCACATGGAATTGCGATTGTAGGTGGTCTGATCGTGAGTCAGATGCTCACGCTCTACACAACGCCAGTCGTCTATCTGTACTTTGACCGCTTCAGGTTGTGGGTCAACGAAGTACGCAAAGCCGACCGCGGGCCTCGCGACAGCGAACTCAGCCCGGCGGAGCGCCCGTGAACCGGCGCCTCGAGGCGGCTTGGCTGCTTAGCGCGGGCACGCTGCTCTGCGGCTGCATGGTCGGTCCCGATTACGTGAAACCGAAAGCAGAGGTTCCCCCCGCGTACAAGGAGGACGCAGACTGGAAAGTCGCGCAGCCGAAGGACGAGCTGCCACGGGGCAAATGGTGGGAAATGTTCGGCGACCAGCAATTGAACGCGTTGGAGGAGCAGGTCAAGGTGTCCAATCAGACGGTGCAGCTGTCCCTGGCGCAATATCGCCAGGCCAGGGCGCTGGTCCAGGAGGCCCGTTCCGCCCTGTTCCCGACGCTGACTCTGAACCCACAGGTGACACGCGGCAAGGTCTCGAACACCCTCGGGTCGCAACCGGTCGCGCGCGGTACGATCACGGTTTACAACGTCCCCGTGGACGCCTCCTGGACCGTGGATCTCTGGGGCCAATACCGACGAGCCTACGAGTCCACGCTCGACAGCGCTCAGGCTAGCGCCGCGCAGCTCGAGACCACGCTGCTCGCAATGCAAGCCGAGTTGGCTCAGGATTACTTTCAGCTACGCACGCTCGATTCGCAGAAAGTCCACCTCGAGGGTACGGCGGTCAACTATCAGAAGACGCTCGTCCTGACCAAGAACCGCTATGTGAGCGGAGTCGTGTCCAAGGCCGATGTGGTCGCGGCCGAGACGCTGCTGCGTACGACACAAGCCCAGGCAATCGCGGTGGGAGTGCAACGCGCACAGACCGAACATGCTATCGCCATGCTGATCGGGAAGCCGCCTCCACTGTTCTCGCTTCCCGCAATGCCTCTGCCGCTTAGCGTCGTGCCGCCGCCCATCCCGGCTGGCGTTCCTTCAACGCTGCTCGAGCGCAGGCCCGACATCGCTGCGGCGCAACGCAATGTGGCCGCCGCGAACGCCCAGATCGGCGTGGCGCTCGCAGGCTATTACCCGACCCTGACACTGAGCGGTGTGCTCGGTTTCGAGACAACCAGCTCCTTTGCTCCGTGCTGTGCCCAGTTGTTCACGTACCCGAGCCGCTACTGGTCGCTGGGAGCGCAGGCCTCGCAGCCGCTGTTCAACGGTTTTTTGACTCGCGCTCAGGTCGACGCGGCGCGCGCGGCCTACGATGGAACCGTCGCGAACTACCGTCAGACGGTCCTGACCGGCTTTCAGCAGGTAGAGGACAACCTTGCCGCGCTGAGAATTCTGGAGCAGGAAGCGAAGGTCCAAGACGCTGCCGTGGCCGCGGCCGAACAGTCCGTGCAGCTGTTCCTGAACCAATACAAGGCTGGCACCATCAGCTATCTCGATGTCGTGGTCGTGCAAGACACGTTGCTCAGCAACCAGGTCACAGCAGTGAGCATCCTGGGCAGCCGCATGAACGCGGCGGTGCTTCTCATCACCGCCTTGGGCGGTGGGTGGCAGCAAAGCGATCTGCCGACCTCGGCGGATCTCGCGAAGCGCCAGGACTTGCCGCACGGGCCCGACTCCACTCCGACTGCGGCGGCGGCCAACCAACCCGCCGAATCCCACCCAATGCAGTGACCCGGGCGGAAGGCGGCTGGCGCGTGCACGCGTCTTGCGCTACTCGCGTAGAGGTGCCACGGCCAGTATGGTACCGTTCGCCTCTGGGATGAGTGAATCGAATCCACAACAGCGGCGGGCGTTGATCTTTGGCATCTCGGGACAGGATGGCGCCTACCTTGCCCGTTTCCTGACGCTTCGGGGTTACGACGTGCATGGAACGTCGCGCGACGTCGAAGGCACATCGTTTAGAAATCTCGAGGCCTTGTCTCTTCGACAACGCGTCAGTCTTCACTCCGCGATGGTTACCGATCCCAACAGCGTGCGCGCCGCGATTTTGGCCGTGGATCCCGATGAGATCTACAACTTGTCGGGACAGACGTCGGTGAGCTTGTCGTATTCACAACCGGGGGAGGCCCTTGGCAGCATCGCCATGGGCACGCTCAACATCCTGGAGACGATTCGCGACCACAAACCGAAGTTACGCTTCTACAACGCGTGCTCCAGTGAATGCTTCGGTGACACCGGGGGATTCGCAGCGCACGAGGCCATGCCGTTTCGACCCGTGAGTCCCTATGCTGTGGCGAAGAGCGCAGCCTATTGGCTCGTCGCCACCTATCGGAGCTCATACGGCCTGTTTGCCTGCTCCGGGATTCTTTTTAACCACGAATCTCCGCTGCGGCCCGAGCGGTTCGTGACGCGAAAGATAGCGCTGAGCGCGGCCAGGATATCGCGGGGTTCTGCCAAGCAATTGCAGCTCGGCAATCTGTCGATCGTGCGCGACTGGGGCTGGGCGCCGGATTACGTGGAGAGCATGTGGCGTATGTTGCAACGCTCCGAACCCAAGGACTACGTCATCGCGACCGGCAAAAGCGTGCCGCTCAGCTACTATGTCGAGGCCTGCTTCAAGCGAGTCGGTCGCGACTGGCGCGAATACGTCGTCAGAGACAAGCGCCTGTTTAGGCCCAGCGATCCACCGTTCAGCGCAGGGGATGCCTCGCTCGCCCGTTCGGAGCTGGGGTGGGTGCCGGCTCACAATGTGGACGACGTGGCTCGATGCATGACTGACGCTGCGCTCGCGCAACTCGCTGGTCAACCGTTCGAGCAAATCGTCAGCGAGAGCTGACGATGACGCTCAGGTCTGCGGCTTCGTGGTTCGGCCTGCGCTGCTTTTGAGTGCAGAAGGCCTGTCGAAATGATCGAGGCGCTAGGGGACAACCGCCTCCCCGTCCACATCGTCGAGCCGACGCTCGAGGGTCTATCGGGACACGGCCTGAACGTCGTAAAGAGCCTGTGCGAGGCAGGCCGCGGTCTTCATTTCGAGCTCTGGGTCGGGCACCGCGCCGATCTGCCCGGGCTCGCCGGCCTAGCTGGAGAAGTTCACCCGTATTTCCGGCGGCAGATCCGCAAGCCGCAGGCGTTCCTCCTGTATCGCAGACTGCTGCGGCGCCCCGGACGAATCGTTATCACCACCGCCACCACGCTGGACTTGTATGCGCTCGCCTGGGGCGCACGCGGCGCCATTGCGCCGGGCA
>Ga0187778_10001481_pt1 | contig 16255 bp, 13 predicted proteins | sample 1015_Q2_SP5_20_M_FD_132418 | JGI IMG/M metagenome (GOLD analysis project Ga0187778, IMG submission 132418) | Tropical peat soil microbial communities from peatlands in Department of Meta, Colombia - 1015_Q2_SP5_20_MG | ecosystem: Environmental > Terrestrial > Soil > Wetlands > Peat | place...
GAGGATCGTCGGCGAGACGCTCGACGCCGCGAACGTGCGCGGCTATGTCCTCACCCTGCAGACCCGGGAGCAGCACATCCGGCGGGAGAAGGCAACCTCGAACATGACGACGAACCAGACGCTCCTCGCGCTCGCCGGGCTCGTCTACCTGTCCTGGCTCGGGCCGCAGGGGTTGCGCGAGGTGGGGGAGGCCTGCACCGCTCTCGCCCAGCACGCGCGGTCGAAGCTCCAGGCGGCCGGCTTCGAGCCGGCGTTTCCAGAGTGGTCAACATTCAAGGAGTTTGCCATCCGTGTCGGACGACCCGGACACGAGGTCGTCGCGGCGGCGCGTGCGCGGGGCGTCCATCCCGGCTACCCGCTCGGGCGCGAGTTCGCCGGACTGGACGATGTTCTCCTCGTCGCCGTCACCGAACGGCGGACGCCGGCCGACGTCGACCGGCTCGTGGAAGTGCTGACCGAGGTCACCAGCTGATGGAGCTGATCTACGAGAAGTCGCGCCCCGGACGTCGGGCCGGCCGGATCCCGCGCCCGGACGTGCCGCCGGCGGAGCTCCCCGCCGCGCTCCGCCGGGACCGCCCGCCGCGCCTGCCCGAGGTCTCGGAGCCCGAGCTCGTCCGCCACTTCACCGCTCTGACCGAGCGCAACTTCGGCATCGACACGGGCTTCTACCCGCTCGGCTCCTGCACGATGAAGCACAACCCGAGGGTCAACGAGCGGCTGGTCGCCCTCCCGGGCTTCCGCGACCTGCACCCGCTGCAGGAGGACGACGGGGCGCAGGGCGCGCTCGAGCTGATGTGGCGGCTCGAGCAGCACCTCGTCGAGATCACGGGCCTGCCGGGGATCTCGCTCCAGCCGGCCGCGGGCTCGCAGGGCGAGCTCACCGGCCTGATGCTGGTGCGCGCGTACTTCGCCGACCGCGGCGAGGGCGAGCAGCGCGACACGATCCTCACGGCCGACACCGCCCACGGCACGAACCCGGCGAGCGTCACGATGGCGGGCTACAAGCTCGACAAGGTGGCGACCGACGGGCGCGGGAACCTCGATCTCGCAGACCTGCGGACGAAGGTGAACGAGCGCACGGCCGGCCTGATGCTGACGAACCCGTCGACGCTCGGGCTCTTCGACGAGGGGATCGAGGACGTGGCGGCGATCTTCCACGGTGCCGGCGCGCTCCTCTACTACGACGGTGCGAACCTCAACGCGGTCGTCGGCAAGTCGCGCCCGGGCGACATGGGCTTCGACATCGTCCACATCAACCTGCACAAGACGTTCTCGCAGCCGCACGGCGGCGGCGGCCCGGGCGGCGGCCCGATCGCCGTGCGCGAATCCGTCGAGCCGTTCCTGCCGGTTCCGGTGGTCGTCAAGGACGGGGACGAGTTCCGGCTCGAGCACGACCGGCCGAAGTCGATCGGGCGCGTTCGCGGGTTCGCGGGGCCGTTCGGCGTCTTCGTCCGCTCGTACGCGTTCATGCGCGCCTATGGCCCGTCGCTCGAGGAGATGTCGGAAGTGGCGGTGCTGAACGCGAACTACCTCCTTGCCCGCCTGCGCGACGCCTACGAGCTCCCCTACGACCGTCACTGCATGCACGAGTTCGTGCTCTCGGCGCGGCGCCTGAAGCGGGAGCACGGCGTGGCGGCGCTCGACGTGGCCAAACGGCTGATGGACTTCGACATCCACCCGCCGACGATCTACTTCCCGCTCGTCGTGCCGGAGGCGTTGATGATCGAGCCGACGGAGACCGAGACGAAAGAGCGTCTCGACCACTTCGTCGACGTGATGCTGCGGATCGCCGCCGAGGCGGTCGACGAGCCGGAGGTGCTGCACGAGGCGCCGCACGCGCGACCGGTGCGGCGGCTCGACGAGGTGCGGGCGGCGAAGGATCCGATCGTCCGCTACGACTTCGGCGAGCGGGCCGCGCGGGCCGCCTCGGGGGAGGACTGAGGCCGATGTCCGGATCTGCCGCGGCCTCGGTCCACGAGCTCGTCGAGCTCTCGCACGAGCTCGTCCGCGCGGTGCAGGAGCACGACCAGGCCCGCCTCGCCGAGCTGCTGGCGGACGAGTTCACGCTGCTCGGCGCCGCCGGCGAGCTCGGGCGCACGGAGCTGCTCGAGGCTGCAGCAGGCCCGTACGAGATCGACTCGTTCGCGTACGACGAGATCGATCCGGAGGTGTACGGGAACACCGCGGTGCTCGTCTCGCGCTACCGCCAGACCGGCAGGCTTGCCGGTGCAGACGTGAGTCGCGACCTCCGCGTGACGGACGTCTGGGTGCGTCGGGACGGCCGCTGGCAGATCGTCCGTCGCCACGCCAGCACGTCCGTCTGAGGCGACTGCCGGCCCCGGCCGCAGCCCGCGTTCACCATCCCGACACAGCAGCGGGCGACGCCGTGTGGCTAGAGTCGAGTCGTGCTGACGAGCCTCGCCCATCTCGTGGCCCGCCGCCGCCTGGTCGTGATCGGGGCCTGGATCGTCCTCACCTTCGCCGGTGCCTTCTCGGCCGGGCAGCTCTCGAAACGCTGGTTCCAGTCGTTCTCGATCCCCGGCTTCCAGGCCTACGAGGCGAACCAGCGGACGCTGAAGGCGTTCGGCTCGGGCGAGCAGCCGCCGCTGCTCGCCGTGTTCGTGACCCCCGGCCGCGACGTGACGAGCGTGCCGGGCATCGAAGGGGCGATCGAAGCGGGCGCGAGCGTCCCGAAGATGCGCGCCGGTCGAGTCGGCTCGTGGTACGCGTCCCACTCGAACGCCTACGTGTCGAAGGACCGACACACGATGTTCGCGACGCTCTACCCACCGGGGAACGCAACCTTCTCGAGCGCGCCCCCGATCAAGCAGGTCCGCGCCGCGATCAGGGCGGCGACGCCGGCCGGCGTGACGTTCCATCTCACCGGGCGCGACCCGATCCTCCAGTCGCAGGGCGAGGCCGGGGGGCCGAGCGTGCTGACGGAGTCGTTGATCGGCGCCGCCGGCGCGCTCGTGATCCTGCTCTTCGTCTTCGGCACCTTGCCTGCCGTCGCGATGCCGATGCTCGTCGCGCTCAGCTCGATCATGACGACCTTCCTCTGCGTCTACGTCATGACCTACCTGACGGACGTCTCGATCATCGTCCAGTTCCTCGTCGCGCTCGTCGGGCTCGGGGTGTCGATCGACTACGCGCTGCTGATCGTCTTCCGCTTCCGGGAGGAGCTGACGCTCCACGACACGACGGAGGCGGCGCTCGTCGAGACGATGACGCACGCCGGCCGCTCGGTGATCGTGTCCGGCTCGACCGTCGCGATCGGGCTGCTCAGCATGGTCCTCCTGCCGCTGCCGTTCATCCGCTCGATCGGGATCGGCGGCATGTTGATCCCGACGGTCGCCGTGCTCTCGTCGACCACCCTGCTGCCCGCGATGCTCTCGCTGCTCGGGCCGAGGATCAACCGCGTCCGCGTGATGCCGAAGCGCTTCGTCGAGCCGCACCCGGCCGAGACGGGGCTGTGGTGGCGCTGGAGCCGGCTCGTGATGAAGCGCGGCGCCCTCGTCTTCGTCGTCGGCGCCGCGGTCGTCGGGCTCGTGCTGATCCCCGCGACCAAGATCAACCCGAGCGACGCCCAGATCAAGGACGAACCCGCACAGGGCGACGCGCTCGCGGGCCGTGACGCGCTGACCGCAGCCGGGATCCCGGACGGTGTCTACCTCCCGTACATCGTGCTGGCCGAGAACGTGACCACCACCGCCAACCTGCAGGACGTCGCCGCCGAGGTCGCCAAGGCGCCCGGGATCGCTGCCGCGAGCGCACCGCCGTCGTGGCGGAAGGGCGACGCCGCGCTCGTCGAGGCGTTCGGCACCGACGACGGCTCGTCGCGGGCCGCCAAGGGGACGATTGCGAACCTCAAGCGCCACGTCCTCCCGCAGATCGCGAGCTCGCAGACGAACCTCGGCCCGGGAGCGAAGCTGACGTTGGGCGGCGTCGCGCCCGAGGCGCGGGACTTCATCCACGCCGTGTACGGGAAGTTCCCGTACGTGCTGCTGTTCGTCCTGATCCTCACCTTCATCCTGCTGACGCGCGCGTTCCGCTCGATCGTCCTGCCGCTGAAGGCGGTCGTCCTCAACCTCGTCTCCCTCGGTGCCGCGTACGGGATCGTCGTCTTCATCTTCCAGGAGGGGCACGGGAGCGACGCGATCTGGAACATCAAGGCCACGGACTCGGTGATCTCGTGGATCCCGCTGATGATCTTCGCCTTCCTGTACGGCATCTCGATGGACTACGAGGTCTTCATCCTCACGCGGATCCGCGAGGAGTACGACGACACGGGCGACACGGCGTACTCGATCGCGCACGGGCTCGCCCGCACCGGGAAGCTCGTGACGAGCGGTGCGCTCGTGCTGATGTTCGCGTTCTTCGCCCTCTCGACGGGTCCCGGCCCCGACATCAAGCAGTTCGCGATCGGTCTCGCCGCCGGGGTGATCTTCGACGCAACCGTCATCCGCGCTCTGCTCGTCCCCGCGACCATGCAGCTGCTCGGCCGCTGGAACTGGTGGCTGCCGCACTCGGTCGCGCGCGTCCTCCGCGTCGCGCCCGGCGAGGCATAGTCCCTCCCGCAGGCGCCATTCGGCATAGGGGAATCCCCCGACCCGGCGTCGGGCCGATCGCGGAGTCGCAATTCCGCGTGGGGTCCGATGGCGCCGCGCGGCCGCCCGCCGAGACTCCTCAGAGCAGGCGACCCGGAACGCACCAGGGAGCGGGCGCCGAAACGGAAAGGAGCCAGAGATGAGACGGCTACTCGAATGGGGCGGCGTCGCGGCCGGTGCAGTGCTGATCGCCTTCGGCATCGTCGCCATCGTGATGGGCGTCAACGGCCGCTCGACGGTCGCGAGCACGCTCAAGCAGGAGCAGATCACCGGCACGCCCGACATGTCGCCGAAGGGCATCGCGGCGGAGGCGAAGGCCGCCCAGACCGCGCAGGCAGCCGTGTTTGCGAAGCTGAACGCGGCGGGCGTGAAGCTCACCCCGTCCCCGATCACGGTCCCGAGCTGCACCGTCGCCGGCCAGCTCGTCAACAACGGCAACAGGGCTCGGTGCTTCGCCGAGTACATGCGGATCCACACCTACGGCGCGACGAGCGGCGAGACGTACTCGCAGATGGGCCGTTTCCAGGCCAAGCCGGGGACGCCGCTCAAGCTGACCGACGGCCTGGGAGGGACGAACGACGCGACGAGCGCTGCGGTGAACCCGACCACCAAGCAGCCCGTCGACAACGGTCTGCGCGATCTCTGGGTGACCTACACGGCGCTCACCACCGCGCTCAACTCCAGCTACATGGCGTCGCAGATCGCCTTGTTCGGGATCGTGGTCGGCGTCGCGTTGCTGCTCTCCGGAATCGGCTTCATGGTGCTGGCGCTGTTCGGGGCGCTGCGGCCGACCGCGCTTCGCGAGCGCGCGAAGGTCGAGCCCAAGCCGACGCCTGCGACCGGAATGAGCTGAGCCAACCCGACGACCGAGCCGTGACGGCCGCCCAGTCTCTTCGACCGGGGCGGCCGTCACCGTTTCTACGGGTCATCGCATCAGCGTGTCGCCGCGAGCTGCCCGCACGCCGCGGCGATGTCGCGGCCGCGGGTCAGCCGGACCGTCGCGGGAACGTGCGCTCGGTCGAGGACGGCCTTGAAGGCGGCGATCGCCTCCCGCGACGACCCGTCGTACCTGCCCGTCGGGTTGTAGGGGATGAGGTTCACCTTGAAGTCGTCCGGGCCGAGCAGGCGGGCGAGCTCGCGGGCGCGTTCGGGGGAGTCGTTGACCCCGGCGAGCATCACGTACTCGACGAACACGCGCCTGCCGCGACGCGCGACGTAGCGCCGGCACTCGGCCAGCACGACGCTGAGCGGGTAGCGCTCCTCGACCGGCATGATCCGCGCGCGGAGCTCCGGATCGGCCGCGTGCACGGACAGGGCCAGGCGGATCGGCTCGCTCACCTCGTCGACGAAGCGTGCGAGGCCGGGCAGCCAGCCGACCGTCGACACGGTCGTGCGGCGGTGCGTGACCCCGAGATCGGGCAGCCGGCGGGCAGCGGTGAGCACCGCGTCGAGGTTGAGCATCGGCTCGCCCATGCCCATGAAGACCGCATTGGTAATCGTGTTGGGGACTGACTTCAGTCTGTCCCCAACACCGACACGATTGCCCAGCCGAATGAAGTGGAGCGCCTGGTCGAGGATCTCCCACGCGGTGAGGTTCCGGCCGAAGCGCATCGCGCCCGTCGCGCAGAACGTGCACGTGAGTGGGCAGCCCGACTGGGAGGAGAGACAGACCGAGCGGCGGCCGTCCCGGTAGCGCATCAGCACCGCCTCCACCGGATGCCCGTCGGCGGTCCGGAAGAGCGTCTTCACCGTGCCGTCGCGTGCGTGCGCCTCGTCCTCGACGACGAGCGTCGAGAGGGGCACGCTGTCCTCGAGCGCATTCCGCAGAGACGACGGGAGGTTCGTCATCTCCGCGTACGCGGAGGCTCCGCGGCTGACCCACCGCCACACCTGGCCGGCCCGGTAGGCGGGCTCGGCTCGCTCCGCGAGCACCGTCTCGAGTCGCTCGAGATCCATCTCGACACGGTACTCGCAAGGAGTGGGCAGAATGGCGCGACCGTGATCGACCTCCGCTCCGACACCGCGACGCGACCGACTGCGGGCATGCGCGCCGCGATCGCCGCGGCCGAGGTCGGCGACGAGCAGCGTCGCGAGGATCCGAGCGTCGCCGAGCTCCAGCGGAGAGTCGCCGCCCTGCTCGGCCAGGAGGCGGCGCTCTTCCTGCCGACCGCGACGATGGCGAACCAGATCGCGCTCAAGCTGCACTCGCGTCCCGGCGACGTCCTCCTCGCCGAGGAGACCTCCCACGTCCTGATCTACGAATACGGCGGGGCGGCCGCGCATGCGGGACTGATCACGGTCGGGCTGCGCGGCGACGGGGGGAGGCTGACCGGCGAGCAGATTCGCGACGCGGTGCCCTCGCGGACGAAGGTCGCCGACCAGGCGCCCGCGATTCTCTCGCTCGAGACGACGCACAACTCGACCGGCGGCAGGGTCTGGCCCGTGGCCGAGCTCGAAGCAGTCGTCGACGCGGCGCGGGACGCCGGCCTCGCGGTCCATCTCGACGGCGCCCGGATCATGAACGCGGCGGTCGCGCTCGGCGTCCCGCCGGCGGCGATCGCCGGACGGTTCGACACCGTGACGATCTGCCTCTCGAAGGGTCTCGGCTGCCCGCTCGGCGCGTTGCTCGCCGGGCCGGCAGCGACGATCGAGCGCGCCTGGCGCGAGAAGCACCTGTTCGGGGGCGCGATGCGCCAGGCCGGGATCGTCGCGGCGGCCGGGATCTACGCGCTCGATCACCACGTCGAGCGGCTTGCGGACGACCACGCTCGCGCCCGGCGGCTCGCAGAGGCCTGGCACGCGGCCGGCGTTCCCGTCGACCTCGCACGGGTCGAGAGCAACTTCGTCCAGGTCGACCTCGCACCGCTAGGCCTGACCCGCGACGACGCGCTGGCACGGCTGCGCGCCGCGGGAGTCGGCCTCTCCTCGACGATCCACCCGACGGTGATCCGGGCCGTCACACACCTCGATCTCGACGACGACCACATCGCGCAGGCCTGCGAGCTCGTGCCGACGGCGCTCGGGGTTGCCGTTGCCGCCTGAGCTCGACCGCGAGCTCGATCGGCTCCTCGGCACCGCGCAGGCAGAGCGGCGCCTTCCGTCCGTCTCCGCTGCGGTCTTTCGGGACGGCGAGGTCGTGTGGACGCGGGCGCTCGGCCTTGCGGACGTGGCCGCCGCGGAGCAGGCGACGCCCGACCACGCCTACCGGATCGGCTCGATCACGAAGACGTTCACCGCGGTCTGCGTGCTGCAGCTGCGCGACGCGGGGCGGGTCGAGCTCGACGCGCCTCTGCGCAGCCACGTCCCGGAGGTGCCGCGGGGTCCCACCATCCGGCAGGCGCTCGCCCACCTCTCCGGCTTCCAGCGCGAGCCGCCGGGCGAGATCTGGGAGACGCTCGTGCCGCCGAGCCGCGAGGAGCTGCTCGCCGGGCTCGAGGACGCCGAACGGGTTCTGGCGCCGGGTGCTCGCTGGCACTACTCGAACCTCGCGTTCGGGCTGCTCGGCGAGCTCGTCGCGCGGGTGTCGGGAACGTCGTTCCCGGACTACCTCGCCGCGCACGTCCTCGGCCCGCTCGGCCTTGCCCGCACCTCGCTCGAACCGAGCCCACCCGCGGCACGTGGCTACTACGTGCCTCCATGGACGGAGGCGGCCGAGCCGGAGCCGGACGTGCAACTGACCGACACGACGGCCGCGCTCGGACAGCTGTGGTCGACGACGGGCGACCTCGCGGCCTGGGGCGCGTTCATCGCGGAAGGCCGCAACGGCGTCCTCGCGCCGTCGACACTCGACGAGATGACACGCGTGCAGGTGATGGTCGACCATGCGGGCTGGACCGTCGGCTGGGGACTCGGGCTCTCGCTCACGCGCCGCGGTGAGCGGATCTTCGCCGGGCACGGCGGCGCGATGCCGGGGTTCCTCGCCGGCCTCGCAGTCCAGCGCGACGAGCGGACCGGAGCCGTCGTGCTCACGGGGGCGTCGACGGGCGCCCGGGCCGAGGAGCTGGCCGTCGACCTCGCGGTCGCCGCACTCGACGCGCTCGACCGCGACCCCGTGCCGTGGGTGCCGGACGCGGGGGCGCCCGCCGAGCTGCAGCCGTTGCTCGGCGTGTGGTGGAGCGAGGGGAACGAGCTCGTGATCAGACATCGAGGCGGCCGTCTCGATATCGAGCTCGTCGGCGGCCCGAAGGGCCGCAGCGTCTCGGTTCTCGTCGAGGAGGCGCCCGACCGCTTCCGCATCGTCGAGGGGCGCGAGCTCGGGGAGCTCGTCCGCGTGGTGCGCGACGACGGAGGTGGCGTCGTCAAGCTCTACCTCGCGACGTACCCGCTGACGCGCGAGCCGACGACGTTCGAGTCGGCCTAGCGGTTCCCCGACGCGAGGAAGGCGGCGGCCACCGCGACGTACGCGGCCGCCAGCAGGGCTCCCCGGCCCCTGCCCGTCTTGCCGCCGGCGGCTACGGCAGCCGCCAGCGCCGTGGAGGCCGCTAGTGCGCCGAGCTCGACGGGCCGGAACGAGAGCGCGAGCGGGTGGACGGCCCACGAGAGCAGGACGACCGCGGGAATCAGGAACACCGCGACCTGCGCGGCCGACGAGAGCGAGATCTCGACCGCGAGCTCGTGCTTCCCACGCCGGGCGACGAGCACGGCGCCGCCGTGCTCTGCCGCGTTGCCGACGAGCGCGACGATCACCGCTGCGACGAAGAAGTCGGACAGACCCACGTCGTGCGCGAAGTCCTCCAGGGAGCCGACGAGGACCTCCGCGACGAAGGCGGTGACGAGCGTGGCGGCACCGAGCGCCGCGAGCGCGGTGCGCAGCGACCAACCCGTCAGCGCATCGTCCTCGGCCTCGTGGAGCCGATGCTGACGGGCGAGCGAGCGCGAGGTCGCGGCCACGTAGAGCGCCAGCAGGACCACCGCAACGGGAAGCGAGAGCACTGCCAGCGAATGGCGGTTCGGATCGCCGTGCCAGCCGCCGATCGCCGGGACGAGGAACAGCCCGGCCGACACGCCGACGAGACCGACCGACCGGAGTGCCGACCTCCGGTCGAACGGTCCCTCGTCTGCCGCGAGGAGCGACGCCCCGAGCACGAGGAGCAGGTTGCCGATCACGCTTCCGGTGAGGGAGCCGCGCACGACCTCGGGCAGGCCGCGGTTCACCGCGAGGAGCGCGACGATCAGCTCGGGCGCGTTCCCGAACGTCGCGTTCAGGAAGCCGCCGATGCCGGCCCCCGTGTGGTCGGCCGCGTGCTCGGTCGCCTCGCCGATCAGCCACGCGAGCGGTACGAGCGCGGCCGCGGCGAGGACGAACTCGGCCAGCGCCCCCGGCCTCGCGAGCCAGTGGAGAGCAAGCGTGAGCGGCCCGAGCGCGAGGCCTGCGACGAGGACCTTCCTGAGCACGATCGCGGACCCTAGCGGCCCGCCGGACCGCATTTCGGCCCGCCCGAAGAAACGCACGGGTCGCCGGCGACTACTCCTCCGGGCCCGGAATGTCAAGTCTTGCGGAGCCCGCACCGACGCTGCCACCATCCCGGATGTGACCGAGCTGACGCACGCCGCCCCCGTCCAGCTGCCGCTGCGGCCCCAGGACGAAGTGGAGTGCCGGCGCTGCGAGGTGCACTGCGACAAGGTGGTGTACCCCGGGGCCTGTGTGGAACGGGCCTGCCCGTTCGTCTACGCCTACGAGGCCTGGGGTCGGACGTACATGGGGTGCATGCAGAAGGTGTTCGACGTCGAGATCGACCTTGCGCTCCTGCGGGCGGCCGAGCGTCGCCGCGACGGGTTCGGCGGCGTGAAGACCCGCCGGGCACCGCTCCCGATGTGTCCGGTCGACGTGTCGTCCTGCTACGACCAGCGCAGCGACGACATCGGCTGCCGCAACCCCGAGTTCTTCGAGATCCCGCGGGCGCGGCCGAGCTTCCGCGTCTTCGCCCAGATCGGCGCGTAGCTCAGCTCGAGGCCGAGGCACAGCGGCCGACGGCGCGGGGAGCGTCGTGAATCGCGAGGGCGTACGGCGGGGTGCCTCGGCTCGTCGCTACCGGGATCCGCCCGGCCGCGATCCCGTCGACCGCAGGCCTCCGCTCGAGCGAAAGCTCAGGAGCGACGGCTCGGACGCCGTGCACGCATGGCCCGAGCGTGAAGCCGGCGCAGCCGGGCGAGCTCCGCCGCGTCGGGGCCGTGGCCGTCGGGGCCCGGCGTCTCGAGGATCGCGGGCAGCCCGGCGAACGCCGGCTGAGCGAGGAAGACGCCGAGACCGTCGCCGAGCAAGCCCTCGCCGATCGAGGCGTGCCGATCCCGGTTCGAGCCGAGCGGCGCAGCGGAGTCGTTGACGTGGAGCGCCCGCACGCGGTCGAGCCCGATCTTCGCGTCGAGCTCGTCGAGCGCCGCACCGAGCGCGGCCTGGTCCGTCACGTCCACGCCGGAGACGTACCAGTGGCACGAGTCGATGCAGACGCCGAGCCGTGGGTGCCCGTCGAGAGCGTGGTGAATCGCCGCGAGCTCGTCGATCGAGCGGCCCATCGTCCCGCCGGCGCCCGCCGAGTTCTCGAGCAGCAGCCACGTGCGGTCCGTCGTGAGCCCGAGCAGCTCGCGCAATGCCGGCACGACCTGCCTGAGCCCCGCGTCGAATCCCGTACCGAGGTGCGAGCCGACATGGAAGATCACGCCCTCCGACTCGATCGCGACGGCGGTCGCGAGCGTCGCCCGCATGGCGTTCAGGGACTTCTCGTGCATCTCCTCGTCCGGGCTGGCGAGGTTGACGAGGTAGAGCGCGTGGCAGACGACCGCGCCGATCCGCGCCTCGGCCCGGCGCTCGCGGAAGCGGGCGAGCGCCTCCTCGCCGTGGTCGGTCGGTCGCCACATCCGTGGGCTCTGCGTGAAGACCTGGATCGCGTCGCAGCCCAGCTCCTGTCCGCGATCGACCGCGTTCCAGATCCCGCCCGACGAGGAGACGTGCGCGCCGAAGAGCACGAGGCTCACCCTAGCGGCGCGCGGCAGGCGTCACGATGCCGTCGCACTTCCGTCGGGCCACTGTCACGTGACAGTCACCCGGATGGTCGCTTCCGGCCCTGGCCGTAGGCTACGCGGGCCGTGGCCCTCCCGATTCGCGAGCGTCTGGGCGCCCTCCAGGAGCGCGAGTTCAGGCTGCTCTTCGCCGCGACGACCGTGACGACGCTGGGCGACGCCGTGGCCGGGATCGCGCTCGCGTTCGCCGTTCTCGCCGTCACGCACGACTCGGCGACGAAGCTCGGCCTCGTCCTAGGCGCCCGTGCCGTCGCGAACACGGCGCTCGTGCTCGTCGGCGGCGTCGTCGCGGACCGGCTGCCCCGCAACCTCGTCCTCGTCGGCTCGTCCCTCGTGCAGGCGGGTGCGCAGGCGACGACCGCGGCGCTCGTCCTCTCCGGCCACGCGACGCTCGGTCTGCTCATGGCCCTGCAAGCGCTGTACGGGCTCGCCGACGGCTTCGTCGTTCCCGCGTACGTCGGACTGATTCCGCAGACGGTCGGGCCGGAGAGGCTGCAGCAGGCGAACGCCCTGCAAGGGCTGTCGCGGAACATCGTCTGGGTGGTCGGCCCGGCCATCGGCGGCACGCTCGTCGTCGCCGGCAGCCCCGGGATCGCATTGGGCGTCGACGCGGCATCGTTCGTCGCGGCCGCGCTCCTCCTGCTCGAGATCCGTGTGCTCCCGGCCGAGCAGCGTGGCGCCAGCTTCCTGCACGAGCTCCGCGAGGGCTGGCGCGAGTTCGCCTCGCAGACGTGGCTGTGGGCGACGGTCGGGCTCTTCGGCCTCGGCAACTTCATGTGGAGTGGCTGCTGGTCGGTGCTCGGGCCCGCGATCGCGAAGCAGCACCTCGGCGGTGCGCGGGCGTGGACGTTCGTCCTCGTCGCGTTCGGCATCGGCTCGGTGCTCGGAGGGGTCGCCGCGCTGCGCGTCACGCCGTCGCGGCCGCTGGTCGTGTCCGTTCTGGCTCCGGTCCCGCTCACCGTCCAGCTCGCGGCGCTCGCGTTTCCGGCTCCGGCCTGGGCGCTCGCGGCGATCGCGTTCGTGTGCGGGGGCGGGCTCGCCGTCCATCTCGCGCTGTGGTTCACGGTCTTCCAGCAGAACGTGCCCGCGCACGCCCGGTCCCGGGTGAGCTCGTACGACGCGCTCGGCTCGTTCGTGCTGATTCCGCTGAGTCTCGCGGTCGTCGGGCCGATTGCCGCGGCGCTCGGGTTCCGCACGACGCTGCTCGGCGCTGCGGCCGTCGATGCCGCATGCCTCCTCGTGATGCTGGCGATCCCCTCCGTGTGGGCGATCCGGCGGCCGAGCGCGCCGACTACGATGGCCGCCGCATGAGCCGCAGGCTCGACGGAGGTGATCGATGAGCGCGGGTGCCGGCTCGGCCGGTGCGGCAGCGGGAAGAGGCGTGCGCGTTCGCATGGCCCCGAGCCCGACCGGGCTCCTCCACATCGGCACGGCGCACACCTTCCTCTTCAACTGGCTCTTCGCGCGTGGTCGCGACGGGGAGTGCCTGCTGCGGATCGAGAACACGGACACGAGCCGCGAGGTCGCGGCGGCGACCGAGCAGATCCAGCGTTCGCTCACCTGGCTCGGGATCGACTGGGACGGCGCGGTCACGTTCCAGCTCGACGCGATGGAGCGCTGCCGCGAGCTCGCGGCTCGCCTCGTCGGCGACGGGAAGGCCTACGAGGACGAGGGCGCGATCCGCTTCCGGATGCCGGACGAGGGGACGACCGGGTGGCAGGACGCGGTGCGCGGCTGGATCGAGTTCCCGAACGAGCAGCTCGAGGACCTCGTGATCGTCCGGGCAGACGGCCGGGCAACGTACAACTTCGCCTCGCCGGTCGAGGACATGGACGACCGGATCACGCACGTCATCCGCGGCGACGACCACGTCCCGAACACGCCCAAGCAGCTCCAGGTGCTGCGGGCGCTCGGTCACGAGCCGCCGACGTACGCGCATCTCGGCAACCTCCTCGGCACGGACGGCAAGAAGCTCTCGAAGCGCCACGGGGCGACCTCGGTCGACGAGTTCCGTGCTGCCGGCTACCTGCCTGCGGCACTCCTGAACTTCCTCGCCCTGCTCGGCTGGGCGCCGGACGGCGAGACGACGATCATGTCGCGCAACGAGATCGTCGAGCGCTTCGCGCTCGAACGCGTGGGCGCCAGCCCGGCGACGCTCGACTACGCGAAGCTCGACTGGATGAACGGCATGTATCTGCGGGCCCTCGCCACCGACGACTACGCGAGCTCGCTGCTGACCTGGCTCCGCGAGCAGGGGATCGACTGGGACGAGGAGCGGGTCCGCGCCGCTGCGCCGCTCGTGCAGGAGAAGATCGGTCGCTTCGACGAGTTTCCCTCCTTCGCCGGCTTCCTCTTCGGCTCCGTCGACCCGGATCCGGCGCTGCTCGACCCGGCGATCCTCGCGGCAGCCGCCGCAAAGCTCGGGGACGTCGACCCGTGGCGGGCGGACGAGCTGGAAGCGGCCCTGAGGACGCTCTGCGAGGATCTCGGCCAGAAGCCGCGCGAGGTCTTCGCGCCGATCCGCGTCGCGGTGACCGGCTCCCGGATCTCGCCCGGGCTCTACGAGAGCCTCGAGCTGCTCGGTAAGGACGTCTCTCTCGCACGGATCGGGAAAGGGGCTCGGGTCGAATGAGCGAAACGGCCGTCGTCCGGGACGTCGACGCCTACGAGCGGCGACTGCGCGACTACGCATTCGAGCACTCGGAGGAGGAGCGCGCCGTGCGCGTGGGGGAGAAGGAGACGTCGGAGCAGGCCGCGATCGTCGAGCGCTACGCCGATCTCTTCTCGCGCGCTCAGCTCGAGCTCCTGGCCGAGGCCGAGCAAGCGGCGGAAGGCGACGGGCGGGAACGGATCGCGCGGCTCCGCCTCACGTGCCGGGAGGGCCTCGTGGACGCCGAGCTGGCCGAGCGGGAGGACGAGCTGCAGAACGCGATGCTCGCCGCGCGCGTGCGGTGGCGCGACGAGGAGCTGCCGATCCGGGCTGCGGGGGCCAGGCTCGCGGTGCTGCCCGAGTACGCCGACCGCGACGAGCTCGGCCGGCTGCAGGTCGCCGTCTCGGCGGGGTTCAACGAGGAGCGGCGCGAGCTGCTCGGCGCGCGCGCCGCGCTCGACGCCGACCTGTCCGGTGAGCCCGACGCGGTCGCGCGGAACGAGGCCACGAAGCAGGTCTCGCTGCGCGATCTCCGGGAGGCCGTCTCGGCGGCGAGCCGGACGACGACCGCCGCCTGGGAGCCTCTGCGCGAGCGATGGCTCGACCGGCTGCTCGGCTCCGAGCGGGAGCAGCAGCCCTCGTTCGCGCACACGGGCTGGCTGCGGCGGCTCTCACCGCTCGCGGCCACCTACACGCGCGAGCGGTCGGTGCCCGTCTGCACGGCGACGCTGGGCGCGATCGGCTTCCCACTCGAGGACGAGCGGAGCATCCGACTCGATCTCGACGACCGGCCACAGAAGGCGCCTCGTGCGTGCGTGATCGCCTCGGATCCGCCGAGCGTCGTCCACCTCATCACGCTGGCGCAGGGCGGGCTTCACGACTACAGCGTGTTCCTCCACGAAGCCGGGCACGCGCTCCACTACTCCAACTGCGACCCGGCCTTGCCGTACACGTTCCGAGCAGTCAGCCGCGACCACGCGCTGACCGAGATCTACTCGTACATCCTCGAGGCGATTTCGCGCGAACCCGAGTGGCACGGCCTTCATTTCGGCCTGTCCGACGCGGACGCCGAGCGGAACGCCGAGGCGACGACCTTCCTCGAAGCGCTGCTCTTCCGGCGCTACGCGGCGAAGCTGGGCTTCGAGCTGGCGTTCTGGGACCGCTTCGCCGACGACGGCGCCACGCCCGACGGCTACACGGACCTGCTCACCGCGGCGACGGGCATCCGCTACCCGGCCGAGAACTACCTGGCGGACATGGATGCCGGGTTCTACTCGGCCGACTACCTGCGGGCCTGGGTACGGGCCGCCCAGCTCCGGCAGTACCTGCGCGACGGGATCGGCGACGGCTGGTGGCGCTCGCCCGAGACCGGCGAACTCCTGCGCGGCCTCTTCCGCGAGGGCACGAGGCCCTCGAGCGAGGAGATCGCCCGCCGGATCGGGTACGAGCCGCTCGACACGGCCCCGCTCGTCGCCGAGCTCGGCGGCCGAGCAGGATCGAGTCGGCCGGGGAAGGTCGCGGATACGAGGAAACCGTGAGGAATCCGTACGAATGTCCTGCTAATCGAGTTGAAGCCGCCGCCGTCTGTTAGCCTCAGGCCCGCACATCCCCCGTTTGGGGCCTGTTCCAACTCGACATGTTGTGCCCGGTGACGGGCTGCACCATCTGCGACAGCTGACAAGGAGTCTCCATGCGTCTCCGCCGAATCTTCGCCGCCGCCGCCCTCGTCGCTCTCGTTGCGATCCCCGCCGCCTGGGCGTTCGGATTCACCGACAGCGACTTTCCGCTCCCGGATGCGACCGTCGGCATTCCCTACAACCACCAGCTCTCCGGGCGCGAGGGCTGCCCGCCGTACACCTACAAGCTGAGCTCGGGGTCGATGCCACCGGGAATCTCGATCACGAGCGGTGGCAACATCACGGGCACGCCGACGCAGGCGGGCACCTGGGGCTTCTACCTCGCCATGGACGACGTCTGCCAC
>Ga0187778_10001482_pt1 | contig 16254 bp, 14 predicted proteins | sample 1015_Q2_SP5_20_M_FD_132418 | JGI IMG/M metagenome (GOLD analysis project Ga0187778, IMG submission 132418) | Tropical peat soil microbial communities from peatlands in Department of Meta, Colombia - 1015_Q2_SP5_20_MG | ecosystem: Environmental > Terrestrial > Soil > Wetlands > Peat | place...
CGGTGAGGGTGCCGATGTTCGGCATGGCGAGCCCGAGCGGCGTGAGCGCGCGCCACAGCTCGTAGAGATCGCGTTGCCGCACGTCGGCGAGCAGCAGGTTCTGGCTATGCGTGGTGCGCACCAGGCCGAAGCTCAAGCGCTCGGCGAGCGCCGCCACCGCATCCATCTGCGCCGCGGTCATGTCACCGGGAACCTCGCCGTGCGCCTTGAGCGAGACGAATACCGCGCGGTAGCCGCTGACGCGATGTGGCCGCGTGTTGTAGCGATACCAGGCCTGGAACTGCGCCTCGCGGCCGCTCGCGGCGTCGGTATCCGCGAGCACCTCGTAGGGTGGCGGGCGGAAGAAGGCGCGCATGTGCTCGACCTCGCCCGCGCTCAAGCGCGGCGCATGCGCACGGGCGGCCTGCCACTCCGCCTCGACCTGCTCGCGAAAGCGCGTCACGCCGAGCGCCTTGACCAGCACCTTGATGCGCGCCTTGTTGATGTTGTCGCGGCGGCCGTGCTGGTTGTAGACGCGCAGGATCGCCTCGAGGTAGGCGAGCAGCTCCGCAAGCGGCAGGAACTCGCGGATCTCCTGGCCGATGGCCGGCGCGCGACCGAGGCCGCCGCCGACCAGCACGCGCAAGCCGAGGTCGCCGTGCGCGTCGCGCCGCAGGTGCAGGCCGATGTCGTGTACCTCGGAGGCGGCCCGATCTTCGGCCGAGCCGGTCACTGCGATCTTGAACTTGCGCGGCAGGTAGGTGAACTCTGGATGGAGCGTCGCCCACTGGCGGATGAGCTCGCAATAGGGGCGCGGGTCATCGACTTCCCCCGGCGTGATCCCCGCGAGATGGTCGGCGGTGACGTTGCGCACGCAGTTGCCGCTGGTCTGCAGGGCGTGCATCTGCACCGTCGCGAGCTCGGCGAGGATCTGCGGCACGTCCGCGAGCGAGGGCCAGTTGAGCTGCAGGTTCTGGCGCGTCGTGAAGTGGCCGTAACCGCGGTCGTAACGGCGCGCGACGTCGGCGAGCTTGCGCAGCTGCGGCGCAGAGAGGAGGCCGTAGGGGATCGCGATGCGCAGCATGGGCGCATGGCGCTGGATGTACAGTCCGTTGCGCAGCCGCAGCGGCCGGAACTGCTCCTCGGAGAGCTCCCCCGCGAGATGCCGGCGCGTCTGGTCACGGAACTCCGCGACCCGCTGATCGACAAACGCCTGGTCGAGCTCGTCGTAGCGGTACATGGCGGGGCGACTATAGGCGCACGTCCACGGGGGCTCTAAATACCGTCTGGCTTGGTGACCTCTTTCTGGGGTTATGAGCGGTGTGCAACACTAGCGGGCGGGACCAGGAGGCGGCGTGGCAGGACTTTATTTCGAGCAATTCGAGGTCGGGCAGCACTTCGAGCACCGCGTGCGCCGCACCGTCACCGAGACCGACAATCTGCTCTTCAGTGCGCTCACCATGAACCCCGCGGCCATCCACCTGGACGCGGAGTACTGCAAGGGAACGCCGTTCGGTGAGCGCATCGTCAACAGTGTGTTCACGCTCGGCCTGATGGTGGGACTTTCCGTGTACGACACGACCTTTGGCACCACCATCGGCAACCTCGGCTGGGAGGAGGTGCGCTTCCCGCGCCCGGTGCTGGTCGGCGATACGCTGCACGTCAGCACCACGGTGGTGTCCAAGCGTGAGAGTCAGTCCCGCCAGGACTCGGGTATCGTCGTGTTCGAGCACCGCGCCTTCAACCAGCGCGACGAGGAGGTCGCCTCGTGCCGCCGTGCAGCGCTCCTGCTGAAGCAGGCCGCCGCGTGAGCCGCGCGACGACGCCCCCGGCTGCGGCGCCGCCGGGGCTGCCGGCAACAGCGCCGCGCTCCTGGCTTTTCGTTCCGGGCGACAGTGAGCGCAAGCAACAGCGGGCGCTCGAGAGCAATGCCGACGCTCTGATTCTCGACCTCGAGGATTCGGTGGCGCCGGCCCAGCTGCCGCGGGCGCGCGAGCAGGTGGCGCAGCTGCTGCGCTCGCGGCGCGCCGGCACGGGACCTGCGCTGTGGGTGCGGGTGAATGCGCCGACGAGCGGTCTGCTGCGCACCGATCTTGCGGAGATGTGCGCCGCCGGGGCACTGCCGGACGGCGTGCTCCTGCCCAAGGTCTCGGCGGCGGACCAGATCATTGACGTCGCAGAGTACCTGAGCACCCTCGAGCGCGGCTTCGGCCGCGCCAGCGGCAGCACCCGACTGCTGGTGCTCGCCACCGAGACGCCCGCTGGACTGCTCACGCTGCCGCAGTATCCGTCAGCCCTCGGTGGCACACTGGCGCTCGGGCGCCTCGCCGGCCTCACCTGGGGCGCGGAGGATCTGAGCGTCGCGCTCGGCGCCAGCGCCAAGCGCGACGCGTCCGGCGCGCTCACCTTCACCTTCCAGCTCGCGCGCACCTCGTGCCTGCTCGCTGCGGCGGCGCTCGCCGTGCAGGCGATCGACGGCGTGTGGACCGACCTGCGCGACCCGCACGGGCTCGAGCGCGAGCTCGCGGACGCGCGTCGCGACGGTTTCAGCGGTAAGCTCGCCATACACCCGGATCAGCTCGCGGCGATCAATGCGGCTTTCGCGCCCACCGCCGCCGAACGCGCGCACGCGCAGCGGGTGGTGGCGGCGTTTGCCGCGGCTGCGGGGGCGGGCGTGGCGAGTCTCGACGGTCAGATGATCGACCGGCCTCACCTGCTGCAGGCGCAGCGCATTCTGGCCGTGGCGCAGCGCACCGGAGACGGACTATGAAGCTCAGGATCAAGGGCCCGACGCTGCGGTTGCGCCTCACGCAGGGTGAGATCCGCGCGCTCGAGGAGCAGAGCGTGGTGGAGGAGCGCGTGCCGTTCGCCGCCGGGGTGAGTCTCGTCTATCGCCTGAAGCGCGACGCCGCCGCGCGCGAGATCAGCGCCTCCTACGATCACGGCGTGCTCGAGATCCGCGTCCCCGAGGGCACCGCACGGCAGTGGTGCACCACCGAGCTGGTGACGCTCGCCCACGAGCAGGCGCTCCCGGAGGGGGTGCTGCGGATCACCCTGGAGAAGGACTACGCCTGTCTCGCGCCGCGCTCGGACGAGGATGAGTCCGACAATTTCCCGCATCCGCAAGCCGCACGCGGCAAGCGCTGCTGAGGCGCGCGCGGACCGTGTCACCGCGGCGCTTCGAGCGCGAGCAAATCCTCGGCCGTGTCGATATCGATCGCCGCGCTCGGCATCGGGACCCGCACGACGCGGGCGGCGTTGCGCCGCAGTAGCGCGCGCGCCCCGACGTCGCCGCGCAACTCGCCGAGCTCGCGGAACGCGCTGCGCGGAAAGACAGCCGGTACGCCGCTCACTCCGCCGTAGAGCGCCGCCGCGATGTATTGCGGCTGCCTGCGCCACGCGCCGGCGAGGCGCCGCAGATCGTCGGCCGTCACTGCCGCCTGGTCGGCGAGCAGCAGCATCACGCCGCTGCAGGCGGCGGGGAGCCGGGCGACGCCCGCTCGGATCGAGCTGCCGAGACCCTCGCGCCACTCGCGGTTGACGACGATCGAGCCCGGCGCGTGCTTGAGCAGCGGCGCGAGCCGCCCGGCGCCCGCACCGAGTACCACGATGAGCGCGTTGCCGGTGACTTCGGCCGCGCGTGTCACGGCGGTGTGCAGCAGCGGCCGACCGGCCACACGCACCAGCTGCTTGGCCGAGCCGAAGCGGCTCGAGGCGCCCGCCGCGAGCACCAACGCGTACAGTCCGTCGCCGGTCCGGCTGCCGCGCTCGGCTGCCACCGTGGCTATTCCCCGCGCTGATCGGCCGTCAGCGTGAGACCCGGTGGCAATCGGGCGCACACGAGCGCGTAGCGCCGCCGTTCCTCGAGGATCGAGTCGGCGTCGATGCCGGCGACCGCGCGCCAGTCGGCGGGACGAGAGTCGGCGGCGACCAGCGCATCGAGGGCATCGCGCCGCGCGCTCCACACGCTGGCGAAGTACTGCACGAACTCCTGCCAGCCATCGCGCCCGCGAGCGGCGCCGACCCCTGCGACCGCCGCCTCGAGCTTCTCGAGCGCCTCGCGGCTGCGGCCGCGGCACGCCAACACTTCCTCGAGCGTGTGCCGCACCAGATCCTCGGGCTTCAGCCGCGCTCGCAACAGGTCTGCCAGACGCTGGTCGCGCTCCTCGAACCAGGCGAGCACACACACCAGGTAGTCGACGCACGCCTCGCGGAATTCTGCGAGCGGTGAGCCGCTCGTCACCGCATCCGCGGCGACGCCCGCCAGGGCCGTCGCGCAGGCGTTCGCCACCGCGCTCGCGTGCTGACGCTCCCCGGCGAGCTGCTTGCGGATCAGCTGGATCTCGTTCATGCGGCGCGCCGCTCCGAGCAATAACTCACACGAGATATATTATATAAGATATTGAATAAGATGGTTAAGTTCTTGACATGGCCGCGGGGACAGCGGCCGCCGGCGCTTGCGGGTCGCTTGCGTGCACGAAGGCGTGCAGCTCGGCGACGATTGCGAGCGCGATCGATTCCGGCGTCCGTCCACCGAGCGGCAACCCGACCGGCGCGTGCAGCCGCTCCTTGAGCGTCCGCGCGTCGGCGCCGAGCTCGGCGAGCAACCTCTCGCGTCGCATCGCCGGACCGAGGAGTCCAACATACCCGATGGCCGTCGCGGCCAGCACGCGCAGGTACGCAAGATCGGACGGCAGGTGGTGACTCATGACGACGGCGGCGGAGAAGCCGCTCAGGTCGAGCGCCGCCGCGAGCTGCTCGGGATCGAGCCGCAGCACACGCTCGGCAGCGGGAAAATGGCCGGCGACCGCATAGGCGGCGCGGTGGTCGACGAGCGTTACCTTCCAGTTGAGGAGCGCGGCGAACGCGACCACGGGGACGGCGTCGGGGCCGGCGCCGAGCAGCAGGATACGCGGCGGCAGCGACAGCGGCAGCACGAAAAGCTTCCACGCGCTCTCTTCGACCCAACGGGATTGACCGTCCGCGGCGGCGCGGACGAGCGCCTGCGGCACGTCCGCCCGGGCGAGCTCCGCTGCGGTGGGCGCGGTGGCGCGCCCGTCCGCGGGCAGCGCGAGCGTGCCCCGGGGCAGGTGCGGCAGCGCGGATTCGACCACAACACCGATCGCGGTCGGCTGGTGCGCCGCGAGTGCGCTGCCGAGGTGCGCGAGCGGCTGCCATCCGTTCTCCGGACTCACCCGCAGCAGCAGGATATCCATGGCACCCTCGCAACCGAGGCCGAGCCCCCACAACTGCTCATCCTCCCCGCGCATGTCGTAGCGCACGGTGCGCGGTGCGCCGTCCGCGATGACCGCGCGGGCGTGCTCGCGCAGATCGCCCTCGAGGCACCCTCCGGAGATGAGGCCGGCGTACTCGCCGTTGGCGGCGATCAGAATGAGCGCGCCGGGCTTGCGGTAGGTTGAGCCGGCGGTGTGCACCAGCATGCCGAGGCTGAGCGCACGGCCGGCGGCGCGCTCACGCTCGAACAGGGGCAGCAGCGGACCGAGGAAGGCTTCCACGCCTGCGGATTATGCCAGTTCGCTAAGGTGGCGCCGTCGTCCCTCAACGCCGCCGCCGGCGGCGCGGCGCGGGTCCAACACCGGCGCGCCGCAACGGCAGCACGCCCTCGTTGCGCAGGCGCGGGCGCGTCAGTAGAGTCGCACGGCCTTTTGCCATAAACGCCTGAAATCCCAGCTTCGATGGTCAAGCCCGATCCCTGGGTCGTGCACAAGTTCGGGGGGTCGAGCGTCGCTGACGCCGACTGCTTCCGCAAGGTGGCGGCCATTCTCGAGTCCGCGCCCACCGGACGCCTCGCAGTGGTGCTCTCAGCCTGCCGCGGCGTCACGGACGCGTTGCTGCGCCTGGTGGCGCTCGCGGAACGCCGCGATGAGCGGGTACGCGAGGAGATCGCGCAGCTGCGACTGCGGCACCTTTCGCTCGCCGATGAGCTGCTGAGCGGCGGCGCCGCGCGGCAGTACCGCACACAGTTCGAGAGCGACTGTCGCGACCTGCAGGAGATCCTGCGCTCCCTGCAGCTGCCGCGCCCCTCGCCGCGCAGCGTCAGCGACCTGGTGGCCGGCTACGGGGAGGTGTGGTCGACGCGGCTGTTCCGTCCCTTTTTCGAAGAGCGCGCGCGCCGCCCGGGACCTGTGGCATGGCTCGACGCCCGGCGCGTGGTGGTCGTCGAGTGGGGACCGCTCGGCCCGGCGGTGCAATGGCCCGAGTCGCGCGCCAACATCGAGGCGCAGGTACCGGCCGCGTTCCCCGGCACGCTGGTCATCACCGGTTTCATCGCCGTCGACCGGCGCGGCGTGCCCACCACGCTCGGCCGCAACGGCAGCGATTTCTCGGCGTCGATCTTCGGCGCGCTGCTCGATGCCGGCGAGATCCAGATCTGGACCGACGTCGACGGTGTGATGTCGGCCGATCCGCGGCGCGTGCCGGATGCCACGGTGATCGATTCGCTCTCCTACAACGAGGCGATGGAGCTGGCGTATTTCGGCGCCAAGGTCATTCACCCGCAGACCATCGCGCCGGCCGTCAAGAACCGCATCCCCATCTGGATCCGCAACACCTTTGCGCCCGAGAAGGTCGGCACGCTGATCTGCGCCGAGCCTGCCTCGCTCCTGCCGGTCAAGGGCATCACCAGCATCGAGCGTGTCGCACTGGTGAACCTCGAGGGTACCGGGATGATCGGCGTGCCGGGCACCGCGCACCGGTTGTTCGGGGCGCTGCGCGAGGAGGGCATCTCAGTCATCCTCATTTCGCAGGGCAGCTCCGAGCACTCGATCTGCTGCGCGATTCCACAGGAGCAGGCCGAGCGGGCGGCCGAGGTGGTGAGGCGCGCCTTCGATCGCGAGCTCGAGGAGGGACAGATCCAGAGCGTCGACATCGACGCCGATCAGGCGATTCTCGCCGTGGTGGGCGACGGCATGGCCGGCACGCCGGGCATCGCCGCCAAGGTGTTCACCTCCCTCGGCGCGTCCGGCGTCAACGTGCGGGCGATCGCCCAGGGCGCCTCCGAACGCAACATCTCCGCGGTCGTCGACGGGCGCGCCGCCATGCGCGCCCTGCGCGCGGTGCACGCCGGACTCTACCTCTCGCCGCACACGCTCTCGATCGGCGTGATCGGGCCGGGCACCGTGGGGCGGGTGCTGCTCGATCAGCTCACCTCGCAGAGCGAGCGACTGCGGCAGCAGTTCCGCCTCGACATGCGGGTGCGCGGCATCATGGGCTCACAGCGCATGCTGCTCGCCGATTCGAGCATCGTGGCGCCCGACTGGTACGCGCAGTACCGGGCGAGCAGCCGCGCCGCGGATCTCGCGCGCTTCGTCGGGCACGTGCGTCTCGACTACCTGCCGCACACGGTGCTGGTCGACTGCACGGCGAGCGAGGCCGTTGCCGGCAACTACGAGGAGTGGCTCGCGGCCGGCATTCACATCGTGACGCCCAACAAGAAGGCCAACAGCGGCGACTTTGCCTACTACCAGCGCCTGCAGGCCGCGCGCCGTCGCGGCGCCTCGCACTATCTGTACGAGGCGACGGTGGGCGCGGGGCTGCCGATCGTGCAGACGCTGCGCGACCTCATCCAGACCGGGGACGAGATCACCAGCATCGAGGGGATCTTCTCCGGCACGCTCGCATACCTGTTCAATGCGTACGATGGCCGCCGCGGGTTCTCGCAGATCGTGCGCGAGGCGCGCCAGCGCGGCTTCACCGAGCCCGATCCACGCGACGATCTCTCCGGCATGGACGTCGCGCGCAAGCTCATCATCCTCGGACGCGAGATGGGCCTGCCGCTCGAGCTCAAGGACGTGCGCGTCGAGAGCCTGGTGCCGGCCGAGCTGGTGAGCGGCGGCATCGAGGACTTCATGGCGCAGCTGCCGCGCTACGATGCGGCGATCGCTGCGCGCCTCGCCGCGGCACACTCGGGCGGCCGGGTGCTGCGCTACACGGGCAAGCTCACGGCGGCAGGCGAAGCGACCGTCGGCCTGCAGGAGCTCGACGCGCGGCACGCGTTCGCCAACATTGCGCTCACCGACAACATCGTGCGCTTCGCCACACGTCGCTACTGTGACAATCCGCTCATCGTCCAGGGCCCGGGCGCCGGCCCCGAGGTCACCGCCGGCGGCGTGTTCGCCGACCTCTTGCGGCTGGCGGCCTACCTGGGAGCGCGGCTGTGAGCGTGCCGCTGCGCGAGCGGGCAACCGCGTTTGCCCCGGCCTCGGTCGGCAACGTGGCGATCGGTTTCGACATCATGGGGTTTGCGGTCGAGGCGCTCGGCGACCGCGTGACGGTGACGCGCAGCACGCGCGCGGGCGTGGAGATCGGCGCGGTGCGCGGCGTCGCCGGTGATCTGCCGCACGAGGCGCGCGACAACACCGCGGGCCGCGCGCTGCTCGCGCTCGAGGAGGCGGTGCGCCCCGATTTCGGCCTGCACATCGAGATCGACAAGGGAATTCCGCTCGGCTCGGGGCTCGGTGGCTCGGCCGCTTCGGCGGTGGCGGCGGTAGTGGCCGCCAATGCGCTGCTGCCGCAACCCGTGAGCCACCTCGAGCTGCTGCGTTTCGCCATGGCCGGGGAAGCTGTGGCGAGCGGCGCTCGCCACGCGGACAACATCGCGCCGTCGCTCTACGGCGGGCTGGTGCTCACCGTCGGTATCGATCACCCCCGCATCAAGCAGATCCCGGTGCCGCGCGATATCCGCGCCGTCATCGTGCGTCCGCACATGTTCCTCGCGACCGCCAAGGCGCGCGCGATCCTGAGCAACAGCGTCGAGCTCTCGGACTTCGTCTGGCAGACCGCCCATCTCGCCGGCTTCATCTGCGGCTGCTACACCGACGATCTCGACCTGATCCGCGCCTCGTTCGAGGACGTCGTGATCGAGCGGCAGCGCCAGGCGCTGATCCCCGGCTTCCAGGACGTGCGCCGCGGCGCCTTAGAGGCCGGAGCGCTCGGCTGCTCGATTTCCGGGGCCGGACCCTCGATGTTCGCCTGGACGCTCGCCGCCACGGCAGAGGCGGTGCGCGCGGCGATGCGGCGCGAGTTTGCGCGGCAGTCCCTCGGCACCGATGACTGGGTGGTCGAGGTGCGCTCGGCCGGCGCGCGCATCGTCGAATGAGTGGCCGATGAGCGGCGGTTTTCTCTTCAGGAGCTCGCGCGGGGAGGCGCCCGCGGCGAACTTCAGCGCAGCGGTACTACGCGGTCTCGCACCCGACGGTGGCCTGTACGTGCCGCTCATCTGGCCGCACCTCGAGCCCGAGGACTTTGCCGGCCTCGAGGAGCTGCCCGCCCTCGCCGCGCGGCTGCTGGCGCCGTTTCTCGCCGATGATCCGCTGCGGCCGATGTTGCCGGCGATCGCTGCCGAGGCGTTCGACTTCCCCGCGCCACTCGTACCGCTCGCCGCCGACGATGCGCTGTCGGTGCTCGAGCTGTTTCACGGCCCGACGGCGGCGTTCAAGGACTTCGGCGCACGCTTTCTCGCCGCCTGCTTCGCGCGACTGCGAGCCGGGGCGCCGCAGACGCTCACCCTCCTGGTCGCGACCTCCGGCGATACCGGCGGTGCGGTGGCGGCCGCCTTCCATGGCCGCGCGGGCGTCGAGGTGGCGGTGCTCTTTCCGAAGGGCCTGGTGTCTCCGACTCAGGAGCGGCAGCTCACCTGCTGGGGCGGCAACGTCAGGTCGCTGCGCGTGCGCGGCACCTTCGACGACTGCCAGCACCTCGTGAAGGCGGCGTTTCTCGATCCCGCGCTTGGCGCGCGCAGCGCGCTGTCCTCCGCCAACAGCATCAATCTCGGACGGCTGCTGCCGCAGTGCGTCTACTACGCGGCGGCGAGCCTCGCCATCTGGCGTCGCCACCGCGAGCGTGCCTGCTTCATCGTGCCGAGCGGCAACCTCGGCAATGCGCTCGCCTGCCTGTGGGCACGCCGCGTCGGCCTGCCGATCGGCGAGGTCGTGCTCGCCCACAACGCCAACCGCACCGTGCCGGATTTCCTCGCGAGCGGCGAGTGGCGGCCACGCCCGAGCATCGCGACGCTCGCCTCGGCCATGGACGTCGGTGACCCGAGCAACATGGAGCGGCTGCGGGCCCTGTACCCGGACCTCACCGAGCTGCGCGCCGCGGTGAGCGCCTTCGCGGTGAGCGACGAGCAGATCCGCGCACGCATCCGCGCCGGTTATCATGAATACGGGCAGATCTGGTGTCCGCACACCGCCACGGCCGCGGAAGTCTGGGAGCGGCTGCCGCTTGCGCGGCGGCGGGGACGGCGCTGGGTGCTGGTGTCGACCGCGCACCCGGCGAAGTTCCGCGAGCTCATCGAGCCGCTCATCGCCCATGAGGTGCCGCTGCCCGAGACGCTCGCGCGGCTGCTCGCACGGCCGGTCGAGTGCATCGAGATCGACGCCACGCTCGCGGCGCTGGCTGCGGCGCTGGCTGGGGAGAAAACCGCGTGGACGAGTTGAGGAGACTGCCGGCGACTGCGTGGATCCTGATCGCGGGCGCGTTGATCCTCGGCTTTGCGCTCGCGCTCGCGTGGCGCTGGTATCGCCGCTACCGCGCGCGCCGGGCGCTGCGTGCCGCGGTCACTGCCGGCAGCTCGGATCATCTGATGGACAGCCTGGTGCCCGACGGCATGGGAGGCGCTTTTCATGTCGACTTTCTGCTGCTGACGCTGCGCGGCGTGGTGGTGATCGACCTGCGTGACGTCAAAGGCAACATCTTCGGCGGCGATCAGATGGTCGAGTGGACGGTCATGGACGGCCCGCGCCGCTTCACCTTCACCAACCCGCAGGGCGCGCTCTACGACCGCGTCGCCGCGGTGAAGGCGGTGGCCGGCGATGTGCCGGTCGAGGGCCGTATCGTCTTCACGCGCCGCGGCATCTTCCCGAAAGGGTTGCCGAAATGGACGCTCATGCTCGACGCGCTGCGCAGCGAGTTCCCGGCGGCGGACTTCGAGACGCCCGCCGAGACCGCCGCCCGCTACCGCGAGGGCTGGCAGCGCCTGCGCGAGGCGGTCAAGCCGAGCTACATGGTCGACATGCGCTGAGCTAGGAAGAAGCCAGTGCGCGCGCATGGTCCGCGAGCACCAGCGCCACACAGGCGGTGAGTTTCTTGGCGTACTCGATATGCAGGAACTCGTTCGGCCCGTGGGCGTTGGCTTGCGGGCCGAGCACGCCGGTGATGAAGAACTGGGTGTGCGGGAAGCGCTCCCCGAGCATACCCATGAACGGAATTGTTCCGCCGCAGCCGACGTTCACGGCACCGCGGCCGTAGACGGCGCGCGAGGCGCGTGCGATCGACTCCTCGAGCCAGGGGGCGAACACGGGCGCGTTCCAGCCGCCGGTGACCGAGCCTGCCTCGAAGCTCACCTGCGCGCCGTAGGGGGGCTCGCGCTCGAGCGCTTCGCGCACCGCCTGCGCAGCGCGCGGCGCTTCGCAGGTTGGCGGCAGACGCAGCGACAGTTTGACAGCGAGCTCCGGCAGCAGCACGTTGCCTGCCGAGCCGATGGGCGGCAGCCCGTCGGCACCCGTCACGGCGAGCGTCCCGCGCCAGGTACTGTTGATGAGGAGCTCGGTGGGATCGTTGGATACGGGCTGTGCGCCCGTCACCCAGGGAAGCTTGCCGGCGACGCTCTCGCCGAGAACGTCGGCCGCCACGCTCGCCTGCGCGCGGCGATCGCGCGGTATGCTCACGTGCAGCTCATCGAGCAGCAGATCACCGGTGACCGGGTTCTCGATGCGGGCGAGCAGCTGCTCGAGGATGCGGAACGGCGTCGGCGCGATGCCGGTGGCCATCCCCGAGTGCACTCCCTCGGTGAGAACGCGCACGCGCAAGGTGCCGACGAGGTTTCCGCGCAGGGAGGTTGTGCACCATACCTGCTCGTAGTTGCCGCACTCGGCGTCGAGGCACACCACCAGCGACGGCTCGCCGAGCGCAGTGCCGAGAGCGGCAAGGTGCGCCGGCAGATCGACGCTGCCGCTTTCCTCGCACGCCTCGATCAACACCACGCTGCGCGGCAGAGGCACGCTCTGCTGCTTAAGCGCGGCGATCGCGGTGAGTGAGCTGAAAACGGCGTAGCCGTCGTCGGCAGCGCCGCGCCCGTAGAGCCTGCCGTCGCGGATCACCGGCTCCCAGGGACCGAGTCCCGGCAGCCAGCCGGTGAATTCCGGCTGCTTGTCGAGATGCCCGTAGAGCAGCACGCTACCCGGCAGCTCACCGGGGACGTCCACCAGTAGCAGCGGCGTGCGGCCCGGGAGTCGGTGCACCTCGACACGCGCGCCTGGGAGCGGCCGCGTGCGGCACCAATCCGCCATCAGCTTGACCGCCGCCTCCATGTAGCCGTGGCGCTCCCACTGCGGATCGAAATCCGGTGACTTGTTCGGGATACGCACGTACGCCACCAGGCGCTCGACGATCGAGTCGTCCCAGGTCCTGCCGATCGAGGTTTGCAGCAGTTCGAGGTCCATTTTGGGTCTCATTTCGTCTATTTGAACAATGAGTTATGGAGATCTCTCTAAGTCGATTCTCATGCGAGCGGCAGCCGGAACAACGCGCGCGCCGCCGCGGTGCTCGAGCGCGCGAGCGACTCGAGCGATTCGCCGCGGGCGTGCGCCACGGCGGCCGCGACTAGCGGAAGATACGCCGGTTCGTTGCGTCGCGAGGCAGGGCGCGGTTTGAGGTTGCGCGGCAGCAGGTACGGGCCGTCCGTCTCGAGCAGCAGCCGTGGTGCAGGGATGCGCGGCATGAGCGGTGCGAGATGCGTTCCGCGCCGCTCGTCGCAGATCCAGCCAGTGATGCCGATCGCAAGTCCGAGCTCGAGATAGCAATCGAGTTCCTGCGCATCGCCCGTGAAGCAATGCGCGACGCCCTGCCACTCGCGCGCATGCTCGCGCAGTATCGCGGTGAAATCCGCGTGCGCGTCGCGCTGGTGCAGGAACACGGGCTTGCCGAGCTGCAGGGCGAGCTCGAGGTGGCGGTGGAAGGCCTGCTGCTGCGCCGCGCGTGGCGAGAAATTGCGGAAATAGTCGAGTCCGCATTCGCCTACCGCGACGACCTCGGGCTGCCGCGCGAGCGTGGCGAGCCCGGCGAGGCTCGCGCGGGTGAGCTCGCTGGCGTGGTGCGGATGAACTCCCGCGGTCGCAAACAGTCTCCCCGGGTGCGCGCGCGCGAGCGCGATCGCCTGCGCGGTGCTCGCGGGCGTCGACCCGGTGACCACCATCTGTATGACACCGGCGTTACAGGCGCGCGCAATCACCGCGTCGCGATCGGCGTCGTAGCTGTCGTGTGCGAGATTGATGCCGATGTCGATGAGCGCCGGAGCCGCCACCGAGGCGGTCGCCGGCGCCCTTGCTGTACTATCGTTTTGCATGCGCGCGCACATTCTACTGAACAGGGCAAACCCGCAGCGGACCGCGCGGTCGGACGTGCGTAAGCGCGGCGGGCGCCGCACGCGGTGGGCGCACCGGGCACTGTACGCAGCGGCGCTCATCTCCTGCGGCGCTTTCGCGCAGACCGAGAGCGAGACCTGGCGCGACATCGAGAGCCGCATCCAATATGGCTACTACACCGAGGACGCGGTCGCGCTGCGCAAGCTGAGCGAGACGATGGCGGGCGGCGAAGGCCGCGACAAGCTGCGCTCCTACTATGCGGCGCTGCTTGCCTGGCGCATGGCGCTGCTGGCGGCACAACCCGGGGCCGCCGCAAGGGGCTCGACGGCAGATCTCGCGCACCACTGCGTGAGCGAGGTCGACGGCGCGCTCGCCGTGGAGGCGGATTTCGCCGAAGCCCTGGCGCTGCGCTCTGCCTGCCTCGCGACCCCGCTCGAGACCGCGGGCGGCTACGCGCCGCTCGCCAGCCACCGCGCGCGCAAGGATCTCGAGCGCGCACTGCAGCTCGCCGGGCACAACCCGCGCGTGCTACTGATCGATGCGATGAGCGACTACGAGCTCGCCGCGGCCCGGGGCGGCAACAAGGAGCGCGCGCTCACCAAGCTTCGTCAGACGGTGGCCGCCTTCGAGTCCGAGCGCGGCGGTGTCGAGCGCCTGCCCGGCTGGGGCGCGGCGGAGGCATGGCTGCTGCTGGCGCGCGACCTGCTCGATCACGGTGATCCGGTGGCAGCGCGTGATGCGCTCGAGCACGCCCTGCTGATCGCCCCCGAGTACGTCCAGGCGCGGCGGCTGATGGCGAAGATCACCACCGGCTGATACGGCCGTGTGGTCCGCCGCGTCGCGTGGGTCGCGCCCGGGCGGCAACCGACCGCTGTCGAGCCGCGCACCTGCCACAGCTTTGCGCACCTGCCGACACTGTATGGCGCGCGCCGCGTAAGGCAGCGCGGGGCAGCAGATGTTATCGTTGCGCGCCTTTTGCGTGCGGATGGCAACGGGTGACCTCGGAAGCCGACAAAAAAGCACTTTTGGGACAGTTGCGCATCGACCGCACGGCGCCGGCGGCGGACGGGGTCTCGCGGCGTCGCCTGTGGGTCGCCGGTGGCGTCCTGGGGCTCGTGGCGCTGGTCGCGGCCGGCGCCTGGTGGACGCTGTCGGCGGGTGCGGCGGTGCCGGTACACACGGCACTGGCGCAGCCGCTCGGTGGCAGCGATGCCGCACCTTCCGTGCTCGATGCCACCGGCTATGTCACCGCGCGCCGCGAGGCCACGGTGTCGGCGCAGATCACGGGAACGGTGTCCGAGGTGCTCATCGAGGAAGGCGACCGCGTCAAGGCGGGGCAGGTGCTCGGGCGTCTCGACGACACGGCGCAGCGCGCCGCCCTCGCGCAGACACAGGCACAGTTGCACTCCGCACAGGCGCTGCTCGTGCAGTACGAGGCGCAGCTCGCGCAGAGCCGGCGCGACGTGCAGCGTGATGAGGACCTGGTCAAGCGCAATCTCGTCTCCGAGCAGGCCGTGGAGCAGGCCCGTACGCAGGTCGATACGCAGGCCGCGCAGGTCCAGGCGCAGCGCAAGCAGATCGATGTCGCCGAGGCCAATGTGCGCTCAGCGCAGGTGCAGCTCGACTACTGCACGGTACGTGCGCCGTTCGACGGCGTGGTCATCGCCAAGGCCGCGCAGGTCGGCGAGATCATCTCGCCGCTGTCGGCCGGCGGTGGCTTCACGCGCACCGGCATCGGCACGCTGGTCGACATGGACTCCCTCGAGATCGAAGTCGACGTCAACGAGGCCTACATCAATCGTGTACAGCCAGGACAGCCGGTGGAGTCGGTGCTCAACGCCTACCCGGACTGGCGTATTCCCTCGCACGTCATCGCCATCATTCCGACCGCCGATCGCTCCAAGGCGACCGTGAAGGTGCGCATCGGTCTCGACGTCAAGGACCCGCGCATCGTGCCCGACATGGGCGCGCGGGTATCATTTCTCGAGCAGAACAAGAGCGCCGCGCAGCTGCCGCAGCGACCGCGTGGCGTCCTGGTACCGGCCGCCGCGGTGCGCAGGGACGGCGACCAGGACGTGGTGTTCATCGCCCGCGACCACCGCGCCGAGCGGCGCGCCGTGACGCTCGGGGGTACGAGCGGCGAGCAGCGCCAGGTGCTCGCCGGCGTCAGTGCCGGCGAGGCGGTGATCGTCGATGCGCCGCCGGGGCTGAAGGACGATGCGCGGGTGAAGGAGGCGGGGCCGTAGCCGCCCGCGCCGCCCGCCGCGGTGGAGGAGGCAGTTAATGTCGGAATCGATCGTTGAGGTACGCAACGTCACCAAGGTCTACGAGCGCGGCAGGCAGAAAGTCGAGGTCCTGCACGGGCTGGATCTCGAGATCCCCAAGGGCGATTTCGTCGCGCTCATGGGGCCTTCGGGCTCGGGCAAGACCACGCTGCTCAACCTCATCGGCGGCCTCGATCAGCCGACCTCCGGCGAGGTGCGCGTCGGCGGCAGCCGCATCGACCAGCTCGGCAGCAGCGAGCTCGCGCACTGGCGCGCGCATAACATCGGCTTCGTATTCCAGTTCTACAACCTGATGCCGGTGCTCACTGCTGAGGCCAACGTGGAACTGCCGCTGCTGCTCACCAAGCTCAGCGCGGCGCAGCGCCGCAAGAACGTCGCCGTGGCACTCGAGGTCGTCGGCCTCGCCGACCGTGCCAAGCACAAGCCGAAAGAGCTCTCCGGCGGCCAGGAGCAGCGGGTCGCGATCGCCCGTGCACTGGTGTCCGACCCGCCGCTGCTGGTGTGCGACGAGCCGACCGGGGATCTCGATCGCAAGACCGCCGAGGAGATCCTCGGCCTGCTGCAGGTGCTGAACCGCGAGCACGGCAAGACCATCGTCATGGTCACGC
>Ga0187778_10001483_pt1 | contig 16252 bp, 16 predicted proteins | sample 1015_Q2_SP5_20_M_FD_132418 | JGI IMG/M metagenome (GOLD analysis project Ga0187778, IMG submission 132418) | Tropical peat soil microbial communities from peatlands in Department of Meta, Colombia - 1015_Q2_SP5_20_MG | ecosystem: Environmental > Terrestrial > Soil > Wetlands > Peat | place...
CAAGAGCGCTGGTTCCGAGATCTTGCGTCCTGGATTTCACGATCTTGGCAACCTGCTGCTCGCTCTAGTGCTTTTTTGGGCATATCTCGCGTTTATGCAGTTTCTGATCATGTGGATCGAGGATTTGCCACGCGACATTTCTTGGTACTTGCCACGCGCTGAAGAAGGCTGGCGCGGCCTGTCTCTGTTCCTGGTATGTCTTCACTTTGCTCTTCCGTTTCTGCTCCTGCTTTCGCGCCGCCTCAAACGAGCCCCGATGCTGCTCGGGGGTCTCGCCGCCGTTTTACTGCTGGGCGGTTTGGCCGATACCTTCTGGCTCGTCATACCGGCGTTTCGGCCGCAGCACTTCGAGCTGCGGTGGACCGACCTGTTGACCTTCGTCGCCCTGAGCGGTGTCTGGTCGGGTCTTTTTTTGCGCGCCCTGAGCGCATCGAATGCGGGTCCCCTTCTCGCCCCCGCCGTCGAACCCGCGATTCGCCATGCATGAAAGCTCCCTGCCCGGAACGCATGGGGCCCACGAGTCATCGGGCTTCAATGCGAGTCGTGTCGCCTGGTTCTGCGGCGCTCTGGCCCTACTCATCGCTCTGGCTGCCCTTGTCGCCGTCGCCTTGATTGGGGGTCTTCGGCTGCCTCTACCACCAACCGATGCGCTTCCCGCCCAGCAATTGGGGCCCGTCATGGTGCCGCAGTTGCAACGCACACCGGCCGGCGACCTGCAAGCGTACCGCCGGGACAAGGAGTCACTCCTGACGACCTATCGTTGGATTGACAAAAGCGAGGGTCGCTTGCAAATCCCCATCGACCGCGCCATGCAGCTAATCGCGCAGCGCCAAACGCAATCCGCGAAGTCCCTCACCGCGCCGGAGCACCGCCCATGAAATCCGCTGCGATCGGGGTATTGGCTGCCTTCCTAATCACTTCCGCGAGCTCCGCAGTCGCCGTGCCCGACTCGCCTAGCGATGCAAGCCATCGCGTAGGCTTCGATCAGCACGTAGGGCAAGTGATTTCCGCGGATCTGCGCTTTCGCGACGATGGCAACCACGTGGTGCGAATCGCGGATTATCTTGGCACTGGACCCTTGGTTCTTGTGTTCACCTACTACGGCTGTTCGAATCTGTGCCCCGCCGTCATCGGCAACCTTGCCGACCGTCTCGCCGCCGTCTCCGTTCCGAACCGGTCGCGACCCCAGGTACTTGTCGTCAGCGTCGACGCGTCGGATGCACCAACGCTTGCGGCGCAAAAAAAGCATGCCTACCTCGAAGGACGTCCGAGCGCGGCCTCGCGCTGGCATTTTCTGACAGGAACCGACTCCGCCATCGCCCCCCTCGTTCACGAAGTGGGGTTGCGGTATGCCTACGATAGTGCGACCCACCAGTTCGCACATCCTGCGGTCATTGTCTTGCTCACGCCGCAAGGCGAAATCGCAAGCTACCTAACCGGCTTTGACTTCACCTCCGCGCAGCTCTCAAGCGCGCTACGCGATGCGACCGCCAGGCACGTCGGGTCGCCCCTCGAGCAGTTTCTCCTCGTTTGCTTTCATTACAACCCGGTCACGGGCCCGTACACGGCGGCGGTGCTCGTGACCCTGCGCGTCGTCTCCGCGGCTTTGGCGCTTGCGCTTTGCGCATTCGCTCTGTTGCGCCGGGCACGTAGAAAGCGTGCACGCGCTAGCACCGGTCAGACCTAAGACCATGGAACATCTGGAATTTTTTCCGCAACGTGCCTCGTCCATCGCGAGCACCATCGATGACATCTACTTCGTGTGGCTCGGCCTCTCGGCAATCGTCGCGCTCGCGATCGGCGCACTTATTGTTTTTTTCATAATCAAATATCGAAAGGGATCGAGTTCGCCTCAACCGGCCCCGGACGACCCCGCCCATGAACGAGCGATGCACCGCATCGAGATCACCTGGACTTTGATTCCGCTGGCGATTTTTCTGGCCATGTTTGCCTGGAGCACGAGGGCGTACTACGAGAGCGTCACCGTCCCGCCCGATGCGATGCCCATCTACGTGGTGGGTAAGCAATGGATGTGGCACATCGAGCATCCCGGCGGACAGCGTGAGATCAACGAGCTGCACGTGCCGCTGGGACGAACTATCGAACTCGTCATGACTTCTCAGGACGTCATCCACAGTTTTTCCATACCCGGATTTCGCGTCAAGCAGGACGTCCTGCCGGGACGCTACACGACTCTGTGGTTCAAGACGACGCGCGCCGGGGACTTCCGGTGGTTCTGCACGCAGTATTGCGGTACGGCCCATTCTCAGATGATAGGGCGCGTTGTGGTGATGGACGCAAACGACTATTCGAGTTGGCTCGTAGCCACCCAGACGCCTGGCTCGATGGCCGAACTCGGCGCGGCGAGCTTTCGCCAATTCGGCTGCAGTGGCTGTCACAGCCCCAACGCGACGGTCCACGCCCCCAGACTCGAAGGGCTATTCGGCACGACGGTTCAGCTGCAGGACGGGCGAACGGTGGTCGCCGATGAGCGTTTTATCCGGGACTCGGTGTTCTTGCCTAACAAGAACGTGCCGCAGAGCTACCAGCCCATCATGCCTTCGTTTCGCGGTCAGATCGACGAACAACAAATGCTGGAGATCATCGAGTACATAAAGTCTCTGCAAAGCGTTTCGCAAGGAGTAACGCAATGAGCAGCGTATCCCTCGGTCACCAGGAGAACTACCTGGCAGCGGACTTCCGGCTGTGGTCCTGGTTGACTACCCTTGACCACAAACGCATCGCTATCCTGTACACGGTATCGATCACGCTGCTCTTCTTTATCGGGGGATCGGCCGCGGCGCTGATCCGCCTCGATTTGCTTACGCCTCACTCGGAGCTTGTGAGCATCGAGACCTACAACAAGCTGTTCACCATGCACGGGGTCATCATGGTGTGGTTTTTCCTGATCCCGTCGATACCAGCCACGCTGGGAAACTTTCTTGTTCCTTTGATGATTGGAGCCCGGGATCTCGCATTTCCGCGTCTAAATCTCCTCAGCTGGTACCTCTACGTGATCGGCGCCTTGTTTGCCATCGAATCGTTGATCGCCGGGGGCGTCGACACGGGGTGGACCTTCTATACGCCTTTTTCAACGCTGTTCTCCAACACGCACGTCTTTGCGGCGGTGACAGGGGTGTTTATCGCCGGGTTTTCATCGATTCTTACGGGTCTGAATTTCATCGTAACGATCCACGAGATGCGCGCGCCCGGGCTCACGTGGTTTCGTCTGCCCCTTTTTATTTGGGCGATGTACGCAACGAGCCTCATCTTGGTGCTGGCTACCCCGGTGCTCGCCATGACGCTGGTCCTGGTCACCGTCGAACACCTGTTTCGGATCGGCGTCTTCGACCCCGCCTTGGGAGGCGACCCACTATTGTTCCAGCACCTGTTCTGGTTTTACTCGCACCCCGCCGTTTACATCATGATCGTCCCGGCGATGGGCGTGGCCAGCGAGATCATCGGCTGCTTCGCTCGCAATCGAATTTTCGGCTACCGATTCATGGCTTACGCAATGCTCGCGATCGCTGCATTCGGGTTTCTGGTTTGGGGACACCACATGTTCGTCAGCGGACAGTCCGCTTATGCTGGAACCGTATTTTCGCTGCTGACGTTTCTCGTATCCGTGCCCTCCGCGATCAAAGTCTTTAACTGGACCGCGACCTTGTACAAGGGGCGAATTTCCCTTGAAGCCCCGATGCTCTACGCACTTGGATTTGTTGGCCTCTTCACCATCGGGGGGCTTACCGGACTCTTCCTTGCCTCCCTTGGACTCGACGTCCAACTGCATGACACCTACTTCGTCGTCGCCCATTTTCACTACATCATGGTGGGCGGCGCCGTGATGGCTTTTTTTGGCGGCATTCATTTCTGGTGGCCCAAAATCACCGGCCGTATGTACTCAGATCGGTGGGCGCGGATTGCGGCAATCGTCACCTTCATCGGTTTTAACCTGACCTTTTTTCCGCAGTTCATCGTCGGCTATCTGGGAATGCCCCGACGTTATCCAGAGTATCCACCGGAGTTCCAAATCTGGAACGTGCTTTCGTCGAGCGGGGCCATCGTCCTGGCTTTTGGATACGTGCTGCCACTCTTTTACCTCTTTTGGTCGCTCCGACACGGACCGCGCGCTCCGTCCAATCCCTGGAACGCCAAAGGCTTGGAATGGCAAACTTCCTCGCCGCCCTTGCCCGAGAACTTTCTGCGGACTCCCGTAGTCACGGAAGAACCCTACGCGTACGCGACGCAAAGGTCCTCCGATGGCTAGTGCTGCGCCACCGCTCGCACCCCAGTTTGACGACGTCGAGCAACAGCGCGACGCCTCGAAGCTCGGTATCTGGATTTTTCTTGCAACCGAGATCCTGTTCTTCGGTGTCTTGTTTGCCGCCTACGCGATCACCCGAGTGAACCACCCCGCCGCGTTCGCAGCGGGAAGTCGGTTGACCGATGTGTCACTGGCGAGCATCAACACTGCGGTGCTCCTCACGAGCAGTCTCACCATGGCACTGGGCGTGCATGCGGCGCAATCCGGGACGCCACGGGCAACCGTCGGTTGGCTTGCCGCGACGGTCGCCTTAGGAACCGCCTTTCTTGTCGTCAAGGCAATGGAATATCGCGTTGATTACATCGAGCACCTCGTTCCGACCGTCAATTTCTTCTATCCGGGGCCGCAGAGCGGCCAGGTCGAGTTGTTTTTCTATCTGTACTTTGTCGTGACGGGAGTGCACGCGCTGCACGTATTTATCGGCGTCGCCGTCATTTCAGTGATTGCCTACATGGCTTGGAACAACACCTTTAGCCCCGAATATTTCACTCCGGTCGACCTGACGGGTTTGTACTGGCATCTGGTCGACATTATCTGGCTCTTCGTCTACCCCTTGCTCTATTTGATATCACGATCATGACTCAGCATCCTGCGACAAAGCTCAGAGGGTACCTCGTCTCGTGGTGCGTGTTGCTGGCCCTTTTGCTTGTCACTTTGGGTACGGCCTATTTGCCCCTGGGTTGGGTGAATACGGCGATCAACTTGATGATTTCGGTGACCCAAGCCGCGATCGTACTTCTGTTTTCAATGCACCTGCGCTCTGCTCACCCCACTCTGAGGATCGTGGCCGCGAGCGGATTCTTTGGCATTGCAATACTCATCGGATTGTCGCTAACTGATTTCTTGACTCGATGAGCGCCAGCGCGGATATTGAACTCCGTCAGGCTTGCTGATATCGTGCTTCGATATAGCGATACCCCATTTCGCCTGTCACCACCGGTGTCGGGCCACTATATGAAACGCGCTGCGATCATCCTAGCGATCGTCCCGACGCTTGCCCTCGCGGGCGACTTCGACAGCCGAGTTGCGGCCGCAAAGAAAGTGCAGGCCACCTCGGATGGGCTGAGCTATAGTGCGCGCCTCGCGCCGCTCTTCGAGCAGGCCATGCAATACTGCAATCCTGCGGGACCCTACACGAAACCCGACCGCATCCTCTTTACCTTTGTCGGCAAGGTCACCGCGTCCGGAGGGCTGACATCCATCGATTTCACGCCGCGAGGACGAATCTCTCGCTGCTTTGCCGACAGAATGGCCAATCAACAGCTGCCGACCCCACCGGATTCGCTCCTCACGGACAAGGGAGTGCCGATCGTCTATCAAGCCAGCCTGGCACCGTAGCCTATTGCCTTTCGGCAGAATTCCTCCGCGGAGCCCCCCGGATCCGGGGCGAAGCCGGAACCCGCAGCGACCGAGTCGTCGGAACGCAGTTGCCGATCACGCGCCGCTGTCAGGCGCAACGGCTTGCAAAAACCCACGGAAGCCCGCAGTTCGGCATCCGCGCGCGAGCCCCGGGTTTGGATTTCGGTCTTGCCCGGTTCTACACCGAAGCTCTCCGTCACTCGGCGGCGCACTGTTCAGGTCGGCCCTTCGGCCAAGGCACGGTGCCAGCGCAGTTGCACCACGACGCTCCGACGCGCTTCGCAAAGCCCTAACTGTGCAAGGGTGAAGTCGCGCTTTCGCTTTCTTGCCTGGTTCGCGGGCGGATCATCGCTCTTCTTTGTTGGGTCAAAGTCGTATCTACGAACTATTGTGCAGGCCGACGGCAACGACCGAAGAAAAAACGACGTGCGGCCAGCCTTGCGACGCCATCCGATGGACGAACCGCACGCCTTTGCCTAGGATTTGGCTATCTTCTAACCGTGTGTTGGGCTGCCTTCGCTGGCCGGCCAGGTAAATGAGAGGCCTTGGAGCCCCAAAGGGAATGGAAGTCCAATTCACCCGCGAAGTCGGTCAACTGCACCTTGGCGCCGGCGGCGAATTTCACGGCGAGGGCATCGTAGCGATTGCGAAAGCCTTGCTGCAGTCAGGCGTCACCTACGTAGGCGGCTACCAAGGCGCGCCGGTCTCGCACCTCCTCGATGTCCTGGTTCAGGCCAAACCCTATCTCGATGAGCTAGGCGTACATGTGCAGGCTTGCTCCAACGAAGCATCTGCCGCGGCCATGCTCGGCGCGTCCATTCACTATCCCTTGCGGGGTGCCGTGACCTGGAAGTCAATTGTCGGCACGAATGTCGCCTCGGATGCCCTGTCGAATCTGGCATCGGTCGGTGTGCGGGGTGGCACGTTAATTGTTGTCGGTGAGGATTACGGCGAAGGGGCGTCCGTGATCCAGGAACGGACTCACGCTTTTGCGCTCAAGTCCTCGATGGTTCTGCTCGATCCGCGACCGGAGTTGGGGCGCATGGTCGACATGGTTGAGCACGGATTCCGCCTATCAGAAGCTTCCAACATGCCTGTCGTCCTCGAGCTGCGCATCCGTGCCTGTCACGTTCACGGAAGCTTCCTTTGCAAGGACAATGTCGCGCCTGCCGTGTCGACGCGCACGATGTTGGAGGAACCGGCCGAATTTGACTATATGCGCCTGGCCCACCCCCCGGTGACTTTTCGCCAGGAAAAGCTCAAGGGCGACGCGCGCATACCGGTGGCGCGGCGCTATATCGCGGAGCATGGCTTAAACGAGCTTCTCGCGGCCAGCGCCCACACGGATGTCGGTCTGATCGTCCAGGGCGGCCTATACAACGCGCTCGTACGCGCCTTGCAGCTATTCGGCTTGGCCGACGCGTTCGGCGCAGCGCAGATCCCGATTTACGTCCTGAACGTCACATATCCGTTGGTCCCCGACGAGATGTTGTCCTTCTGCGCCGGCAAACACGGGGTGTTGCTTCTCGAAGAAGGTCAACCCGAGTACATCGAGCAGGAACTCGCCACGCTGCTTCGCCGGCAAGCCGTTTCCACGCCCCTGCACGGCAAAGACTGGCTGCCCGCGGCCGGCGAGTACACGGTGGAAATCATTGCCGCCGCATTGGCGAAGCTCCTCGCGCGGTATTTGCCGCAAGTGGCAATTCAAGCGGGTCAGCAATGGCTTGCCGACAATCGCTTGCGTCGCGATGCCGTCTCCCAACAGCTCGGGCAAACGCTGCCCCCGCGCCCGCCGGGTTTTTGCGTTGGCTGTCCGGAGCGCCCCGTCTTTGCCGCCATCAAACTGGCGCAGGAGCAAGTCGGCCGCGTGCACATTGCAGCAGACATCGGTTGCCATTCCTTTGGCACTTTCGAACCGTTTCAGTGCGGACATTCGATTTTGGGCTATGGGATGAGCTTGGCGAGCAGCGCGGGGGTCTCACCTGTGATGGCCCGCCGCACTTTGGCAATTGTTGGCGACGGCGGTTTCTGGCACAACGGCCTGGTTACCGGAGTGCAAAGCGCCCTTTTTAACGGTGACGACGTGGTGCTGTTGATCTTCAAGAACGGTTACTCGGCGGCCACAGGAACGCAGGAGATCATCTCCACACCCGATGAGCAGATCAAGGCGGCGGCCGTCGTAAAGAATCAGAGTCTCGTCGATCGGAATACGGCCATCGAACAGACGCTCCTTGGCCTCGGCGTTCGATGGCTGCGCAGGGTTTATAGCTATGATGTCGACAAGATGCGTCAGACGCTGATGGAGGCCTTAACGGGCGATTTCCGCGGACTGAAGGTAATCGTCGCAGAAGGCGAGTGCCAGCTTGAGCGTCAGCGCCGAAGCAAACCCTGGGTCGCTGGTCTGCTGGCACGCGGCAAGCGCGTCGTGCGCATCCGTTTTGGTGTCGACGAGGACGTCTGCACCGGCGATCACTCCTGCATCCGCCTTTCCGGCTGCCCGACGCTCACAATCAAGGACAATCCCGACCCCCTCCGGCCCGATCCCGTCGCCACCGTTATTGACGGATGCGTGGGCTGCGGACTGTGTGGGGCCAACGCTCACGCGGCCAGACTGTGCCCGAGTTTCTATCGCGCTGAGGTAGTGCAAAACCCGAGATGGCACGAGCGGTTTCTCAGCGCGGCGCGCGGTGCCCTCATCACGGCGCTTGCGCGCCACTGAACGTACGCCATGCTTGGTCCTCGGCCCATCTGTCTGCTGCTGTGCGCCCTCGGCGGCGAGGGTGGCGGCGTCCTGAGCGACTGGCTCATCGCGACCGCCCGTCGCGCCGGGTTCGCCGCGCAGAAAACCTCGGTTCCCGGCGTCGCCCAGCGTACAGGAGCGACGACCTATTACGTCGAAGTTTTCCCGATTCCGATCGCCCAGTTAAACGGTCGCAAGCCCGTTTTGAGCCTGTACCCCGTCCCCGGAATGGTCGACGCCCTGATTTCCTCGGAGCTGCTCGAAGCCGTGCGCCAAACGACGCTCGGGATGGCTGACACACGGTTCACCACCATCGTCAGTTCGTCCTCGCGCGCTCTGACGACCATCGAACGCATGCAAATGGGCGACGGGCGTCTGGACAGTGCCAAGCTAGTTGACGTGCTGCGCGCCAACAGCCGCGATTTGCGCCTACTCGATATGGCGGCCATAGCGCAAGAAACAGGCACCGTCGTCAGCGCGGTGATGCTGGGGGCCGTGGCCGGCTGCGGTGTGCTGCCCTTCTCGCGCGCGGACTTCGAGGCGGTCCTATGCGCCGGTGGGCAAGCCGCCGGCGCCAATCGGGATGGCTTTCTCAAGGCCTATCACCAAGTCGCCGACGGGCGCATCCCCGACGTTACGCGGCAGGCGGCGGCTGCGGACGCGGCGTCGGCAAAGCGCGTTGTGCCCGAAGCGATCTCCTCGCGCTTTCCCGCACCCCTGCACCCTGTGCTCGCTCTGGGCTATGGGCGAGTGCTCGACTACCAGGACCTCGCGTACGCCAACCTGTACGTTCAGCGCGTGGAACGGGTGCTACAGAGCGAAAGGGCACACAAGCCGGAAGCCACGCAAAGCTACGCCGCGACCCGTGAGGCCGCGCGCTGGTTAGCGCTGTGGATGACCTTTGAAGACATTGCCCGCGTGGCAGCTCTTAAGCTGCGGGTCGGCCGACGAGCACGCGTGCGCCAGGAAGTCCATGCCGCGCAACGCGACGTCGTCCGGATTTACGACTATTTCCGACCCGGCGTCTCCGAGCTTGCGGACGTACTTCCGCCGCCGCTTGCGCGATTTGTGCTGCGCCGCGATTCTCTGCGCCGGCAAAAAGGCCTCGCGTCCCCCTCTTTGCCTCTCGTGCTTGGCACCCACACGGTCACCGGCACTCTTGCCCTTCGCGTGCTCGCCTCCCTGCGCCATTTTCGTCGACACGGCCACCGCTATCGCAGCGAACAAGCGCTCATCGAACGCTGGCTCGACGGGGTATGCACCTTGTTGCGCCAAGACTGGCAGTGTGGATACGAGATGGCCCAGTGCGCACGCCTCATTAAGGGCTATGGTTCGACTAACGAACGAGCCAAAGGGAATCTCGTGCATTTACTCACCTACCTCGTACCACTCAAAGATTCCGGAGCCGCGCCGGCTCACGCGCAAGCGATCGCCCAGGCGCGCCAGGCCGCTCTTGACGACGAGGCAGGCAAAAAGCTCGATGAGGTTCTTTTGTCTCATGGAGTGCCGGTGCGTTCACCGAAAACCGTGCCGATCCGTTTTGTAAAACGTGCTCGCGCACGCGCCCCATCCCCATGACGCGCCGTCATATTTACGAGCTGCAAATCGAGTTTGGCGACTGCGATCCCGCCCAGATCGCCTTTTTTCCCAACTTCTTCCGCTGGGCGGACGCCGCAAGTCGGCATTTTTTTGCGGCCAGTGGCCTGCCGAGTTGGATTGACGCGAAGCAGACCCACGGAATTATCGGTACCCCCTGCGTAAGCGCGGAAGGAAATTTCCTGGCGCCCGCTACCTACGGCGACGTGCTCCAAGTCGAAAGCTTCATTGCCGAATGGCGCGACAAGAGCTTCGTTTTTCAGCACGTCTTTCGAAAAGGTGAACAGGAAATCGCGCGGATCAGCGAAGTTCGCGTTTTTGCCCAGGAAGCGCAAACCGCCGAGAAAAAAATCCAGGCAGTCGCCGTACCGCCGGAGTGGCGCGCCCTGTGTCAATGACGATTAGATCGTTCGAACACGGCTGTGCCGTCGGGAGCGCGGGCGCCGCCGCCGGCGATGAGCTGCCGGTTCCCGGGCAACGCACGCTGAAGACATTACGGATCGTGCGGCTTTTGCCCGTATTGTCGGGAAGCAAACGGCAAGAATAAGATGATTCCTCATCGACCCAAGCTCTGCGCCGAGTGGATGGGTACGCTGCCACTATTGGCCGCGAAGCCCTAATCATGCTAGGGAGTTGCTAGACGAATGCGTACTCAAATTGCGATTATCGGCGCGGGTCCCGCGGGGCTATTGCTTGGCCAGCTGCTATACAAGTCCGGCATCGACGCAGTCATTCTCGAGCGGCAAACAGCGGATCATGTTCTCGGACGCATTCGTGCTGGCGTTCTCGAGCAGGTCACGGTCGATTTACTCGACGAAGCGGATGTGGGCGTGCGCATGCATCGGGAGGGCCTTGTCCATCGGGGCTTCGAAATGCTGTGGGGCAATGTGCGCCACCGCGTCGACATGCACAAACTCACGGGCGGCAAGAGCGTCATGGTCTATGGTCAGACCGAGCTCACGCGGGATTTGATGGATCATCGTCGAGCGGCGAGTTTGCCGACCGTTTACGAAGCCAACCGCGTTGTCGTCGCCGACTTCGAAACCGCGCACCCTTATGTGACCTATGAGAAGGACGGTCGGACACAACGAATCGATTGCGACTTTGTCGCCGGTTGCGATGGCTACCACGGCGTCTGCCGTGCAAGTGTGCCGCACGACGCTCTTTCTGAATTCGAAAAGGTCTATCCCTTTGGCTGGTTGGGCCTGCTGGCCGACACCCCTCCTGTGTCCGAAGAGCTTATTTACATCAACAGTCCGCGTGGCTTCGCCCTCTGTTCGCAGCGAAGTAAAACGCGCAGCCGCTATTACCTACAGGTTCCTCTCACGGACAGGGTCGAAGAGTGGAGCGACGAGGCCTTTTGGAACGAGCTGCGAAGGCGGCTAGACGACAAGGGACGGGCGAATCTGGTCACGGGACCATCCCTGGAGAAAAGCATTGCCCCGCTTCGCAGCTTCGTCGCCGAGCCGCTGCGCTTTGGCCGATTGTTCCTGGCCGGTGATGCCGGTCACATCGTGCCGCCGACCGGTGCCAAAGGACTGAACCTCGCCGCCACCGACGTAAAGTACCTCTCGCGTGCGCTCATCGAGTTCTATCACGACAAGAGCTCCGCCGGTATTGACGGCTACTCCAAGCGCTGCCTCGCGCGAATCTGGAAGGCGGAGCGTTTCTCCTGGTGGTTCACCACCTTAATGCACCGGTCCCTTGACGCGAGTCCGATGGCGGGGAAGTTCCAGGAGGCCGAGCTCGACTACCTTTTCCGATCCGAGGCCGGGGCGCGCACGATTGCCGAAAACTACGTCGGATTGCCGCTTGACTTCAACGATTAGGCGCGCTCCACCCCGGAGACGACACTAACGGATCGACGCGCAGGGCCTTGGTGAGGCGAATCACGCAAGGTGGCAGTCGCATCGCGTATTTTCCGAGCGAGAGGATCTAAGACCCGCGGCCGCAGTGTCGCTTGCTCTACCGAGGGCCCGCATTGCCCAAGTCCGCGCGTTCGAGCCGCCCGCCGTGAAAACCGCTGCCGCGTAGGACCGCGCGCCGTCGATGGCGAACCATCTCTAACCAAAATCCCCAACATTCCCTCGGGTAGCTCTGTCCCGAAGCGGGACAATTGTCACCCGCGAGGCGGCATTGAGCACGAAGCAGAGCGCCTCGTCGGTGCCGCCGAGTCGCGGTCATCCTTGAATTTCGACACCCAACAGGCAAGCTTTTGCGGGACTTTCGCGGCTGCACTGCACTTCTTAAGACGGCTCTCCGAAGCCATTCTGAAACAATGCGGTGATTTCGCGAATTGCGCCAATTTCCTCCGGCCCTTCTGCTTCCAGGCGCACCACCGTTCCCACGGAGGCTGCAAGCAGCATGACCGCGAGCACGTTGCGGGCGCTTGCTCGGCGACCTTTAGCAATGATCCAGACCTCGCACGGAAAGCGAACCGCTACCTGGACGATCTTTGCACACGCCCGCGCATGCAATCCGAGTTGATTGACGATCGAAACTTCCTGCATCTGCATAGGAACCCCACCCTCGATCCGTTTCTCACCGTTGTCCCCCAAACGCAGTCGCCCGAGAGCGTCCGAGACGCTGACCGTCGGCAGCGTCGTGAAACGTCGTGCCAATCGCCCAACTTCGCGTGATCCCGTCGGGCGCAGTCGGTCGCAAACACCACGGCCGTACGCGCCAATGCCAGGAGAGCAACCGCGCGCTGGCAGCCTTTGGTGCCTGACACTGCCTTGCCGTTCCGCCGACGGGCACACAAAACAACACGTCCACCGGCCCACCGGACAATGGACAGGGGCACTCGTATCGGAGACCGCCTGAGTCTGACCGAATACGATGAACCGATCATGAACCGCAGGGTTCTTTTGCCACCAAAATCGGTTAGAACTGAATCTCGAACCAGTGGCCAGACCTCCTCGAAAGGAAACAAAAAGCGCTGCACCGATGTGGAAAATCTTTGCCACCGGCTTGTGCAAGGCCTGCCCGATGAGCCGCGTTTGTTCCCGGCACGTCCTCAACCGTTTTTGGCCGGCAAGCTCCAGTGCTTGCGCTCCAATGCGGACGCAAAATTGCCCGGGACGACAGTGCAATCGGTGACGCAGCCCCGCCCATCATGCCCGAGCCCCAAGCGCCCAGAAGCGACTTTCGTCGGCCGCGCTCGTAGCGCGCGACTCCGCCTGCTGCCTTCGGAGGAACGGCAATCGTTCCAATGTGCGCGCCAAACTCCGCAGGGCCGACGTATCCTCCCTTGCGCCTTGTCCTGAGCTCGAGCCCCGCCAATGCTCTGGCCCCTCGTCCCTCCCACAACTTCCCGATACCCGCAAAAAACCCGTGGTTTTGCGTGCGCGGCACTCATGCGCGGTGGCCGCATCCATCTGGCGTCGATCGACCCGCAGCCGCGAGCGCAATAATTCGCCGTTTCGGCGGACCTTCATACCTAAGAGCGCCCGCACCGCATCCTCGATGCCCTGACTGCCAACCCCCTGAACGCGACTGACACGTCCCGCACAACGCAAACGAGGCGGGCGATGGTACCGGTTGCAGCGCCATGAATCCCGTCGGTAGACTCATCGCTTGGCAGCTTCCATTTTTTCGGTCTGCTTCCCTTGCCGAAGCGGAGGTTCGGCTGGACTGGCGCTACGGGCTCTCCGGGAGCCGCCCGCACCGGGAGGTACGCTCTGGGGACGGACCGCAAGTTGCGCACCCGAGGGCTCAACGGCGCTACTGCGTGCGTGGGCCGCGTCGCTTCCAAGGAGAAAACACGAATGCTTCCAACGGTGTCGACCGCCAACTTAGAGAGCAAGCTCACGTCGTGTGGTTTTGCGACATCCGATCTGCGTTCCTTGTCTGAAGCCGAAGCTGCAATTGAACCGGCGTCTCGGGCGGACAAATTTGAACTAGAGGGCGCCAGCATTGGACGCTTCTGTCGATCCGCCCGTGAGCTTCTGGAACGTCTGCCGGGTCGCTCGCAACGCTCTTCCCGCGAGAAGATCGCTGGCGAGGCCATCGTTCACGCGATGGCGGACCAAATCTGGCGCTTTTTCGGTGCCCGTTGCGTGCAGATCTACGACCAATTGACGGACTCGCGCAGGCGCCTGCTGCGCGTCGAGGAACTCGCATCCGCGGCCGCGGCATTACTGCCTGACGTGCTCCCCAACGCCCGGGAACTCGCGGACGAAAGCGAGCGCATGCTCAAGGATAAGGACGGCATCGAGCTGCACCAGGCACTTTTCTTTGCGACGCTGCTGGGCAACCAGGCGATCGGATTGCATTTGTGCGCGGCGATGCTGCGGCCGACGCAAGTTGCAGTCGATCGCCTTGAAGAATTTGTGCGCCTCGGCGCAATCGATTTGGGGCCCGTACGTGTCGAAGCCAGAAACGAGGTCGGATATCTTTACTTTCACCATCTGCGCTATCTGAACGCAGAAGACGACGAGACGCTTAGCGCGCAGGAAATCGCCTGCGATCTGATCTTGCTTCACCCCGAGCTGCGTCTGGGCGTTTTGCGCGGCGACGTCATCGATCACCCCCGGTACCGCGGTCGACGTATTTTCTCCGCAGGACTGAATCTGACGCGGCTGTACCATGGAAAGCTCACATATCTTTTCTACCTCGCTCGCGACCTCGGGCTCGTTAACAAGCTTTATCGCGGCATTCTGCGCGATCCGTTGCCGTTTTCAGCCGATCGGCTCGCGACGGAACCCGAACCTACCCATGAGAAACCCTGGCTCGCGGTTATCGACGGTTTCGCAATCGGAGGCGGCTGTCAATTGCTGCTCGTGATGGACTACGTCATTGCCGAAAGCGGTGCGTTTTGCAGTTTGCCGGCTCGAAAGGAGGGCATCATTCCGGGGTGCGCAAACCTGCGCTTGCCTCGTTGCATGGGAGAGCGCATGGCACGAGAGGCAATCATGTTTGATCGCACGTTTTACGTCGGCAGTCCCGAGGCGCGTCCTCTTGTCAACGAGGTTTGTCCGCGCGAGCAACTCGACAGCGCGCTTGAGGGGTGCGTTCGTAATCTGGTCGGATCGGGGATGGTGAGCGCGGCCGGAAACCGCAAGGCCCTGCGCGTGCATGCGGAGCCGCTGGACGCGTTTCGCGCCTACATGGCCCTGTATGCGCGCGAGCAAGGTTGGTGCCATCGAAGCGAGCAACTCATTGAGAATCTCGAGCGCTATTGGCGTGCCGCGGACAGAAAACTGTGACGCTGGGCCGCCGCCGCGGCGGGCGCTTCGGTTTGCCATTGCGCCGTCACGCAATCGGCGCAGCCCAGAGATTCCCTGTGGCCATCCCGAAGGGACAATCCATCAGCTCCTGCTTCCGATTCGCGTGCCTCAAAAGACAGCGGCCTGGCCCAGGCCAATTCTTGCCCGACCGCCAATGCGGTCGCCTAATGGACCTGCTAAAGCCGCGCACACGCTCTTGACCCCGCGACAACGCCGCGCGTCGGTGGGTACGCCCCAATACCATCACTGTCGGCGTGCGGGGTGGTGCGCCTCGCCCCTTAGAGAGGTGGTTCGCCCCCGCGCCCCCAATGCAAGGCCGGCTGCACGCCGGGGCCTAACCCCCGGACTTTGTCAAAACAACGGCCCGCCAAGTATCGCGGTCTCCTGCGATCGTGAGCTCCCCTGCTTACTACGCGCCCTTCTATATTCAAACTGTTTCTTATTTGCGCTGCCGTTTGGATGCCGGCTATCCTCAAACAAGAAAAATTGCTGCGCATCGCGGTGGCGTCCATGACAACAGCACTCGACGAAACTCCCGAAGATACGAAGCTCCTTGCCCGAAAACTGGGTTGGCGAGAGCTCTACTTGAAAGAGGACTGGTGGGCGATCTGGCTCGGAGTCGGAATTGTCCTCGCGGCCTGGGTATTTTTTTCGAACGGCTCGTCGATCAAATGGATCGCGATCACACCGAAGAAATGGTCCTCGAGCGATCAACTTCTGGCCGACCTCGCCGCACACGCCCATCAATACCTCGCGCAGTTCGCGCTTTGGCTTGCCCTCTTCGGGCTGAGCACCCGCATCATGGGTCACAAGTTTTCCCACTTCGCGCCTGCTTTTGTGGTCGTCTACCTTGCCTCCTTGGCCATCTTTGCCATCGGTGCCTGGCAGCAGGCGTCGTATTACAACCTCGAACCCCCGCTCGTCGCGCTAGCGCTTGGCCTAATCATCTCCAACGTGATCGGGCTGCCGAAATGGATGGACGCGGGTTTTCGGGTGGAGTACTAC
>Ga0187778_10001484_pt1 | contig 16249 bp, 14 predicted proteins | sample 1015_Q2_SP5_20_M_FD_132418 | JGI IMG/M metagenome (GOLD analysis project Ga0187778, IMG submission 132418) | Tropical peat soil microbial communities from peatlands in Department of Meta, Colombia - 1015_Q2_SP5_20_MG | ecosystem: Environmental > Terrestrial > Soil > Wetlands > Peat | place...
AGAAGGGTTTCCAATGAAGCTCACGTTGTTGTTAAAGCCTTTGGCGTAATCGCTCGAGAGGGCTGGCTGTGGCTCCGCTTGCCGTACTGCATCGTGATTTCCGGGAACGACGATGATAGGGAGATCTGAAGGTAACATTTCGAAGAGCGTCGCTGCTGCAGTGTATTGATCGTGGATGTCGTCGATAGCAAGCTCCTCCTCTTGGTTGGGGAACACTCCTATGCCATCGACCAGATCACCAGCGACAATCACATAAGCGATGTTTCGAGCTCTTTCATCTTCACTCGACGAAATCCACTCGGCAAAGTTTTTCCACGTGCTTGTCAAAAACGTCTTACTTCCAGCGTGAATGTCTGAGGTAAGCGCGACGTAGACGTCTTCCTCGGAACGCGTGGGCTGGTGTTGAGGGGGCACATCAGGCCACGAAATGTTATCGATAAAAAGTACCTTTCCATCAGACGAAAGCGATCCGGTTATACCGATCACTTCATCGTGCACTACGTGCAGTGCGGCTTCGTATGCGCCCCTGTCCTTTAAAGCAATCCCGCTAAAGTACCCAGTCGGATCCTCCACCTGTATTACCCGATGGCCATTCGTGGTGTCTCGTATTTCACTCACAATGCCGACGATGGAGAGCTTTCCGCCCGAGGCGTTCTCATCGTCGAACCAACCATCGCCCCTTCTGTTGCGATAAGTCAGGCTCTCTATCGGTCGCACGTGTAGCCGCTTTTTTACGACCTCGCTGAGACGATCATACCTGTTCCTAAAGTACCGCACGAATTCCTCGTATGTTCCAACACAAGTGGAGTTCTCCGTGATATCAGCAAGCACAGTTATAGCGCGAGATGTGGGATGTTGAGAGCGATATGAGCCCATTTCCTGCGGGCTGACCTCGCTGCTAGCCAGCACATCAGTGTGCTCGTCTTCCATTTGGTCTGACAAAGGCAGCGTCTTTAGCACTTTTCTCTGGGCGCTGAGCGACTGTTGTGCCAACGCGACGTGGGAAGGGGTAATGACTAACACAGACTCGTCTATCCGTCTCAGAATCTCATCAACTAGTTGCAGAGGCGAGTCACTCTCCTGAATCAGCATGACTGCCTCTCCGCTAATAAGAAAGCCTCCGTCGGTAAACCTCTCGACTAGGTCAGTCCTGATCATGGGAAGATAGCACCGGTGCCGTCTATTTAATATGCCCACGAGTCGTGGCGGGAAGTGAGTGAACCTCAACCCTTCGTATGTGCACGCGTGCTTGTAGCTCTGCACACGCGCGTAGCCGGATGAACGATGATCATCGTTGTTGTAAGCTCGTACCGATATGTTATATATGGAGCACTGATATGTTATATATGGAGCTAAGTATAACTATCTACGTGATCCAATGAACTCAATATCGCTTCATCACTTCTTTATGTGATACACGCAAGACCAAGCAAGAGAATTCATGGCAAAATTTTCAAGAGATAACAGATGGTTCCCGCTCCTGCGTGATACCATAATTGCACTCCTCATCGTCGGCGTTTTGATGTCTGTTGTATATGCATATTCTGGATCGGTTACCCCTCTTGTGGCCGTAGAATCTGGAAGCATGACGCCGCATATTGATATCGGTGACGTGGTGTTCGTAAAAAGACCAGCAGATATCGTCACCTATCAAGAGGGAAAGGTCGACAACTATCAAAGCTTCGGTAACTACGGCGATGTCATCGTTTACCGACCCAATGGCGACCCGACGATGACGCCAATCATTCACAGAGCAATGTACTGGGTAAACGCGGGCGATCGTTTGCCAAATGGCCAGAAAGCTGAGCACGCAGGATACATCACCAAAGGTGATAACAACGTTGGTTACGATCAACCCTTGCTTTTCGGCGGAGCGCCGCCCATACAGCCAGTCAAGCCTGAATGGATCATAGGTATCGCAGTAGCCCGAGTGCCAGGACTCGGGTACTTCCGACTGGCTCTTCCCACCGTTGTCAATCCGCTGCTCACAGCTCCCGACATATATCGTGGACAGATAGTATCTGTGGCATTGCCATCAGTAGCATCGCTTCCTAGCGTCCCCCTCTACTAATCTGCAGTATAAATCTCGCTGCGGGCTTAGAGCCCGCAGCGGCTTCCTTTTCGTTCAAAAGCAGATACGTTTATATCTTACTTTTCGACATAAGCTTTGATCATGCCGCCATTTTTTACGATGGATGATCTAGACACGCACGGCAGAGTTGTCTTGGTGCGCGTTGACCTAAATTCACCGATTGGTCCTGACGGAGAGATCCTTGATGATACCCGCTTTCGTGGTCACATCCCCACTATTAACGCCTTAGATGATGCTAAGGCCGTGTTGCTTGCCCATCAATCACGGCCAGGAAAGCGAGACTTTACAACTATGGAGCGGCATGCCAAGAAGCTCTCCTCGCTTATCGAAAAGGATGTTACGTATGTCGATAGCGTTTACGGACACCACGTGCAACAGTCTATACAGAACATGGACAAGGGAGATATCGCCCTCCTTGAAAACGTGCGGTTCAGCGCCGAAGAGTCGCTTACGGCATCCTCGGAGGATCTTGCTAAGACGTATCTCGTCACGCAACTATCATTGGTATGTGATTTATACCTTAACGACGCATTTGGCGCAGCCCACAGGGCACAGACTTCAATCGTCGCCTTTCCTCTTGTCTTGACTTCGGGAGCGGGTAAGTTGATGGAAAAGGAGGTTGAAATGCTAACGAGGGCACTTTCGACCTCTCCAAGGCCTCGTCTTTTCATGCTTGGAGGGACAAAAGCTGATGACAGCATCAAAGTCATCGAGCACGTGCTTTCGAAGGGGGGTGCGGATAAAGTACTCGTCACAGGATTAGTAGCTAATATCTTTTTAGCGGCTTCGGGAATCGATATAGGGGGGCCGAGTCTCGATTACATAAAAGCCTCTGGCTATGGCAACTACGTCGAGATCTGCAAGAGGTTACTTGATAAATATGATGGGAAGGTCGCAACGCCTATCGACGTGGCATTAAACAATGGTGGAAAACGTCTCGAGGCACCAATTTCCGCGTTGCCAAAGCCGTACCCGATACAAGATATTGGTATAGAGACGATTGTAGCATACTCAGCTGACCTGAAGGCTGCAGGAACCGTAGTCATGAACGGACCTGCAGGCGTCTTTGAGCAAAAAGCATTTGCGCTCGGGACTTATGAAACGTTAAAAGCGGCTGCGCAATCAAGGTTTTCGATCCTGGGCGGGGGACACATCGCGGCAGCGGCGCGAACTATTGGAATTGACAAACGCATAACCCACGTTTCGACAGGTGGCGGCGCACTTATCGATTTCCTCGCTGGGGAGAACTTACCGGGGATCCAAGCACTAGTCAACGCTAAGGCACTTGAGGACGCATGCTGACATCTGTTGGTAGACAACGATCGCATTTCAACGGACCAAAAACGTATAAGCAGCGAGGGCGTAAGTAAAACCGCAACGTTAAGGCGCCTCGGTGGCTCAGCCTGGAAGAGCGATTGACTTGTAGCTGTGAACGATGCCAGGTTGACTCTGCACAACGATAGCAGGTTCGATCAAAGATATTTCTGTACAGCGGGTTATCAATAGGTCGAGGGTTCAAATCCCTCCCGGGGCTCTTTACCTTATTCGGCCGATTTACGAAAGTAACTAGTGCTTAGAAGGATTATGCGCGTGGTACAAGATGCACGTCTGTGCTCGTAAGACACACGATAACGAAACCAGGTGAAAGCAAAGATGATGGCAATAACGACTCTCACGCTCTCTGAAGCCTGGTACAAAGCTGTCCGGCATATTATGGAATTTGGGAATATCGTAGATACGGAGTACGGGGTAAAAGCGCGACAAATTCTACTGGGCATGATCGAGATCGATAAGCCCAGAGAGGGCTGGCATAAAGGCGATACCTTCTGTTCTAAAGCAAGAGTCGATGAGTACAAAAAACAGTTCGATCGGGCCTACCTGCATCAGCATAACTTCGAGTACACCTACTTAGAGCGACTGATTGAGGGCCACGGAATCGATCAGCTTGCCTGGATGCGAGACCAGCTCTTAAAGAAGAGGGTTGGATCGAAGCGCATTCAGGCAATCACGTGGATTCCTCAAATTGACTGTCTTAAGGACGAGAACCAGCCATGTTTTCAGAGAATGTGGGTCTACCTGCATCCTAACGGACGGGCAGATGTCCACATCATGTACCGCAGTTGGGACATCTTCCAAGCGTACGAAGCCAACATCAATGCGTTTCTTTCGCTGATCAAGAGGGAGCTTTTGGAACCTACGGGACTTAAGATGGGAACTTTGTGTACGGTGGGCAATTCAATGCACATCTACGCTTACAACTGGGACGAGGCTTTCGCACTCTTGAGCAAATACAACAAATGATGTCTGCAGTGAGCAAATATTCAGGGTGTATCGCCGAAAAACGATGAGCTACGCTCATCAAAAAGTTGATAAACGTCCCTTGAGAATGTCCAAGGAATTACTGATGAGGGCATTGGTTAAACCGAAGGGACCAGTCTTCGATAGCAACTTTTCTAGGCTCGAAAACAAGCGGGTTCTGCAGTTTTATCACGTTAAGCCAAAATCAGAGGATAAGAGACCAAACCTTTTAAGTGAAAGAACTCTGTAATCGCCACTTGAAGAACGATCTCTCACTATCGTACAACAGCCTAACTGAGAGAACGCGGAGTGAATCATGACGCTAATTGATCGTGCAAAACAAGGAATCATCACTGATGAAATGAAGGTCGTTGCTTCTCGGGAGGGGGTAACGCCAGAATTTGTCTGTCGTGGAATTGCAAATGGAAGAATCGTTATTCCAGTCAGTCCGTACAGGGAAACGAAACCAATCGGCATCGGTAAAGGGCTTAGGACTAAGGTGAACGCTTCAGTGGGAACCTCATCAGATATAGTCGATGTCGATTTGGAAGTTACAAAAACGAAAGTAGCTGAAGCTGCCGGAGCTGACTCTATAATGGAGCTATCTACTGCTGGCGACTTTTACGAGATTAGGAGGAAGGTAATCGAAGCAACCTCACTCTCCGTTGGAAGCGTTCCCCTCTACCAGGCGTTCATAGAAGCGGCACGACACTCCGGCTCAATAGTCGATATGCGGGAAGATGACTTATTTCGAATTACCGAAGAACAGGCCAAGCTCGGCACGAATTTCATGGCAATTCATACCGGCATAAACTGGACGACGCTCGATAGGCTCAGGGCCCAAGGACGACATGCAGGTCTCTGCTCGAGGGGTGGGGCGCTAATGTCCGCTTGGATGGCGCATAATGAGCGAGAGAACCCGCTTTTTAGTGAATTCGATTATCTTCTTGAGATATTGAAGCGCCATGAAGTGACTCTCAGTATGGGCAACGGTATGCGAGCTGGAGCTATACACGATTCGACAGATAGAGCACAGATTCAAGAGTTGATCATTAACGCTGAGCTATCTGATAAAGCGCACGAGTCCGGAGTACAAACAATAGTCGAAGGTCCAGGCCACATACCGGTCGATGAGATTCAAGCAAATGTAGTACTGCAAAAGCGGTTAACTGGAGGGAAGCCCTTTTACATGCTCGGGCCACTTGTTACGGATATCGCACCGGGTTATGACAACGTCGTTGCAGCAATCGGGGCAGCCCTTTCGTCTTCTTATGGAGCCGACTTTATCTGCTACGTCACTCCGGCAGAGCACCTTGCCTTGCCATATCCTGAAGACGTGCACCAGGGAGTGCTATCAGCCCGTGTCGCAGCCCATGTCGGAGATATGATAAAACTCGACAAGCGAGACGCCGATCTGAAGATGGCACACGCCCGCAATGACCTTGACTGGGCGAGACAATTTAAGTTGGCAATTGACCCACAAACTGCGGCACAAATACGAAAAGAGCGGATGCCCTCAGATGCAAACACGTGTACAATGTGTGGCGAATTTTGCGCTTATAAAATAGTGAAGGAATACTTCGAACTGTAACTGCCTGATTTAGAAGACGCTTGTTTTATTGATAGATCACGATACAACATGGTTCGCTCCCTCTTTTGTGACGGCGCGGTTGAGAACACTTATCCGCATGTTCAAACAACCGTATTGATCGCCGATGAACGTCTCGTTGAACTCTTTCTGCTCGCAACAAAGCACGGCAAGGATCAACACGCAGTCGTTCCGCGTTTTTAATGGCCAGAGCATCCACCTTGGCACTCAAAGAATTATCATAACAATTCCAGCTGGTTTGCCTGTTTGTCATCCGTAATATTTTCGTTAGTCTGCCTCATTCATCGGCAACTTTGATCGAAGAGACGTTGGTGGCGATCCAACGTCCGTTGATGAACGCTCATTTCATAGCCTTCTCACTCAGCACAAAGGCCTACTAGGATTAGAGTTAAACTGGAGTAGCTGTTAGACGATCAAGAAACGCAAGGAAGGCGGCAACGTAGAGTGCCACCTCAACTAAGGTCAATTGTCCCGGCACAACAGATTCGACAGTTCCAAGATCTGCTGGAGGAGCAACTGACTAGCAGAAATTAAGCAACCCCCCTCGATGAGCTCCTGTGACGCGTGAACGATCCCGCGGAATCAAAGCAGTCGAAGATATTCAAGGCCTTCAATGACCCCTAAACCATACCGCTTCGTGGTGATATGATCAGCAGCCGCTCTTGCCGACTCGTCAGCGTTGCCGACTGCGATGCCTATCCCAGCTGCTTCGAGCATTTCTACATCGTTTTCAGAATCGCCAAACGCGGCGAACTCATTCGATGGGATTCCGAGTAATTCTGCAATATTGGCAAGACCGGTACCCTTGTTCACTTGGATATCCCTTATATGAACCGCGAAGCCCGAATCGACGACAGCAACATCATCACAGCAGCGTGTCACGATCTTTCGAAACCCTGTGATGTCTGCGTTCGAGAGCGTGTCCCTGCTATAGGCGATCTCAGTAATCCTTTCGGCAGAGTCGAGTCTTTCGAGGCTAAATTTGCCGCTGCGTTCGATTGCGTGCGCTGCTTCCTGACACGCCTTTATGTTTCCGCTGACAAACTTTGATTTGCCGTCAGTGACGATGCCGCCGTTTTCAGCGATCACGCCGGATACGTCCCCGATGGCCACCGCTATTGCTTGTGCAAAACATAAAATGTTGCCGGTTGCTAAAACGGTGGGGATGCGTAATTGTCTAATGGCTCCAACAACGCCAAGCCCCAACGATCGGTCGCGAAAGGTTAAGGTGCCATCGATATCAAAAGTTACGGCATTTATCAAGGTACCACGTTCAGCTGTGACTAATGATACCGACGAAATGCTTTAACCTTTTCTCGCTCAATCCCGTATTCCCTCTGACTCTACCGAAAATATCGCCTCGCCTTCGGCAAGGTTTGGAGAGTCCACGAGACGTGCTATGCGCTTGCCACCTTTTGATTTTCTCAAATACAACCTGAAAGTTGCGGTGTGACCCAGTATGTGCCCACCAATTGGCCTCGTAGGATCGCCAAAGAAGGCGTCTGGTTTTGCCTGAACTTGGTTGGTGACAAGTACAACCGCATTGTTCAAGGTTCCAAAGCGCATAAGGTCGTGCAAATGCTTGTTTAGCTTCTGCTGCCTATCGGCAAGTGTACCTCTTCCGACGTACTCAGCCCTAAAATGGGCTGTAAGCGAATCTACGATAAGAAGTCTTACGGGGTAATCAGAGCCTTTAAGCTGTTCTGATAGTTCGCTCGCTGCCTCGACAAGCAGTATTTGGTGATTGGAATTATGTGCCCGTGCGACGTGGATATTCCTCAGAACATCTTCAGGATTTAGATCCAGGCCTTCAGTGATCTGGCTAATGCGCTCCGGCCTAAAGGTGTTCTCCGTATCGATGAGTATGCATGATCCCTCGAGACCACCACGTTCGGGTGCGAGCTGCACGCTCACTGCAAGCTGATGCGCCACTTGGGTCTTTCCTGAGCCAAATTCCCCATAAAGCTCAGTTATCGCTTGTGTCTCTACACCTCCGCCGAGCAGCTCATCGAAAGCTCTGCTTCCGGTCGCGAGTTTACCGACGTGCCGCCTCCTCTCAAGAATGACGTCACCCGTCTCAAACCCACCGATATCAGCGGCACGGCGTGCCGCTGCTATGATTTTTGATGCGGTTGCCTCACCTATGTCCGAGGCATTTGATAGCTCTGAAGGTGATGCTACGGCAACGGCTTCCACTGAATTAAAACCAGCTTCCCTTAACTTTTCAGCGGTAGCAGGGCCCACTCCTGGTAAATCATCTATCCCAAAACTTTCAATGTCGTCAACTTCATTCATGTATTAAACCTCTCTTTTTTGTGGCAAATCTCGGAGAGTAAGTCGTACGTACTAGTCGCTCGTTGCGGTATAAAGGCTTTTGAGTGTGGGGTGAAAGTGTTCGTCAAACCTGAGTTAGCTCGGAAATAGATTGGAAAGCAGCAAGTCTCTTTTTGATCGTCTCGAGCTTTCGAGACGCGAGATCTTGCACCGGCTTCGATACACTTATCGGCCTAAATGCGTCACCTGTTCGGGCACCAATAACCGTAACCTCGTCTCCTACGTCAAGCGTGAGATCGCCGAATCCTATATCGAAAGCCACGTAATCGGCTCCGTTGTCTACACATATTAGCATCGCCGATGAAACGACCGCGCCGGTGATTCCGACGTCCACACTTTTTTGCGGGAGGACATGTTGATCTTGCTCTCGTACCGTTTGATCTGCAAAACAAAATCCACTTCTCCAATCAATACTGAGTTCTAGCTGATCGTTGAGGCCATTTTTTGGCGTACAGTCGCGTAGTGTAATCCGCCGACCTACGTCCGCTTCATCGATTGCGGTCGCCCTCTCCCCCCAGAGCGCGGCTCTCATTTCACCCGTATCGTCTCGTACCACGATGTTTCTGACCATCCCTGTGCTGCCGTTATTTCTTGTGAACTCTCGAAGGCTGCCAATATCGTCAATAATCACTTCGACGGCACAAGGAACTCCTGCCTGGACGTCCTTTATGGGGGTAATCTCCTCAGTGAATTCAATGCGTTCTGTGCCTCTTTCAATCGCCCCACGATTACCAACATGCACTTCGAGCTTTCCGTAGCTCTCTCTCGTATAGCCGTTTATAACCTTTAGTATATCGCCAGGAGCAAAATCAGCCGCATTCTCAGCTCTATCGTCCCAAAGCGTTGCTCTTATCTTTCCCGTCTCGTCGCCGATCGTCATGCTAGCGACCTTTCCGATCGAGCCTTCGCGTCTTGAGAAGGTGCGCAAAGGTCCGACGTCGAGGATAATCCCGCTGATTTCGACGCCGTTTAAGCCTACTATTAGATCAGCTATGTGGTCTTTGTCCTTGGCAAGCTCGGCGTCAGTATTAGCGACCGATTCGTCAACTTCTATATCGCGTGCGCTTACCTCTACTCCGTAGGGCCCCTCTCGGGCGGTTCCCGAAATTCTTAGGGTTTGCCCAACTTGAAGTTCCTCTGCGTGCTTTGCATGGTCATTCCATAATACTACCCGGATCGATCCCGTCTCATCTGAAACGACGAGATTTGCCACAAACCCCACTTCTCCATTTCGAGTGAACTCCCTTATCGGAGAGATTCGCGTTAGCTTTCCGATAAAGGCAACTGCTCTTACTTGCCCGTCAATTTGGGCTATCTGCACAACTGTGTCAGCACCTAGCTCGTGAGCGACAAGAAGGGCTGCCGTCTTTTCGTCGCATAAGCCTGACATGTTCTCTACTTTCTCGTGAACTCTTACGATGAACTCTTCTTTGGAGATTTTACTCGCTAAACGCTCGTAGATGAGCATCGCATCTTCAGAAAAGTCGTCCATATTTCCGTGCACCTTTTCTTAGTACTATTTCTTACCCTTAATAGTTTATCAACACCTGCATCTAGGGAGTTTGAAACTTTACGACACCGAAACAACAACTGGACCGATAAGGACTGAGGGAGGATACGCACTTTGTGCTGCTGCTTTGAGGCGCGTTAGGCGTTAAATCCTTCTATGAAATATTTTTATACTTTCTTTGCGTGTTATGACTGCAACATACGTTTTGTCGTACCGTTGGGGAGCAAAGAGTGATGGGACAGACTATTTCAGAGAAGGTTCTCTCAAAGGCAACGGGAAGGGAAGTGTATGCAGGGGAATTCGTGGAAGCTAGCATTGATATCGCCATGATTCACGATATTACAGGACCCCTCGCCGTAAAAACGCTTTACGATATAACCGATCGAGTATGGGATCCAACTAAAGTGATATTGCTGTTTGATCATCAAGTGCCGGCTGACTCTATCGATGCCGCTGTTAACCACCTAGAACTCCGGAGATTTGCAAAAAAAGAGGGAATTCTGAACTACGACGTGCAGGAAGGAGTCTGTCATCAGGTCATGGTCGAGAAAGGACACGTGCTTCCGGGTGAACTCGTTGTAGGAGCTGATTCACATACCTGCACGTACGGTGCCGTAGGAGCTCTCGCAACGGGTGTTGGCTCAACGGATATGGGAGTGGCACTCGCAAGCGGAAAGCTCTGGTTTAAGGTTCCAGACACGATTGCGTTCGAGGTTAACGGACGACTCGGAAGGCGTGTTTACGCCAAGGACTTAATACTCACCATTATTGGCGATGTTGGTGCAAATGGAGCCACCTACAAAGCGTGTGAATTTAGTGGTGAAACGGTCTCAAATATGGATATCCCTATCAGGATGACCCTATGCAATATGGCAATAGAGATGGGAGGGAAAACGGGAATAGTAGCGCCAGATGAAAAGACGGCAGCATTCTTGGAACGACGTGCCTTCGGTGGAGACCTAGCGCTGTGCTCGGACGGGGATGCGAGGAAAGCGGTACGAGCTTACGTCGCAGCAGAAATTGTCCCTATGGTCGCGCAGCCGCATCAAGTAGATAACGTCGTTCCGGTTACAGACGTTGAGGGGCATCATATAGATCAAGTGTTTATAGGCTCGTGTACGAACGGGAGGTACGAGGACTTGAAAGTAGCCGCGGAGATACTCGAGGGAGAGAACGTAGCCAGAGGAGTGCGCATGATCATCATCCCCGCTTCGAGGACGGAGTATCAAAGGGCACTGAAAGCAGGTCTCATCGATATCTTCACGGATGTGGGCGCTCTGGTCGAAGCTCCGTGCTGCGGCCCCTGTATGGGAGGCTCTTTTGGAATACTAGGTCCCGGAGAGGTGGGACTCAGCACTTCGAACAGGAACTTTATCGGTAGGCAAGGTAGCCCGAGCGCCGCAGTGTATTTATGCTCACCAGCGACTGCAGCTGCATCAGCGATCCATGGCGTGATAACTGATCCGCGAGAGTGCTAGGTGACCACCATGACACGATTGAGAGAGCATATTGCGGGCAGGGCATGGAAATTTGGTGATAATGTTGATACTGATGCGATTATTCCGGGCAAGTACCTCGTGCTTAATTCACCTGAAGAACTGGCAAAGCACGCGTTTGAGAACGCACGCCCTAACTTTGCGAGACAAGTAGCCACGGGCGACATCGTTGTCGCTGGAGAGAATTTCGGTTGCGGCTCCTCAAGAGAGCACGCCCCTTTGGCTTTGAAAAATAATATCAGCGTCATCATTGCACGATCGTTCGCACGGATCTTCTTCCGAAACGCCATCAATATCGGATTGCCCGTTCTTGAATGCGATACTACAGACATCGATGACGGAGACATTCTACGAGTCGATTTGGAAAAGGGCACCATTTACAGCGAGACCAAGAGAGAATGGTACACCACAACGCCTCTCCCACCATTTATTCGGGGGATCGTAGAGGCGGGCGGACTCGTCCAGTACGTAAAGATGCGCGCGCAGAAGCCGAACCTGGTGGGTGTGAATGAGACCGTGAACGAGAAGTGAGCTGAGCGGCCATTGATATTTTGCTTGCTCTCTCTTACTACAAGACACGGTGAAGTTGAAATGAAGAGATATAAAATCCCGGTAATACCTGGCGACGGAGTCGGACCAGAAATCATAGCAGAAGGAAAAAAGGTTCTCGATAGCGCTGGCGATATCTACGGGTTCACCATTGAATGGCTGGAGTATCCCTACGGCGCGGAGCACTATTTAGAAACGGGAGAGCTTATTTCAGAAGATGTGCTGACAGAGCTCAGCAATTATAGGGCCATTTACCTCGGCTCCGTCGGAGACGCACGCATCCCGCCTGGCGTACTCGAAAGGGGCATACTCTTTGCACTGAGATTCTTTCTCGACCAATACATAAATCTCCGCCCCATCAAGCTGCTAGAAGGCGTAGAAACGCCAATTCGCGATAAAGGTCCAGAGGACATTGACTACATCGTAGTGCGCGAAAATTCGGAGGACTTCTACGTAGGGGTGGGGGGGCGCGTGAAGAAAGGCAACACCCACCGCGATGTCGAAGTAATCCGTAACCTGTACAACGTGAAATTCGGCCTTGATATAGATTCTGATAGCGATGAAATAGCGTACCAGGTAGGAATGATATCCGCCGAAGGTACACGACGCGTTATGCAGTACGCCTTCGACCTCGCTACTCGAAGGAAGAAGCACCTATCGAGCGTCGACAAGATGAACGCGATGACAGATATCTACGGTTTCTGGCGTGAAATATTCGATGAAACAGCTGCTCGCTACCCAAACGTGAAAACGGATTTTAATCTAGTTGACGCAATGACAATGTGGTTGGTCAAGAATCCTGAATGGTTTGACGTCGTTGTAGCTCCAAATCTATTTGGCGATATAATAACCGATCTTGGCGCCATGGTGCAGGGGGGATTGGGACTTGCCCCAGGCGGTAACATAAATCCCGAAGGGACGTCAATGTTCGAACCCATTCACGGTTCAGCGCCGAAATACAAAGGCTTAAACAAAGTCAATCCAATAGCGACGATTTGGGCAGGAGCGATGCTCCTCGAGACTCTCGGCGAGGTCCAGGCCGCGGGCGGGGTGATGCGTGCAATCGAGCGTAACCTGCTCGAAGGCAAAGTGAGAACGTTCGACCTTGGTGGAACGTCAACGACGTCAGAGGTCGGTAGCGACATATCGAGACGCATCAAAGAACCTGATTAGCCGCTAGAAAGATTCAATAAGCGATTTATATCGTCAGTCGTATAGGGGTACACGAGTCCTGGTGGGGTAGTGGATATCCTATGAGCCTGCGGAGCTCAAGACTCGGGTTCAAATCCCGGCCGGGACGCTCTATTTCTCATAGAACGCGCGCGCAGTTTCATAGGTACTCGTTGGATTGTATTTTTCGAGATTTAATGTGCACGAAGAGCGACAGGCCACTGTGGCACGCGTCGAATAACGCGCCGAATACGGCCTTATTTATCGCATAGGAGGTATCTCTCAAAACTGTAGCCGTACGCTTCTAGGCCAAGGCTCTTGTAGAATTTGTGGCTGGTCTCTCTGTGCACACTGCTGGGCAAAACTACTCGAAAACATCCCTGATCCCGTGCGGAGTAATCGCATGCTGCGTGAGAGCCGTCCCTATACTCGACCGTCGAGCGTGTTCATCTACTACGTTTTCGATCACCGCCCAGCGCCTTCCTCGATGCGACAAGTTTGCGATCATCGTGAGTGCCACAGTCCCGAGAACGCTTCCAGAAGACTCGACTACCAGAAGGTGGCTATCGGGGTTCCGATTAATTTCTGATAATGCTTTACAGTGTGACGGCAGGGCATCTCCTGTATTCTCCTCGGCCTGATCAGTATTTGAAAAAAGTTGGACGTAGAGATTGAGTATGCTTCAATCACCTATTCGCGCTCTCGTATTATTAGAGTGCTCTGTTCTGCCTGTTGTGCGATTTCTACCGTTCTGCTTCCTCTCCTTTGTTATCCGGTATCACAAAGGCCGCTTCCGGGGGATAGACATGTTTAGCGCCAGCACAGTGCCTTAACGCGGCGTGTAATAGAACATCGATAAACAAGATGGCAAAAGCCTCGCACCGATTACATCGAGCCATCTCTAGTTGCTTTGTTGATGGCCCTCCTGATCACGTCTGTTTTCTTAGAGCGAAACACCCGGTCGTCACCATCTCCATATATAAGGCCTCTTACGATCACCATTGGGGTGCCGCCATCCCCTTCACCCATCAAGATATTGGCCATCCCAGCTATCTCGTCACCGAGCCCTTCATTTGTTATTTCTAGTTCCTTCCCTTCGAGATCTTTCAAGCCGCGCCAATCCTTCATTGGTGAGATTCCAGCAAATCCTATTCCAACGCCGGTTTGTCCCTCTCTAAAAGATCTACCGCATGTATCAGTGATTATGACGGCGGCATCTTTCCCGTATCGCTCCTTGATTCGCCTGCGGATCTTTCGCGCGCTCTCAGACGGATCATCAGGAAGCAGAAGGATATATCCTTCTTCAACGTTTGATCTATCCAGTCCGGCATTGACACATATCTGGCCGAACTTGCTCTCAACCAGAAGGAACGGTCTCTCGATCAAGATTTCAGTTGCCTCATCGAGCACCGCCTCGATGAAGCGTGGATCATCATTAAGCCCTGCCGCTATCCTGCGTGCACGTTTGCTCGGAGAGAAGCTGTCCAATCTTCTTACCAGTCCTTCGGCCTTTGATACAATCGTTGAAGCAATGACGATGATATCCCCATCTTGGAGATCATCGTCCCGTAAGAATTCTGTTAGGTCATCTCCCGGCTTCACGCGGGGAATGCTACCCACCGTGAATGCTTCGATTCTCACAGCAATCACAAAGCGATCAAATGTCTCGCAGCATATCTTGGAGCGAATATTTATTTCAGATGTAACGCATAGGAGCATGGCGGCTGATGATGAGAGTTACCCCCACTGAGTACAAAATGAGGATAGAACTTATCTGATGCCGTCAAATTCGTTTTAGTGTGTTAAAGCCAGCTCATTCAATAGATATGAGTTTCTTGTCTGTGATTCCTATCTTTGGCAGATGGACTTCAAGGACGCCGTTAAAGAAAGTCGCACGAGCAGCAGCATCATCTATATTCGTGGGTAACTTGATGGAGCGATAGTACTCACGCGACGCACGTTCCCTTATAAGGTGCTCGTCGCTGTCATATCTTGAAGTCCGCTCCGCAGTGATTTCAATCATGTCGCTGCTTCCTTCAAGTTTGACATCCTCTTTTCTAACGCCTGGAAGATCGACTAAAACGACTAGCTCCTGGGGAAGGTCTACGAGATCGACGGGCGGCGTCGATGTAATCGGTCCCGTATACTCATCGTGATCAATGTCCTCCAACAGCCCATCCATCTTGCTGCGGATGTTGCTCAGCGGGCTTATCTCCTTCCAAGACATATACAACTTCTCCGTATCTCCTTTCTCGGTGCAAACATAAATAATGTGCTATTCGTGGCGATTCGTATAAAGTAACACCCGCTTCCCGAAAGAACTTGAGCCTGGTTGAAGGTCATTATGTCCAAAGTAAGAGAGCGTTATTATTTGGCGTTCAGCCATTGGTGTGCAAAAATCAGTCGAATCAATCGTTTGCTTTGGTCTTTAAACCAAAAAGATTTTATCGATGGAGCCTCCTTAGGACGTAGTGTCTCGCCTAAGTGATTTGCAAGAACTGAGGCTCACCAAACTTCGATAACTCAAGTTAAAGCCTCTAGCAATCTCTAGAGACGGACGATGGATTCCTGATAGAAAAGCAAAGTTTATTTCATATGTGGAATCATGGTGTACGAAACATAATTTCTATTGGAGGTGAAAAATGGTCAGCAAAAAGCAGTTTTCTGCATTACTGGCAACTGTAATGATTCTCTCGGTGCTCGGCATGTCGACTGTAGCGGTCGCACAACCGATACTGAAAACGATGGCGGCAACAAAACCGACAACAAAACTGGCAGTAGCAGTGACAGCCCCAGCTAATAACACTCTATACGCAGTTATAGCGAAGAATCCGAACTTTGCCACGTTCGTGCGTTATTTGGCTAAGGCAAACCTCACGGATACGTTGAGCGGACCAGGCAACTTCACAGTCTTTGCACCAACTAACCAAGCTTATGCGAAGGTTAGCAAAACTACGCTCGCCTCGTTCAACAACGCGACCGTGTTAAAGACCACCATGCTTTACGCCGTCGTACCGAAGAAGTTGTTAAAAAACAACTTCACGGGTAATGGCACGATCACAACGATCAACGGACTAGCCTTGCCATACTCCGTCAATGGTACAACGGTAAAAGTAGGTAACGCGACAATAACCAAGGCAAACGTCAACGCAAACGCAACCAACGGTGTGATCCAGGAAGTTAACATGCCG
>Ga0187778_10001485_pt1 | contig 16247 bp, 12 predicted proteins | sample 1015_Q2_SP5_20_M_FD_132418 | JGI IMG/M metagenome (GOLD analysis project Ga0187778, IMG submission 132418) | Tropical peat soil microbial communities from peatlands in Department of Meta, Colombia - 1015_Q2_SP5_20_MG | ecosystem: Environmental > Terrestrial > Soil > Wetlands > Peat | place...
CCTGCCGTACTGGTTGACACGTGCGGGGCTCAAGCAGATCAACGAACGCGCCGGGCGGCCGTTCACCTTCTACGTGCACCCCTGGGAGCTCGACCCGCAGCAGCCGCGCGTGCGCGTCGGTGGGTTCTCGCGCTTCCGCCATTACACCAATCTCACGCGGTGCGAAAACCGCCTGCGGCGGATCCTCAGCGAATTCACGTTCACCTCGATGCGCGAAGCGCTGCGGCTGAACGGACTGCTCGCCGCCTGACTTCAATTTGCGGGACGAGTCCGCACGCGGGGGCGGTCGCGCCGCGTCGTGATTTCTCGCAACCTATGCCGCTGCCGCGGAATGTGCCCCCGGGCGCTCGCGCCCGAGCGCAGGCAAGGTCACGGTGACGGCAAGCCCTCCGCCCTCGCAGTTGCGTGCCTCGACGCTGCCACCGTGCAGCGCCACGGCGCGCGCCGCGATCGCAAGTCCCAAGCCCTCGCCGCCCGCGCTGCGGTGCTCCCGTGCAGCGTCCACCCGGTAGAAGGGTTCGAAGATCAGTGCAAGCTCCTTCTCGGGCACACCGGGCCCCCGGTCGCGCACGCTGACCTGCACCGCCGAGTCCAACCCCGCGCTGGCGGCGCGGCCTGCCTCGATTTCGACCATCGCGCCCGTTGGGCTATAGCGCACGGCGTTACGGATCACGTTCTCGAAGGTGCTACGCAGCAGCTCAGGATCGCCCGACACCGCGAGACCGTCCTCGGCCAGCACATTCACCAGGCAGCCACGGGCGTCAGCTTCGATCGCGACGTCGGCAGCGATCTTCCGCAGCAGCGCACCGACATCGACGCTCAGCTGTTCGAGTGCGTGCGCCGGTTGCTCGAGACGTACGAGCTTCAGCGTCCGGGCGATCAGCTGCTCGAGGCGGTCAGCCTCGGCGGCAATGCGCGCGAGGTGACGTTCCGACGCGCCTTCCTCCCGGCGGGCGAGTGACAGCGCGAGCTGCAGCCGGGCGAGTGGCGAGCGCAACTCGTGCGATACGTCGCGCAGCAGCTGCTGTTTCGTCTCCAGGAGCTGGCGCAGCCGCTCGGCCATGGCGTCGAGGTCCGCGGCGAGCAGCCCGAGATCGTCCTGCCGGCCACGAAGTGCAGGCGATACGCGCACGTCGAGATCGCCCGCGGCCAGCTGGCGCGTCGCGAGCCGCAGCCGGTCCACGGGGGATGCAAGGTAACGGGCGAGAATGAAGCAGATGCCTGCGCTCACGCCAAGCGCGATCGCAAGTATCGAAAGCGGCACGCCCGGCAGCTCGAGCTCGCCGAAGAGCCGAGGGCTGTCGCGCACCGGACCGACCACGACGTGATAGGTCCTGCCGCCGGGTGCGACCAGCACGAGCGCGCCGCCGATCGGCGCGATGGGGCCCGCCGCAGCAGCGGCGCCGCCCGACGCATCACCTGGGGTCCCGCCGCCGGCGCCGCTCAGGGACGCCGGCAACGGGCGCCCCAGCATTTCCCGGCCACCGGGCTCGACCACGAAGGTGCGGCTGAAGGGCTCCGCGGCGAGCGACTCCAGCCAGTCTTTCAGGGCCTCGGGGCCGCCGGCCTCGAAGGCGCGGGCCGCCTGCGCGTAGAGTTGGCCGCGCTGCACCCACGGGCGATCCGTGCGGTGCGCGGTGGCGTTGACCGCCACCGTGACGGTGCCGACCAGGATCAGAGCCAGCGCGGCCCAGAAGGCGAGGAAGATGCGCCAGTAAAGCGAGTGCATCGGTCGCTCAGGGCTGCGGCGCCCAGCCCGCCGTGCGTGTCGGGGCGAGCGTGAGCGCGTAGCCCGTGCCGCGCACGCTCTGCACGTTGATGCGATCGGTGTACTTCATGAGCTTGCGCCGCAGATTGGATACGTGGGTGTCGAGGCTGCGATCGGTCGGCAGCAGCCGCCGCCCGAGTGCCTGCATCATGAGGTCGTCGCGCGTCACGGTGCGCGTGTCAGCGCGCACCAGTAGCTCGAGTATCCGCAGTTCGGCGGAAGTGAGCTCGAGGTTCCGTTCCCCGACATCGGCACGCCGCGCACGCAGATCGAGGCGCAGCGGACCCCAGACGATCTCCGCATTGCCGCCCGGGGCCTCGCCAGGGATCCGGCGTAGCACCGCGCGGATGCGGGCCACGAGCTCGCGCGGGCTGAAGGGCTTGGCGAGATAGTCGTCTGCGCCCATCTCGAGTCCCACCACCCGGTCGACCTCATCGCCGCGTGCCGTGAGCATGATCACCGGGACGCGGCTGCCGGCGCGGATCCGGCGCAGCACCTCAAAGCCCGACAGTTCCGGCAACATCACATCCAAGACCACGAGGTCCACGGGGGTGCGGGCAAGCTGCTCGAGCCCCGCCGGGCCGCTCGCGGCCGTCGTCGTGCAGAAGCCTTCAGGGCCGAGGTACTCCGCGAGCATCGCGCAGAGCGTCTGGTCATCGTCGATGATGAGCAGCGTCGGCTTGGCGTCCGCTGCTGGGTCACCGGGTTCCATGATGCCGGACGATACACGTCTGCCGGCCGTTCCCGGACCGCTCGGTCGCAAACTGGACAATTCTTTGGATTTCGGGCGCATTTGCTACGGCTAAGCGGGCGGCGCGAGCAAATACGGCCGCGCCGCAGGCCCCGCACGAAATTGGAGATTCCGTTTAGTAGAATACCTCGCGAGGGAAAGCTACTTTGTGGCCGGGCACCGGGGTATGGAGCTATAGCCATGACTCACAGGTTTCAGGCTTCATTGGCGGGCGTGGCCACGCTCGCGTGCGCCTTCGTGGCTTCGGCCGACGCACTTCATGGGTTCTGCTCCGACTGCGTCGTCGACAACATGATCGGCGGCGTCGGGGTCACCTCGACCGGTACCAATCCCCTGTCTGATTTCGGCTTCTGGAGCGGCGGACCCTCCGGGTTGATCGGCGACTACATGGTCGACATCCTGACACCGGACAACGGTGCCGTGCCATCGATCACGTACTCGGTGTCCGGTGGGGCAAACGGTACGGCGACCGCGAGCCTTTTCAGCACCAGCGCGTGGACCAGCCAGAGCGTCAAGCTCGATAGCTATCTCGGCATTAGTGCATCGCCGCAGAATCCTCTGGGCGCGTGGCTGCCGGCGACGCAGACAGTGGACTCCCTTGCCAAGGGCTACTGGGTGTTCCAGGCCAACCTCGGCACCAACACGCTGGGTACCAAGACCGGTACGGGACCGATGCTCAATCTGGGCTCGTCGCTCCCGGCAGGGAGCGTCATCCTCGCGTTCCTGTCGAGCGGCACAGGTAAGGCCACGGCCACCGCAAACAGCAGTGCGTTGTTCGAGACGAAGAGCTCCGCACCTCCGAGTGGGGTCCCCGAGCCTGGCCTGCTTACGCTGCTTGCGGGCGGCCTTGTCGGTCTCGGTATTACGCGGGCGCGCCGACGCGCGCCCAACACACCCCGCACCACCTAGAGGGCTCCATTGCGACTGCTGCGATCCCCACTGCAAGCAGCCGGGGCGCAGACTTCCTTACATTTGCTTGCCGGTCCGTTGCACCTTGCACCGGCGGGATATGAGAGCTTGAGCTGTCTCCTCCTGGGGCGGCTCACGTGGTCGGTGCCGCCCCGCTTTTTTCGTGTCCCACTCGCGCAGCCGGCTACGCCGGATTCTCCAGGCTGAAAGCCTGGCGATGGTCGTCATAGGCAAAGACTTCCGCGTAGCGTCCCCAGCTGATGATGGTTCGCAGCGTCTGCTCGGCGGCATCCTCGGCCATGTAGTCCTCGAGCTCGTCGAAGAACCGACTCTTGGGGGCGCTATGACTTGCCCGCTCATCGAGCACGCGGCGGATGTGCGCGGCGAGCGGAACGTAGGTGATCAGGTGGCGCGCGAAGAGCTTCTTGCGCTCATCCGTCTCGCTGTGCGCGAACTGCAGCCCCGCATCGGTGAGCCTGATGTCGCCGCCTTCGACCTCGGCAAACCGCAGCATCTGCAGGGCTTCGGCCGCCGGGAACAGGTCATCGACCTCGAGGTGCTGTTCCTCGGCAATCGCCGGCAGGTCCGCCTTGCCGTTGTGGGGCGGTTCGTTGACGGTCTCCATGAGACCGGTGAGCACGTTCGAGGATACGTGCGTGAGCGTCGTGCCGATGCCGGTGCCCGCGAAGCGCTCGGCCTTGCCGCTGCCGCGCGGCTCGCCGCGCGGCTTGGCGGTCATCTCCACGTACACCCGGTCGATGAGCGCATGAAAGCGCGGATCATGCGCGTGGCGCGGTTGCGGCAGGTCCACCGGGATCTCACCGATGACGCGCCCCGGATGCGTCGAGAAGATCAGCATGCGGTCGCACATTTGCACCGCTTCCTCGATGTTGTGAGTCACGAGTAGTACCGACTTGATCGGCAGCTGTCCCTCGCCCCAGAGGTCCAGGAAGTCGGTGCGCAGCGTCTCCGCCGTCAGCACGTCGAGCGCGGAGAACGGCTCGTCCATCAGCAGCACGTTCGGATGCACCACCAGCGCGCGCGCAAACCCCACGCGCTGGCGCATGCCGCCGGAGAGCTCGCGCGGGTACGCGGACTCGAAGCCATCGAGCCCAATGAGGTCGATCGCCTGCAGCGAACGCTTGCGCATCTCGGGCTCCGGAACGCCGAGCGCCTCGAGTCCCAACTGCACGTTCTCGAGCACCGTGAGCCAGGGGAACAGCGCGAAGCTCTGGAACACCATGGCGATTCCGGACGCCGGGCCCGTGACCGGTTGGCCGAGATAGTCGACCACGCCGCCCGAGGGGTCATCGAGTCCGGCGATCACCCGCAGCAGCGTCGACTTGCCCGAACCCGAGCGCCCGAGGAGCCCGACGATCTCCCCCGGCCGCAGCTGCAGATTCACGTTCTCGAGAACGACGAGCTGATCGCCGTCGGGCTTGCGGAACGACTTGCACACGCCCTGTACGTCGAGCAGCGGCGCGAGGTTCAATGCCTGGGCGGTTGCATTCACGGACAACTCCTAAACACCTTTGATGCTTCAGCTGATGCGGAACTTGCGCTCGGCGCGCGCGTAGAGCGGCCGCCAGAACACCCGGTTCAGCGTGACCACGAACAGGCTCAGCACCACGGTACCGAGCACGCTGCGCTGGAAGTCCCCGGCGCTGGTCGACTGAAAGATGTAGGCACCCAGACCGTGCGCGGTCAGCGTCTCGTTACCCCAGCTCGCCACCTCGGCGACGATGCTCGCGTTCCACGAGCCGCCCGATGCGGTGATTGCCCCGGTCACGTAGAAGGGGAACACCGCCGGGAGCGCCAGGCGCCGCCACCACAGCCACCCGCGCACCCCGAAGTTCTCGCTCGCGTAGCGCAGATCCACCGCGATCGAGGAGGCGCCGACGATGACGTTGAACAGAATGTACCACTGGGTGCCGAGGATCATGAGGGGGCTGAGCCAGATGTCGGGAGTGAGCTTGAGCCGCACGACGGCCGACACGACGATCGGGAACAGCAGGTTCGCCGGGAAGGCCGCCAGGAACTGCGCAATCGGCTGCACGATGCTCGCCACGCGCGGGCGCAGCCCCACCCACACGCCGATCGGCACCCAGATGAGGCTCGCGAGCGCGATCAGCAACGCCACCCGCAGGAGCGTTATGAACCCGAGCAGGATGACGTGCCCGATCTCCCCGACGCTTACCTCCCCGAGCACGAACAGCGTCGTCTTCCACAGCGCACCGAGGCCGATGAGGATCAGCAGCCCATACCAGGCGTAATCGACCCAGCGCTCGTTCAGGTGGCGGCGCAGGCGGCCCATGTGCATCGCTGCGGCGCGGCGCGGCCTCATGCCGGCGCGCAGCAGCGCGCTCAACGCGCTGCCGATCAGGCGCAGCAGTCGCGAGCGACGCATCATGGTGAGCGCCCACGAGTGCGTTGAGGTGAATCCCGCCTCCTGCTCCAGGCGGAACCAGTCGGCGCTCGCGGTTAGGGGGCGGAACAGCAGCTGATCGTACAGCAGGATCACGACGAACATTGCCGCAATGGCCCAGCCGATAGCGGCCAGGTTCTTCTGCGTGATGGCGAGCGCAATGTAGGAGCCGACGCCCGGCAGCGTAACCGTCGTGTTGCCGACGCTGATCGCCTCGGAGACCGTGACGAAGAACCAGCCTCCGGACATCGACATCATCATGTTCCAGATGAGCGCCGGCATGCCGAAGGGAACTTCGAGGCGCCAGAACCTCATCCACGGCGTCAGCTGGAAGTTGCGCGCGGCTTCCACCAGCTCGTCAGGGATGCTGCGCAGCGAGTGGTAGAAGCTGAACGCCATGTTCCAGGCCTGGCTGGTGAAAATGAGGAAGATGGCAGCCATCTCCGCACCAGCCACGCGTCCGGGCGTGAGGCGCAGAAAGAACAGGATGGTGATCGAGAAACTCAGGATCGGGACCGACTGCAGGAAGTCGAGCAACGGCACCAGGATCACCTCCGCCCGATGGCTCTTGGCGGCGAGCGTCGCGTAGGTGAAGGTGAACAGGAGCGATGCCACCATCGCGATCAGCATGCGCAGCGCCGTGCGCGCCGCATAACCGACGAGCGCCGACGGCTTGAGCGAGATCGGTATGGCCTGCAAATGCGCGAGCGAGCCGGCCAGTCCATGCGCCGCCTCAGCGGCGTAGATGAAGAAAGCAAACACCAGCACGAAGGCAAGCAGGTCCCAACCGCCCGGAACATAGCGGGTGCGCAGAACGGAGATTGGCAGGCGGTCGAGGCGCATCCGGCGAAGTGTGCCCGAACGAGGAACCGATTGGCACCGCAACAGGCGCTCGCCCGCCTGTCATGTGCGCGCCCGACGTCGAGTGCGATGCGACGCTGACCGCATCCTCTCTCTCGCTGCGTCCGTTACGCTGACTGCGGGCGTCACGCCTCTGCGGCCACACGCCGAGAGCAGGCGCGGGCGATGACAGCAAGCCCGACGCCCCGACTGCGTCGCGACGTCCCTGACGGCCTCGGTGGCGGCGCGGTGCAAAACAAGGGGCGACTGTCGTACGATACTTTCCCATGAAAGCAACCTTCGTTCGCGCGGCCTCGGCCGCCACGTTCGCCCTGCTTCTGGTCGCCGCCGCGAGCAGCCAGAACCAGCAGATCTCGGACTTCAAGACCACCGTCGCCGAGGACGCCAAAGCCGTCGGACACGCTTTCGCGGACAGCGCGCACACGGTCGGCCAAACCGTGGCTGACAAGTCGCGGGAGGCGGGGCATGCCATCGCCGCGACGAGCAAGTCCGCGGCCCACGCCATCCGCGACGATTCGAAGAAGGCCGAGCACGCAGTCGCGGACGGCGCCCGCAGCGTCGGCAAGTCGGCCGCGGACGCCGCCGGGAAGACCAAAGCGGCCGTGGCGGGCAAGCCCAGCGAGCCCGCCCCAAAGAGCTGAGCGGTAGTCTCGGCTGCTCGATGCGCAAGCCACGCGGCCTGCATCTGGACTACGTCTCACCGGCCGAGTACCAGGCGGCACGGTGGCCCGATGTGCTGGGCGTGGCCACCTTCAACGTGAGGGGCGCGAGTGAGCCGTCCGCGGCTCCGCCACCCGCGCATGACGGGGCGGTCGATGATCGGACCGCGGATGAGCTGCCCGCTCAGGGACCGACAGCCAACGGCGCAGCGGCAATTCCCATAGCGCAGATCAGCACGCCGCTACTGCGAGCGGCAACGCACGTGTACGAGGTGTGGCGCTGCGGCGCGGCAGCCGAGTCCGGCCAGCACCAGCGTGTTCGCTTCCGGCGCACAGCCGACATGCTCTTCGGATGCATAGCTTTGCCGGAGGGCCGCGACCAGGCGCACCCCACGCTGCACGAAGCCACCACACAGGCGTACCGCGAGATGTGCGCCACTCTCGACGCTCACGGCTACCCGCATCTGCTGCGCGTATGGAACTACCTCCCCGACATCAACGGCGACTCCAACGGTACCGAGCGCTACCGGCAATTCAACACGGCGCGGCAGCACGCGCTGCGCGCCAGCGGCCGGCCGCTCAGCGGCAACGTGCCCGCCGCTTCTGCGCTCGGCGCAGCCGCCGACAGTCCGTTGGTCGTCTATTTCCTCGCCGCACGCACCGCGCCGACCTTCCTGGAAAATCCGCGCCAGTTGAGCGCCTACGATTACCCGCGGCAGTACGGGACGCACCCCCCGGTGTTCTCCCGCGCGACCGTGCTGCCGCTGGGGGGAATCGCGGCACTGTTTATCTCCGGCACCGCCAGCATCGTCGGACACCGCTCGCTGCACGTTGGCGATACCGCGGCGCAGACGCGCGAGGCGCTGACCAACATCGAGGCACTACTCGGCGAGGCCAATCGCGTGGCGCCGGGCGCGCATTTCACCCTCGGCACACTCGCCTGCAAGGTCTATGTGCGTCGCGCCATCGACCTGCCCCTGATCCAGGCGGAGCTCGACGCCGCGCTCGACCCGGACACCCGGCGCGTGTACCTGCTGGCGGACATCTGCCGCCAGGAGCTGCTGGTAGAGATCGAAGCGGCCGGCACCTGCCCGCTTGCGGCGTGACAACGGGATCGCTGTGTTGAAAAGTCCAGGCGTCGTTCGCTCCAGCACACACCTGGTACTCATCCCAAGCTACAACCCCGGCGCCAAGGCGCTGGAGACGGTGCGCGCGGCGCGCGCGCACTGGGACCCGGTGTGGGTGATCGTCGACGGGAGCGACGACGGCAGCGCTGAAGCCCTGAGCGCCATCGCGCACACCGACGGCTCGCTGCGGGTGCTCATGCGAGCGCGCAATGGTGGCAAAGGAGCTGCCCTTCTCGATGGACTCATCGAAGCGCAGCGCGCGGGGTTCACTCACGCCCTCACCATGGACGCCGACGGGCAGCACCCGGCTGATCATATCGCCGCCTTCATGCGCGCCTCGGCCGCAGCGCCCGAGGCCATGATCCTCGGCGATCCGGTGTTCGATGCCAGCGCTCCGCGCATCCGTCTGCGCGGGCGCCGGATCGCCAACTGGTTCACCAACCTCGAGACGCTCTGGGCCGGGATACACGACACGCTGTTCGGCTTCCGCGTGTATCCGATTGCGCCGCTGCTCGCGGTGATGCGACGGAGCCTGTGGATGCGCCGCTTCGATTTCGATGCCGAGGCGGTGGTGCGCCTCAGCTGGCGGGGCGTACCGGTGGTGAATCTGCCGGCGCCGGTGCGGTACTTCACGCCCGAAGAAGGCGGCGTCTCACACTTCAACTACTGGCGGGACAACGTTCTTTTGACCTCCATGTATCTGCGGCTGTGCCTGGGATTTCTCGTGCGCCTGCCGTCGCTGCTGGCGCGCCGGCTCGTTCGCTCGACGCCGTAACCGACCCAACGCCCCCCCCAGGGCTCGCCGCCGCGAGCCGCAATTCGCCAGCCGCTTTCAGCGCCGGGCAGTCGCTTCCGCCCCGGCATGTGGCGCTTGCGCGAGGGCCAGGACGGCGTAAGCCGTGGCCGCGTCGGTCATGAAGCGGCCGACACGGGTCCAGGGAGCGTGCCACCCGTTCAATGAGCGGGCCGCCCAAAACTCCTCTGGGCCGCGGATGCACAGCACGGGTCCGCACTGATTACGCACCAGCCAGGACCGACCACGCTGCACCTCGGCAGCGGCAGCGGGCATGGCCGTCTGCTCGAGTACCAGGGTCACCAGGCCCGTCGCATACCCGTCACTGTCGGAGTAACGCAGCAGTGCGCCGCGCCGGCTGGTCTTCGGGACCAGCGCCGACAGACTCCAGCCGCCGTCGGGATTCTGTGCGCGCAGTACCTCGGCGATGAGCGCCTGGCGCTGCGGCAGCTGCAAAAGGCCCGGCAGTTTTGTCGAGGCCCACAGCAGAATCAGGCGATGATGCAACGACTGAGCCGGATACTCGCGCGCCAGGTAAGCGCGCAGCTGCTGCAGGGGATCGTGAATGGAGGCGCGCGATCGATAGTCCTGCGGCGCCGTACCGACGGCGAGCGCGGCCAGGGCGGCTCCATAGTACTCGGCGTCGGCGACCTCCCAGGGCGCCAAACCGAAGTCGAGCCACGACCACGCGCCCCGGTCCTCCCCGGTAGTCTTCTGTGTCTCCCACAGGTGCGCGAGCGCCATGCCGGCCTCGTCGCTTAAGCGCCCCGTGGGTGCATCGTTCCATACGAGCATCAACGCACTGAGGACCGCCTCCGTCCCGCGTGACTGCTCGGTCTTGCCAACGCCGTTGTACTGGTCGGTGTAGAACGGGTCTGTCTCGCTCCATAGGCGCACGCGCTGTCGCACGTCGTCCAGGAGCCGGCGCTCGGCGGCTACCGGGCTTGGTTCGGCAAGCACCGTGCGCAAAACGGGGCGGGCGAGCGCATAAGGCACCGCGGTATGACACGAGACACAGAATGTCCCGTGGTCGCGCCTCGCCCCCTGCCACCCGACCCACCAGCGCATGCGGCGGTCGAGGTAGGCGGCAGCGCCCTTCGCATCCCACGCAGGTGCGGGGGTGGAGCCGCTGTGCGAGCACGCGAGCAGCGCGGTCGCGACACACGGGAGAAGAACGACTAGGGTGAGCCGCGCCAACACCAATCACGCCCCGTTAGCCACCACGAGCCGAGTGTAACTCCGTTCCGTGGCAAACTTCGGTGCAACTCGCATTTGCTGCGCCAGGTCTTTGATTTGATTCAGGGGCGGCACCGAAGCCAAGTACGGGGCAGCCACTCCAGGCGATCAAGACGAGCCATCCACCTGAGATATCCTCACCGTCGTCTCGCCCTGCCAGTCGCCACGGGCGCTCCCGAAGATGACCAGAGTGTCGCCCGGCACTTTCTCGTCGAAGCGCTCCGAGATCCAGCCCTGAATCGGATCCATGCTGCCCCGAACCAGCCGCGCCTCAAGCGGCGCGGGCCAGCGCAGCGCAAGCTCAACTCCGTCGCGCGCCGTCGTGGCCACATCGTCGGCAAGCGTCACCCGGCATGCTTGCGCAAAATGCCAGAAGATCTCGATGTGATGAGCCGCTGCGCAGCGAAGGTGATCGATCACTCTGATGAGCCGCGCGGCACGCTCGTAGACGATCTCGCGGCGATGCACCACCGGGTCGGACAGACGACGATAGCCGTCATGTTCCGCCACGAGCCGCTGCTCATCGCTCTCCACCTCGAAGGCCACGCAGCGCGCTCTGGCACGATGCGTCCAGAGAAACGGACCGCCGGAAACGGACTGATCCTGCTCATCGAGCCGCAGCGTGTTGTGAGCGGAGGTTCCGCGGAAGTACTCGCGCCAGCGCCGTTCTGTGTGGTAAGCATAGGTGCCCGGGTCGATCAGCATCGGGCGTCCCGATACCGAGAGAACCAGCGACAACGCATCTGCGTGACCATGCGCGGCGATCGCGAGATAACCGAGCGGCGCTGCATCGACGATCATGCGTACCTCGCGCGCCGTCTCGAACTCGCTGCCCAGGATGTAGTAGCCACCTGTCTCGAAGCGCCGCTTCAGGCGCCGAGCTGAAGCGTCGCCAGTGAGGGCGCCGAACCTCGCCGCACCCTCGTCGCCCAGGAGCCACCTGCTCTTGTCGTCAAAGAGCTGTGCCTTATGTTTGAAGTCGCCCCTGGCGAACAGCACGCTGCCGGTAGCGAGCAGCGATCGGTACACGTGCAGGCCGGGATCGGGCGTGAATCGCACGATCACCGCATCATCGGCGTCGCCGAATGCGGGCACATTCCCGCCCACGTCCATACAGCTCGCGATGAAGTCGAGCAGGGCCTCGAGCCGTTCCCAGAAGGCCCGGCTGAAGTCACCGCCGTTCATCCTCGCGGTCAAACCGGCGAGCAGCATCATGTCGGCCACTTCGTGCTGATACCAGATGGCCTGCTCTTTGTTCACTCCGTCTGCGCCGTTCTGCAGCAACGCCTGCTCCTCGAAATCACGCAGCGCGCGTGAGCGCCAGCGCGCACTCTGGGGCCAGCAGGGCCAGGTGGTTGCAGCGATTGCCAGTCCGAGCAGCTCGCCGAGAAGATGATTGTTAGCGGAGGAGTAACGGGAGAGGTGACCCGCGATGAAGTGGCAGTGCTGCCGCACGGCGCTCAACCAGCGAGCCTTGAAGTGCTCTCCGTCCGGATTCTGGAACAGCATCGACCCGTCGCCGCCGAGCAGGTGCCAGGCACACGACCAGTTGACCAGACGCAGCGCAAGCTCGAGGCTGCTGGTCCAGTTGGGCCCCAGCATGTAGGGGCACTGCGCGATCCAGGAGTCGAGGAGCGTGCGGCAGCCTTCGGCAAAGCGCACCTCGCCGCTAAGCAGCCAGGCCTGGGCGAGCGTCACGAGCTCGAGGTGACGGTTCGGCTCCCACAGGTACTTGATGTTGCCGACGAGCGAGGCATCGCGGTAGTTCAGCAGTTTGCCGAACTCCAGTGTCGCACTCGTACCCGTCAATGGATCACGGTTCCATTGGGGCGGAAATCCGAGCGCAAATTCGCGGTTTCCGAAGAGCCTGAACTGCCCGCTGAGGATGCGCTCCGCCGCCTCGCGATAAGGAGCGATGCTCAGCTCCTTGGGCCACGCGCCGATCCACGGCTTGCCGCGCCCCTGCCCTGCCGGCAACGGTCTGCTCAGTCCAAGGCCGGCGCGCTCGGAGCGGGCGCGCAGCTGCTGCACGCTGCGATGGCCGAGCTCGCGCACGCTCATCGCGCGCAGACGATTCAGCGCCCAGCGAAGATCCATCAGCCGAATCGCGTCGCGTTACGCCGCAACGGCGAGAGATAAAGAGAATATGTTGCGTCGGGACCGCAGGCAGTGATGGCTGCACAACATGGGTTGGCACTGCGCAGGCTATGAAGTGCGGAACCGTACACGTATTTGAATTATAAGGCGCACTCCCCGGGCGTCGCACTTTTCCTTGCCGTAGAATGGCAGCCCACTGACGGATGCGCGCGCGGCTGCCGGGTATCCGTGATAAGAACTCTCAGCACGACGGGCCGTTAAGGGAATGAAAATTGCGGTGTTTGGGTTGGGCTACGTCGGGGTAGTCTCGGCAGCCTGCCTCGCCCGGGACGGACATACGGTGGTCGGCGTCGATCCGAACACCGTCAAGGTCGACTTCCTGCGTCAGGGCAAGAGCCCGATCGTGGAGCCGGGTCTCGAGGAGCTGATCGCCGCGGCGGTCACGGCGGGTCGCCTGGTCGCCGGCTCCGACCCGGCCGCGGCTGTGGCACAGTGCGACGTCCTGATAGTGTGCGTCGGCACGCCGGGCCAGGCCAACGGCAGTCTCGACTTGAGCTATGTGCGCCGCGTCGTGCAGCAGATCGGCGAGCAGCTCGCCCGGGCTGCAACCTACAAAGTCGTGGTCATCCGCAGCACGCTGCTACCGGGGTCGATGCAGAGCGTCGTGCTGCCCATCCTGCAGGAGTCCTCGCAGCGGCGGGCCGGCCAGGACTTCGGCGTCTGCATCAACCCGGAGTTCCTGCGCGAGGGTTCTGCAATCCACGACTACGATCATCCGCCGAAGACGGTGATCGGTGCCTCCGATGACCGCGCCGCGGGCATCGTGCGCGAGCTGTACGCCGCACTCGGCGCGCCGTTGCTGCTCACCAACCTTCCCACCGCAGAGATGGTCAAGTACGTCGATAACTCATGGCATGCGCTGAAAGTGACCTTTGCCAACGAGGTCGGACGGCTGTGCAAGGCCATGGGCATCGACGCGCGCCTCGCCATGCGGTTGTTCTGCATGGACACCAAGCTCAACATCTCGAATGCCTATCTGCGTCCCGGCTTTGCATTCGGCGGCTCTTGCCTGCCGAAGGACGTGCGGGCGCTCACCTACCAGGGAAGGCTGCTCGATGTGGATACGCCGGTGCTCGGCTCGATTCTCGCGAGCAACCAGCTCCATATCGCGCACGCGCTCGCGATGATTCGCGCGACCGGGCGGCGCCGCGTGGGGCTGCTGGGACTGAGCTTCAAGGAAGGCACCGACGACCTGCGTGAGAGTCCCGTGGTCACGCTCGCGGAGCAGCTGATCGGCAAGGGATACGAGCTCGTGGTCTATGACCGCAACGTCCGGCTCGCAAGCCTCCTCGGCGCAAACCGTGAGTACATTCTCAACCACATTCCCCACATCGGGCGGCTCATGGTGGATCGCCTCGAAGAGCTCATCGGCCACGCCGATGTCGTCGTGATCGCCTCCGCTGATCGCGAGTTTCTCCCCCTGCTCGAGGGCCTGCCGCCCGGCAAATCCGTCATCGATCTCGTCGGAGCGTGGAACACGGCCGAAGGAAAGGGCACCGCTCACATGGAAGCCTATGACGGCATCGCCTGGTAGATGGCGGGTTCTCATCATCGTCGAGAATCTTCCCTGCCCGTTTGACCGGCGGGTCTGGCAGGAGGCGCTCGCGCTGCGCGCCCACGGTTACGCCGTCAGCATCATCTGCCCCAAGGGACGAGGTTACGAGAAGAGCCACGAGGTCCTCGAGGGAGTGCACATCTACCGGCACCGCTTGCCGGTGGAGGCCGACTCGGCCCTCGGTTACGGTCTCGAGTACGCCCTGGCCCTGCTGATGGAGTTCACTCTCGCGCTGCGTATCGCCTGCACACGGGGCTTTGACGTCATCCACGCCTGCAATCCTCCCGACACGATCTTCCTCATCGGTCGCTTTTTCAGGCTGTTCGGCAAGCGCTTCATCTTCGATCACCACGACATCAATCCCGAGCTCTACGAGGCTAAGTTCGGCCGCCGCGACGTGTGGTACCGGTTAATGTGTCGCCTGGAGCGCTGGACCTTTGCGACCGCCGACGTGAGCATTGCGACCAATGAATCCTATCGGCGCATCGCCATCGAGCGCGGCCGGATGGATCCCGCCCGAGTATTCGTGGTGCGAAGCGGCGCCGATCTCACGCGCGTACGCATGGTGCCGCCGCGCCCCGAGCTGCGCCGCGGCAAGAGATACCTGGTCGGCTACGTGGGGGTGATCGGCAAGCAGGAAGGGCTGGATCTGCTCCTCGAAGCCGTGGCGTACCTGCGCCGCACGCTCAACCGCGACGATGTGCACTTCATCATCGTCGGTGACGGCACCGAGCTCATCGCATTGCGGGAGCTCAGTCGTCAGCTCTCGGTCGAGGACTGCGTCGAGTTCACCGGGCGGATTCCCGACGCCCCGCTCTGGGAGATCATGAGCACCGCAGACGTCTGCGTGAATCCCGACCGCGCCAATGAAATGAATGACAAGTCCACGATGAACAAGATCCTCGAGTACATGGCGCTCGGCAGGCCCATCGTGCAGTTCGATCTCACGGAAGGGCGTTTTTCTGCGGGGGAAGCGTCGCTGTACGCGCGACCCAACGACGTCGCCGACTTTGCCATGAAGTTGTGCGAGCTGCTCGATGACCCTGCGCGGCGCGCTACCATGGGGGCGGTCGGACGCAGCCGGGTCGAGTCTGCACTCGCCTGGCATCACCAGGTTCCGCAGCTGTTGGCCGCTTATGAAACCGCGATGACGGGCAGCGTTGCACGCCGAGTGCCGAGCAGCGGACTTTAGGCCGGTGACGCGCGTACCATCGTGCTGAATGCTGGCAGCTGAGCCTCACAACGCGATGAATGGCGCGAGTGCCTCCGTGTCTGCCGCTGCAGCGCGCCGCGCCGTGCTGTTACTGACCGTTGGATACTTGCTCGTGGGTTACGCAACCTTGTCGTCCGGTCACGCCTGGGGAGACGACTGGGCTCAGTATGTGGCCCACGCGCGTAATCTCGCGCTGGGTCACGCGTACTCCTCGACCGGGTATGTGTTCAACCCCAGCGCGCCGCATGTCGGACCGCCGGTCTATTCGCCGGGTTTGCCCCTGCTGCTCGCTCCAGTGATCAGGCTTTTCGGTGTGGACATCATCGCCCTCAAGAGCGTATCGCTCGTTTGTATGACCGCGGCGATACTTCTCACTTTCATGCTATACCGGGATGCGCTCGGTGCCTGGGTGGCGGCCGGTGCCGCGTTTGTGTTTGGATTGCACGACTTCGCGTGGGGGCTGCGTGAGTACATTGCCTCCGAGCCCCCTTACATCGTGTGGACGCTCGCTGCGCTCTATTGCGCCTCGCGGCCGGTGCGTGGCCGAGGCCTTGCCACAGGCCTCGCCTGCGGGTTATTCGCGTACGCCGCGTTCGCCACCCGGCCGATCGGCTTTTCGCTGATCGTCGCTACCTTGCTCTACGAGATAGCACAACGACGGTTCCTGAGCGCCCGCTTTCTGGCCATCGCGGGGGTGCCGGCAATCGGCATTGTGCTGCAAAAGCATTTTCTGACGTTTGCCGACTATTCGGCGGAGCTGCACGTCCCGGCCTGGCACGAGCTGGCAGCCAAC
>Ga0187778_10001487_pt1 | contig 16220 bp, 9 predicted proteins | sample 1015_Q2_SP5_20_M_FD_132418 | JGI IMG/M metagenome (GOLD analysis project Ga0187778, IMG submission 132418) | Tropical peat soil microbial communities from peatlands in Department of Meta, Colombia - 1015_Q2_SP5_20_MG | ecosystem: Environmental > Terrestrial > Soil > Wetlands > Peat | place...
CCGAGGCGCTGCACGCGGTGCGCTCGCTTCCGCCTCCGCGCTACGACGATGCGGCATGGTCCCTTGTCTCCGCGTTGCTCGACGTGCTGCCGCGAGCGGCGGCGCGCCTGCGAACCGTCTTCGGTCGCGAGGGGAAGATGGATTTCGCCGAGGCGACGATCGTCGCGCTCGACGCGCTGGGCGCCGCGGACGATCCGGGCGAGCTTCTGCTCAAGCTCGATCTGCGCGTCGAGCATTTGCTGGTCGACGAGTTCCAGGATACCTCGTTTGCGCAATGCGACCTGATCGAGCGCCTCACTTCGGGCTGGACGCAGGGCGATGGCCGGACTCTGTTCGCGGTCGGCGACCCGATGCAGTCGATCTATCGCTTCCGCGAAGCCGAGGTGAGGCTGTTCATAGAAGCGCAAGAGCGGAAGCGCATCGGTGTTGTCGCGATGGAGCCGCTGCTGCTTTCGCGCAACTTCCGCTCGCAGCGCGGCCTGGTCGACTGGGTGAATCGGGTCTTTCCGCAGGTGCTGTCGCCGCACGACGACCCGCTGCGGGGCGCGGTCGCGTTCCGGTCATCGGACGCCGAACGTGACGCGGGCGAAGCGCCGGCGGTCACCCTCGAGTTGTGTGCGAACGATCAGGAGGAGGCTCGACTCGTCGCAGGCCACGTGCGCAACGCCCTGGAGCGGGGGGTCGAGTCGATTGCGGTTCTGGTTCGCAAGCGCTCCGATTTGAATGTCCTGCTTCCGGTGCTTCGCGACGCGGGCATCGCCTACGCGGCGGTCGATATCGACTTGCTTTGCCAACGCCAGGCCGTGCTCGATCTGGCTTCGCTCACCCACGCGCTCATCCAACCCGACGACCTGCTGGCTTGGCTTTCTGTGCTGCGCGCGCCGTGGTGCGGGCTGACGCTGCCCGACCTGTTCGTCGCCGCGCATGCAGGCGCGTCTTTCCCGGAAATCGTCGCCGGCACCAAAAGCCTGTCCGGCCTCTCGGCCGACGGTCGAGCGAGACTCAGGCGATTCGCCGACACCGTGAGACCCGTGCTCGCACAGCGCGGACGCGTTCCGCTGCTCGCCATGGTGCGCGGCGCGTGGCTCGCACTCGGCGGACCCGCCTGCGGCAGCGAGGCCGTCGATCTGGACGCTGCCGACCGGTTCTTTGCATTGGTCAGCGACCATGCCAGAGGAAGCGACCTGCCGGACTGGGAGGCATTCCAGGCGTCGCTCGACAACCTCTACGCGGAGCCGGCGGCGAGCGCGGCGCGAGTGCAGATCATGACGCTGCACAGGGCCAAGGGGCTCGAGTTCGAGATCGTCGTCATGCCGGGACTGGCGCGACACTTCCGCGAAGCCGACGAGGAGCTTCTCCTGTGGCGCGAGCGTCCTGCCGGACTGCTGCTGGCACCGGTTCGGGAACGCGCACCCGGGGCGGGCAAGGACAAGGTCTACCGCTATCTGCGCGCGCTCGCAGACGACGAGCAGCAGGCTGAGCTCAAGCGCCTGATCTACGTCGGTTGCACGCGCGCTAGAGAGCGGCTGCATCTGACGGCGGTGGCGGAGGTCGATCCCGTGGATAGCACCAGGTGGAAGAGGCCGCGTGCCAAGAGCTCGCTCGCCGCGCTCTGGGACGCCGCCGAATCGCAAGTCGCACCGCCTCCGACCGCGATCATCGGCTCAGCGGCGCCGGCACCGCGGCGCGGCATGCTCTTGGCGAGGCTTCCCCTGGCGTGGCGGCTTCCCGACCCACCTGCCGCGCTCCCGAGCGGGACGATCGCCGAGCCTTCCGGCGAACGAGAGGAGATCGTCTTCGACTGGGCGCGCGAAGCGGCGCGGCAGATCGGCACCATCGCGCACGCGCTGCTGCGGCGTATCGCCGACGACGGCCTCGAGGCATGGAGCGGGCGCCGTGTCGACGCCGAGCGGACACGAATCGAGCACGAATTCGCGGCGCAGGGGTTCGTTGCTGCGGAAGCGCTCGCCGCGACCGACCAGGTCCTCGCCGCGGTCCGGACAACGCTTGCCGATACGCGCGGGCGCTGGCTGTTCGATCCTCGGCACGCCGAGGCGCAAAGCGAATTCGCCGTGACGAGCGCGGCGGACGAGGAATTCGTCCATGTGGTGCTCGACCGCACCTTCGTCGACGCCGAGGGCGTGCGCTGGATCGTCGATTTCAAGCTGTCCCGCCACGAGGGTGCCGACAAGGAAGGATTTCTCGACACCGAGAGGGAACGCTATCGCGATCAGCTCGAGAAATACGCGCGGGCAATGCGCGGAATGGATGAGCGGCCGATTCGTCTGGGATTGTATTTCCCGCTTCTTCGCGGCTGGCGCGAATGGGAGGCGCCAGTCTGATCGATCTTGCTCGGCACTGGACCCGACGCCGTTACGCGGGCTAAAATTCAACCTTTTCAATCGCTTCCGACCATCTTCGGTGCCGACACTTGCAGGTATTCCGCGCTTTTCCCGACGCCGCCACTGAGCACGTGGCGTTGACCATAGGCAACTTCGACGGCGTCCATCGCGGCCACCAGGCCATGCTCACGCGCCTGACCGAAGCCGCTGATGATCTCGCGCTGCCGAGCGCCGTGCTCATCTTCGATCCACCCCCGCGCGAGTTCTTTGCACACGAGGCGGCGCCGCCTCGATTGTCCTCGGTGCGCGACAAGCTCGAGCAATTCCGTGCCTACGGGGTGGCGCGCGTCTACATCGCGCGCTTCAACGCGGCGCTCGCTTCGCTGTCAGGCGACGAGTTCATCGAGCGCATACTGGTACGAAGGCTCGGCGTGCGCTGGATTCTCGTGGGTGACGACTTTCGGTTCGGCCGCGGCCGCGGCGGCAACCTGGCGACGTTGCGCGCGGCGGCGAAGCAGTTCAGCGTCGAGGGGATGGGCACGGTCAACGTGGAAAGCGAACGCGTGTCGAGCACCGCGGTGCGTAACGCGCTCGCTGCGGGCGAGCTCGAGCATGCGGCGCGACTGCTCGGCAGGCCCTATGCGATCAGCGGCCACGTCGCGCACGGCGACAAGCGGGGCAAGAGCCTGGGCTTTCCGACCGCCAACATCGTGCTCCGCCACAGGCCTGCGCTGACCGGAATCTTCGCCGTCCGCGTGCGAGGTCTGGGCGCCTCCCCCCGAGCCGCAGTGGCGAGCCTGGGCGTGCGCCCGACGGTGAAAGCCGATGCCAAGCCGCTGCTGGAGGTGTTCGTTTTCGATTTCAACGAGGCGATCTACGGCTGGCGCGTGAGTATCGAGTTCCTGCACAAGCTTCGCGACGAGGAGCGCTATCCCGATCTCGACGCGCTGACCCGTCAGATCCACGCCGATGTCGCTCACGCGCGCGAGTACTTCGCGGCTCACCCGTAGCCTTCAGCAATAGCAATGCCCGACGATCCGAAAATCGACTACAAGACGACGCTGAACCTTCCGGACACGCCGTTCCCGATGAGAGGCGATCTCGCCAAGCGGGAGCCGTCCTGGGTGGATGAGTGGAAGCGTCGCAAAGTGTACGAGGCGATCCGCGCAGCGAGCCGCGGCCGGCCGAAGTTCGTTCTGCACGACGGACCTCCGTATGCCAACAACGACATCCACATCGGCCAGGCGCTGAACAAAGTGCTCAAGGACATCGTGGTCAAGAGCCGGCAGCTCGCCGGCTTCGACTCGCCCTACGTGCCGGGCTGGGACTGCCACGGCATGCCCATCGAAGTGCAGATCGAGAAGACGCACGGCAAGAACCTGTCGACCGCGGAGACGCAGCGGTTGTGCCGCGCCTATGCCACGGAGCAGATCGCCCGGCAGAAGGCAGACTTCCAGCGCCTTGGCGTGCTCGGCGACTGGGACCACCCGTACACCACGATGGCCTACGCCGCGGAAGCGAACGAGATACGAACACTCGGCAAGTTGCTCCAGAAAGGCTATCTCTACCGCGGCTTGAAGCCGGTGAACTGGTGCTTCGACTGTCACAGCGCGCTCGCCGAGGCCGAGGTCGAATACGAGGACCGACAAGACATCGCCATCGACGTCGGCTTTCCCCTCGATCCAGCGGAGCGCCCGAAGCTGGCCAAGGCCTTCGGCTTGCCGGCGTTGCCCGAGGGGCCGGTGCAGGCGGTGGTCTGGACGACGACACCGTGGACGATTCCTTCGAACCAGGCGCTCAACGTTCATCCCGAACTCGTGTACGCGCTGGTGCAGACGCCGCACGGCTTGCTGGTGCTGGCGCAGGAGCTGGCAGCGGATTGTCTTGCCCGCTTCAAGCTGGAAGGAAGCGTCATTGCCACCGGGCGCGGCAGCGCGCTGGAGCTGGTCGGTTTCCGCCATCCGTTCTACGACCGTGCCGCGCCCGTGTACCTCGGCGACTTCGTGATGAAGGAGCAGGGGACCGGGATCGTCCATAGCTCACCCGCGTACGGGGTCGACGATTTCGTGTCCTGCCGCGCGTACGGCATGAGCGATGACGACATCCTCAATCCCGTGCAAGGCGATGGTCGCTTCGCGCCGGATCTGCCGCTGTTCGGCGGCATGAAGATCTGGGATGCGAATCCGAGGATCGTCGATAAGCTGCGCGAGGTCGGCGCGCTCCTGCACGCGGAGAAATTCACCCACAGCTACATGCATTGCTGGCGGCACCGCACCCCGATCATCTACCGCGCGACGACGCAATGGTTCGCCGGCATGGACGACGTTCCCGGATACGCCGGACGCAAACCGGCCGAGTTCTTGCGCGCGACCGCACTACGAGGCGTCGAGGCGACTCAGTTTTTCCCGGCCTGGGGCAAGTCGCGGCTGTACGGCATGATCGCCAACCGCCCTGACTGGACGCTCTCAAGGCAGCGGCAATGGGGCGTTCCGTTGCCGTTCTTCGTCGACAAGCAAACCGAAGCGCTGCATCCCGATACGCCAGCGCTGCTCGAGCTCGCCGCGGCCAAGGTCGAGCGCGGAGGGATCGAAGCCTGGTACGAGGCCACGCACGAGGACTTCGGCGTGGATCCCGTACGCTACCGCAAGCTCACCGATACACTCGACGTCTGGTTCGACTCGGGGTCGACGCACGAGATCGTATTGCGTCAGGATCCGCAGCTTGCGTTCCCGGCCGACCTGTACCTGGAAGGCTCCGATCAGCACCGCGGCTGGTTCCACTCGTCGTTGCTCACCTCGTGCATGCTCAACGGCACGCCTCCGTACAAGGGGCTGCTCACGCATGGCTTCGTCGTCGACGGCGAAGGCAAGAAAATGTCGAAGTCGAAGGGCAACGTGGTCGCGCCGCAGAAGGTGTGGGCAACGCTGGGGGCAGAGATACTGCGCTTGTGGGTCGCCGCCACCGACTACTCCGGTGATCTCTCGATATCAGACGAGATCCTGAAGCGAGTCGTCGAGAGCTATCGCCGCATGCGCAACACGCTGCGATTCCTGCTCGCCAACACCGCGGACTTCGACGCCGCGAAGGACGCGGTACCGGTGTCGGAGATGTTCGAGATAGACCGCTACGCCGTGGCGCAGGCGGGCGCATTGATGAGCGCGGTCGAAGGCGACTATGGCCGCTACGAATTCCACCTCGTGGTGCAGAGGCTGCAGACCTACTGCTCGGAGGAGCTCGGCGGGTTCTATCTCGATGTGCTGAAAGACCGGCTGTACACCGCCGCCAAGGCGAGCCACGCGCGTCGCTCGGCACAGACTGCGCTCGCGCTGATCCGCGACGCGCTCTTGAAGCTCATGGCGCCGGTGCTCTCGTTCACCACCGAGGAGGCCTGGCGCATTCTGCACCCGGCAGACGCCACGATCTTCAGCGGCGTGTGGGCGGGCTCGCTGCCCCAAGTGCCCGACGCGCGGCTGCTGCTGGAGAAGTGGGGACGCATCCTTGTGGTGCGCTCGGCGGTCTTGAAGGAGCTGGAAGCGCTGCGGCAGGAAGGCAAGATCGGCTCGTCCCTCGAAGCCGAAGTCACCATCGCTGCTCCCGACGAGGACTATCAGGCGCTCTCATCGCTCGGCGACGACCTTCGCTTCGTCATGATCACGTCGGCTGCGCGCGTCGAACGTGCCGACGCGCTCGCTGTCGCCGTGAACCCGAGCCCGTACACCAAGTGCGAGCGCTGCTGGCACTGGCGTGACGACGTCGGCGACGAACCTCGGCACCCGACACTGTGCGGGCGGTGCGTTGCCAATCTCTTCGGATCGGGCGAGGTGCGCGCCTACGCATGAGTGCTGCGCGCAGCCAACCGGTCGCGGCACGCGGGTGGTGGCGATGGCTTGCGGTGGCTGCCGTGGTCGTGATCGCCGATCAGTTGAGCAAGCTGGTGGTGCTCTCCTCACTGCCTGTTGGCGCAAGCTATCCGGTCACGTCATTCTTGAGCATCATCCTCACCTTCAACGCCGGTGCCGCGTTCAGCTTTCTCGGCGACGCAGCCGGCTGGCAGCGCTATCTGTTCAGCGCATTCGCGGTCGGGGCGGCCATTCTCATCGTGTGGCTGCTGCGGCGCGGCGGGGACCGACTGTACTGTTGCGGCCTCGCCTTGATCCTGGGCGGCGCGTTGGGCAATCTGTGGGACCGGGCGACCATCGGCAAGGTCGTGGACTTCCTGCTGTTCCACGACTTCCTGCCCGTACGTCCGGCAGTCGTCGCATGGCTCGACCCTTTTCCGGCGTTCAACATCGCAGACAGCGCCATCACGGTGGGTGCCGCTCTGCTGATCCTCGACAGCCTGCGGCAACGCCATCACGGCCAGGGTGAGGCGCGGCAGACATGATGGACCTGCTGCTCGCTAACCCTCGCGGCTTTTGCGCCGGCGTCGATCGCGCGATCGCAATCGTCGAGCACGCGTTGGCGCAATTCGGCGCGCCGATCTATGTGCGGCACGAAGTCGTGCACAATCGCTTCGTCGTCGACGAGCTCAAGGCCAAGGGCGCCGTGTTCGTCGACGAGCTCTCCCAAGTTCCCGTTGGCGGCACGGTCGTGTTCAGCGCCCACGGCGTTTCGCGCGCCGTGCGTGGCGAGGCCGAGGCGCGGGGACTGGTGGTCTTCGATGCGACCTGTCCTCTGGTGACCAAGGTGCACGCCGAAGTGACCAGGCTGCGCGAGCAGGGACGCGAGATCGTCATGATCGGTCACGCCGGGCACCCGGAGGTCGAAGGGACCATGGGCCAGGCCGATGGCGGGATCCATCTCGTCGAATCGGTCGCGGATGCGGCGGGCTTGAGCGTGCGCGACTCGACGAAGCTCGCCTACGTCACGCAAACGACGCTATCGGTCGACGATGCCGCAGCGATCGTCGACGCGCTCAAACAGCGCTTTCCGAAGATCGTCGGCCCGAAGAAGGACGACATCTGCTACGCCACGCAGAACCGACAGGATGCGGTGAAGCTGATGGCGGCGCAATGCGACGTCGTCATCGTCGTCGGCAGCCCGAACAGCTCCAACTCCAACCGCTTGCGTGAAGTCGCCGCCAAGGCCGGCTGTGCCGCGTACCTGGTCGACGACGAAAGCGAGCTCAAGCGGGGGTGGTTCGAAGGCAAGCGCCACATCGGCGTGACCGCCGGAGCGTCGGCGCCCGAGTTGCTGGTGCGCAAGGTCATGGCGCGGCTGCGCGAGCTTGGCGTGGCGGAGGTGCGGGAGCTCGACGGCGTCGTCGAGCGCGTCGTCTTTCCGATGCCCAAGGGGTTACACGCAGGAGGCTAGACGTCCGCTGTCGCCCGCCGCGCGTTGCGCACCCAGGCAATCCCCGAAGCGATGGCGGTGAGCGCAAGCGCCGTGCCCGTGACCGCGCAGACCGCGTGACGCCCCGTTTCGCTCCAGGCGCGGACGATTCCCTCGCCGACATAAAGCGGCAACAGCAGCAGCGCCCATTGAGCGGCGCGCAGCCTCCCTCGCGCGACGCCCGCCCACACGACGGCGAGCGGCAGCGCTTTCAGCGCAAGCCACGATCCCCCTGGCCGCAGCGGTGCGAGCCAGAGTTCACACAGGACAGCGAGGAGCGCCAGCGCCGCGAGCGCAGCGGCAAAGATCCGCCGCCAGCGCCCCGATTGCTTAAGCGACGGCGACGTATTCGAAGAGTTCGAAGCCCGGCCCCTGATCGACCAGCTTGGTCAGTACGACGGTGGCGACGTTGCCGCCACGCCGCAGCGTAACTGCGTCTTCGACCTTGAATGCTCCGATTGGAGCGAGCGCCATCGGCGGCGAGCCTTCCTGGCCCTCGTCGGGCAGCAGCACCACGTGCTGGAGCACCGTTTCCTTCCCTTCCGCATGGGCTGCGGCTGCCTCCGGGTTGTCGGTGAGCAGCTCGCATCCGAATTCGAGCCCGCTGCCGCGCAGCGTGTTGCGGAACCAACGCACGACCGCGACCTGCAGCGCGTTGCGGCCCTCGACGCGCAGGGCGATGAGATCGCTGATGCGAAGCGGTGCGTGCATGGCATCGATCTGCCGCAATGCGTATCCGGCGGGCGTGTGGTTGATCACCTGACATCCGCTCATGGGCGGCAACCCCGTCGGCGCATTGGCGACGTTGACATGCGTGCCCCGGCTGTATTGCCAGACCGCCGACAAACCGGCACACATCACGACGCGTGCCCGCGAGGGCAAGCGATTGAACTGCCGCGCCGGGGGAATCGCCCATTGCCGCAGCAGCCGGCGCAGCAGGGCGACGTATTGTGCAAGGGCTGCCGGATCCGTGCCCACGCTCGGCGGCGCCGCGCCGCCACCCTCGAGCACGCGCAGCTGCTCCTGTAGCTGGAAGGCCAGGTCGAAGGTCAACAGGAACAGCTTGCTGCCTTCGATGTTGCCGCCCTTGTTCGCCGAGAAGGGAGGGAAGTCATGCCCCACCGGGATGATCGCGACCGCTTTAGCGAGCCGGTGCACGGGAGTCACATCGGTGATCTTCGCCCAGTGCGATTGCTCCTGCAGATAATTGATGACCTGCACGAGCTGCCCAGGCAGGAAGCCGTAGGGATTGGCCAGCGCCAGCAACAGCGCCTGAATGTAGATTCGCTCCGGAGTCGCCTCCGGATTGTCGCTGGCGATCGGCGTCTGGTGCACGCCGCGGTCGAGCGCGAACTTGTAGATCGCATGCGCATCGTGCCAGGTCCGGGCAGGAACCGGCGAATACGACTGGTAGCTGTTGATCAGGATGCGCGCGGTGCACTGCAGGCAGCGGTGGGTGAGCGCGATCAGCAAGCGGTTCCCGGTGAGCAGAATGCGCTTCCCAGCCTCGTGCGTGAGCAGGTGCTTGTACGCGGTGGCGAGCTCGTTCGACAGGATGAGCGCAGCCTTGGCAGCCTCCAGCGCATTGCCCGACAACGGGTGCGGAGCGCGCGAGAACTGCCGCTCCAGGTTCGGCCACAAGCCTTGCGCCGCGGCGTAGTACTTCTCCGCCAGCTCGAGCCGCCGAGATTCCGACAAGGGAACCCTATTCGTGGCGGCCAGCGCGTCGCCGATCACTCCCGCCGCCTCCACGGGGCTGCGCTTGAGCACTTCGTCCAGCCACGGGCCGACGCGGGCGATCCGCGTCTCGGGCGGATGCGACGGCCGCTCGTCGAGCGGCGGCAGGCTCAGGCTCAGGGCGGCTGCCATGACGTTGGAATGTTTTGGCCTTATTCGCCGATTGTAGACGATGTAGCCAGGTTTGGCAGGGCCAACCGCTATTCTGCGGCCAGAAAGTCAGCCACCGGGGCGATCTGCTGTGGCGTGAGCAGCATGGGCGCATGGCCGACGTCGGCAAACTCGATCATCTCCGGTCGCGGTCCTCGCGTCCGCATGGCGGCGGCGGTGGCCGCGGAGAGCAGATCCGATTGCGCGCCGCGCAGCAGCAGCGTCGGGCAGCGGATGGCGTCCCACAGCGGCCAAAGGTCGGCCGGCTGGGACGAGGCGCCGCGAAACGGCACCGCGATGCCTGGATCGTACTTGAGCCGCCAGCGGCCGTCGGGAAGCTGTCGTGCGCTGGTTCGCGCGAGAGTCTCCCACTGCGCGTCCGTCAGGCGGCCGAAAGGCGCCGACACCTCGCGGATGTGCGCCTCCAGCGCGGCAAAGGAATCGAATACCGGAGCCAGTCCAACGTAGGTCGCGATGCGCGCGAGTGCGGCCGGCTCGATCGCCGGGCCGATATCGTTCATTACGAGGCGCACGATCGGCGTCTGCGGCTGTGCCGCGATCGTCATGCCAAGCAGTCCACCCATCGATGTTCCCACCCAAGCCACCTTTTCGGCGTGAGCATGGGCGAGCATGGCGGTCAAGGCGGTGAGGTAGGTGGGAAACGCGTAGTCGTTGGGATCGCGCAGCCATTCGCTGTCGCCGCGTCCCGGCATGTCCGGGCACAGGACCCGGAAGCGATCGGCGAGCGCCGCGGCAAGGGCGTCGAAGTCGCGACCGTTGCGCGTCAAGCCGTGCACGCAGACGAGAACGCGGGGATTGCCGGTGTCGCCCCATTCGCGATAGACGACACGGTGGAAGCCGTGCGCGCTCAAGCTCAGGAAGGCGTATTCGCGAGGGGAATTCATGAGGCTTTATGGGACGCCTTGTATCGATTCTCGACAAGCATCGTCGGTGAAAACATGCACCGCGTCAAACTTGCGATGCAATCAGCGCAGGAATTCAGGAGGAAACAGCGGCAGGAACTGCGCTTCGTTTCCGCCGAGAAACGCCGCGATCTCGTCGCGCCGCGCCATCGCGTCGCGGTAGCCGAGCGCCATGAGGTCGCGGCAATAACGGCGATCGAAGAGAAGATACGAGAGCAGATTGGCGCCGCTGCCCTCGGTGCTGCCCAGGCCGCGCAGCAGGTAGCGCACTCCCGTAGGCAGGCGGTCCTCGTAATCGATCGCGATCCGCCCAAGATCGCGACTGGGAACGACCACCATCGCATCGACGCGGGCGAGTTCCGGGTGGCGCTCGCGTCGCTCGGGCGGCACGAGATTCAAGACCTGGTTGAGGCGCTGCAGGCGCTCGAGGTCAGCGCCCAGGTTATCGAGGAAGATGCTCGATAGCGCGTGCCCCGCGACCTGGGCGAACGAAGGATAGCGCGGCGCCCGCGCTCGAGGCGCAGGAGGGCTCTGGCCGGTGAACTGCCCGACGGCGATGACCAGCAGGCGCCGCGCGCCCAGATGCAACGCCGAGGAGAGAGGCGCAATCTGTCGCATCGAGCCGTCGGCATAGTATTCGTTGCCGAGCCGGACCGAAGGAAAAATGAAAGGAATCGCCGTGGACGCGAGAAGATGCTCCAAACCAATGGCCGCGCGCTCGCCGCGCCGGCGGGTACGCTGCCATGGCGCGAGCGACGGCGCGCCGTCGAAGAAGCTGACCGCGTGCCCGGTCGTGTAGCTGGTGGCGTTGATGGCGAGCGCGTGCAGCCGCCCGTCGGCAATGCGCTTCTGCAGCAGCGAGAGATCGAGCTCGCGCTTGAGGAACCGGCCGAGCGGAGCGTTATCGAGCATCGAAGCCGCTCGCTGCGGGCCGCGCCCGCCGATGAGTACGGCAGAAAGCCAGCGCATTCCGTGCGTCGAAACCGTTGCGAGGTCGGCGCGATACACCTTGCTGACCTCGATGTTGCGCCACAGGCGCGTGAGGCGCGCCACGCCTCGACGAAAGCTGTCGGCGTGCGTTGCCAGCGTCGCAGCGTTGATGGCGCCTGCCGACGTGCCCGAGATGACGCGGAACGGCGGTGCGCTCGACCGGCCGAGTATCCTGGCCACGCCGCGCAGTACGCCGATCTGATACGAGGCGCGGGCGCCACCTCCCGAGAGGACCACGGCGGTCTCGTAAAGTTTCGGACCTAGCGCAGGCGTGTCAGGTGCCACGCAGCTCGAGGATCATATGTCGATGTCACTTACATTGGTCACGGGCGATGGCGCGTATCGCGATGTAAACCATTGACGCTAAAATTTATACCATAGAAGGCTTGACGTCTGCGTAGCTACCTTTCGAGAGTCCACAATGACTGACCTGCCCGGCGGCACGGTCACCTTCCTCTTCACCGATATCGAGGGCAGCACCCTACTCTGGGAGCGCGAGCCTGCCGCGATGGGTGCTGCGCTGGCTCGCCACGACACGCTTGTGCGCGAGGCTATAGCAAGGCACGCTGGCCACGTCTTCATGACTGCGGGCGATGCGTTCTGCGCAGCGTTCCGCACCGCCGACAGCGCACTTGCGGCTGCGTGCGAAGCGCAGAAGGCCGTAACAAACGAGCCGTGGGCGGGGCCGGCTCGGATCAAGGTGCGGATGGCGCTCCACACGGGCGTTGCCGAAGTTCGCGACAACGGATACTTCGGCCAACCATTGAATCGGGTAGCCCGCTTGCTCGCTGCAGGCCATGGCGGCCAGATCCTGCTCTCACTCGCGACACAGGAGCTGGTTCGTGACAGCCTTCCTCCAGAGGTCGGCTTGCGCGACTTGGGCGAGCGACGGCTCAAGGACCTCGTGCGCCCGGAGCGCGTCTACGCACTCGTCGTGCCTGGATTGCCGTCCGACTTCCCCCCGCTCAAGTCGCTCGACGCGCGGACGCAGAACCTGCCGATACAGCTCACGAGCTTCGTGGGCCGCGAGCAGGAGATGGACGAAGTCAAAGGTCTGCTCCGTTCGACACGGTTGGTGACTTTGACCGCGATGGGCGGCACCGGAAAGACTCGTCTATCGCTGCAGGTGGGTGCCGACCTCATCGACGAATTCGCCGACGGCGTCTGGTTCGTCGAACTGGCTCCGCTCAGCGACGCCCGCCTGGTGGCACAGGCGCTGGCAACGATCCTGGGAATCAAGGAGCAGCCGGACGAGTCGCTTACCGACACCGTCGTCAAGAGGATCGGCGAGAAGGAAATGCTCCTGATCCTGGACAACTGTGAGCACCTCGTCATGGCGTGTGCAGAAATGTGCGAGGCGCTGCTTTCCTCATGTCCCGGGGTCCGCATCCTCGCCAGCAGCCGCGAGCTGCTTCGCATCTCAGGTGAAACTGCGTACCGCGTGCCGTCCCTGCCGTCGCCGGACTCGAACGCGGTGCCGCGCGCGGAGTCACTGAGTCGATATGCCGCAGTACGACTGTTCGTCGATCGCGCCCTGGCCGTAAAGGCGTCTTTTCAGGTTACCGATTCGAACGCGCCGGCGGTGGCGTCGATCTGTCGTCGCCTGGACGGCATCCCGTTGGCGCTGGAGTTGGCGGCCGCGCGCCTGAGGTCGATGTCGGTCGAGGAGCTGAACCAGCGCCTCGACAGGCGGTTCCATGTCCTGACCGGAGGGGCGCGCACAGCCCTTCCACGGCAGCAGACGCTGCGCGCTCTGATCGACTGGAGCTACGATCTGCTGAACGCGATCGAGCAGGCGATGTTCCGCCGGCTCGCAGTGTTCGTTGGCGGCTGGGTGCTGCAGGCAGCCGAGCAGGTCTGTGCCGGCGAAGATGTCGGCGAAGATCAGGTGCTCGACCTTCTCGACTCCTTCGTCGACAAGAGCCTCGTGATCGCCGAAGAGCGCAACGGCATGACTCGATACCGCATGCTGGAGACGGTGCGCGAGTATGCGCGAGAACGACTCAACGAAGCGAAGGATGGAGATGCGGTCCAGGCACGCCATCTCGAGTTCTTTCTTGCGCTCGCCGAGGAGGCGGGCTCGAGCCTCACCGGCCCGAAACAGGGAGAATGGCTGGAGTTGCTGGATCTGGAGCGAGAGAACCTGCTCGCCGCACACGGGGCATGCGATCGCGCGGAGAATGGCAGCGCACTGGGATTGAGGTTGGTTCATGCGCTGAAGAGATACTGGTTTAGTCGCGGCCTCATGATGCTCGGGCAGCGGGTAACCGTGGAAGCGCTCGCCCGCACTGGTGCCCAGGTGCGCGACCTTTCGCGGTGCAGGGCGCTTTTTGCAGCGGGGCAGTTCACACCGGTCTTGGGCCGCTACTCGGAGGCGCGACCCTACCTCGAGGAGAGTCTGGCGATCGCCCATGAGATCGGGGACGAGTGGCTGAGCGCATCGATCACGACGACACTGGCAATTGCGACGGTGGGGCAGGGCGATCGTGCGGCAGCTCGAGGCCACTTCGATGAGGCGATCGTTCTTTCGCGAAAGAGCGGGAACAAGCGCGAGCTGGGGTGTGCGCTCAACGGGCTGGCACAGCTCGATCGCATGGAAGGGGGGCTGGACGCCGCGGACGCACTCTATCGGCAGTCGCTCGCGCTGATGCGCGAGCTCGGAGATCGGGAAACCGAGGCCCTTATCCTGCTCAATCTCGCAATCGTTGCTCTTGGACGCCGGTCCGGCGCGCAAGCGCGGCAGATTCTCCATGAGGTCCTGGCGATTTCCGTCGAGTTGCAATCCAAGGCGACCGGGCAGTGCGTGCTCGACATCTGTGCGGCTCTCGCTGCGCTGAATGGTGAGTGGACTCGCGCGGCGCGGTTTTTCGGGATTGTCGAGGCGCAGACCGAGCAGACCGGATACCATCGCGACCCCGCCGACGAAGCGTTTCTCGCGCCGACGATCACCGAGGCCCGGGATCGCCTCGGCGCGGAAACATTCAATAGCGCCGCATCGGAGGGTCGCGCTCTATCCTACGATGAGGCGATGGAGGAAGCGCGGGGGTGGCTCGCCGGCCTCGCGTGATTGAAGGCGGACCACCGCCCCTCGGGGCGAGCTCCTTCACGCGCCACGCAGCGTGCGCTCGAGGATGAGCAGCATCGCCGCCGTTGCGCCCCAGATGTAGCGCTCGCCGTAGGGGATCGCGTAGTAGTCGCGGCGGATTTCGCCGACCATGCGGAAGTGGCGCTGCTGATTGGAGGGCTCGAGCAGGAACGCGAGCGGAACTTCGAACACGTCGGCGACTTCGATCGGGTCCGGTTTCACTTCGAAAGGCGGCTCGACCCAGCCGACGACGGGCGTGACCCGGTAACCGGTCACGGTCTCGTATTCGGAAAGCCGGCCCAGCAGGCTCACGCGCTCGCGTGGCAAGCCGATCTCTTCTTCGGCTTCGCGCAACGCCGCGACGCCCACGTCGCGATCCTCGGGCTCGATCCGGCCACCGGGAAAGCTGATCTGTCCGGGATGGTCAGGCAGATCGGGACTGCGCTGAGTGAGCAGCACGGTCAAGCCCTCGGTGCGATTGATCAGCGGCACCAGCACCGCGGCCGGCTTCGCCACACCTTCGCGGCCGGGCAGCCGAAAGCCATCCGAAAGATTGCGCGCCGATTCCGGCGCCGGACGCGCCAGCCTCTCGACGAGCCATTGGCGCTGAGCAGGCGGGGCAAGAGTGAACAGCTGAATGTCCATCGACGAACGACAACCCTCGGCGGCCTGATGTTCCACGGCCGCAGCGATCATACCGCAGTCGGCATTGCGACGCGTTCCCGCACCCGACGGCGGGATCCTTGCGCTGCATTGCGAGTGACTGACCGAGCGGCTGGGATGGCACTGTCAGGGTGAGGTCAGCGCTTGCTCGAAGTGTCGCACGCGGGTCGGTTTGAGATAGGCAACGGCGCCTGGCGCGAGGCCAAGCATCCGAAACGTCTCGCGCGGCAACTCGACGTTGATCGGCTGTGGATTGGCTTCGAGCATGAACTCGAGGCGAGTCACGGGACCGACGGTCGCGCTGTGGAGTAGCCGTGCCGCCATCGCCCCTTGATCGGGCTGCGTCAGCACGGCGATTTCATGCGGACGGGCATAGCCGGGCGCCGTGGTGGCGTTCGGCGTCGGAAGGCGGTTCACATGACCCAGGAATTCGAACACAAAGGGCGTCGCCGGGTGATCATAGACGTCGTCTGGCGTGCCGATCTGCTCGATCCTGCCGTGATTCATGACAACGACGCGATCGGCAACCTCGAGGGCTTCCTCCTGGTCGTGGGTGACGAACACGCTGGTGACGTGGACCTCGTCGTGCAGCCGCCGCAGCCAGCGGCGCAGTTCCTGGCGAACGCGGGCATCGAGCGCGCCGAAGGGTTCGTCGAGCAGCAGTACTTTCGGCTCGACCGCGAGTGCCCGGGCCAGCGCGATTCGCTGTCGCTGTCCTCCGGAGAGTTGGTGCGGGTAGCGGTCTGCGAGCCAGTCGAGCTGCACGAGTTCGAGCAGCTTTCGCACCTTGTCGCGGATCTGCTTCTCCCCCAGTCGCCGGCGTCGCGGGCGCACGCGCAGGCCGAACGCCACGTTTTCGAAGATGGTCATGTGTCCGAACAGCGCGTAGTGCTGGAACACGAAGCCGACCTGGCGCTCGCGCGCGTGCTTGTCGGTGGCGTCATCGCCGTGGAACGCAACACTGCCCGCGTCGGGCGCTTCCAGACCCGCGATGATTCG
>Ga0187778_10001488_pt1 | contig 16214 bp, 12 predicted proteins | sample 1015_Q2_SP5_20_M_FD_132418 | JGI IMG/M metagenome (GOLD analysis project Ga0187778, IMG submission 132418) | Tropical peat soil microbial communities from peatlands in Department of Meta, Colombia - 1015_Q2_SP5_20_MG | ecosystem: Environmental > Terrestrial > Soil > Wetlands > Peat | place...
GTGAGTGGGGAGCGCATCGTTTTCTCCGGGGTGGGGAAAAGCCGAGAGGAGATTCGGGAAGCGCTGAATTATCGGGTTGAAGGCGAAAGTAAGAGCGCCGGAATTTTGCTTTTCAATGTGGAATCAGAGGCGGAACTGGAAATCCTTTCCGAAGAAGCGGCGCGTGTGGTGGAAAAAGGGGGCGTGGCGCCAGCGACGTCCATCCGAGTGAATCCTGACGTTCAGGCAGGAGGGCACCCACACATTGCAACGGGGCGGCACGAGCATAAATTCGGGCTAGATTGGAAAGAAGCGAAACGGCTCTATTTGGCGCATCGTGATTCGAAATGGATTCGTTGGGAAGGACTGAGCGCGCACATCGGGTCGCAGATCACTTCACTTGCGCCATTTCAGCGAGCGGTGCGGCGGTTGGCAGGATTTGTGAAAGAGTTGAGAAACGAGCGAATTCAACTGCGGTATTTGGACGTGGGTGGCGGATTGGGCGTGCGGTATGCGGAACAGAAGCCGCCGAAACGGGCGAAGTATGCGCGGCTAATGAAAGAATTGGCCGGCGGGCTGGACGTAAAGTTGTTGCTGGAGCCGGGGCGTTCCATTGTTGCGCAAGCGGGCGTGTTGCTGACGCGGGTCGCGTACACGAAGAGGAATCGCGGCAAGACGTTCGTGATTGTGGACAGCGCGATGAATGATCTGATACGGCCGGCGCTGTATGGAGCCGTGCATCCCATTACAAAAGTGACATGCGAGCGAAATGGCGCGAAGGTTGAGCGGCGCCGGCGCGCGGACATCGTGGGCCCGGTGTGCGAAACGGGAGATTGCTTCTTGCACGATTGGCCGATTGGTGAGGTAAAGGCCGGGGATCTGCTGGCGATCTGGGGCGCGGGCGCGTATGGAATGGTGCAAACGTCGAATTACAACGCGCGATGCCGGCCAGCCGAAGTGTTAGTGGAAGGGAACCAGTTTCGCTTGATTCGCCGGCGGGAGACGCAGGACGATTTGATGCGAACCGATTGTTTGGCGTAGTTTTTGCCGCCTAGTGGCCAGAATCGAATCGCGGAACCTACCTAAGCTTCACCCCACTTCAGCTTACTGCGCAGGATCTCGAAATAGGTTTTTTGCGGCGGCTGGATCAGCTTCAGAAGAGTTTCGGCGCGGCGTACCCGGAGAATATCGGCCGGCTGCATGGGAATGCCACGCTGGCCATCGAGCGTCAAATAGACGGACTCGGCATCCCCGGTCAACTTCGTCTCAATACAACACGAATCGCAAACCACAACAGGACGGTCGCTAAGCATGTGAGGGCAGATTGGAGTGACGATGAAAGACGCCACTGTGGGATGCACGATAGGCCCGCCGGCGGAAAGAGAATAAGCGGTCGAGCCAGTGGGGCTGGAAACGATGAGTCCGTCAGCGCGGTAGCGGCAAACGAAATCGGAGTCGATGCGCAGCTCGAGTTGAATCATGCGCGCGAGCGCGCCCTTGTGAATCACGGCGTCGTTGAGAGCGCACTGCTTTTCGATGACCGCGCCGCCTCGCTCCAGTTCAGACTGAAGCATGACGCGTTGGCTGATGGAAAATGTGCCTGAGAGTGTTTGTTCAAGGGCGGGATAAAGCTCATCGAGAGTGAAGCTTGTCAAGAAGCCGAGGCTGCCCATGTTGATGGGCAAAATGGGAATGCTGCGGGGGGCGGCCAGACGCGCGGCGGCGAGCATGGTGCCATCGCCGCCGAGAACCAGAAGAAGCTGAGAGGAATCGGCAACGAGCTCGCGAGGGTTGCCTTTCGTGCCGTTAGAGAGAGCGGCAGCGGTTTCTTCATCGAAGGTCGCCGAGACGCCGCGAGATTTCAGCCAATCCAGCAACGGTGGGACGACGAGGGAGAGCTGCGCGCGGCGCGGCCGGGAAAGAATGCCGATGGATTGAAAGGTTTGTCCGGAGTGCATGTGTTTTTGCTTTTGCGATTCTACTCTAGAGGCTCTTCCTGGCGTGCAGAAAATACTCGAGGTTGCCTTCGGCGCCGGGCAGATGGCTAGGATGGACGCCGAGAAACTGAAGGCTGGGGGATTCGACGTGCCGGCGGACGCTCAGAATCGCTTGCTCGTGAAGAGTTTTGTCGCTCACGATGCCCCCGCGGCCGATTGCTTTGCGAGGCAATTCGAACTGAGGCTTGATGAGGATGAGAAAAGAGGCGCCGGGTTTGGCTATAGAGAGAGCCGGAGAGAGGACTTTGCAAACGGAGATGAAGGAAACGTCAATGACGACGAGATCGACGAGTTCGGGGATGTCGGCGGCGCGGAGTTCACGCGCGTTGCGCTTGATTCGAACGACGCGCGGGTCCCGGCGCAGCTTCCAGTCGAGTTGTTCGACATTTACGTCGATTGCGTAGACGCGCGCGGCGCCGTGCCGAAGCAGACAATCGGTGAAGCCGCCGTGGGATGAGCCGATGTCGAGGCAAACAAGATTTTCCGGCGTGAGTGAAAAATCCTGGAGGGCGCCCTCCAGCTTGAAACCACCGCGGCTGACGTATTTTTGCTGGCGGCCGGCAATTTCAATCTGTGCGTCGTCGCCGACTTGCATGCCCGCTTTTTCGGCACACGCGCCATCCAGTAGCACTTCCCCCGCAAGAACCATAGCTGCTGCTTTCGGGAGCGAATCGGCGAGGCCGCGCTCGACGAGAAGCTGATCGAGCCGGCGGCGAACTGGCTTTCGTTTCATATGAAACCGCGAAACAGCTAGGCGCGACGCAGGACGAGGAATTCGGCGATTTCGCGGAGACGCGCAGCGCGCTCGGAATAGGGCTCAACCTCGGCGATCGCCCTGGTCGCGAGTTCATGGGCAATTTGATGAGAGCGCTCCAGGCCATAAACCGCAGGATAGGTAGCCTTCTGCTGGGCGAAGTCTTTCCCGGCGGTCTTGCCCAGAGCGGCGGAGGATTCCTCGACATCGAGGATGTCATCGGTGACTTGAAAGGCCCAGCCGATGGTTTCGCCGAAACGGCGAAGGCGGGCCACATCCTCAGGTCCTGCGCCGGCACACAGGGCGCCGGAGGTGACGGCAGCGCGAATTAGAGCGGCGGTTTTCGAGCGGTGAATGTATTCGAGCATTTGCGGATCGGCAGCTTTGCGCTCGGCTTCGATGTCGGCAACTTGGCCGGCAACCATGCCGTTGACGGTACCGGCTGCGCCTGCGATTTCCGTGAGCATGGCGACACGCCGTTCGGCGGGCGCGGGGGTTTCGCCAATGGTTTCAAACGCGAGTGTGAGCAGCGCGTCGCCGGCGAGAATGGCGAGCGCTTCGCCGAATTTTTTGTGGCAGGTGGGCTTGCCGCGGCGCAGGTCGTCATTGTCGAGCGCGGGCAAATCGTCGTGAATCAGCGAATAGGTGTGGATGAACTCGAGCGCGCAGGCAGGGTGCAGCGCGGGAGTGACATCGCTCGAGAAAATGCGAGCGGTTTCAAGGCAGAGAATCGGGCGAATGCGCTTGCCGCCGGCGAATACGCTGTAGCGCATGGCCGTGTGGATGGAAGCGGGCGTCGTAGCTTCAGCCGGTAGCAAGCGCTCAAGGGCGGCGTCGACGGCCAGGCGATCTTCTTCAAAAAAAGAAGGAAGCATCATCGGGGAAAAGATGCGTAGCCCGAGGAGCAAGGTTGCAAGATCACGATTCGCCCTCGCTTTCGGGTTCGAATGGTTCCGCAGCAAGCTTGCCGTCGGCCTTCTTGAGCAAAATTTCGACGCGGCCTTCGGCCTCTTCCAGTTGTTTCTGGCATTCGCGCGAAAGGGCGACGCCTTCCTCGAAAAGCTTCATGGCGTCATCGAGGGAAAGTTGAGGGCTTTCGAGCCGACGAACCACTTCTTCGAGCCGCGTGAGGGAGCGCTCGAAATCAGGCTTCTTCGCCGGTTCGGGCTTTTTTGGAGCAGATTGATTCACGCCGTAAGCCTTTTTCTTTCACAGCCGAGAGTATCCGAAATCATTTCTGGCAACGCTTGCAAAAATACGTCGATCGGCCGCCTTGTACGATGCGCTGAATAGCCGCCCCACAACGGCGGCAAGGCTTTCCTTCGCGATCATATGCGCGAAGAATCGCTTCGAGCCCCTGGAACCACCATTCCGCGTCGCGAAAGTCCGGCGGCGGGTGCAGACAGCATTCTAAGGCACGCGCGAGAACCGAAACAATTGCTTTGTGCAGCCGGCGGGATTCCTTCGAATCCACAGTGTTGGCTCGGCGGCGGGGACCCAGCCGCGCGTGCCACAGAGATTCGCAGGAATAAATGTTCCCGAGGCCGGCGATGCGCGATTGGTCAAGCAGGAAGTCTTTCAGCGGCCGAGAGGACGCAGCCAGCAATTCGCGAAGGCGGCCTACCGTAAAATCTTTCGACATTGCGTCGATGCCGAGGGAAGCAAGGCCTGGCGAGTCTTCAGGGGAATTCCATGCGTGGACTCGCCCGAAGTGGCGGCGGTCGGCGAAGCCCAAGACACCCTTGGGCAATTCGAGTGCAACATCAACGTGAACGCCGTTTTCGGGCCGGTTGGCGCGCTCGAATAATTCTTTGGCATTTGAAAACCAGAGCAACTGGCCATCCAAGCGGAAATGCAAGGTGAGCAGGCCGCGGTCCAATTCGAGAAGCACGTATTTGCCACGACGCTCGACGTTGCGAATGTGGCGCCCTCTTGCGAACTCGGCCAAAGTGACTGGGGATTGCGGTTTCAAGGCAATGGGATGAAACACATGGGCGCAGCGGATGCGCTGGTTTTGGACGAAGGGGCGTAAGGTGCGCACGACGGCTTCGACTTCGGGGAGTTCGGGCATGGGGCAGGGAATCAGGAACCCGGTTTGAGCGTAAGAGTATGCTTCGCGGCGCGAGCTTCCGCAGCGTCGCTGAAAGGCGCAAAAATAGGTTTGCCCTCGTACCAATATGAAAATTGGTCAGTGTAATGACTGCTGCCAAGTTGGCCGGACTGGCCCGCGGGAATCAGCAGAATCGATTGGTCCCAATCCGCGGGATTGGCGACAAAGCGCATGGCCGGGCCGTGCGTCTTTTGCGCTGCGCGGACGCTATAGAGCGTGCCCGACTGCGGTTTGTCGGTAATGCTGAGCAGAGTTTTTAAAATGCCTTCGCGGCCGATGGGATGGAGCATGTCGAGCGAATTGAATTTGTCCCACCCCCAATCCTCGATACGCTCGCTCTTGGCTTGCTCGGCGAGGTTTTTCACAGCGCGATCGGCGGCGGCCAGAAGAAGCTCATCGTAATTCTTGTATGCCGCAGGGAGCCATTTGGAAGGGCGATCCGTGAGTGTGCGTTGCAAGAAGGTCATGCTGCGCCATTGATACAGCGCCGTATCTTTTCCGAGAAAGGGTTCGAGCAGAATATCCAGAGCCTCGCGGCGTGTGGCGTGCAGAAAAGAAACTTCGGGCGAATGGGCTTCAGCAATACCATTCCAATCCCTGAGCCCTTCAATGAGCTTTTGCGTGCGCGGGTCGTTGGGCTTGGCGGATTTCGCCGCCGCGATGAGTTGATCCGCCAGGAAAACGTGCGGATAGCTGTACGTGTCGGTTTCAACTTTCAGCATATCCTCCGGACGCAGATCGTGACGGTCGTGTAGCAAATCGTAGATGCGTGCCGTGCGGTATGGCTCTTCCCAGCGATCGGTGAGATACGGCTTGTAATTTGGCCCCACGACGCGCGCGTTCGCAGTGGCAATCAACCCGCTCGCGGGATTCAGCGCTTGCGGAAGCTGGTCGAACGGAATGTAGCCGGTCCACTCGTAATCGTCCGTGTCGCCGGGCACTGGTCCTTCGCCGTGGCCTTTCTTACGAATCGGCACGCGCGCGGCCATGATGTAGCCGATATTGCCCTCTACGTCCGCGTACACGGCGTTCTGGCCCGGTCCCCAAACACGCTTCATGATTTCGCGAAACTCTTTCCAGTTGCGCGCCTTGCCAAGCCAGTTGTAGCTGTTCGCGAGGCAACCAGGCTCCGTGGCGGTCCAGCGCATCGCGTAGGCATTCTCGCCTTCGCGACGCACGATGGGCCCGTGCCTCGTGACCGTGATTTGTAGATGCTCGTCTGGCTGGCCTTTCACGCGAATGACTTCTTCGAGCGTCTGGGCCTTCAGCCATTTTCCATTGACGCGGTACTCATCCGCGGAGGCGGGATTAAACGTCTCCACGTAAAGATCCTGCACGTCGGCGCCATTGTTCGTGAATCCCCAGGCTATGCGGTCGTTATGCCCGATGATAATCATGGGCGCGCCAGGCAACGTGAAGCCTTTGACGTTCCATCCCGGCGCGGTGAGGTGCACTTCGTACCAGATGGGAGGAATCGAAAGTTCCAAGTGCGTGTCGTTGGCGAGCAGCGGCTTGCCGGTGGCTGTGTGCGTGCCGCTGACCACCCAATTGTTACTGCCAAGACCTTGCGCAATGTCGTTCAGGGGTTCTTCGAGAAAACCTTTCACCGACTCCGCCAAAACGGAAGTGAGGTCCGGGGCGCTGCTTGGCAGGCCCGCTGCGGGGGCGCTACCAAGCTTCGCCTTGATGACAGTATCGGGCACCATATCGTCGTCATCGTCGTCCTCATCGTCCTGCGCGGCGGAGCGCTGCGATCCATCGTCAGCAACATCTGGATCACCCACAACAAAATGATCCAGCGCGGACTCTGGCGAAAAAAGATCCTTCGCGCGGTCGGCGCCAGCGCGCGCGGTGACTTTGGCGCGGTTCAACTTTCTTTCCCAGGTGTAGGTAAGGGTCCGGTACATGTAGCCGGAAATGGCCAGAGTATCGCCCGGTTCCCAAGGCCCCGGCTTATAGCCGAGGAGGGAAAACTCTAGGGGAAGGTTGCTCTTATGCTGGTCGATAAACCGGTTCACGCCGCGCGAAAATGAGTCCATGATTTTGCGCGCTTCGGGATCCAGCAGCGTGGCGTCGCGATCGGCAGCACGGCCTATCCCAAGGGTGCGGAACAACTTGTCGATTTCAATTGTCTTGGCGCCCAGGATCTCCGAAAGCTGTCCCCGCGCGGCGCGGCGCAGCAAATCCATTTGCCACAGCCGGTCCTGTGCCATCACGTAGCCTTGCGCCTCGGCCAGGTCTTCGACGGAAGAAGCGCGGATGTCCGGCACGCCCCACTGGTCGCGGTCGACGGTCACCGATTGCTGCAATCCGGGAAGCGTCAGCGTTCCGCCGAGTTGCGGCAACGGCCGGTAAACATACCACCAGAGCGTCAAGCTGATTGCGATGATGAGAACGGCAACAATCCATGAAAAGATTCGAAGAGCGATTCGCAAGGGTTCTCCCGGGCGATTTGCACAAAAATTCAGTCTAGAGGAGCAAGCCTTACCGTGCAACTAGACCGAAATGCGCTATTTCTTCTTAGGTGCCGACGGAGGAGGAGCCGGTTTCATTCCAGCCGCGGAATTCTGCAGATCGGTGTACAAAGAAGCCGGAATTTCGTAGAGCGTCGGCTCATTGTCGCGCTTGGCCACGTAGTGGTCGCCGTCCTTGGAAATCAGCACTTTTTCGACGCGCTTGCCCGAATCGGATGTCACGGTGATATCCATCGCCGAGCTCGCAAAGCCGCTATCGACAAATTTGCTGGCCGTAAGGTCACGAATGGCCCCCACCAGCGACGACACCGTGGTCTCATCCATTTTTGTGCCGTTCGACCACCAATCGCTGCCGCTGTGTGTGAGGAAGTAGCTCTTGCTTCCGTCGTGCATTTCGATTTTGTCCGGGTCGGTGAATCCAAAATCGAACAGCTTTTTGTTCCGAAAATCGTCCAAACTCTTGTCGGTTGAAGTGCCCACCGACGCCAAGACCTTGTAAATTCCCGGGGCGGCGCTTGATTTCGCGTAGTAATCGTCCTTCGCTTTGCGAATTTCCAGGGTTTGCGTGCCGGAAACATCGGTCACTTTTGCCGTCGCGATCACCGTGCCCGAATTGAATACGGCCTGAAATTTCTTCTCGTCGTCGCTGGCGCTCAGTTCCATTTTTGCGTCGTGCAGCGAGCGGACCAGATCGTCCACCGCGAACTGTTCCGCCCGCAGCGGTCTGGGTTTCAGAATCTGCCACTGATCTTTGTCGCGTCCGAATTCGATAGTTTGCTTCTTGGCAGCCAATTCCACGCGGCTGACCTTGTCGGAGTCGAAATTTAGCAAGCGCTTATCGCGGAGGTCATTCACTCCCTTGTCGAGACTGTTCTTGTTGTAGCTCGCGATGATGAATACGCGCGGATCGCCGGCAACGGCTGCGTACGCGCCGCTACCCGCCGGGGTGTCGTCGCCGATTTTCAATTCCGTCGTTTTCGTATTTTTGTCTGTGGCTGAAATTAACAACGACGGCTGGGCCAGCCCGTAAGGGCTCAGATCGCTGGCTTTGTCCTCGACCAAGCGGTCAGAGCTGAGCGCCGAAAAGGTGGAAAGCAGACTGGTGACCTCTCCCTGGTCCGCGGCGTATGCCTTCGGGGCGGTAATTTGCCATTTGCCTGCATCGTTCTTCGATAAGGCCAAATCCTCCGCGCCCTTCTTCGCAATTTTCAGGCGGACGAAATCTACCGCATTGAGCGAGAGGACCTTTGGCGCCGCTTCGATTGCTGACGTGTCAGTTTCTTTCGGCTTCCGATGGTTGGACCAATAAAGTATTCCGCTCAGCGCCGCCAGCACAATCGCAGCAACGAATAACCCCCAGGATTTCATAGGCCGCTTCCTGAAAATGGTTTGGCTTGCAGAGCAGCGTTTTCTACCGCCGGCGCCACCATACCGTAACTCCTGCAACGAGGAATGCCAGCGGAATCAAGAATTGGCTGGTGATTCGCACCCAGTTCATTTGAGCTTGCGTCAACGAAACGCGCCGGTCGTCCCGATCCTTGGGACGAATCGAGATTAAGTCCTCGTCGGAAGCGAGCCAGTTGATGGTGTTCATGGCCAGATCGCGATTGCCGTTGAAGTTGATGAACGAATTCGCGGCCCAGGTCGAGCTCCCCACTACAACAAATCGGCCTTGAGAATTCTCCTTGCCGGTCTGATAGGTTCCAGCGGCGGCCATGACGAACGGCCCCTTCTTGTTCTTGGGGTCCTCGGCATTCACTTCGGGAGAGTTCAACTTTGTAGTTGCAATGCTGGTTTCTGAAGAACTAAAGAGCTTCTCGACGGTCGTCTTGTCCGCGTTCTTAATATCCATCGAGCGCACCAGGGGAAATCCGGTCGCCGTTCCTTTCAGATCGTTCACAATCTGATGGGCAGCGTAAGTCGTTACGAGAGGAACCTGCGGTCCCAAGCCGACAAGCTGCCCTACAGGATTGAAGTCAAGGATTATGTCCTTGTTTAAAGTCACGCCCCAGCTTTGCAACAGACTTGCCAGCGCATCGTTGTCGGCGATTTCGCGTCCCATCTTTAGCGGCGGGTCGAGCATGAAGAGAGCGCGTCCGCCGTCCTCGACATACTTCTTAATGGCATCGACGGCCGGCTGCTGGTAGTCCGAAGTCGGACCTGCAACAACCAGAACCGTGCAGTCGGCGGGCACTTCCGCTTTCTGCAGCAAACTGATCGGCCGCGAGTCGTACTCTTCTTTGGTCAACATATCGCGCAGGCGCGAATAGCCACTCTTGTCCGTTTCATCAGGCTGATGCTCCCCGCTCCCGGTCACATAGCAGAGCTTGCGCGCGCTGTTCTTTGTTGCCCGGATAAACGCGCCGGTAACGTCTTCTTCGCTGGTGCTCTTGGCTTCCTCTTTTTTGTCTCCGATTTGCACCACGGTGGTGCCGTAACTCTTGATACCGGCCTCGCGGGCAAGCTCGGGCTTCTTGTCGGCGTCGACGTATTCCACGTGCACCTTGGGCGAGAGGTTTGCGTACATCTGCAACTCGTCCTTGGCGCGTTCGAAGCGTGTGCCCTGATCAAAATAGGTGATCTTGGCGTTTTGTTTCAGCCCTTTTATGATCTTCGCGGTTTGTTCGGAGAGGCTGTAGCGCTTGTTCGCGGTAGTGTCATAGGTTTTGTCATAGCGATTGGCAAGCACGTTCGCTACGGTGATGATGGCCGCCACGACGACAATGTACACAGTGGCATAAGCCACATATTTTGTTTGCCGCGTTTTCAGCAGTTCGAGGTTCATTTACGACCGCCACCGCAGGGACTCGAGCGAGCGCGCCGTCAAGAAAAGCCCCAGGAAAATCACGGACACGTAATACAAAGCGTCCTTTGTATCCAGAACCCCTTTGGCGAAGGAATCCATGTGCGTCGTTACCGCCATGTAGTTCATCACCTGCGCCCACGTCGCGCTCTCATAGCCGCCGGCCCAGCCCAGCACGAAAAGCAGCAGGCAGACAGCAAACGTGGCGGCTCCAGCGATGATCTGGTTTTTCGTGAGCGTTGAGATGAACGTTCCCAGGGCCAGCATTGCCGCGGCTTGCAGGAGCACGCCGAGATACCCGATCGCCATCGGCTTCCAATCCGGGTTGCCGTATTTGAAAAGGAATGCGAAATTCAATCCGGTGACCAACAGCATCCCCGCATACAACAGAACCGCGGCAAGCCACTTCCCGAGAATCACCTCGCTGTCGCGGACCGGGGAAGTCACCAACAATTCAATCGTGCCGTTGCGTTTTTCCTCTGCAAAAAGCCGCATCGTGATGATGGGGATGAAAAACAGATTCACCACGTTCATGTTCATCAACAACTGCCGGATGATTTGCTCGTTGACGTTCATCGGGAACATTTCGCCGCGCATCATCGCGGCGTTGCTGTAGTAGTTGAAGGCGCCCAGCATGTTCCAGAAAAACCAACCGAAGATCAGCGCGAACATCACGAACAAGATGTAAGCGATGGGCGAGACAAAGTAGCTGCGCAACTCCTTTCGGCAAACGATCCAGATGTTTCTCATAGGGCTGCTCCCTTGGCCTTTTGTGTGTCCTCTCCCGTTTCGGCTTGCTCGCGCGTAAGTTGCAGGAAGATTTCCTCCAGGCTCACCGACGCCGGCCGCAGTTCATTCAGATCCCAGCCCGCTTCCACAACCGCGCGCGCCAGGTCGGCTCGCACCAGGCTGCCCTCGCTGTTTTCCACTTCAAACGTGCTGCCGTGCGCTCGCTTTTCTTTGAATGAGACGCGGCTCACGCCCGCGACTTTCTCAAGGCGTTCTTGAACCGCGCCAACAGTCAGTTCGCTCTTTCGCGAACCAACCTCCACGAGCACCGACTCCACGCCGCGCGCGCGGCTTTGCAGGTTGTTCACCGAGTCTGTGGCCACCAGCTTGCCTTTGTTGATGATGATCACCTGCTGGCAGGTTTGTTCGACTTCGGGCAGGATGTGCGTGCTCAAAATGATGGTGTGGTCGCCCGCCAGGCTGCGGATAAGCTCACGCGTTTCGTTAATTTGCTTGGGGTCGAGGCCGGCGGTAGGCTCGTCGAGAATTAATACTTCAGGATTGTGGATAATCGCCTGGGCCAGGCCGACGCGCTGGCGATAGCCCTTCGAGAGTTTGCCCAGCAGTTTGTTCTTGACGTCGGCGATCGCGCACCGTTCGCAAACTGTGTCCACGCGCTGCCGCAGTTCCGTTCCCGACAAGCCTTTCAGCTTGCCGACAAACGTCAGGTATTCCGCGGTGCGCATCTCCTGGTATAGCGGCGGCGCTTCCGGCAAGTATCCAATGCGCCGTTTCACTTCGAGCGGCTTCTCCAGGACGTCGAAGCCGGCCACGGTGGCTGTTCCCGACGAAGGCGGCAGGAAGCACGTCAGCATCCGCATCGTGGTGGTCTTGCCCGCACCGTTCGGTCCGAGGAACCCCACGATTTGTCCCTTTTCGACTTCGAAAGAGATGTGGTCGACAGCGGTATTGCGCGCGTACTTTTTTGTAAGCTCACTCACACTAATCATAGTTTTTTGCTTTGGAAGTAAGTTGTACAACCCTGCTTCTGATTTATTCTCTCGGGTGACTCTCCGATTCTCCTTGTTGTAAAGAATTATCCTAAGAACTCTCGGAGGCTTCTGTCAACCTCGTCGGTCCAACCGATGGAATAACTTGCGAAGCCGTCTCGTCACTGTTGGCCGACGTGGCACTGTTGCCAGTTGGATCCAGGCCCGCAGGATGACACAACTTGATCCCATCCAGGCCGCGCGTTGCCACTGGCGGAGTTGCATCTAGCTGGTTATCGGGCGGAAGTAGTTCCACTCAGTTCATCGGCAAGACGTTGCGCATTGTAGAGCTTGCGCAAGTTTTCGGTGATGATCGCGGTATGTACGGAAACGGCGCGATTCGTTTCATCGCTGTAAACAAAATCTCCCACCAGCGATTCGATGTTGCCGTCGAAGATGAGGCCGACGATTTCCGCATTGCGATTGATGACTGGAGAACCTGAATTCCCGCCGGTGATGTCAAGGGTGGAGACGAAGTCAACGGGCGTGGACAAATCCAGCTTGTCGCGTCCGGTGGCGAAGCGCGGTGGAAGGACGAACTGCCCCTTAAAGTCGAAACTCTGCGCGCGATCGTACAATCCATAGAGAGTGGTCTTGTAAGGCGCTTTCGTTCCGTTCATGGGATAGCCTTTCACCTCCCCGTAGGAAAGACGCAGTGTAAAGGTGGCGTCCGGATAGGTGTTCTTCCCATAGATCGCGAAGCGCGCCTTCCCGAGCTTCTCTCCTGCCTGTTGCAGCGCGCCTTCCACGTTCTTTTCTGACCACTTCGTGTATTCGCGGCGGATCGGATCCAGATTCCGCTCCAACACGATCATCGGATCGTTGGACGCAGCAACCGCCGATGCACCGCCCTCCACCAGTTTCTTCCGCACTTCCGGGTCGGCGAGTTTCGTGCCTTTCACAATTTCCGTGGCAGCATCCTTCGGGGAGCGCCCGTTGAGAACCGTCTTCACAAAGGCATCATCGGGACCCAGTTCCTGCAAGGCCTCTTCCAAGGACGCGGTCATGCGCGCGATCTCAAACGCAGGATAGATCGGAGCGGGAGAGAATAAGTCGAATCGCGTGGAATCGAGCTGTGACTCATGGTAGCCATCAAGGCGTTCCCCATCGGGCTTCTTAATCTCCGCAACGTATTCCACGATTCCGCCGCCGATAATTCCGAGTTGTGAATCCGTACTTTGAAAAAGGGATTGCTTGATCCGCGTGGAAGCTTTTCTCATGGCTTCCGCGATGGCGTCCCAGGCTCCCCCATAGGCCTGTTTCCATTCGGGATTACTCGCGACCTTGGACCTGAATTCTTCTTCCTCCCTTTTTTTCCTGTCCATGATGTTCTTATCGAGGAGGCCCTTGTAACGTCCATCGAAGGCTTTCAACCCGTTTTCGAGGCCAAAGATGCGTGAGCTGGCTTGGCGAGCTTGTTCCTCGCCGAGGGCCTCGTAGGCTTTCAGCGCGCCAATCCGATGCTTGAACCGCTTGATCAAATTGGTCTCGAAATGGTCCCGCTCGAATTCGAGTTGGGCAACCGTGTCCAGCCGTTGCGTCGAACCCGGGTGTCCGGCTACAAAAACCAGCTCGTTTTCGGCCGCGCCCTTGGCATTCCACTTCAGGTAATCCTTGTTTTCGATAGGCTTTCCATTTTCGTAAATGCGAAACAGCGCAAAATCCACATCGTAGCGCGGGTAGGTAAAGTTGTCTGGGTCACCGCCGAAAAAGGCGATCTGTTCTTCCGGGGCGAACACAATACGCACATCAGTGTACTTCTTGTAGGCATACAGCCAGTATTCGCCCCCTTGATAAAGCGTCACGATATCGGAGCGGAGGCCAGTTTTCCGGGTACTCTCGCGTTCGATGTCCGCCAGAACCGCTTTGCGCGCCGCAAACTCTTCTTGATCTGTTTTCGCATTCTTTACCGCCGAGCCCACGCGCTCAGTCACATTTTCCATGGACACGAGCACATCTACTTCCAGATCGGGCGATTTCATCTCTTGATCGGGCGTGGCCGCATAAAATCCGTCCTTGAGGTAATCGTGTTCCGCCGAGGAGTTCTTCTGTAACTGTCCCCGTGCCACATGATGGTTAGTCAGAACCAGGCCGTGGGGGCTTACGAATGATCCCGAGCCGCCATCATTGAAGCGCACGCTGGAGAGCCGCACGTGGTCGAGCCATTGCTGCGTTGGCGTGAAGTGATACTTTTCCTGGAGTTGTTTGATAGGAGGATTGTCAAACGTCCACATGCCTTCATCGGCGCGCGAAGGAAGACTGGCGGCCAACAATCCGCAGGATAGAAAAGCTGCGAAGGAACGCGAGGATACCAGTTTACTCATGTCGTCTAAACTCCTGTTTTATCGTCTCTCCAGAACTAAGGAGGAACGGCGGTTTTGTCCATTCCCAACTCGTTGTCCGGCCCCTAAAAGGATGATTACCCGGAACGTAATCCGCAGTGCGGTGGCCCTGTATTACCAGCTATGGGCGGGTAGCGCAACTCCGTTGTTCGACGAGGACCGGATGTCCCGGTAAACAAGGTACCAGTCACCAGTCACTCCCCCGCTGCTGTTACAATGCCGCAGGGAGAGTAAACGTTCACCTATGTTTGCAGTGCGGTTGATTGGCGTGCTGGCGCTGGTCGCGCTTAATGGGTTCTTTGCGGCCACCGAGTTTTCGCTGGTTGCCGTCCGCCTCTCGCGTGTCAAGCAGTTGGTGGCCAGGGGGAACGCGCGTGCGCGCGTTGTGGAATCGCTTCTAAGCGATCTGCACCGCGTGGTTTCCGGAGTACAGCTCGGGATCACGCTGACCAGTCTGGCTATCGGCGCCCTTGGAGAAGCTACGCTCGCAAGAATCTTCCAAACCTTTTGGCCCGGCACGCCGGGAAGCCACAACGTCCTGTTCGCCCACGCAATTGCCCTGGCTTGCGCCTTTGCCCTCCTCTGCGCCCTGCACGTCGTTCTTGGCGAATTGGTTCCGAAAACGGTCAGTCTCGCGCGCGCCGAACGCGTGGCCTTGATGGTGGGCATCCCTTTTCGCTGGTTTCTCAACACGTTCCACTGGGCCATCGATCTGTTAGACGGCGTTTCTGGCGCTATCGTGAGCGCGCTTGGCGTTTCATCACCGCAAGTTCACGGCGTCGCACATTCAACCGAAGAGTTACAGATTCAGATTCAACAGGCGCGCGAGAGAGGCTTGTTGGCGCCGCGCGAGGAAAAATTCATTCTCAGCGCCATCGAGCTCTCGCAAATCCAAGTCCGCGAAATCATGATTCCACGCCCTGATATGCATACGCTTCCAATCGAATCGAGTCTCGATGAAGTGATGCGCGCCTTCGCCACCACGCAGCGTTCCCGCATTCCCGTTTACCGCGGCTCGCTCGATCAAGTTCTCGGCTTCGTGCACATCAAGGACATGATGTGGGTCTTGCTCGACCGCGAGCGCCGCATTGAAGAAAATCTCGCGCCCCCTCCTTTCGACCTGCGCCGCGTGCTGCGGGAAGTCCTTATAGTCCCCGAAACCAAACCCGCCAACGAATTGCTCCTGGAGTTGCGCACCCGCCACGTGGGCATGGCCATGGTCGTCGATGAATTCGGCAGCATCCTTGGCTTGGTCACGATGGAAGATATTCTCGAGCAGATGGTCGGCGAAATTCACGACGAGTTCGACGTTGTGGAGAAACCGCTCACCCTTGCCGATGGAGCGCTCATTTTTGACGCTGCTCTGAACGTCCGCGATCTGGATACTCAGTACGGCATCACCTTGCCCGAGGATCCGGCCTACGCCACCGTCGGCGGCTTCGTTCTCGATCAATTAGGTTTTATCCCCAAAGGCGGAGAAAGCTTCGAGTACGGAAACTATCGGTTCTCCGTTGTCGAAATGGACGGCAGGCGCGTGGCCCGCGTGAAGATTCAGCGCGTTCGCCAGCCGGGCGTCGAATCGAAAGCACAAGAGCACGTGGAAGCCTTGTTGCAGCCCGCAAAAACGCTTCCTGCCGCGGCCGAGAATCCACTTCCGAATCGTCACGACTGACGCGCTACGTTCTAAAGTAGAGTGTCAGCATGGACAAGATTCGGTGGGATGAGCGTTGAGTTCCCTGAGGCTCCCCTTGACAATGGAGGCGTGAGTCCGCAAAAGCACCGGATCGCCGAATACCTGCGGCCCAAAACGCTGGCGATGTTGTTGCTCGGATTTTCTTCGGGCCTTCCGTTTTATCTGGTCGGCAATACCTTCGGCTACTGGCTGCGCGATGAACACACCTCCCTGACGGCCATCGGGTTTCTTTCCTGGGTGGGCATTGCCTATTCGCTGAAGTTTCTGTGGGCGCCCTTGATGGA